>ERZ1023290.11-NODE-11-length-48420-cov-79.185920_pt1 | contig 48420 bp, 45 predicted proteins | sample MGYA00380469_ERZ1023290 | MGnify/ENA primary metagenome ERZ1023290 (study PRJEB33173, sample SAMEA4830319) | metagenome | study: EMG produced TPA metagenomics assembly of the PRJEB25223 data set...
TGACCATTTAAGTTTAATACGTTTCGGTCTTGTTTCTAATAATGTTTCAATTTGACTATTAGTTAAGCCACTAACTGTAGCACCATATTGTACTTCAAAATCATGCAGATCGTTATACATTTGATAAACAGCCATGACAACCATTGATCGAGCAGCTGGTGCATCATTCATTTGATTGAGGTAAGGTAACCATGAATCAAAAGATGCCATATCTCGATGAAGTACTTGTGGTATCCACTTTCTTAATCTATTTGCGACTGTGAGTATTGTTTCTTTGTCATACCAATTAGTTGAAAATGCATTACACTCCCCATAATAAATTTCTCCACTATAAGTTACTATTTCCGTAAACAAACTTTCTCGATGCGTTAACTTCACTTTCGGTGTTGAAATTGGTGATTTAAAAGGTTCCTTATAAGTATATAGATTGATTGCCTTAACTTTCATTATTCTTTCCCTCATTCAAGTCTTCACTTTTGACCTTTTTACGTTGTAATTTACCTGTCGATGTATAAGGTAAAGATTCCACCTGATAATATTTTTTAGGAATTTTATATCTAGCTACATGATTTTCAAAATGTTCTATTAATTCATTACGATTAATATCTTGATTTGTCACATAATATAATATTGGTACTTGCCCCCAAGTATCATCTGATATTCCTACACATACGGCATCTTCAATACCTTCAAAGTCTTTTGCTATTGTTTCAATTTGGTAAGGGTAAATATTCTCTCCGCCACTTATAATCAAATCTTTGCGCCGATCATATATCATGACATAACCCTCATCATCTATTTCAGCTATATCTCCAGTTTGAAAAAACCCATCATTATCAAATGTGTCTTTTAAATCTTTGGGGTATAAATAACCATTCATCACATTTTCACCTTTAATTAATAACTCTCCATGGCCATATACGTTGGGATTTTTTATTTTCACTTCGACATTTTCACTTGGTTTTCCAACAGTATCGAAACGTTCTTTGAGCATTTGAGGTGAGGCTGTTAGAAACTGAGAGCAAGTTTCTGTCATACCAAAAGAATTATATACAGGTAAACGGTAAGTCAATGCTTGCTCAATTAATTGTGGTGATAATTTAGCACCACCTAGCAGAATTTTTTCTAAAGAAAATGGTTGAGTCAATCCTGCATCCATTAACCACTTTAACGTTTGTGGAACAAGAGACATGTGGGTGATTGGATAAGTCTTGATTTGTGTTAACATATCATCAGTTTGAAACTTTTTAACAAGTCTGACAGTGAATCCTTCTATCACTGCGCGTAAAATAACACTGAGCCCAGAAATATGATATATAGGTAAGACCGAAAGCCACACAGTATCTTGTTCGAATCCTAAACTATGTTTACAGCCTATAGCACTGGCTAAATGATTATTAAACGTTTGAGGCACAGCTTTTTGAGGTCCCGTCGTTCCAGACGTAAACATAATTGATGCAATCGATTCTAAATTAAATTTGTAACTTGAAACATCACATTTATCTAATTGTGTTAAATCATTAAAATGATATAAATTAAACCCTTCTAATTCTAAAGGCAACGTGTGTACAATCGTTGTTATGTCGACTGAATTCATTTGATTTATCATCTCATGTCGCGTTAAACGTGTATTTATCATAGCTATTTCAATATGAGCTAACCAACAAGCATGAATCAAAACAACTGAATCAATATCATTGCTTATATATAAACCAATCCTTTTCTGATTTAAAGAAGTTAAATATTGCGCGATTGCTTTTGCACGATGATATAATTCTTCGTACGTTAAAGATAACTGATTTGTAACAATCGCCAATCGATTTCCATTTGATTGAGCTTGTTCTTGTAACCAAAAATTCACAATGCATTCCTCCAAATTATATACACGTATAATTATACCTACTTGCTTATTAAATATCAGTAGTTGAGCTTAATATGTTATTTTCAACTTAAAGTAATATGTTTAAAAGTCAATCCCCTATTGAAAATGTGGACTACATGCGTCATCTATAAGTCTTTAATATAGTCATGCTTTTAAGTTAGTAACCTACGCAACTTTCATTATCACATTTCAACTAATAATGTACTCTATTTATTTTCATCAATCATTCTATTATTAGCTATATATACATTTTTATAAGAATCGTTCTCTTTTCAAAAAGAACCACCTCATGAATTCATTATTTAATATATTTCATTTAAATAATATTGTAACACCGATTAATTTGTGATATTTTTAAATTACTTTATATAACAATATGGGGTCTTATATGAGTACCGAAATTGTTAGATAATTTTTCCGAGATATCTCAACGAATATTAAAAGTATAGATTGAAGAGAAATAGATGAAGCTATAAAATTCACTCATTCTAACATTCCAATAGGAATAAAGAGAATTTAAACTGTAACTGATAATGTTTAATGTTTCTAAATTAACAGAATAAAACTTCATAATGAAAAACAATCAAATTATCTCTTATATTACACCTGATGTTACTGAAGATGAAATGAGAGAAATTATAGCTTTTATGGATTAATAAAAACAAAAGAAAAATAGCGATAAATAAAGAGAGACGCTTATATTACTAATTTACACTTTAGTATGATTAAGTCTCTTTTTTTTTATAAATAAAATTATGCATAATTTAAGGTTTCATATAGGCGTTGATGTTATATATAAAATATATACAATTTCTAAAAAATTGATAAGGAATAAGAATTATGCATCAATATAAGGAGTTGATTGAAGGTATAGATATTAAATATATTGAATTAGAATGAGCCATTTTAGGTAGTGAATTATATGTTAACAGTAGATTATCATCAAGTTCTTATGTGAAAGAAGACATCAAAACTTACTATGTAAAAAGTAATAAAACTAACGCACTTATCTCTTTAAATCAAATTGAAAAAGCAATCAACGCTCACGATTGCAAAACACTTCAAGACTTGAGTAATTACTTTAACTTACCTACTACACATTTATTTCTAACAATGTGATTCTATAACCTTAAATATACAAATTTGCTTTTTTCAATATATTAAAAATTAAACCTGCTACTTTTCATCAAATAGATACACAGGAGGACGTTTTATGCAACAAGAAACGACATCATGGTACAAACAAGAGTGGTTTATAGTTTTATCACTTTTGTTCATTTTTCCACTAGGTTTATTTCTCATGTGGAAATTTAGCAAGTGGCCATCTATTGCAAGAACAATCATTACTGTTGCAATTTCAGTTATCGTATTAGCAAGCATTACCTATTATGGTAATCTACAAATGATTGTACCAGCAACATCAATTTCAAATAACGAAACTAAAGAAACTACAGAGAATACTGTAAATGATAAAGACGAGCTAAATCATAAAGCTGCAGTAGAAGAAACAAAAACTAATTATGACTCCACCAAAGAAAATACTAAAGAACCTGCAAAAGAAAATGAATCTGCAACACGATTGGAGAACTCTGCACTTGAAAAGGCAAAGTCATATTCTGATGATTTCCACATGTCTAAACTAGGAATTTATGATATTTTAACATCTGAATATGGAGAAAAATTTGATAAAGAAGATGCACAATATGCTATAGATCATCTAGAGGCTGATTATGAAAAGAATGCACTTGAGAAAGCAAAATCATATGCCAAAGATATGCATATGTCTAATGACTCAATTTACGATCTTTTGGTGTCTAACTACGGTGAAAAATTTACAGAATCAGAAGCAAAATATGCTATTGAGCATTTGGATAATTAAGTTTACGGACGAGTAACTTTCTCGTCCTATTTTTTAACATCAAGAGTAAAACAATGAGAATGAATGAGCAAAAATTAATATAACATGGTCTTATGATTTTAGATGTAAAATAAGAGCTCTCGTAAAAGAGGTTATAAAACTAAAAAGTAGCGTATAAGGCAATGCAACTTAAATACAATGAAATAAATTAGAATTAACTCATTTCGTCTGACACACCGTTTCTAGAATACTTTCAAGATTAGATAAAAATTAATAAAGAGTACAAAATATCACAATCAACTTTAAACCGTTATTATAATGCATTAAATATCTTTGATGAAAAGTTTGGCAATACAGCTATTAAAGATTTTTCACAACTCAAATATAGAGAAATGTTAAAAGAGTATGCAGAAAGTCACTTTATTGGTGGACATAAAAAAAGACATACGAAAGCAAGTGTTCAAAAATTAAATAATTGCTATTCATAAGCTTTTAAAGGTGCGTTAAATGAGGAAATAATTGAACGTGATCCAACTTGGAACGCCCCTATCTATGAAAAGAAACCTACAAAAAAAGAAGAAGATAAATTCATGTCTTTAACTGAATACAGGAAATTAAAATTATTCTCAACTTGTAAAAATGAATTATCATATTTAGCTATTTTTATACTTATAGTTGCAGGTGGACCTTTTGGAGAGGTACAAAATTACAATACAACGATTTAGATTATATCAATATTACTATTCATTTAAGAAGTACTATGACAAAATCAGCTAATAAAATCATTTCAATTGCTAGAAAAGATATGAAACATATACAAAATGTTTTAAACAGACTATTACAGATTTCTGCCAAAAATAAAAAAGAACGTTGATATAACAACGTTCTAACGTAAATCAGTAAAACTAATGCTTACTAATTTTTACTGTTTTACGGAGAGTGAGAAATAGTTGATTTCTTATAATAGTAGGAATCACAGTGCTATTTTAGTCACTTAGTGCAAACTCACTATTGAAAGATATTATATTACATTACTCTATTTCTAATAAATTCATTATATTTTTTGAATCATCATCAATTTTAATTGAATCTTTATTTTTATTGTTAGATAAGAAAGAATTTTGAATGTAACCAATATGTTTATATATATCTGGAAATAATTCATTTTCAACATAATGATACTGTCTTAGCTTTTCTCTTATTTCCTTACATATTTCTGGATATAAATAATTTTCAATTGTGTTTATTTCTTTTTCTTTATCAAATTCTAAATCTTTTAGCTCTTTTCTTAGTTTAGATAACTTTTTTCTTAATGCAAAATTATGATTTCTCTTTGTTTTTAATTCTTTGAATATTTTTTTAGATTCGGATAATATTTCAGAAAATTTTTCTAAGTCTTGATTTTCATCCTTTTTCATGTTTTCTAAAGATTCCATATTTTCCTCAAAAATTTTATCTTTAGATTTTATTCTTTCTTCTAAATATTTTATCTTGCTTTCATCTAGTGGAATTTTTTGATTCATTTTATGAATTTTTTGATTTAAGTAGTCAATATGTTCATAATTGTAATTTAATTTAACTCGTAATAAAGGAATTTTATCAATATTTTCATTGTCCACATTTTTATCGACTTCATTTAATAAAAGAAGTAATTTTTCAAAGTTGAAAAAAGCTCCTTTTTGAGCTATTATTCTTTTGTTTCTATTTAACATTTTTACTCTAGAAAATAAATTATTAGTAGTATGTCTTTGAATATTCACATTGTACATATCAAATGTAGCATTTTTAAAACTATTTATGTCTGAGGTTAAAAATAACAATCCTATAAATGGATTTTCTGTTATATCTATTAAAGTGGTTCTCAAACCATAGTGTTGTAAATAAGCCATATCATTTTCTCTTAATTTGAAATCTTTATCATATTTCAACTCTTCTTTATTATTAATGTCCACATATTGTATAGTTTCTGGATATTTATAAGCAATATCTTCATATATGGATTCAAATTCTTTTTTAAAATCATCAATTACATCATTTCTAAATAAGCCAGCTTTCATCTGCCAATCATGTGCTTGTCCTCTATAATAATTTCTTGTATATGAATCATCAAATAACTCTTCGAAAATTTGTATTAACTCTTTATATACATAAAAAAGTTTCCAATTACTATTACCATTAAAATAATATTTATCTAAACTATCATTCAAATCACTAATTTTATCTTTTAATTTCTTTAATTTCTCACTTTTCCCAATAGGTAATTTACAATTAATTTCTTTAATTTCATATAAATTATCATTTTTTTCTTCAATTTTTGGAATTACTACTTCAATAGTAATTTCTAACTTATCAAAAAAGTCTTGCTCTTTATATAATTCATCGAATTTTAAATATAGTTCATTTGTTTTCATAATTTAACCAAACCTAAATTAAATAGTCTATAACTAGCTGCAATTTTTGAAACATGTAATTTTTTTGATATAAATTCAATTAATTCTTCTCTTTCACTATTAGATAACCCAGAAGAGAGGCTAATTTCATTATCCTCATAAAATTTTACTACTAAAGCTTTCATTTGTTTCTCTGGCATAATTAAATTGGCAGAAAAATTATTAGCTAATTTCTCTTCAATTAACTCTTCCTCAGTATATGTTGATATAGCTTGTCTAAATTTAATATTATCTTGATGTTTATAAAGAAAATGTCCAATTTCATGAGCAATTGTAAACCTCTTCCTATTTTCATTATGGTTTTTATTAATAAAAATATTATTTTTTTCAAGATATCCGGATATATCATCATCTAAGTCTTTTGGAATTATATTCAGACCCAAAATATTTGCTATTTTTTCTAAATCAATTGCAAAATTCTCGGCAGTTATATATAAATTTTCTTTTTTTGCTTTAATATAAGGTTCTAATAAGCTATATATTTCCTCGTCCAAAACATCTTTATAATCTACCTGTAAAATCCCACTCATGTGTTAACCTCCTTTAATTGTACTTGAATGACTTATTTATGTTTCTATTCTTCCTATCTATATTATAATTTCTAACAACAAATAGCCAGTCATAAATTTTAGAAGTATAATTTTAATTATAAGAGTAAGTAATTATCATGTTTAACTTATATTAATTAAAAAGCCCTGTCATTAGACAAGGGCTTGATTTCTATTAAAATGACTACGTTTAAACTCTTCTAAACCATTATCACAGATATAAGCTATTGCTATAGCCTCATCACAAACGTCTATTTCAACCATCTCATAATCTAATTTATCTGGTGCAATTTTATTATATAATTTTAAATAGTTATTTAAATCTTTATTATCGGTCATATTGACTTGGAACTTTTGATAATAATTTGCTAATTTTCCTAATGTAATAACATGATTTTCTAACTGTTCTTGTATAGAATAATTTCTTTGGATATCATCTATTAAATATTCAAGTGTTTCATCAATAAGAAAACCTATCTCATCCTCTGTATAGTTACCATAAATTTGTTTATCATCTTCTTTATAAATTACATATAGTGTTTCTCTAGGTTCAGTCATTTAAACCATCTCCAATTCTTAAAAATTTATTATTTATTTTTCGTTGTTGTGTAGCGAAAAGAACAAGCATACGTTTTATAATGCAAAGGAAAACAGCTAAATATTTGTGCTAACAAATTTTAGCCCTTGCATTATAAAACTTGCTTGTTATATGTAATCTGTGATTACAGCTAAGCGATCAACACGAAAAATAAATATGAAAATGGTTCCCCTATTTATCCATTTTAAATTTCGAAATTGTCCTTATTTTTATTTGGTTTATTACTTTTTTCTGTTTTAGACAATAAAAAATAATCATTTAGTCTTGAAACATTATTTGTTTCTACTAAATGATTAATTGTATTTAATGAAATGGACTTGTATTCTTTCTCATTTGTTTGTATAACCAATTTCGGATTTTCAAGGTCACTTTTTGGGTCGACAAATGATTCGTTCTTGCATAACTTTTTATATTCCAATAGTTGTATTAGATTCTTAAAATTTGGTTCTTTTTGAACTATATTATTAAAAAGAATAGTTGCTCCTTTATTTTCATATTCATTAATAAATATTTGTTTTCGTTTTTCTTGAATTTTTTTATCTAAATTTAATTCTTGATGAAAATATTGCAATGTAGACATATCTACAATTGAATTATTCATTTCATTTTTAGCTCTAATAACAACATAATCTTTAATATGTTTATTAACTTTATTAGTTATCAATTCCTTATTTTGTAGTAAATATTTATATAAATTTTTATTAACTTTAATTGTGTATATATAATCTCCAGAGCCTTTTTTATCAATTATTATCATTTTACTAACGTCTATAGCTGGATGTTTTTTAAAAGGTTGTAATTCTTTTAGACTTACTTTATACCTTTTAGGAGTCCCATGAGCATTTGACCTAAACGGTAATAAAACTAGTTTGTCTTTGTAACTGATTGATAGAAAATAAGGTCTTCTTCCGTTCTTATTATCTTGAATTTGATGATTTTTATTATTAATTATTTTGTCAAAAATTTTTTCATAGTAATCTTGATTTAATCCTATAATTCTCATTGATTTTTTACTCCTAAAAAAATAGAGATTGATGTAAAAATACATCAATCTCTACATAATTAAAATTATTTCGCTAAATAATGCTTATTAGTTAACGAATACTGGTTGGCTACGTATTCTTTGTTTTATATCCGCGCGTAGTCGCCGATTAATAATATTATAACGATTTTATTTTATTATTTCAAGTTATAATTCTAAAGTTTGCATTCCCTTTTTACTGACTTGATTTTTTGATATGCTTTTGTCGTTTGTATTATTTTTATCTAATGTTTTCAATTTTTGTTTGATTAAAACGTCATTCCAGTCTTTACCATTTTCAATATTGGGTTGGTCTGCTTTAAAGTTTAATTCTTTACCTGTACTATTCAAAGTAAGATGTTGGTTTTTAAGTTGTTTAACAAATTCATTTCCTGCTGAATCATTATCTACACATAAATGAATAGTCTCTGGATTTTTATCATATTTCATAATGTAATAAGCAATTTGATACTTAACAGCCTCTTGTTTTAATCCATTCATAGAAACAAAAACACCGTCTTTGTTTTTGTTTAAACTTTTATAAGACATTGCATCAATTGGCGATTCAAATACATAGATATCTTTTGGTTTTTCAGTAGTACTAAAGTTAAAGGCGTTTTTATAATCGCTACCTTTATCTATAACTTTAAATTTAGTTTTTCCCGTACCACATTTATCAGAACCTACTACTTCTCCCTCTTGATTTTTCCATTGGAAACACACATTTTTCATTTTATCTTCTTTAATATAATCTTGTTCAATTAACTGATTAACTAAATCTTCATTTATCATTCTCTTATTAACCAAATAATCTCTAGAAACAGCCATATCATCTTTGTCTTTATATTTAAATTTCGATTTATCATAAATGACTTTTTCTTCTTTAACTTCAGCCACTTGAAAATCTTCATTATTAAGATATTTTACTGCATCTATAAAATCTAGACCTTTTTCATTTTGAATGAAATTGATTGTATTTCCGTATTCTTGCTTAGAATACCAATTATAGGTATTTTTATTAGCATTTAACACAAGTGAATCATGCTCATTACCTATGTAGTATTTGCCCGATTTTCTAAAAGAATATCCACACACTGTAGCAACATCTAGAATCGACTTATTTTTAGCATTTTCCAATTGCTCTTCTGAAATTGGTAATTTATTTTGTTCTACTTCTATATTATTAAATGTTGCATCTTCAGATAATTCATTTAAGTATTTAACAGTACTGACAAAAGATTGATTTTTTTGTTTTCGAAGAAATACAATAGGATTTCCACCTAGTTTATTTTCTTTGTCATAATAAGTGTTCTTTTCACTATTAAAAGTTAAATGATGATTATCTTTATCAATATAGAAGTTTTTACCTACTTTTTTTGGATTATATCCCCCATGTATTGCTAATTTGACTATATCAATTTGACTAGCCTTTTTAATTTCATCTTTTGATACATTTTGAAACATATCCTTGTTTTCTTTATTAATATCAATTTTATCCATTTGTTTTATAGATGATTCTTTAATATCAACATTATATTCTGGATTTTGTTTGTAGAATTCTTTAATTTTTTCTGGGTCTATTTGCTTTTCAATATCATTAATAATTCTAGAAGAATACATTGATACTGTTTTAATAGATTGTTCAATATCTTCAATTTTTGACATTGATTCAGTCCAATCTGATACATATTTAATTGTATGTTCTGATGTATCAACACCAAATCGCTTTGCTACTATATAAGCTGTCATCTCAGCCTCAAATTCTTTCTGTTCTGTTGGCTTATCTACATTATCTTTCTGATGATAAAATGCATGAGTTGTTTCATGTAATAGCGTATGCATGATTTCAGTTTTATTTAAACCATCTCGATAACCTACTATAATATCTCCATTAACATCTTTACCTGCAAAACCAACACTAGTACCTAATCGATTATCATTATGATTTTCTATTAAATGTATATTATTATCTTCAAGTAACTTTTTATTTGCTGTAATAATATCGTCGATTGCCTCTTTATTTTTCATATAAAAATTGAATCGTCGGTCTGGATAATATTCTGGAAAATCTTCTGGTTTTGCGTTTGTTTGTGTAATATCGTATACATCAACCAATTTATAATACCAAACATTTTGAATAGTTTTTATTTCTTTATTTTCTATCTGTTCTCTTTCTTTTTCAGTAGCAAATCTTAATTGCACTAGCTTATCATCTCTTTTGAAAAATGTGTTCATTACTGGTGCAACAATTTTAATAGGTTTTGCATTTTCATTTACTTTTAATCCCATTGTCTCTTTAAATTGTCTTGAACCCATTGTAAAGTTAGAGTTCTCATATTGAGAACTAACCATCATTTGATTTTTAAAAGAATATTGTGGGCTTCTTGCCATAAAATTTAATAATTCTATTACTTTATTAGGGTCTTTCTTAAAATCTAATACTCTTCGCACAGCACTGTTCGTCATTTCTTGTAATTCTTTTTTCTTTTCTAATGCAAAATTCTTCTTATTAAAAGCCATACTTTTTCCTCTTTTCAAAACAAAAAAGACACTCAAAAATGAGTGTCTTTAAGCGTTAATTAATTTATTTTTGTATTGGTAATTCATAAAAATTACCAACATTATTTTCGTCATTGTTTATAGTTTCTAATAAACCATACTTCTCTAAATCAATAACAAAAAATGTATCATTTCTATGGTCGTAAAACTGTGCTTTTTGTTCATCAAGTAACATATCTAACATATAGATATCCTTAGAATCTGAAATATCATTAATTATTTTTTCTTCCTTTATCAATGTGTTTACACCTCCCTTATATTTAATTATTTGAATTTTTAGGATTATCACCCCCTTTAAGTTAAGGATTATATTTATAATTTGAAAATACCAATATTACCTTGAGATAATTTTTCTTTTTTGATAAATTTCGCTTGTATGATTAACCTATTTGTACCTTTAACGTCTGAACAAGTAACTAAAGTTAATAACTTATTGTTATCATCATCTCGAATAACTTCTCCTCTATTTGGAGAAACTATTTTTATGCTATCTGTTTTGTAAATGTATATATTTACTGAATCAGTTAGATAAATGCTATCTCCATATTTTATGTGGTGTAATGGTGTAAATAATAAGCTAGAATTATCTGTAGTATGACCTGCTAAAGCATAATTACCTTCTCCTAACTTTTGATTCGGTTTCATTGTTGAGGCACCAAACCATAAATTATTATTAGATACACCTTGTAATATCGGTAAATCTAAATTAATAGATGGTATCACAATTTGTCCTCTAACGTATCTTTTGTCTAATTTAGCATCTTTAATATCTAATAAATTGATTGGCTTAACTGATTTAAAATTATAATTAATATTAGAGTCAAGTTTTGATTTATCACTATCTAAATACTTAATATTATCAACATAAGAATTTGGCTTAAATTTAAGTCCACCGTTATTTAAATTCTTATAAGTTTGTTCCATTTTATGTGGTGCTATAAAATGACTTATAATTGGTTTATGAAAAAATAATAATAATCCAATTATTAAACAAAAAATTGTCAAAACAATATATGAATTCACTAAAATCTTATTGACCATTGTATTTAATTTTCTTCTGTTTCTAGCACTCATATGTACCTCCTCAATTCATTAAAAATAATGCTAAAGTAACTAAAGATGTATTATAGATAAAATGAAGAAATATATTGTTAATGATTGAGTTAGTTTTGTGGTAAACCCAACAAAAAACTAAACCATTACCTACAAATGGAAGAAAATTTAAACTTAAATGTGCTAATGAAAATAACATTGATGATAATAATGCTGAAATATAGATATTCTTAATATGTTTCATCAATACTTTCTTCCAAAGATATTCTCTAAATAACTTTTCTTCTATAATTGGACTTATTAAAAGTGCAATTATTAATAACCAGTAATTATCGATATAATGATTAGTTTTATCTGATAAGTTAGTCGATTTATTATTAAAAAACATTATCGGCAATGATAGTATTATTTGACTTATTATCAGTAAAAAATAAGCACCTAAATCAATTTTTAGGTGCCTACATATTTTAGTTAAATATTCATTTTTTCTTATTAAAATCAAACTCAACACCTTTTTCTGTTAATTTTAATTTTGCATTAAATTTCTTACCTGCTTTACTTGTAAAACCTTTAATAGTTTTCGTTTTACCTTTTTCAATTATTTCTTTAACAATTTGTGGAGTAATATTTTTATTTGAAATCATTCCAAATATGATAAAATCACAATCTTTATTACTACATGCATAAAAGAGTTTTTTGTTCTTACTTAATAACTTCTTAATTCTTCCGTTAGAACATTTAGGACAATTACAAATTGTAGATTGTTCAATCGCTTTCTCTATATTTTTGTCATTGCTCTCCAATTTCAATAATTTATTATCGCTATTAATCATTTGTTTAATATACTGTTTAATCGAATCAATAAATTCGTTTTGTCGAATTCGATGACCCTTTTCTGAAATATCTTTTAAAGTTGACTCCCAGTTAGCGGTCATTTCAACTGAAACTAAATTTGTATTTTCTAACGCGCTACAAAGCAATGTACCTTTAGGTGTAATCATTAAATGTTTCTTTTTAGTTTCTAAATATCCCCTATCTATCAGACTTTTAACGATACTTGAACGTGTGGCTGGTGTCCCTATACCATGTACTTCTTTTAAGTTACCTTTTAATTCCTCATTTTCAATGAATTTTGAACAATTTTCCATTAATCCACCCTCTCCACCTAGAGTTGCCTCAGTTAAATACTTTGGTGGTTTAGTATTCAGCTCTTTCGGAACTAAATTCAATGATAGTTTTTCATTTTCTTTATAATTAGGTAATAACTTTTCTTTTGAATTTTTATTTTCTGAATCAAGTAGTTTCCAACCTTGTTCTTTAGCTACATTACCAGTTAATTTAAATTCTACATTCTCAATACAAAGAACTATTTTAGTTTCACTATAAATATAATCTTCCATAAACATTGACATCGTTCTTTTAACAACCTCGTCATATATTTTCTTTTCATCATCGCTAAAATTGTTATAAACATCATTTTCGGGTATTTGTTTAGTTGGTATTATAGCGTAATGTTCTAATACCTTACTGTCATTTACGTATTGAGTTCTAGGTTCTATATTTTTTTGTTCAATCTCAATATTTAATAATTTACAGTAAGACGAAAAATTATCTTTTAAATATTCAAATTCACTATGTGTAATTAATGAACAGTCTGTTCTTGGATAACTGAGATAGCCTTTATCATATAAACTTTGTACAATAGATAACGTTTTATCTAATGTATATCCCCATTTTTGGTTAGCAACCTTTTGTATGCCTCCTAATTTAAAAAGATTAGGTGCTACTTTTCTCTTTTCAGATATACTTATTTCTTTAATTTCTCCCTCACATTCACAATTTAAGTTATTTTCATTAAGAAATTGCTCAAATTCATCTATAGAATCAAACTTATGTTCACTTTTAAATACTGCATTTTCATTTTCTTTATCTTTAGCTACCATTTCATAATAAGTTTTAGATTCAAAATTTTTAATTTCATTATTTTTCTTATATACCATATACAATGTAGGGGTTTGCACTCGTCCGACTGAAAATACTCCCTCATCTATTCCTAGTTGTTTCATTTCTAAAGTCACATATCTTGTAAAATTCATACCAACAAGCCAATCAGCAATACTTCTTGCCTCAGCCTCTAAATAAAATCTATAAGTATCATCTGCATCTTTAAGATTTTTAAATGCTAATTTTAAACCTTCTGGTTCTTGTGTATTTGCCCATAACCTTTTTAATTTAAGATTTTTAGTACATGGTATTTTATTTAGAACATATCTTGCTATTGCCTCTCCCTCTCTATCTGGGTCAGTTGCAATTATAATTTCTGAATCTGAATTTAAATTTTCGCATAGTTCTTTGATGATTTTAAATTGTTTACTACCATAGTCAGATACTTTAAAAATGAAGTCTTCTGGAATAAATGGTAATGTATCTTTACTCCACTGCTTTAAATTTGAATCATAATCTTCCATATTGGCTAATTGAATTAAATGTCCAACACACCAAGTTACGATTACTTTCTTATCAAACAATTCACTTTCTAATTCAATATATCCATCTTTATTGTTAAAACTATTTCCTAAAGCTTCCACATATTTTTTGGCTTGATTTGGTTTTTCAGCAATGATTAAAATTGTCATATTATTCCTCCTAAAAAAGCCAAACCTTTTTTAGGTTTGGCTTAATGATTATTTTCAAATTCAATTTTTCTTTGTAATTTTTCGTACTCTATTTGATTTAAATAGTCTTTAGTTTCATCGTTGATTGCTTTATCTATTTTATATAAATCTCCTTTCGTAACAATAGATTTATTAGTTTTAGCTACTACCCTATTATTAAAAGAATCATTTTTTTTACTGTGACGATATATATTTTCAGTAATTTTGTTATTCCTTTTTTTGTCGTAATCGACTTTTTTTAATTCTTTTAACAATTTATTACCTAATCTTTGTTTTAATTCTTTATTTTTATTGTCTATATAGTTAAGTGCATTTGAATTCTCTCCATAAATCTCTTTATAAAAATTAGCTACATAACCAATACTTTCCATATACTGGTTATATGAATTTACATTATTTCGATTTACTATACTCGTTGTGATTTTATCAATATCTGGTTGCAAGTGTTTAACTTCTTTATTATTATATTGCCAATGTTTTTTACTTACTGGTAATTGTTTTTTTAAATTTTTAATAGCTTGAAGTGTTTCTAATTCGTCTGTTTTTATTTTAAAATTATGATATAAATCATTTCTGACTTGCGTAATATTTTCAAGATATTTAGTACTATCTAATAAAGAATTAGAAAAAGATGATTTCATATTTTCTAATGTCTTCTTTCGTCTTTTACCTTTAATTTCTACTTTACCATTTCCATTTGTTATTATTTTTCGAGTGTTTTTTAATTCAGTAGTGCTTATATGAATGTGTATGTTATCAGTATCATAATGAATATTTGCCATCCACCTAGTTTGATATGGATTCATATTTTCATCTTTTATCATTCTATTAATCATTTTAATAGTAGCTTTTTTAATAACATCTTCGTTTAATTCATCTGTTTTAGCGTCATAAAGATGATTCTTTATTAAAAAATCATTATCAAATGAAATAATATCTTGATAATTTATACAACCTTGTTTCTCTGCCGTATCAAAATCATCTTTTAATTTATTTAATTCTTTATTATCTAATGTATAACTATTATTATTAAATGGAGCTGTAGTTCTTTTAATTACTTTCTTTTTGTTTTGGTTATCTTTTTTAGTGATACTATTATTTTTCATATATCCAATAATATAGGACGAGTAAGAATTTAAATTGAGATTACTCATTTCATTATTAATATTCTCTATGTCTTGATTCAAACTTTGAATTTTCTTTTTATCATGATTCGCTTTATTGCTTTTTTCATCATTAATATATTTAAGATAACCTTTAAATTTACTTGTACTAAATTGAGTTTTTAATATTATTGCAGGGGGCATTCAATCAACTCCTGCTTAAAAATTCTAATTGCTTAATTCTGTTTTCCTTTTCTATATCTTTTTTAGCTTCTTTAATATAATCGTATAGAAAACTAGCTTGTTCCATGGGTTCTACCTTGAAAAAATTTAATAGTAATGAACTTTGCCATAAAATAATCTGACTTTGTTTATCAATAAAAGATAATTTTTTTAAAAATACCTTTTCAATATCACTATTGTCATTTTTCTTTTCATAAATGTTAATCAAATACTCAATAACTTCATTATTAGTTTTCAACCTTTTTTCTTGTTTAATTATTTCTAACTTTTCAATCGCTTCTTTATTTAAATAGAAATGTTTGTTTATTTTTTTCATCCAACGTCATCTTCTTCAAATTCAAAAACTGAATTCATTAACGATATTAGTATTGCTAATTTGTAATTTACTTCTAGAATATTTTGACACATAGTTTCTAAAGCTTGTTCTTGTATATTTAATCTATCTGCTAATTCAGAAGAAATATTATCTAGTTTTCTACTTTCTATCGATTCTTCAATTATTTTTTTGATAATTGTATTAATACTTTCATTTGTATATTCTGCTTCTTTTTTTAATTCTAAATACGTGTCCAAATTTAAATTTCTAATTTTTATTTCTTTAACTTCAACACTCATAAAATTCAATCCTTTCATCTAGATTTAATAAAACCAATCAAAAAAATGTAATTTGTAACCATGAAAAAGTATGTTCAAATTATGTTTAATTGTACTTTTTTTGTCCCCATCTTTTGAACATGTTTGGCACTGCCAAACTCCTCATTTTTTGCAAAACTTTGCACAAAAATGGGGACATGTTCCCTTATGCTCATGTACTTAAATTAATAGGTTTTGACGTTTATTTAGTAATTATTCCTATTTCTTAATTTGTTATTAATTTCTTGTATAGTTTTATTAATTTCACTTAATTCTTTTTTATATTCTTTAACCTTTCTTTCATTTTCATTCATTTCAGTTTGGTTTTCTTCTATAGTATTTTTTGCTGTTTCTTTCTCTTTTGACGATAAAGTTTCATCACTAGGATTAATTAGTTCATTTTCTTTTACTAAAACAGAATTTCTCTCGTTTAATTTTTTTATTTCTTTTTCAGTGTTTTTATATTTACTATCTAATTCTTTTAACCTTAGTTGAAATGCATCAACATAGTATTCTGATTTTGTTTTTGGTTCTAAATTATAATCTCTATTATTTTTTTCTGCACTTGTATATTGGCTCATCTCTTTTGAATTACTCGAAACATTCTCGTCTTCCTTGTCTAAAAGTTTAAAATTAATTTTTAATGCTTTATAGTCTTTAGGTAAATTTTTTATCTCAACTATAAAATAATTACTAAGTGGATAAAATACTTTAATATCATTTAATTTAGTTAAACCTTTTTCCATAAAAACATTAACGTTTAATAACTCTGAGTTAACAACCACCGTTTTATTTGCTGTACTTGTTGCTTTGTACTTCAAAACATAAAGTCCGTTATCAGGATTATATTTTTGTTCTTCTAAGTTCAATTGAATATTACCAACCGTTATAATTTCTTTTTTTACATCATCAGAATAAATACGTGTTGGGTCTTTAAAATAACTTTGACATGCTATAAAAACATAAAATAATACGATAACGACTATTATTAAAATATAGGTTGATGATTTATTATTTCTAAAGTGATTACGATAATCTAATATCTTTTCTTTTAAATTACTCATTTTTCTTCTCCAATTGGTATATCACCGATTACTTTAAAATCATCAATTAGCCATTTTCCATCAGTATTTTTAAAATTAACCTTTATAACCATATTATTAGTTGCTATTACTTTATCTGTAATTTTTGTTCCATCTATTTCATACGCTTTTCTAGTTAAAGTCGCTATTACTATTTTTTTATCATTCATACTACTATTATCTTCATTAAAATACTTTATATCTGTAATTTTGGTGTTTAATGGTCGATTGTATTGTGGATGGCTATCTTTAAAAAATTTATCCATAAATTTACTAGAAGAAAATTTCTTCATTTCATTTTTAGCATTGTTATAATTACTTTCATTTTGAGTATTCATCATATTCTTTATTAGTACTGAAGAACTTTCAAAAATATTTTTATTATCACTAGGTTTAAAACTTAAAAGTTTTTTCATTCTTTCCTTTTCTCTTATTAAATTAGTGTTTTCATTTTTAAGTTCCCTATATTCATTTATGACTTGATTTTGATTTAATGATTTTATATAAAAAATCAAAACTATCACAATTAAAACAACTGATAGTATAGCTAAAGAACTTAAAACAAATTTATTATTTTCCATAATACTACTTCCTTTATTACTTATTTTTTCTTGTCATAAATAAATGTCATCTGTGGTAAAACATCTATAGTTCTTTCTCCATATCCATAAGGTATATCCCAATTATGTTCACTAATATGAATTTTTTTACCACCATCTAATACTTTTTCAACAAAAGCCACATGACCATATCCACCAGCGCCACCTACATATGGAGGCCATGATACAGCAGCACCTTGCACAGGTTTTTTACCTACGCTATACCCTTTTGATGGTGCGGTACTTCCCCAATCACCACCATTCCCAAAAAATGGGTCGCATGGCAAACCAAGTTCTAAACGTCTGTTATAAACCCACCAAGTACATTGTCTAAATGCATATGCATTACCACCAAATTCTGGATGCTTTGTCTTTGGTAAGTTACCATGATATTTTTTTAATCCTTCTAATGTTTCACCTTGATGTGTGGTGCAACCAATGTTTGATTCTGTTTTACTATCTTTGTTACTTTTACCTTCTAACTGAGCCATGATAAGTTTGGCAGTAGGAATCCAATTGTTGTTAATGTGTCCTGAATCATTTGTTGCATTTACTGTTGGAGCATACTTGGGACCTATTGTTTCTGGAGTAGTTAAACCTTTATCAATATATTCATTTTTTAATATCTTTGCATAATGTTCTAAATTATCTTCTACAGTTTTATATCCCCAAAGCTCATTACTATTGCCCATTAGTGACGCAACGTTATTATGCTGTATTGCATTTTGGGATTTTCCCCATCCACTTTCTTGTGCAAGAATAGCAACAAATAACGATTGAGGAATTTTATTTTTCTTTGCTAAATCTAATAAGTATTGAGATTTACCCTCTAATATTCCACCTTTTGCATTTGGTTCAAAATTTGCTTTCATTTGTGCCATAGTTAAATCGCCACCTACTGTACCACAACCAGCACTTCCACCGTCGCTTTCTTCTCCACCAATAAATATTATGACTACTAAAACAACTATCACAGCAATACCACCTATTAATAAAAAAACTCCACTCGAAAGTGAAGTTAATAATGCAAGTAAAATTTTCTTTTTAATCATTGCAGTAATCAAATTTCTCATACATTAAATACCACCTTTAAATCTCGCTAATTGTTGAGATGTTGGTTCAATGTTGAAAAACATTGTGGTATAACCAGATATATTTAATAGTGCTTGACCTCTTTTTAAAAATGGTATTCTTCTATATTCTGATTCTTTAATAACACTACCTAAAGCTTTTTCAACTACACTCACATCTGATTCTTCCATATTCAATAAGAATTTAGCTTGAGTTAATGCAAAAACTTGCTTTAATTTCGGTTCGACTTTAGCATTGATGTTTTCTGGAATTAACTCTTGAGGTGATTGTGTCGCAAAAATTACCCCTGCCATAAACTTACGCATTTCTTTTTGAAACTTAACGATAAACTCAACAACATCTTCATCATTAGAATTGATTAAGTTGTGACACTCATCAATAAAGAACATAAATCGTTTAGCGTATTTTTCATCAAGTTCTCCCGATTCAACAAGATTTTTATATTTACGTCCGTTTTTAATTGCTTGCGCCCAAATCAATTGTAAAGAAGTATATAACATACAGTTTTTAATTGATTCATCGTATGATGTTAACCCCTCAATATCGAACATCACAACTTGTTCGTTTTCCATATTCTCTATTGTAGTAATGCCATCAAATATTTCACTATATGAATCACATAGTTCATTTAATGTTGCCTCAATTTTTTCAAAACCATTTTTCATAATCTCTGTAGTACCATTTGTAATAGTTCTTTCTTTATATGTAGTTTTAAAAAATGTTCTGAATTGAGATATGATTGGATATTTTTCATTAGGTAAATCTGTTATATTTTGATTTTCTCCTTTTGATTTATCAATTAAACCTATTTCTTCATAAAACATATCAAATGCAGATTTAACCATTTTTAAATCTGTTTCAGTTAAATCTGCATTTAATAACTTAAATTGCATTTTAAGTTTATCTAAATGTATTTTATAACTATTTACTTGGCTCACTCGTAAATCAGATTCTGATATTGATGCTGATGCAAAAATTTGTAGCATATTGATACAACCATCAGTTCCATCTAAACAAATGATTTTGCCACCTTGTTCTTTAATCATTGGAGCAAAATCTCTTGCTTTGTCAAAACCTCTAATAAAGTTACCACGTGCAAATTGGTCTTCTTCTATCATTTTCAATAATGTTGATTTACCCATCCCCATTTTTCCTAATACTAAAATATTAAAAAATGTTCTTACATCATCAAATTTAAACGGGTCGTATATAACAGAACCATTTGTCATTGTATTACCTAAATATGTTCCTCTTTCATCCAATAACTCTTGATGGTTAAAATAATAACTTCCTGCTAGCTGACCTGCTTGAATAGGACAACCTACTCTAAAATGCTTTAATTTCTTTTTTTGTTGCTCATAGCTTAAAAACATAGATAAATAATTATCTTTTGATTCAAATTGCATTAACTGAGCTTTAAAACTTCTTGATTCTAATTCTTTCTTGATTTTTTTTACAAATATTTCTAGCTCTTGTTCTGTAGACTTAGTTAAATATAACCTAATAACTACTCTTTTCATTATTTCACCATGTATTTTAATATTTGAACCTAAATCAAGTAATGATTGATAAGTATCATTTGCCTCTAATTTATCTAATGTTTTTGCTGTTTTCTCGTATTTACGTGTTGCTTGCTCTCCTATTGACCGATTTATCTTTTTAATTGCTTCATGCCTATCAATACTTATAGTATCAAATACTGCTACTATACCAGCTTGATTGATAATTGGGTCTAACCAGTTATCGTTTAATACTTTAGGTAGTTCATAAATTGTTATAGCAGTTGTATAACCACTACCTGTTCTAAAATACCTTTCTTTGAATTCAATTCCACCTTGTGGTTGAATTTTAGCAATTGTCTCTATATCGTATCCATCATCAATAAAGTCTAGTTCTGTTATTGGGGGTTCAGTTTTATTTTTAAAGTTCAGCATATATTCACTCCTTTAAATTTATAACTTAATCGAAAACTCTCGGGTTATTAAAATCTTCAAATATTTGCGATTTTTGTTTTTTATTGAGAGGCTGAGGGTATATCAGCGTACTGCAACTGAAAAGAAAAATATTAATTTTGGTCTTTAAATCTTCAATATCTTTCGCATAAATACTAATATAATGCTCTTTGTTAATTTGAATTCTACTAATTACTTTCAATGTGACTATTTTTTCGTTTATTACTTTTATTCGTTGTTTTTTATTTTCTTTTTCTGCGATGCTTAACTGTTCCTGCCAATACGCAATTTGTATTATTGTATTTGTAAAAAAGTTACTACTTGTTATTTTTATAGATTCGTCATACATTCTTAACAATTTTGCAAACTTTATCATCAAAGCATTATTTTCACTTTGAGATATATCATTTATTGCGACTGTATTCAGTTTATATGTTTGTGATACTGTACCATCTACAAATTTAGTAAATTCATCTTTATCAGTAAAAGTTTTTATTGGTACTATATCTAAAGTACTTTTATTTTGATTTTTCTTGTCTTTTTTTCTCAAAGATTTTCTTTTTCGTTGGTCAAAATCATTCTTCTTAATCAGCAATAATGCCACCTACTTTAAATTTTTCTATATTGATTGATATCTATGCTTGAATACTTATTGTTATCCCGTTCTAAAATTATATGAATTAATATTTGATACGTGGGTCTATCTGGGTGTGATATTCTAGGAGTTAATAGCACAATACCAATTACCATATGAAAAATAATTGTAATTAATTTCATAATTCCATCAAGATTAAAATATTTGGATACTTGATATCCCAACGCAACAAATCCTAACCATAATAAAAGTGTCTTAAAAGCAACAAGACCTTTTACGACAATTTTACTATCATAACCTTTAGGAACGTGATAAACATTAGGTTTTTCTTCTGATTTCATTAATACACCTCGTTATAGATAAAAAAGCCTACATTTTTGTAGACTTTCATAATCCTTTTAAACTTAATTCGAATTTATAAAGTTTATATAAAGTATCATATCTAAACCTTTCTTCTTCATTGTTTTTAAAACGCCCTACATTAGCTACTCCAGTTTTTTGTAGTATTTCATAATCTGACATATTTCTTTTAAATAAATTCTGTACTTCTTCAATCATTTCTTCTTTTGACGGTTTATAACCTACAAGTTCAACAGCTACTTCATATAATTTTGTAATATCTTTATAACTAATATTTAAAAGTAAACTATATCGTTTACGTATATGAATCACAGATGATAGCCCAGTTCGATTTACAATATCTTGTGTACGTATTCCACCATCATCAAGCATAAAAATGATTGTATGAATCATTTTTTCTCTCGATAATTTATTTTTTATTTTTAACATTAGTTTTGTTTACCTCCTTGATTTGATTTATTTATTTTATATTCAAGCCAACTTTTATTAACTGCTTTACTACCTCTATATTTTTGTGCATTACCATTTGATTTAATTGTTTCAAATGAATCTGAATCTTTTACATTTGACTTCATATCATTATTAAGATGTTGGTTATCTTCATTTATTAAATATTGATAATCTCTTGTTCCTTTGCTATTAATTTTTGAATGAGAATCGTCTTTTATTTCTTTATCAATTTCATTTGAAATGTTTTCAAATCGTTTATTATCAGAATATTTAGAATTTTTATCTTCTACTAAACTATCATTTGGTTCATTTTCAGTAATATCTTCTTTGTTTTCTAATTGAGATACTTTTGCATTCTCATGTTCTAACTCATTACCAATTAAATCATTATCTAAACCATTTCCATTTGATACTGAATCAAAGTCATCATTTGGATGTTCTAAATCTTCATTATGCATTATTTTACTATCTTCTGATATTTCGTTTGAATCTCCATCTACATGGAAATCCTCATGATTACTATCATCAATATTGTCGTTATCATATTTATATTGATTATCTTCGTTTGCTATATCAACTGATACATTCTCAGGTAAATCATTATTACCTAAACTATCTTTTTCTTTAGAATCTATATTTTTATCGTGACCATTTTTATTGTCTTCTGCTTCTTCAGTTTGATTATTTGATTTATTTAATTTTGAGTCATTTCCAGTATCAGAATAACTGTTTTCCCCTTGCTTTTTATCTTGCTGTAAATTTGGGTTATCTGGGTTAATAAAGCTTTTTTCATCTTTATTTTTTTGATTATCTCTTTTATTATATGAATCTGCATTATCTAACATATGTTTATCATGTATTTCATCTGCTACTGATTTTGCAGAACTTCTAGCATTTTCTGCTCTTTTATTTGAAGAAAATGTATTTTGTATACCTTTAACTCCACTACTAGTTGCATGTGCTACTTTACCTCCAGTTTTACCGGCAACAGCCATTCCAGCCATACCTGCCATAGCCGTTCTATAACCATCTCGAATACCTGCGTCCACGCCAAGTAATTTTTTAATCTCATCGGGACCATCTATTGTTCCTATAGCTAACACTAGGAAAATAATTAATTTAGCTGATAAAGGTATATCTGATTTAAATGTGGTGTTACTTAATATCACAAACACTTTTAACAAAATAAAAATTAAAGCAATTAGACCATAATTCGTAAATAAATTAATCATTAATTGTTTGATTTTTTGTAATGTAGCTATATCAGTTGCGGCTACCCACGGTGCAACAATTTTCTGTGCTGTTACTTCATATCCTAGTCGTGCAATTTTGAACGCTGTTAGTACGTAAACAAAAGCAAGTACACCTAATTCAAACCAAATCGCAAAAAAATTAGCTTGATAACGTTGGTAATAACCACTAAAAGCTTCAGTAGTATTCGATAAGAAACTTTTACCTATCCCCTCCGATAAAGGTTTAAGTACAAAACCATCATAAGCATTATCATCGTCACTATCAGCTTGTACAATTGAATTATTAAATACTGCCTTATTAACATCTGAGGTAGAAATTGATTTATAATATCTAAATCCTTCCTCCTTATTTTCCTTTTTATCTGCTGGCTTTATTTTTTCAGTCCATCGACGATAACCATTTGTAAATGAATCGTCAACAAATTCATTATTGATGTCATTGGATGCTGGTTTATAATGATGGTTTGCATACCAAACTAAGTCTGTAATATTATTAGCCATAATTTGACTACTTAATCTTTTTAAATTATTATTACGATTCAAATTCAAATCACTTTTTCCTGTAAATTCACTCGATTTTATATCTTTATACAAACCTTGATTTAAATCGAACGCTTGTTGAAAAATTCCAGGTAACGAAACAATAAATAGAGATGCTAAAATTACATTTATAGCAAGTTTCGATAATGGTATTTTCATACCCATCATAATAGAGAAACCTAGTATCGCAATAATAACTGCCATTAATGTAAATGCGATAGGCATCATCTTCATACTTAAATTAGTAACTTCTTGTGAATTCATTAAACCACCAAAAGTAACAATTTTGTCTAATACATCTTCGACAAAATTAACAAACTTATATAACCAATTGGTTAAGAACCAACCAATATCTACAAAAAAGTGAATTAAAAAATCCCAAGAACCATTTGAATGAAATAAATCTTGATTGTCTTTTAAGATTTTAATTGCCTCTTTATCTTGTGGCTCTAATTGTCCTAATACAAAAAAGGAATTTATCATTCAATCAACTCCTTTTTTTCAAAAATATTTTTCATTAATTTTAATTTCAATTCATTAAAGTCATCATAGTTATCAGCTATTTCATCTTCAATAAAACTTAAAATGTCATCTGAACATTCTGCTTGTTGGCAAACGAATATAAATCTCAAAAGAATGTGTTGTGGTATATCTTCTCCATGAGTATTTTTGTAATATATTGAAACAAAAGATTTTAAAGTATTAATTTCATTTTCATTTAAAAAACTTTTATTTGTATTAACTTCTATTTTATCAATATCTGAATCTAATTTAATATTGTCAAATTGACTAACAATATGTGTGTTTAAATCTAAATATTTATGTTTTGACAATTCAGGTATTTCAGCACGTTTTGAAGGATTTATACGATGAGCTAAGAATTCATAACGATATGGCATACTTGTAACGCCCTCATTATAAATAGGATAGGCTTTAACTCTTTTACGATTTAAATCTTGTCTTTTAGTAAACCTCAATACGACTGTATGAGTTTCATAAATTTGAAGTAAGTCTTGAGCCAATATTAAAGGTCTTTTTTCTGAGTTTAATTGGAAAGATACGCTAGTATTTCCATCTTGAATATTTTTTGTTTTTTTAGTTGCTGTATAATAACCACACTTCTCACTAAATTCGTTCGCTGTATCAATATCTGTTGTTAAAATATATATGTGGTTTTGGAAGTTTTCTTTAATCGTTTTTCCATTTACCTCTCCATATTTCGCAAATATTTGAGCATATGATTGTATATATGCTTCAAAAATAATTCTTCTACCTGCACATACAGTTAAAATTTGTTCAAAATCTTTAATTGCAGGTAAATTTCCGAATTCGTCTAAACGAAATTTCACAAAATTATGACATTTTCCATCATTTACAACAAAGCGATTTGAAGTCATCTCGGCTAATAATGTATAAACTTGTGATATAAATAGCGTTGCTATAACATTTCTTGATGAATCATAATCTGGTACTACTAAAAATAAAGCAATAGGTTTATTGGAATATGTACCAGTGATTATTTTTGTTTCTATATTTGAATATTCTTTCAAAGGAATAAATCTAATATCTTCATCATGAGTATTTTTATCATCAACCTCATGTGGTATTTCAAGCTCATAAACACTTTTTACAACATCATTTTCCTTATTTATTTCGAAATGAATTTTTGAACCTGTTTCTAGTGTATCTTTAAAAACAATTTCAATATTTCCACAAGAATCAAGTTCAATTTTTCTTTTTTCAGTTACCTTTTCATTAGCATTCTTATCTTTTATGGTAAAAAAATAATGACCTTTTAAAAACCTAAAAGTGTCATCAAAACTTACATTTATTATTTTATTAAAACCAAAACGTCTTAAATCAACTGTATTTGTCGAAGTCATTTTAGCGATATCTTGTTCTAAGAATATTTGTAATTTCCCCATTGCTACTGTAAATATAGAACCTCTTGTATTACCTGTTGAGAAATTTGATTGTGCATATGCATCTTTTGCAATATGGCTACTAGGTAATTTTTTAAAATATACATCTAATAAATTGTTTTCATCCTTATCAGTATTACCACCTAAGTTTGATAACATTTTGGCAACATTATACATACTAAATTTTTCTAATTCGTTATTTAAATCACACTGCACTAATAATGCTAAAATAATAGCTTTAATTAAGTTTGACGCTGAATCGTTCCAAAATGGGTCTTTTGCATTTGGGTCAAAGTATATTTGATTAGTTAAAACACCAGTATATTTTTCAGCTTTAGAATAGTTACCTAGTATGTACTGTCTTTTGATAAGTTCTAATGGATTATAAGCAATTGAATTATCGGGGTTCATTATATTAAGTGGAACAAGTCTATACCCCTCTTTAATTAACGTTTCAGCTGAACCGTTTAATAATTCTTCTTTTGGGTCACCAATGATTAAGCTAGCTTTTTCTTCTGCTCTAGAATCAATATCAATAGCTACAGTAACTGCACTTTCACCTTTACCACTACGAGAAGTACCTATAATACAAGTATTATGTGTTTCAGTGTCTATATAATAGTTATCTTTATAATGAGATATTGGAAATCCAGCAATACCACTATAGTGTTTATCACTATCTGGTATTTCTTTATATTGTTCTTGGATTTCTTTCAATGTTGTCCAACGAGAATCTCCTTCTTCTCCAAAATCCACATTTCTATTTTTTCTATATAATTTAATGATTTGAATTGTAACTATTAATATTACAAAAGGTAAAATGATACAAATGATTTTTAGATGAAAAATTAAAAAATAGTTTGAAACATCTGTTACCTCTTCAGAAAACTGATTAGGTACGTCAAATAACTTAAATTTCCCATCGATAAAAGAATTAATGAATGTCTGAGTTATTATATTTACAATCGTATTAGTAATAAACATTATGATGAATATACAAATCATCCAAACTAAAATTATAGCTTTCTTATTTCGAAATAAGTCACTATATTCAATTGGCGACCTTTTCTTTTTATTAAAAGTTAATATTTTATTATTTTCTGATTTACTTTTTGCCTTATCTTTAACAAGTACCATTAATTAACCTTTAAACTTTCAAATAATTTTTTGAATTCATCAAATGTAGAATCATCAATTGAATTAATATTGTTCCATTCCTCAAATAAGAAAGAGGCATTGCTATAATTAAATAAATCATCACGATTACTAATTTCATTAATAGTACTAATTAACTTTTCTTTACTTGAAATAAGTTCTAATAAATTATCAAATGTGAATACATTTTCTATTTCTTTAATTAGTCTGGAAACAAGAATCGTTATACTTATTAATTCGATTATTTCTTTTGATTTAAAGTCAAACTCACTAATATATGTTTTCACTTCATTTACACTCAATGATTCTGAATACTTTTCTATGTCTGTTATTTCACTATATAAGTTTGTAAAATGGTTATTTATTGGCTGATTGATATTATTTTCAAAATCTAATTGCTGTCTGTCTTCGATTAACATAGGTAATTGTTTATAAATGAATAAGTCCGTCAGTTTAATATTTTTAGAGTGACTTTTTTTATTTTTTTCTTTTATATTATCTTTTATAAATACGTGGTGTTGATTTGAAAAATGTTGTATTAATGTATCAGCAGTATTAATATCAGTTTCAATATGAAGTATATTAATGTTTTCATCTTCTAATGTCATTAATACTTTATCATTGTTTGAAATCATAGAGCGTGTAGCATCTTTAAGCTTTAATCTTGAATACATTTATTTATCTTCCTTTACTTGTTTAGTTTTCTTTTCTTTATATTGAGAAAGTATTTTATAATCTTTTATTTTTTGTCCTAATTTTTTAGATTTTAGATTTTTATTAATATCAATGGCTTGGTCAACTTTATTATCATCTAGCATCATCATTCCTACTTGCTCCAAATCACTATCCGACAATTTTATTTTATTTTTATTTTTCATATATAACTCTGTTGTTTTTTCTGGATTTTTTTCTAGTAATCCTTTATAGATTTTCGCTTGAGCATCATCTTTATCAGCAATAACTAATTCTAATCCATTAACATCATTATTTTTATAAGCATAATTTACAATTTCATTTGTATTATTTGGATATAATTTTATGGCTTTTTTATAATCATGTTTAGACAATAGACTATCTAATTCTTCCTTTTTATTTTGATTTTCTATTTTATTTGCTTGATTCATATCAATAAAAGATTTAATACCATAGCCAGTTATACTTGTTATAATCAAACATACAAGTAATATTAATAGAATTCCTTTATAAAAATAAGGTTTATTATACTTAATTTCATTATTTTTATTTTCCTTATTTTTTTATTCTGTTATGTTAGATTTATTATTTTTAATATCTAGCATATCCAATTCACGTTGTTTTAAATCATTTTCTCGCTCAGTTTCAATTAGTAATTTATTTTGGTATTTTTGCTTTTCTTTATTCAATTCTAAATCTAATATTCTAGCTTTTTCTTTTTCTTCTTTATATTTAAACTCTCTAATTTTAGCTTCTTCTTTGGCTTTTTCAACTTCATCTTCAAGCTGTTTTGCTTGTTTTAAAGTTTTTTTAAGTTTTAATTGTTCATTTTCAAGTTTTAATTTTTGATTATGTCTTAACTGTTTAGCAATGATTTCTTGTTTAAATTCAAATATCTTATTTTTTAATTGGCTAAAAGTATCTTTATCAAACTCTTCTAGTTTTGTATTTAGTTCATTTTCAGATTTATTCAATTCCAAATTCAATATTTCTACCTTTTCTATATTGAATTTGTTAGTTAAATCTTTAACATCTAAATTGATTAATTCATCTTGTTTTTGTAAACAATTTATTATGTAATTGTTTATTAAGTTCTCATTTTCAGAAATTTTTTCTTGAATTTTATCATCTAATTCACTTTCTAAAGCATGTTCTTTGTCTTTTAATTTAATATCGTATTCTTCTTTAAGCAATAACAATTCTGTGTCTTTATTTTTTTCTAAACTCAATCTAAATGCATCTAATTGTTTTTCTAATTCATTACGTTTTTCTAATTCTATATTTTCAATTTCATTATCCTTAAGTTCATTTTCTTCTTTATATAAAATTATTTTTCTTTCAAATTCAGCATTTAAATCACTATCTTTTTGATTCAAACTATGTACTATATTTTCATATAGTGTTTTTCTATATTGTTCTCTTTCTATTGCTCTAAGATAAAGAAAGTCTTCTCTCAAATCATCGAGAGCTGTTTCACCTGACTTTTTAATAGGTTCTTTAGGTATGAATGATGGTATTTTTATAGGAAGTTTATAAATGTTATTAATTTCTTTCTTTACTTGTATCATTTCTTGTTGTTCTGGTAAATGTTCTTCATCTTTTGAATTGGAATTGGGTTTTTCTTCAATTTGATAACTTTCAAATTGAGGTTCTTGTTCTTCACATCCTACATCAATAGCTGATACATTATCACTTTGATTATTAAAATCTTCTTCTAATGATGATGGTTTTTCTTCAATCAAAGTTTCTTGTGAATTATAATCTTTGATATCCATTTTCTTTTTGCCAAACTTAAAAATGTTTGGTAATTTTTTGAATATCATTTTATCTTTAGTAGTTTCTTGAAAATCATATGAATCATCATATAATTTAAAAAATTCTAACTTATCTTCTTCATCTACTTCTGGGTCTTGGTTTAAATCTCTTTTAATTATCAATTTTATTAAACTATTATCTTTATTTAATTTACTATCAATATCTTTCGATGGTATATAGTCTAAATAACTATTTAATTCAATATTGTCGTTATACCACTTAAGCACTTCCGTTTCACTATCAATAACTTCTAATTTTATGTTTATGGTTCCAATTTTTTTGTAAGCTATCTCTTCAACAAGTAAATTTACTAAATAGTCTAATTCTTTTAAAGAATAACTTTTACCTAATAATATATTTAACTTCTTAAATAGCTTTTTATTAGTAGTTTTTTGTATCCTTGCCTTGAGCATTACACCCTTCCTTTCTGTAAATTTTATAAAAACAACCTAGGAAAAATTTCCTAGGCTGAATAATGCAAATTAGAATTTAGCATTTGCTTGTAACCATGAAATGATTGCATCTGTTCCAAAAATAACTGCAATAGCAACAGCTGTTCCAATCCACCATTTTTTAGCTGTTTGCTTGCCCGTTTCTCCACCGAACATCCAAAAATAAGCTCCTATTGCTAAACAAGCACCACCAGCGCCCGGAGCCACTTTACGTAAGCCAGATAATAGTGCCATAAAAATACGTCTACCATTATCAAATATATCGTTATACTGTAATAATTCTAAAATATTCTGCAAATGCAAAATATTGTAGAAATCTATTAGTAAATTCATATTATCTTCCTTTCTAGTTGACTGATAAGTTTGTATTGAAAGATTTTTCAAACAAAATAAAAACGACCTTTTTTAAAATCAAAGTCGTCGGGTCTCTTATACGTTTTGTTATTTTATTATTTAATTTCTTTATCACTTCTTGATATAGCATTTTTATGTGAACTCTTACTATCATTTTTGCTATAACTATTATTTTTATTAGATGATTTATTTAATAATAATTTAAATAATGAATCATTTAACTCTCTAAGTTCCCAATAACTATAGTAATCTTTCTCTTTTGAAATCAATGCTAGCATTTTTTTATCAATTATATTTTTTCGCCACTCATCAAAATTCAAACCTTGCTTTTCTACTTCTTTTTTAATTTGTTTTAAATTTAACATTTATCTAACCTTCCTAAGTAATAATAGACATACATGCGTTATACTTAATAGAATTAATAAACTGCCTAATACAACAATAGTTAAATTGTTAGTTAATCCAGTTTTAGGTAATTCTTCTGTTTGCACGTCTTTCACTTTATTTTCATCGCCATTTTTTTGATTTTTTATTCTTTTTTTTCTTCCATCCTTATCATCTTTTTTAAGTAATAAAGATTTAAGTTGTTTATCCACAACTTTTGAATCTAAGAACGACACATTATCTTGATTTAAATCTTTTATAATATGATTAATAAATTTGATATTAATTGTAATATCATTAAAAGAATTTAAAATATTATTGTTAGAGTTTTTCAATCTATGATTATCTTTTATATTTTGCTGTATTTGATTAATATTAATTGAATTTGTTTTATCTTTAACTGGTGTTAATATCGTTACTGTGTTAGATTTAACAACTTTGTTATTTATAATGTATTGTGCTGTATTAGGAATAATATACATATTTTCCTTTTTATAATTCTTTAACTTAGCTCCTTTCTTGATTTTAGAGTCAATTTCCATAATATATGTTTTGCCATATATATTAGAGATGTCATTCGGTACCCATTTTACTATGTTCTTTTCTTTATCTATTGTTAATTTTCCTTGATTAGTTATTTCTTCATGATTTGCATCAAAAACTTTGACATTCTCAAAAGATAAGACATCTTCTCCATTGTCTACAATTGCAAAGTCATGAATAGTTTCGCTATTTCCTACTATACCTCTTATACGATATTTATATAGTTCATCAACTCGCACTTTTTTTTCTTCTATTTCGTGATTATTATCAATGATTGATTTATGTAGTGAGTTGTTAATAGGAATATTATAAACATTGACTGTATTTGAATTGACTACATTATCGTTTATTTTAAATTGAGCTGTATTGGGTATAATATACCTTTCATCATGCTTATATGCTTTTAAATCTGTATTTTGTTTGATTCTAGAGTCGATTTCCATAATATATGTTTTGCCATATATATTAGAAATATCATTTGGTACCCATTTAATTAAGTTCTTATCTTTATCTATTGTTAATTTTCCTAGATTAGTTATTTCTTCATGATTTGCATCAAATACTTTGGCACTTTCAAAAGATAAAACATCTTCCCCATCATCTATAATTGCAAAATCATTGATTGTTTCATTGTTACCTACGACACCTTTAATTCGATATTTATATGATTCATCTACTCGGACTTTCTTTTCTTCTACTTCTTGATTATTATCAATGATTGATTTGTGTAACATCTTTTTAAAAGGTTTATATTTAGTTATCACTTCATTTGTTGACATTGTTCTATTATCTTTTTCAATATTAGCAATGTTTCTCACATGATAATATCCATCATTATCTAGATTTTTTTCGACATCTGTATTAGATTTTATTCTAACTTTTATTTTCATATGATAAGTATGACCATAAAAATTACTTTTAGATAACATAGAATTTTTCGCTTTATACTCTATATGGTTTTTATTTGAAACATTTTCAAACTTTTCACTAACATCTTGTCCAGCTTCATTAATAATTGATGGTTCACCTACTATTTCAAGTACACTAGGAATATCATCTACCAACTTATATGATTTATAAAAGAATTCTTTCCATTCATTAGGAACAGTGTGACTAATATCATAACTAAATATTTCATTTTTAGTTTGAATAGTATTTTGTTTAACCTGTTTTTCATCTTTATCATCAATTAGTTTGGTAGGTCTTAATACTTCTGTTCTAACTGGTTTTTCTCCAATAAAGCCAAAATAATACAAACCAGTATTCCAACTTTTTTCCGGTGTATAATTGTTAGAAGGATACTCTTTGCCCCATTTAAATTGAATTTCATTCCCAGAAAACAAAGCAGTAACCATCGCAAATTTATCTTCATCTTTAGATACTTTATCGTTTACTTCACTTATTCTAAATTCTTCATTATGATTAGAACCATCTACCCAAGTGTTATTTGAAACATACATCTTATCAATATTTTTTGTTGTTTCTCGGCTAAATTGAATGTATTGAAGTCCATCTAAATCATTAAATGTCATATATGATCCACTTATGTGAGCTGGTTTACCAGTTTCATGGTCAACATATTGCCAAGTTTGGTCAACCCAGTTAAAACCACCCTGTAGATGCCCAATTGTATTTAACACGTATGAAATAGAAGCATTCTTTTTAGAATACTTGTCCCAATTATTTATGGTAATTTTTAAATCTAATTGTTTCCCTTCATATGTGCCGACATTAGTATATATTATCCCAAATTTACCTTTTTGAGATTCTGGTGGATTGGTTAAATTCAAACACGGAACTCCACTGAATACAATATGCTCCCATTTTACATTTCCAAATGTTTTAACTTCTGTTTTACCTTTTACAAAATTAGCGATAACTGCATATTTATTACTAGCCTCAGAATTTTTGTTAGGAACTTCTACTTTTGGAAATGTTTTAATCGGCTGTGCATAGCTTATATTTTTACTATTGATAAATAGTAAAAATATACTGAATATAATTATTTTTATTGTTAATCTCGTTATTTTCACTCAAATATCTTTTCTCCTAACATTTCTTTCTATTTTTATAGTGTTTAGATGCAACTTTTAATAACAATATAGAACTACCTAAACTAATAATTAACCCTAGCATGACATATGTAGTATTATCTGTCATACCTGTATTTGGTAATAGTTTTTCTTTAGTAGGTTTGTCAGTTGCTTTCTTTATGTTATTGTCTTTTTTTATATTTTCTTTATCTTTGGACTCTAAATTATTTTTTGATGAATCTTTAGTATTTTCTTTTTTTAAGTCTTTAGTATTTTGAGTATTTTTTTGTTCTTTATCTACTAATTTATTTGAATCTTGAACTTGCTTACTATTCTTTTTTTCTTTTTCATACTCATCACTTGAAATATTCAATGTTATTTTATTATTCGAATTACTTACCTTGTTGTTTGAATTTTGAATATCTTTAGACTTACTAGAAGTTTGTTGTATTTGATTTATATTTGTTGCTTTTTTATTTTTCTTATCATTCAATAAATCTAAACTAATGTGTTGATGTGTTAAAGCATTTTGTATAAATACAAGGTTCTTGTTTGAGTCTGGCTTAATAATCACATCTACACTGTTAGACGTGAGCTCTTGTGAATTAATTTGTTCTTTAGCTACATTAGAAATTGATGTAAGTTTATCACTAATATATTTTTTATAATCAGCATCTTTTTTAGTTGTTCCTTTTACAACTAAATAAAGCGTTTTACCACGAAATTCGTTAGGATTATTTGCTATCCATTCGAAACTTTCATTATCTTCGTTTACTTTTAGTACACCCTGTTTTGTCACATTGTTAAAATCTTCTCTGAAATTTAATGAATCATGAACAGTAGTTTCATCTTTAGGGATAAAGACTTCTACATTTTTATCAATATCAAACACATTTTCGAAATCATCACTGAATTTAATACTAGTAATTGGTTCATTGTTTAATACTTTACTTTTGATTAAAAATTGAACTTTATCTCCTTTATTTATTTTAATTTCTTTAACCAATTTGTTTTTATTAACGATATATTTTTGTATTTTTGTTTCATTAGAAGAAACTGAAGTGTTTGATTCAGCTTTAACGATTGGATTCATCACTAAATTACTTAAAAGTAAAGCAACACTAGTCGATGTGATTACTTTCAATAAAGTTCTCTTATTTTTCATATTTTGATTCCTTTCATTTTATATTTTTAATATTGATGTATTAGTTGGAGACCTACACTTTTTCATTCTTTGAATCCTCCTTATATAAAAAAACCCATAACAATAATTGCTATGAGGAAATTATAAATTATAATTATTTTCTATTTGCATATATCAACTATAATAGCTGTATAGAAATAAATATAGTAATTATATTTTTAAAATTTGATATTAAAAAATAATAATATTTAAAAAACTATTATTTGAAAAAATTTTTTGTTATTATTAGTTTGTGCGTCGATTGCATTACAAATAGAAAGGTAAATATGGATTTTGAACTTATATTAGTAGTAATTCAAACAATAACTGGTATCTTATCTTTATATTTAGGATATAAGGCTTTAGATTTTAATAATCAAGCAAATAAAAATTCAAATAATAATTACACAAATTTTGGAAATCACACGCAAGTGAACAATGAAATAAACATAAAGATTGGTAAGGAAATAAGCGAAAAAAAAGAAAGATATATCAATTATTTTCATTGGATTTTTAACATAGCTTTTTTTGGAACAGGATTTTATACACTATTCAATATGTACCCCCAAATGATAAACCAAATCAAAATATTTGATGGTGGAACTACATTTACCAATATTACTAAATTAGCAATTCTATCATTCCAAAATGCTTTATTAGGTTCTTTAACTATTAATATCATAAGTGGTATTTTATTAATTATATTTACTTTTATAAAACCATACTTTAGTTATAAAAGGTTGCCTTTAAGCATAATAATTGTTATAACCAATATATTAATTTTTATTGATTTACTATATAATAACTATCACGACAATATAGTTAACGCATATAACAACGATAATATTATTAATTTTCTAATATTAATATTTATTTTAGTTACTATGTTATTAGTACTTGCTAATAATATGATTATTGGTATTTATTTATTTGACCTTAAATCATATAAAGGTCAATTAGAAGACCCCATTAAAAGATTCATTTTAATCATATTAACATTCATTGTATATGGAACTACAAAATGGATTGCTTTTTATGACGGATTAGAATTCATTAAAAACTATTTTAATTAAATTTTGTAGTGCAATTGGACGCACTTTAACAATTGAAAATCAATGCTATAGAGAAAATCAATGTAAGAAATAGAAAACAGAAAATTATTAAAAGATAATAAGAAAAGTTTAATAATTTTAAAAAAGCGCTTTTTCTCTTTTTATTACTTAGTATTAATCCAGTTTTACTGATTATCCACAAAACAATAGAAACACATACACCTAATAAAAGTAACAGAATTAATATCGTCATAATAATTACTCCTCACATTGTAATTTAAACTACCTAAATAGAGAGTAAATAGCTATTTAAAAAGGTTTGTGACTTTTAATCAGTCACAAACCTTTACTCTATACTTTCGAAAATATAAATTTCTTTTTTGTATAATCTTTTCCTTTTAAATATTGATATGTTATTTCTGGTGTCCAATCTAAAACCACCTCAATTTTTAATTCTTCACTCACAAAATAAAACACATAATTTTTTAACTTATCCAATTTTATTTTGTTACTATTTTCATAATAGAACAATCCATTTTCGTCTAAAAATATAAAGTCTAATTTTCGATAATTAACTGGTAACGTTAATAATATATTTTGTAAAATAAACATTTGATTAGAATTGAGTTGCAAATTGCAACTTATCAATTACCTCTCTTTCATTTTCATCTACAGAATATAGAAGTGGATATAGTTGTATATCTGAATTGTTAATATAAACATTGGTTAATAAATTAGCTTGCTCTAATTCTTCAATTGCGTTTAGAAAACTATATTCATTCTGAATCGTAAATAATTCCATAAGTTCATCTTTAAAACCTTGAAAGTAGTAATTCATATTTGAATCTATTTTCACATTTTTATTTTTAGGTAATTCATATAATGGGTTATTTGTTCTTGTAAGTTCTAACATCATTGAGTAAATGATTTTCGCATCACTACTTAGCCAGTTGTATCTAGGACTAATCATTAATACAACAGGCATACGTATCATCTTTCTTTTTAACAAATTATCAATTGTATAATAATTCTTCTTCTCCATTAATTCCCTCTCCTAATTCTCTTGTTGATTCTAGTTGTCGTAATTCTAATTCAGTTAAAGGATATAATATATATAATCTATTGGGTTTTCCTTGCCCGTATCTTTTTTGCTCTAATAAATTTTTATCCATCAATTCTTTTTTGGCTTTTATCAATCTTTGTTTACTAGGTATATTGGTTATAAATCGCAAATCATCGTTTTTAAAATTAAAATATATCCTACCTTCATTATCAAACCAGTCATTTTGAAAGCTTAATTTTGCTCTATCTAATAATATTATATATATAAATTTAGAATCTACACTCATTTCTCTATAATAACTAATATTAATAAAAGCTTTGGGTAAAGTCATAAAGTCACTGTTTACATCTACATCAAATATAGAAACATATTTATTATTAGATAAATTTTCAGTAATCATGCTCTACCTCTTTTCCTTGGTTTCATTGATTGGTTTCTATTCTTTTCTATACGAATCGTATTATTACTTCTTTCAACAATCTCTTCAGCGTAATCATTTAAAAATTTCAACATACTTTTTCTATGAAATAAATATTTTCCACTATCATTAATTGGAAATTGTGAAAATTTAGCTATCTTTCTTCTAAAATATTCATCTTGGAATAAGTGTTTAATTATCCAACTTCTATCTCTCTGCATTTCTTCTTGAAGTTCTAACATATTCATCTGTACACTTTTTTCACTATTCTGTGATTCATCGTATTGTTCTTTAGTCAAAATAACTAATTGCAATTGATTTAATTGATTATCTTGGCTAAAACTGTGAATAGCATTCATTATTGTTTGAATGGGTATCTCTATAGATATTGATTCTGAATTTAATGTTTTATTCATGATGTTCACCTACATTCATCTAAACTTTTATATAAAATTGGCACTTCACTCGTACAAATACATTCTAAATGTTTAAGTGATTATAAAAGATAATAAGGGTCATATTGTGCTTTATGGCATTAAAGCATCGAACCTTAATTAATACCGAATCGCTCATCTCATCGCAATTACCTAGTTTCGCTCATCTCATCGCAAAATGTATTAACAGTTGTCTTTTCTATTTATTTTTCAAAAGATTTCTTGTACCTATGTACAAATCTGACCAACCGATATTAGTAGCTATTGCTCTTACGGGCTGTATTCAAAATGATACAGTTAAACTTGCTAGTTACGGTTTCGTGCAAGCCCGAGTACCTATATTAAATTGTCAATGTGCTGTACAAATTAATATATTTGTACGAGTCAAGTGCCAAATCTAAGCATTTATTTTTTTACTTTAACTAAAGTCGCTTTAACATTTTGTTGTTTCAAAATTTCAATTATTCGTATTAATTGATTGTTCAATAGCAAATTTTTCCTTTCTTTTTACAAATCGTATTTTTACTAAAATACCTTTCCGATTTCTCTTAAATATCAATCTGTTGTTACTATCAAAAACTGAAAGAATAATATTACTAATATTATTTACAGTTCGAATGCGTCGCATCAGCAGGTCATTTTTTATTAAATAAGTTTGATGTATACAATAGCCATTCCCAATATTGATATATGTTTTTCCATTACGACATTTATATTTATAGCCATATTGAATTAATTCATAAATACTTACTGGTTTTCTTGTATAAATAAGCCTGTTATTTTTCAAATATGTAGGCACCTCCTATTTAAACAAATAAAAAAGAGGAACAAAAAAAGGATTTAACAACCACTTTAAAATTGTGATTGCTAAATCCTATCCAAAATCTCATTGATAATATCCATAACTTTATAATAAATATAAAATAATTTTTATTTTTACAGGTCATAAACTATTGCAACGCCTTGTGCTATATAATATATTTAAATAAGTGTTATTTGATTAAATTATACGCCAATATAATTTAATCATCACACAAAGTTATGGGGATAAGTCTAGTCACTAGTACAGTTAGTGGTTAGATGATGTAAAGTTGATAAACGCCAATTTATCTTCTTTATTCCCCTTTTTTATATGTCTAAATTTAATGTATATCAATAGACGTATAATAATTCTTATTTGATTAATGATAATGTAGCCGATATTAAAGTTGTTTGTCAAGTTAAATATCATAATATTCTATAAATTGTTTTTAGGTTTCAAATTAATATTAGTTTGAATTGTCATTAGTTTCTAAAATAGAGTTAATATCATTTTTATCATCTTCTTTTTTAATTTCTAACATACTTAAATCATTAACACCTTTAAACTTATCTTCTTTACCATCTTTAATAGTTAAATCATACATAAAAAATTTATTATCTTTTTCTTCTAACTGATATACATACCAATCTTTATTGTCTTTTCTGTGTATTTCAACAGTTTGATACCCAAAATTTTGAATATCTAATATTTCTCTGTCTATCTTAGGAATTAATAAAAATAATTTTCCCTCTTTTTCTTTCAATTGATATTTACCTCTAAATTCTTGCCCAGCATTGTATTTCCCCTGTGCTGAAATAACAGTTAATTCATGATTTACTCCAAATTTCATGATTGCCTCTATTTTATTTTTATGAATCACTTTAAACTCTTTACCAACGATTTCATCTCCATCATTTTTACCACAACCGTATAAGCTTATTCCACTTACACTTAATAAAATAATACCAATTAGCAGGATTAATTTATTTTTTATTTTTACTTTTTTCATATCAAAACCTCCAATTCATTAATTAAATTATATTATATAAAATCAAATAAAGTAAGTTGATATACATCTTTCCTTAAAGGTTCTATCTTAACTTTCTTTGTCGTAACAACGGCAAATTGATTTATTGCTTCAATTCTTAATTTCTCTAACCTATTTAGTTTACTTAGTTCCCCTTTCTTATGCGTTAATATATATACACTCCACTCAACTAATTCATCAATTACATTTACCATAGCTCACTACCTCACATTCTTTTGTAATTAATCTATTTATTCAGCTTGTATATTGATTTAATAGAAAAACATTTCAACAAATAAAAAGATGCAAAGGCGATGTAATCGTACATTTTACCTTTGCATCTTTATTAGAAATTGTTAGGACTTTAGTCATTACAATTTCTTTAGTTGAAATAGAATGAATATTAATCAATAAAGCTGTAATAAATTAGTTAAATGGTTATCATATATTTATGTATTTTATAGAACGTATATTCTCTATATCAAAACGCATAAATAGTACGTATGTTCTTAACAAATTTCAAAACACTTTAGATTTATTTTATTTACAGAAACACAATTAATAACTATTCACGTTAATAACTAGAAATTTAAGTTAATTTTATATTCTTGCTTTTACTCCTAATGCCATATATATTATTTATATATTATATATTTATATATATACGTCTATATGAATATATACTTAATCTATCTTTCTTTAAAAATAATATTACTAAGTTATTTTTACTCCGTGGTTCCGATTCGGAACTTCTGGAGTTCCGGTATGGAACTTCTAAATTTTGCATAAAGATTCCGCACATACAAAATAGCAAAATGTCAAATTTCGCATTTTAAGGTATCATTTAGACACATTTTATATTTTTGATATAAAATATCCAAAAAATATTTTTCGTTTTAAAATACCCCTTTAAAATTCAAAATAAGCATATTCTAGTATCAATCTCCATAATTATTTTTCATTACGCATTCACATTTCAGAATTAATTCACTCTTTACATTTATATTTATATGTAAATCTCATTAAACAAAGTGAGTAAAATTTATAAATAAAAAGAACGTTTGTTCTGTATTTATGTATAAATTTTAGCTTAATGTTCGTCATGTTCTCATAAAATAAATTAGATATAGAATAAAAAGTTTTTATAATATATAATCATAATCATATTAACTATTGATTAGGATTAGTGGACATCATGAATGTATATAAACGAGGAAATACTTTTCAATACGATTTTTACTTTAAAGGGAAAAGATATAGAAAGTCTGGTTATTTAACAAAACGAGATGCTCAAATAGCTATGAATATTAAGCTAAATGATTTATTAGAGGGATATGATACTGACAATAACTTAACGTTTGTGGATTTTTACTATAGATGGTTAGAGATTACTAAACTAGATATCATTAACGACACTTCATATAAGCGTTATATTACAGCTATTAAAGTCTTTGAAGATTGTTTTGGTAATAAATTAATTTCAGATATCGACGCTCTTTCGTATCAAAAATTTTTAAAAGATTATGGTCGAGGTCACTACTTGAATAATGGACAACTTAGACCTAGGACAAGTAACACAGTAAGTAAAATGAATAATTGTTTGAAACAAGCGTTTGAATCAGCTGTAGAACAAGGTTATATAAAGAAGAATCCAGCAAAAAATGCCAAAGCATTTGGTTTGAAATCATCACAATCAATTGATGATAAATTTATGAGTATTACTCAAATGAAAAATTTAATTCATTATGTTAGAAATAATGATGCACTCTCACACTTATGTATATACATACTCATTATCACTGGTTCTAGATTTAAACCGGTACAACACTTAAGATATGAAGATTTGAATTTCAATAAATCTTGTATTCATTTGAATGATACTAAAAATAAATATTCAAAAAGAAATGTAAAAGTTCGTCTAAAAGATTTAGAGTATATTCAATCAGTGATTAACAAACACCCTATTAATCAAAATGGTTATATATTTCATAATTCTATTAATTTCATCTCTTATTCTTCTATCAATGATGTACTTGTCAGATTTTGTTTAAAGCATAAATATGATAAATATACGCTCAAATCATTAAGACACACACATTGTAGTTATCTATTAGCTAAAGGTATATCTGTACAGTATATATCAAAGCGTCTAGGACACGCTGACATACATACAACACTTAAAATTTATTCACATTTAATTAAAGAATTTGAAGACAATGAAAATAGTCTTATTGAGAAAAACCTAGAAGATTTATTAAGTGACTAAATTTAATTTTCTTGTGACTAAAATCAAATCAATAGAATTATCTATAGTCACAAAGTGCCTTTTTATTTCAAAATAAATCTTAACTATTTGAAATTGATATTTTTTAGAAGTCAGTTCAACCCTTGATATAACAGCATTTAAAGGAAAGCATAAAAATAAGCCTAGAATGGATTTAAACCATTCTAGGCGTCTTTACGGAGAGTGAGGGATTCGAACCCTCGAGACGCTTGTGACGCCTACACACTTTCCAGGCGTGCTCCTTCGGCCAACTCGGACAACTCTCCATGCTAGAATATAGTAATAAAAAAACAGAAGCGATATTTCACTTCTGTTTGTATGACTCCTACGGGACTCGAACCCGTGTTACCGCCGTGAAAGGGCGGTGTCTTAACCGCTTGACCAAGGAGCCATGGCTCCGCAGGTAGGATTCGAACCTACGACCGATCGGTTAACAGCCGATAGCTCTACCACTGAGCTACTGTGGATAAATAAAATGGAGCGGGTGATGGGAATCGAACCCACAACATCAGCTTGGAAGGCTGAGGTTTTGCCATTAAACTACACCCGCTTAATGAAATACGATTATGGGGCGGTTGAAGGGAATCGAACCCTCGAGTGTCGGAACCACAATCCGATGCGTTAACCACTTCGCCACAACCGCCAAAAATGGTGAATGGTTCAGGACAGAGTCGAACTGCCGACACATGGAGCTTCAATCCATTGCTCTACCAACTGAGCTACTGAACCATAATTGTAATGGCGGTCTCGACGGGAATCGAACCCGCGATCTCCTGCGTGACAGGCAGGCGTGTTAACCGCTACACTACGAGACCTAATAAAACATGTATTGCGGGAGGCGGATTTGAACCACCGACCTTCGGGTTATGAGCCCGACGAGCTACCGAACTGCTCCATCCCGCGCTAATATTATTTTTGACTACCTATTAATCATATCATTAAATAGTTAATGATGTCAACACTTTATTTAAATTATTTTAACAATTTCTTTAAATGTTATTAAAGAAAACATGTAACACTTAAGGTTTAATGCCCTCTAAACAATTACCTATTAAGTATATTAACTTAAGACATAATAGTCAATATCGTTTTTCGATTTATTTGTGTAAAAAAATACTTCATATATCATTTTATAATTTTAATTACTAAATGATATGAAATGTTTTCAATAATATTTAATGTTTGCAAGTATAGACTAGGATAGATGTGTAAACATCCTACCTAGTCATATATCCTTGCATTCTGTTAATTAAAGAAGTAAATGTTACAAAACCTTCCTCTTCTAAAAAGTGTCCACCATCTTCTACTACACGTGTATGTCCATTAAGTGTATTCATCAGTCTTTGTGTTTCCTTGTATGAAACATATTGATCATCTTTAGACGTGAGTCCATAAAATTTATCTACTTGTTCTTTTATTTTATCGTAATCGATGGTTACCCCTTTTAAATCTACATCTTCATCTATGTCTTGTGCATCTTCTTTAAATCCTGCGATACTAAAGAAACCTTCAATGTGATGATGCGTTTCTTCAAGAAATTTTAAGGCAGCGATTGAGCCAAACCCGTGGGTCACAAAATATGTATCTTTTTTACGGATATGTAGTTGTTGTTTCATTTCATTAACCCACTCATCAATTTGTGCATGATCATTTGCTTCAAGATTGAATAAAGAAACATCATACCCTTCCAAAGTTAAATTATGTCTTAACCATTCATACCAATGATTTTTAGAATTACCATGTTTTGAGTGTACAATAATAATGTCTGTCATCTTTCCCCTCACTCCTTTATTATTTCTATTGTAAGTAAAAACACTTTAAAAAGAAATCGAATAAGTTTTCTTGGTATATATTTATAGCGTAAATTTAACTTATTACATTTTTCTAATTTAAGTGTCATTATACTATTATAACTCTTCTAATATTTCCTCAACTGCATTCTTCCCTTGTTGTATACAGTCTGGTAAACCGACAGCTTCAAACGGTGCCCCTGTAACACGTAATCTAGGATAAGTTGTTTTAATATGTTGTTGAATTTCCTTAATCATTTTAATATGACCCACATGGTATTGGGGCATACTCTTAGGTAACCGATTTACAATTGTAAAATCAGGATCCCCTGAGATGGTCATCATTTGACTTAAGTCTTTTCTAACAATTGATACTATTTCTTCATCGGTGTGATCATCTACTACAGTATCACCTGGTTTTCCAATATATGCTCGAATTAAAACTTTACCTTCTGGAGTAGTAAATGGCCATTTCTTTGATGTCCAAGTACATGCAGTAATATCCGTTTGACTTGTTCTTGCAATAACAAAGCCAGTTCCATCGTACGTATTGGTAATATTTTTCTCATCAAACGCCAAAACAACTGTTGCGACAGTAGTAGAATCCATGTTCTTAAAGTAATCAAATGCAGGATCGTGACTAAACCAATTCAGAAATACTTGATGTGATGTAGTTACAAGTAAGCCATTAAATTTCTCTTTACTGTCATCTTCTAATAAAATTTCATAATCTTTTTGCGAAATCAATATATCTTTGACTGGCGTGTTATATCGTATGTGGACACCTTTACTTTCAATATCTTTAACAAGGGCCTCTATAAAAGAACTCAAACCATGTCTAAACTGTTTGAATTGTCCTTTAGGAGCACCTGGATATAATTGACGTTTCTTAATACGTTGTTCTTTTTCATCTTTCATTCCTTTAATTAAACTACCAAATTGTTCCTCTTTTTCTTTAAAATTAGGAAATGTACTCATTAAGCTCAATTGATCAATATCAGTACCATAAATACCACCCATTAGTGGTTCAATTAAGTTCTCTAATACTTCATTACCTAATCGTTGTCTAAAGAAACTACCAACAGAAATATCATTTTCAATTTCTATCGGTTTTTTAAACAAATCAAGTCCCGCTCTTAATTTACCAATAGGTGAAATGAGTCTTGTTTTAATAAATGGTTTAATATCTGTAGGAATTCCCATAATTGAGCCACCAGGAATAGGATATAATTTATTTTTAGCAAAAATATAAGATTGACCAGTAGTATTTGTAATAAGGTCATTTTCTAATCCAATATCTTTTGCCACATCAGTCATAATTGTCTTACGACCTAAATAAGACTCAGGGCCTAACTCAATTGTGTAACCATCTGATCTATATGTTTGAATCTTTCCACCTACTCTATTTGAGGCTTCGAAAATAGTTACTTCAATAGAAGGGTCTTGTTTTTTTATGAAATATGCGCTAGATAAACCAGTGATTCCCGCTCCAATAATTGCCACTTTCTTACTCACTTTTCTCACGCTACCTTTCAGAATTGCTTAAAAATTTATTAAAATACGCTATATACTGGTTCTAAAAAAGTATAAAAACAATTCCCCCTATTAAATGGAGGAATTGTTTTGTTTAATAGGTTTGGATGACAGACTCATTTATATATGTGATTGAATTTCGTCAACAATAGCACCGATAAATAATGGATGTGTGTTAGGCATTTCTGGACGATAGTAATTTACCCCAATATCGTCACAAACCACTTTACATTCATAATCATTATCATAAAGCACCTCTAAATGTTCACAAACAAAACCGACTGGCGTATAGATAAAGTGCTTATACTGATGCTCCTTATATAAATCACGAGTTAAATCTTGGACATCTGGACCTAACCAAGGTGTTCCAGTATTACCCTCTGATTGCCACCCTTCAGCAACATGGATAATATTAGATTCCTGTTTAAGAATTTCCGCTGTTTCATGCAATTCATGAGGATATGGATCATTATTTCTTTCAATTAAACCTTTTGGTAAACTATGTGCAGAAACTACTAATACAGTCTCATCATGTTCTTGACTAGGTATTTGTTCTAATGTTTCATTAATTTTTTCTGTCCAATATTTAATAAATTTTGGCTGTTGATAATAGTGTTTAATATGTGTTAACTGGATACCATATTCATCTGCTTTTTCTTGAGCACGTTGATCATAAGAGCCAACAGAAAAACTAGAATAATGAGGTGCAAGTACAACTGTTACTGCTTCTTTAATTCCATCATTATGCATTTGTTCTACTGCTTCTTCAATATATGGAGATATATGTTTTAATCCAAGATAAAGTTTAAAATTCACATCATCTCGTTCTTTATTTAGTGCGTCAAGTAATGCTTCCGCTTGACGATCGGTTGTTCCTGCCAAAGGAGAAAGGCCACCAATAAATTCATATCTATCCTTTAAATCTTGCAGTTCTTCTTCAGTTGGTTTTTTTCCACGTCTAATATCAGTGTAATAAGGCTCTATATCGCTTTCTTTATATGGTGTGCCATACGCCATTACTAATAAGCCTATTGTTTTAGTCATTAATAAAAACCTTCCTTTTAAATCTTTAATTTGAATCAATGAAGTAAGGTTTGGAATCTAACCAAATCTTTAAAAACTATTTCGCTGTATAATTATGAACAAATTCAGTCACTTTTCGCAAGGTTTCTGGTTTAACTTCTGGAAATACACCGTGACCTAAATTGAAAATATGCTTTCCGCGATCTAAACCTTGATTTAAAATGTCTTTGAGTCGTGATTCTATGACATCCCATGGAGCTAACAGTAAAGACGGGTCTAAATTACCTTGAATTGCTTTATTTACTCCCATTTTGTCAGCTTGCTTTATTGAAGTTCTCCAATCAAGCCCTAGTACATCTATCGGTAAATCATTCCATTCATTAATTAAATGACTTGCACCGACACCAAAAAGAATGATAGGTACATCATAATAAGCTTTAATGCCAGAAATCAATTTATTCATGGCCGGCTTAATATAATAGCGATAGTCCTTCACATTAAGTGCACCAACCCATGAATCAAAAATCTGAATGATTTCCGCTCCTGCTTCAACTTGTGCTACAACATAGTCAATAGAAATGTCGACGAGATGATTCATTATAGCGAACCATGTTTCCTCATCTCTATACATCATCGCTTTAGTAAAATTATAATTTTTTGAAGGCCCCCCCTCAATCATATAAGATGCTAAAGTAAATGGTGCTCCTGTAAAACCTATTAAAGGTACATTAAGTTTTTCTTCTGTGAGTAACTTAATTGTATCTAATACATATGGGACATCTCTTTTAGGATCTATTTGCGATAGCTTTTCTACATCTTTAACAGTTTGAATAGGATTGGAAATTACAGGTCCTATCCCTGATTTAATTTCGACATCTACACCAATTGGTTTGAGTGGTGTCATAATATCTTTATACAATACTGCCGCATCGGTTTGATAATTATCTACTGGTAAATGTGTCACATATGCACACAATTCCGGTTGATGCGTGATTTCAAATAGAGAATATTTTTCTTTTAATTTTCGATACTCAGGTTGAGAACGTCCAGCCTGTCTCATAAACCAAACAGGTGTATGTGACGTACTTTCTCCTTTTATAGCTTTTAAAATTGTATCGTTTTTGCTGCGCACCCTTGAGTCCCCCCACAATTGAATCATTCTTACCAATGATAGCATATTGTACTTAATTAAGTATTTTAATATGCTTAAATGTCACAAAAAAGACATACTACATTTGACTGTATCAAGTGGATAAAATTCTTTAATAAGAGATCTTTTATTTTCTAAAAGTTGGATAGATATTAAATTACACGACTAATATTAAATAATTTATGATTTTGCTTAATTTGACATCTAAAAATAAGTTACTTTTTATACAAATTAATCAACTTTATTTGTATATAGAAAAGTAGGCTCGTATAATAAATTAAAACAAAGGAGGAATGAGCCATGTATTTATATACATCTTATGGGACTTATCATTTTTTAAATCAAATTAAACTTAATCATCAAGAACGTAGTTTATTTCAATTTTCTACTAATGATTCTTCAGTAATCTTAGAAGAGTCTGAGGGAAAATCAATCTTAAAACATCCTAGTGCATATCAAGTGATTGATAGCATAGGTGAATTTAGCGAACATCATTTTTATAGTGCTATTTTTGTTCCTACATCTGAAGACCATCGTCAACAGTTAGAGAAAAAATTATTACACGTAGACGTACCTTTAAGTAATTTTGGTGGTTTTAAAAGCTATCGTTTATTAAAACCAACTGAGGGGTCTACCTACAAAATTTACTTTGGTTTTGCAAATCGAACAGCATATGAAGATTTCAAAGCTTCTAATATATTTAAGGAAAACTTTTCAAAAGATGCATTGAGCCAATACTTTGGTGCTAGTGGTCAACATTCCAG
>ERZ1023290.29-NODE-29-length-28195-cov-87.756361_pt1 | contig 28195 bp, 23 predicted proteins | sample MGYA00380469_ERZ1023290 | MGnify/ENA primary metagenome ERZ1023290 (study PRJEB33173, sample SAMEA4830319) | metagenome | study: EMG produced TPA metagenomics assembly of the PRJEB25223 data set...
TGGCTGTGCAGTTGCGTATTTTACTTACTGGCTTAGTAGTAAACGCAATAAATAGAAGGCGACGTTAAGCCGCATCAAAAAATCCCCTCACTACCGCAAATAGTGAGGGGATTGGTGCATATATGCATATAATCTTCGTTAAATGTATTATAACATCATAGTGCATAGTAATGCAAAATGTAAATTTTATATTAGATATTGATATTTTAATAAGTGATAGGTGGTAGGTATATATGACAAAAGAAAGAAAAGATACCTTAGATAGTAAATACAAGATAATAAATAATCTTAATATGACTAAAGAAATACTGTTTTGTTTGTCGTTACTTTTCTCTGTAACTGCAAAAATTATTGAAAATAGTATATGGAAGTACTATTTAATAATATGCTTTATATTAGTGTTAATAATATTCTTTTTATTTGATACTATTTTAACAGTATGGTTAGTGCCTAAAATAGAAAATATGAGAAAAACTCATTTATTATCAAATTCATTAGATATATCTTTAAATGATGAAAAAACTAAAAATTATTATAATAATACTAGTCCACCATCTATATATAGATTAGGTTTAAATGTATTTGAAAATTCATTGTTTTCTTTTGAAGTTAGTAAAAAGATGTTACATAAAGAAAGATGTAAAGTGATAATTTTTTTAGGAATATTTATAGTTTTAGTTTTAATACGTTCAACTCATATAGAAGTGATTTTGTTTCTAGTACAGTTTTTATTTGGCACGAGTATAATAAACTCTTGGTTAAAATTAGAAAGTTATAAATCTGAAACAGAAAAAATTTACAACAAATGTCGAGCTATTTATCTTTCGAATAATGAAAAACAAAAGTTAACTAAGTTAAATTTGTCGAAAGTATTAGATGTTACTATTGAATATGAAGCTCTCAAGGCTAGAACGGGAGTAATGCTTTCAACAAAAATATTTAATAAAATTAATCCAAGAGTCTCAGAAGAATGGGAAGAAATAAAAAAAGAGCTTAAATTAAAATAGGTAATTTATGGCTAACTATAAAAGGAGAGATTTAATGGTAAAAACAGTAGAAGCTGCATTTGAAAAGTTTTTAAAAGATTATGTGAACTTAGACAAAGTTGAAACAGATAGAGCTCGGAAAAGTAGAGATTGGTTAGTAAATCAGCAAATAAAAATATTTCCAGATAAAGAAGAAACATTTCCCAATTTATATAATGAAAAAAGCATATATTTTGGATCCTTTGCTCGAAAAACTAAAATTAAAGAATTAGATGATATAGATATAATGATTGCGTTAAGTGCAGAAAATGGATCTTATGTTGAGTATTTGGATAAAGTTGAAATAATAGTTGAAGAGAACGCCAATATGCTAAGAAAATTATGTTTTGATAATTCAAATAAGCTTAATTCTAGAAAAGTAATAAATAAATTTATTGAGCTATTGAATAAGATACCACAATATGAATATTCAGAAATAAAGAGAAATCAAGAAGCAGCTACTTTAAAATTATCATCATACAAATGGAACTTTGATATTGTTCCATGTTTTTTTACAAAAAAAGATTTAAATGGAGATACTCGCTATTTAATACCCGATGGTAATGGTAATTGGAAAAAAACTGATCCTAGAATTGAGAAGAGTATCATTTCAGAACTAAATCAAATCAATGATGGCAAACTATTAGATGTGATACGTGTTATTAAATATTGGAATAGGAATAGCATGGCACCTACAGTGTCATCCTACCTGTTAGAAGTTATTATATTAAATTATTATCAAGATAATAACAAATTAAACCAAAATATTAGCTTGGAGATACCTAATGTCTTAGATCATATTCAAAAAACAATTTATAATATGATTTTTTCTCCAGATAACCCAAGGGTTAATATTAATAATTTAACTCAAGAGGAGAAAGATAAGATATCTCGAAAAGCTATTGAACATTTTGAAATATCTCAAAATGCCATAAATTTTGCAGCAAGTTTTAAATATGAAAAAGCGATAAATGAGTGGAGAAAAGTATTTGGTAAAAATTTCCCTTTATACGATTGATGAATATGAAAATATATATGAATTATACGAGCATTGTAAAGCATATATTATTTAAAAGTGAGTTTTTTGGGTACACCCTAATCATACAGATGTAGTTGTTGAATTTATAGCAACTTAAACGTATGATTAGGGTGTATATTAATTACGAGGTGGAAATCAATGATTGTTGGCTATGCGAGAGTATCATCTATCGATCAAAAATTAGAAAGACAACTTGAAAATTTAAAAACGTTTGGTGCCGAAAAAATTTTCACAGAAAAACAGTCTGGTAAGTCTATTGAAAAAAGACCGATATTTCAAGAAGCACTTAACTTTGTGAGAATGGGGGATCGGTTTGTCGTGGAATCGATTGATCGTTTAGGTCGTAATTATGATGAGGTGATTAACACAGTTAATTATTTAAAAGATAAAGAAGTTCAATTGATGATTACCAGTTTACCTATGATGAATGAAGTGATTGGCAACCCATTGTTAGATAAATTTATGAAAGACTTAATTATCCAAATTTTAGCAATGGTTTCAGAACAAGAACGAAATGAAAGTAAACGTAGACAAACACAAGGTATTAAAGTTGCGAAGGCAAAAGGTGTATATAAAGGGCGGCCTTTACTTTATTCACCAAATGCAAAGGATCCTCAAAAACGCATTATTTATCATCGAGTTGTGGAAATGCTAGAAGAAGGCCAAGCAATTAGTAAAATTGCGAAAGAAGTTAATATTACAAGGCAAACAATTTATAGAATTAAGCGTGATAAAGAATTATCTTGATAAATTGAATGTGACTGTAAATGAAAGGCCTCACGGTGCCCCTAAAAAAACCGTAATATGTTATTGAATTAATATTTTAATAAAAGCAAAAGAAAAAGAGAGTGAATTCGCACTCTCTTTTTTGTGTAGTAATGAAAGATCATTAGCACCTTGTGTATTTTCTATAGAAAAATACTAATGAAGTTGAGGCATCTTAGCGCAGTAAATAAGTGATAATTTTTATGTTTACTTTGGGAAAACTATTTATTGGTAATTCTAATATTGTCAAGGTAATTATGAAATTCTTTCAAATCCATTTGTTGTAAATTATCTGATAATGCTAATCTAGGATTCGGATGCACTTCACTCATTATTGCATCTGCGCCAATAGCAATTGCTGCTTTTGTTGTTGGTATAAGTAAATCTTTTCTTCCTGTTGAGTGTGTAACGTCTACCATGACCGGAAGATGTGTTATTTTTTTTAAAATAGGAACAGCTGAAATATCCAAAGTATTACGTGTAGCAGTTTCGTAGGTTCTAATTCCTCTTTCACAAAGTATTATCTGTTTATTTCCATTAGAAGCTATATATTCTGCTGCATTTATGAATTCTTCTATGGTTGCTGAAAGACCTCTCTTTAATAAAATTGGTTTATTTAACTTACCAGCAGCTTTTAGTAATTCGAAATTTTGCATATTACGTGCTCCAATTTGGATTATATCAATATATTTATTAGCAATATTTAAATCAGTAGGTGTTACTATTTCACTAACTGTTATTAAATTAAATTCGTCTCCTACTTTTTTTAACATTTTTAAACCTTCTATTCCGAGACCTTGAAAAGAATAAGGTGAAGAACGAGGTTTAAAAGCCCCCCCTCTAATAAAATTTAAATTTTTTTTATTTAATTCTTTTGCAACAGTTCGTAACTGCTCTAAATTTTCAATAGAGCAAGGTCCAGCAATGATTTGTGGCTGACCATTACCAATTTTAACATTATTAATTTCTATAATTGTGTTCTCTTTTTTCGTTTCCCTGGAGACTAGCAAGCTAGGTTTAGGATTTTTTTCAATAGGAGCAATTTCTTTTAAAAACAAAGGAGTGAACACTCTTTTTATTGTATCGAGATTATAATAGATTAAGTTTTTTTCGTTTATATTTGAAAAAATATTATCATTATATAAGAAATCTAGAATGTTAATATTATTTTTTTTAACATCTTTCATTATTTTTCCGCGCTGTATTATTAAATCGATTATTTTTTGATCGATAGTATTTAATTTATCATATTGAATATGCGCATTCTTTTTCATTATTAGACATCTCCTGACAATAATATATTTTCAATTATGTTAAGTACATTATTAGAATCTTCATTAATAAAAAAATGACCGCCGTTAAATTCATAATAAGTTGGTTTTGATAATATTTGTTTTTCCCAATTTACTATTAGTTCTTTTGAAATTGAATCATATTTACCTGTAAATATAAAGGTAGGTTCAGTTAATTTAATATCAGTTTCTTCATAATGATAAGTTTCCAACATCTTATAATCCGATTTTATTAAGGGGATATATAACTTCATGAATTCCTTTTCTTTTAAAATACTTTTAGGTGTTCCACCTAAACTTTTAATTTTTTTAATAATCTCTTCATCGGAATATAGATGAATGTTCTTATTAATATTGTTGGTCGGAGAGACCATCCCTGATATAAACACTGCTTTAGGAAGAGGTTTTTTATTTTTTTTAATTTTTTTATATAATTCGTAGACTATAAGTGCACCCATACTATGACCAAATAATGAATAGCAACTGCTTGTTAAATGATTTTCGATATGTTTATAAATATCATTAACTATGCTATCCATTTTTTCTGGGTGCTTCTCTTTATATCTTGTTCCTCTGCCTGGTAATTCAGGAGAATAAATTTCAATCTTGTTATTTACGTTTTTTTTCCAGTTATTATATGTTATAGAAGAACCTCCAGCATGTGGCAAGCAAATTAGTTTTATTTTATCCAATAAACATAGCTCCATTTACATCTATTACTGCACCACAAATATATGATGCTTCATCACTACACAAAAATTTAATTGTTTCTGCTTGTTCTTCTACAGTAGAAGCCCTATTTATAGGTATTCTAGATAAGATCTCTTCTTTTTTTTCTTGTGAATATTTATCCCACATATGTTTTACTCGCTCTGTCATTGTTAAACCTGGAGAAATAGCATTAACAGTTATGCCAAATTCTGCTAGTTCAAAGGCAGCTTGTCTAGTAAAACCAATCACCGCAGACTTAGAAGCAGAAAAATCAACGCCGCCAAAAAATGTACTAGTACGACCTGCAACAGCAGCAATATTTATTATTCGTCCCCAGTTTTGTTTTTTCATATAAGGAACTACGTTTTTCGTACAATTAAAAACACTTAATAAATTAAAGTCTATAGTTTCTTTAAAATCCTGAAATTCTATATTTTCTAATAGTTTGGAATGCAAAGTTCCTCCAACTGAATTGACTAAAATATCTATTCTACCAAATTGCAAATACACCTCTTTCAAAGCATTTTTTACTGCGACTTCATCTAATACATCTAATTTTATTTCATTTTTTTTTGTATTATCAAAATTTTTATCTACTTTAATAACGATATAGTTATCTTTTTCCAACTTTTTAGAAATTGAGTAACCTATTCCGTCAGCGGCCCCTGTAACTATAGCAATTCGTTTATTCATATTTTACACTCCTACATAAATTTAAATAATAAGATTTAATGCTTTAAATTAAGGTTTTTTAAATCATTAATCATTTTTTCTTTAAACATTGGTATTATACTCCCATATGCGTCAACATCTACATCAATATGGCCAGAAATATATTTTTTATTGGCACTTAGAGTTAACTCAAATCCAGATCTAGTTGTATTATTTGGTAATAAGTTTAATTCTAACCATTCTCTATCGTTTAACATAATCTTCTTTCCAGCTTGTTGTGAGTTCCATGCGTTAAAAATTTGTGGAAAAGGTAATATATAGTCAACATTTCTCGGTGAGATGTCTTTAGGATAATATTTATTAGGGCTAATGTTTTGTCTTTCAGAAGCCAAAATTAATTTTTTCTGAATTCTTAAAAAAAACTCACGATTGATTTTATCAGTTTTATTTTTTTCAGTAATAATAGGAATAGTATTAGAAAATGGTCCTATACATGAAATTTCTTTGCTACTTCTCCTATTTGTGTAGGGTACACCAGTTACTATTTTAGAAACGTCACTTAAATGAATTATTGTATTTTGAAAGATACCAAACATTATAGTAAAAGGTGTTACTCTAAAACGTTTAGCAATTAAATTAATGTCTTTTGTTAAAATATGTGTATTAAAATTTATATTCTTGCAAGATCCTTTTGAAGTAATATGAGTATTTCTGACATTATCAATTCCATAGGGACCTTTTTTAATATATATATCTAAATCATTTAAAGAGTCTTTTTTATATAAAAAATCTTTTGTATCTATAACTTTTGTCCAAGTGTTATTCTCAACAAGTTTTTCACCATTATAGGTTTTTATTATGTCTTTTATTAATATGTCTATAGACATTCCATCACAAGTAAATGTCCAGAATCCTATCCATACACTAATAATTTTATGTTTTTTTGAGTAAGCAAATCTTAAGCCATTTTGTTTTGGAGATTTTAAAAATTTCGTTGATTCTTTAAAAACTTTATCGTTAACTTCCGAATCATTAATGTTATTAATACTGTTAATTAAAGATTTGTATAAAACATCTGAAGTTGGGACGAAGGCTATTAATTCTTTATTTATAATTTTAAATTGACTAGCTAATATAGGATTTAAAGAAAGCACTTTAATTATTGAATGTAATATTCTATCTATATTGCAATTGGGAGAAAAATCTAATCTTATAGCTGCGGAATAATTTTCTCCGTTACCCGAACTATCAATCATTGCACCAATCCATTTTTCTTTTAAGTTCTCTGGACAAAGTACTTCTTGTAATGGATTTTCATCATCAATAATAACATTGAAATTCTTAATCATATTTCACCTCATATAATATTAAGATTCGTGAGTATCTTCTAAAGTTTTATTGTTAGCTAATACTATAATTATTCCAATAATTATTAGGATTACTGAAATTATAAAAGCGGCTATAAATCCATTTTGAGTAATAAAATCTTTATTATCAAAGTTTTTAGAGTATGTAGTAGCAACCGATGCTAAGACAGAAACACCTACTACTTGTAGTAATTGCTGTATAGTTGTAGTTATACCACTACCTATTCCAGCATCATCTTCATCAAGATTAAGAGTTGCTAAATATTGAGAAACAGGTGCAACACATCCAAACCCAATAGAAGTAATTAACATTGGAGGAAATATACCTATCCAATAATTATTAACAGGAATACCTATAGTGAATAATATAAAACCTATTCCAGCTAATGTTAAACCAGTTATAGCAGCTTTTTTTGATCCGCTGTTTTCATTTATATATTGAAATAAAAACAGCCCTGGAAAGAATCCAATACAAAATGGTAACCATGCTAAGCCGGATTGCATTGGAGTTAAATTTAAGTTATTCTGTAATATTAAAACACCAAGATAAAATAAAGCTCCCGAATTAATAGCTAAGATTCCAACTATAATATATCCTGTAATTCTTGGAGACTTTTTCATTAATCGCGCAGGTATAATACCCTTTTCTGAGTTTTTACAACGTTTTAGTGTAAATATCACGCCCAAAATACTAAAAGCTAGAAGTAACAGACGTAGCCAAAATAAGTTTTCTAGTCCTGATCCTACAATACTTAAAGCAAATAAAAATACTGAAAAAATTAATAACAACGCATTTTTTAAGTCAATTTTAACTTTATGTTTAGATTTGAAAATAGGTATGTAAAATAATATAGCTACATATATAATCATGATAAAAGGCACATTAATTCCAAAAACCCAGCGCCAAGATAAAAAATCAGTCAATATACCGGATAATAGTACTCCTACAATGGAGCCTAAGCCTCCTAAACTTGACCAGATAGCAAATGCTTTAGATCTTTCTGGTCCTGAAGGGAATAATCTCGATACCATTGCTAAACCTGTAGCAGATGCTAAAGCTTCACCTATACCTTGACCGGTTCTAGAGGTAATCAACATAATTGGATTCATTGAAAAAGCTGCTATTAATGAAAAGGTACAGAATATTAGCACTCCTATTTTAAAAATTTTTGTTAGTCCATAAGCATCGCCAACTTTACCACCAAGTAGTAATAAGGATCCAGCAGCAATTAAGTAAGCATTAACTACCCATGTTAAAGACGAATCAGTAAATCCTAAATCTTCTTTGATTTTGGGTAAAGCAACATTAACCACTGTTGCATCTAATAATAAAATGAATTGAATTACTGAAATTACTGTTAGAGCACTCCATTTACCTTTTTTAGAAATTTCCATCTTATCACTCCTCATAAATTTTTTGTTACTAATTTTAATGAATTTTCAATCATTCTATATCCATATTGAGTCCCTATACTTTCTGGATGGAATTGTACTCCTTCAATAGGTCGGCTTTTATGTCTTATACCCATTATTAAATGAGATTTTTTTTCATAAGCCGTTATTATAATATCATTGTTTTTATTGCTATTTTTAATGGTTAGTGAATGGTATCTAACTACTTTAATAGGATTATTAATATTTAGAAATATTCCTTGTTTATCATGTAATATTTCTGAATATTTTCCATGCTCTATGCTAGGAGCTGATTCAATTTTAAAATTAAAGTATTCTCCTATTGATTGGAATCCAAGGCAAACACCAAAAACAGCTTGTTCAGTTGATATACTGTCAATGATTTTATTATATCCATGCTCACTTGGAGTACCTGGTCCTGGTCCTAGAACTAATAAATCTGGATTCCAACTTTCATATTCTTTAATAGGATTATTAGAAACTCTAACTACTTTGGTATAACAACCTAAATCTTTATAATATTGTTCAATAGTATAAACAAAACTATCAAAAGCATCTATTAATAATATCTTCATTAAAATACTCCTCCAAGTGCTTTTGAAAATGATTGGATCTTGTTGCCTGCTTCTTCCCATTCAGAATGAGGGTTCGAATCACTTACAATTCCTGCAGCAGCACGTAAAGAGTAATTACCTTGTTTTCCAAATACTGTTCTTATAGTTAATGCAAAAGTACCTATATTATCTTTAGATAAATAACCAGCACAGCCTGAAAATAAACCGCGAGGGTTATTCTTTTCAAGATCATTTATAATTTCTATAGCTCTTATTTTAGGTGCACCTGTCATTGTACCAGCAGGATAATTATGGGATAAAATATCAAATATATCATAATTTTCATCTACAGTAGTTTCAATTGTAGAAACTAGATGAATTAAAGACCCGTAGTCTTCCTCTTTCATAAATGACGGAACTCTAAGTGAATTTTTTTTTGAACAGCGCGCTAAATCATTACGACTTAAATCTACCAACATCAAATGTTCAGCTTGTTCCTTTGCAATACCTGCTAAATTGTTATTATCCTTATTTTTCAATTTAGTTCCAGCTATAGGTCTAACTTGCGCATTATTGTTTTTTACTCTAATCATTAACTCCGGACTAGATGAAATTACTTTGTTTTCCCCTAGGTCTATATAATACATATATGGAGATGGGTTAATTTTAGTCAAATTTTCAAACAGCTTTAGTGGAGTTATTTGAGAATTTGATTTTGCTAATCTACTTAATTGAACTTGATAAATATCACCGGATTTAATATAGTCTTTTGCTCTTTTTACTGAATTTAAAAACACATTTTTTTCTGTTATATTTTCTATACTACCTTTTTCCCAATGATTTTCTAAATCTAGTTCATATTTAGATTTTAATTTTGCAGTTACACTTTTAACAATATGTTTGAATTCGTCAATGTTTAAATATTTTATTTTAACTCTATTTTCAATACTATAATCATATTGAATAATAGTATGATAGACTCGTATAATAATCTCAGGTTCTTCCTTATTTATAAAAAAATTAGAAATATTTTCAAAAAATCTAGTTGCACTATAACCTAAAACGAAAACTATTGGGTAGTCTTCTGGTAATTGAAGAAGCTTTAATATCTTGCGAAACTTATCTTTGATTTCAATGTCTTTGCTATTCATTATTTTTTTACACTTTTCTAAACAATTTTGAAATATCTTTTCACTAAAGAATTCCCAATTATTATTAATAAATTTAATTTCTAGAAGTAAGCCAATCATTAAATTAGAAGATTTTCCATCAACATTTTGAAACCCTTTACGAGTTTCAAACAATGAAGATTTAGGATAGTCTCGTAAAATTTCTAATTTTTTTTTGATAGACGTTGAAACGTTTGATATATCTTTTTCTAAAGAAAGTATATTGTTAAAATCTTGTTCACACATATAAGTTTATCTCCTATCTATTATTCGAGCACTTTTCCATGAAACATAGGCTCCTGTTTCAGTTTTAGGATCTAACTTATCCTTTGTAGTTATATAAACATCTATATTAAATTTTTTCTTCAAGTTTTTTTCTATGTTTTGAATTTCGCTTTCAGTAACATCTGCCACTACATTAATAGACATATTTTCTTCAGATTTTTCATTTAACCATATAGTGCATTGATAGCCAAATATTGTTTTAAATTCTGATAAAATAGAAGATTCTATAAAGAATGGGCTAATTTCTTTGTTGTCTATAATAATTATATCTTTCACACGACCTAAAATTTTTAAAGTTCTTGGGTTATTTTCATTGTTTATATATGCTAGATCACCGGTTTTAAAGCGTATAAGTGGTTTTGCTCCCGGAACAAGCATAGTAACACATAATTCACCTATTTCTTTGCTCCAATTTGCTAAGGGTATTATTTCTACTATATAATTTGTCTCTGATATAAGAAGTTCTCCATCTATAGTTCCTGTAGCTAATGCGTGAATTTCTTGAGAACCATACAATCCATGTGTACATTTAGCATCCCAGATATTGGAAATGTTTTTTAGCATTTCAGGAGTACATAATTCACCTAAAACAAATATTTGTTTTATAGGTAAACGCGAAGGTTCTATATTTAAGCTTTTATAGTATCTAGCCAAAGCTAAAGCAATGGCAGGTGAACAAATCATAGATTTGACATTTAAATCTTTTATAAGTTGAGCAGCTTTTTCTACTCCGACTCTAGGACTTTCTGGCCAAAGCCTTACAAATGGGATTCCTAAATTCCTACATATCTCTCCGTAAGTGTCTCCAAATGCATATAATTCTGAAGGTCCCATGATTGCTGTTAATGCCTCCATATTACCAAAAGTATTTAAATATGCCTTTTTTAACGCATGCTCTACAAATTTACCACTAGTTTCGATATCTAAAGAAGATCTAGGACAAGGTGTTGGCTTACCAGTTGTTCCAGTTGTTTCATAATAAGTTGCTATTTTATCGAAGTTCATACTACATACATCTCTTCCCACTCTTTGCAAATCAGCTTTTGTTGTAAACGGTATATTTTTTAAAAACGGGAAAATGCTATCATTGTCACATTTTTCTAGAAAAAGATCTTTATAGAATTTTGAATATTTACCTACATAATTTATAATTTCTTTGGCTTTTTCTTCATAATAAGTTCTAGGAAGTATGTTTGTTTTAGAATGACTCAAGAATTCATTTATTTCTTTATTCCATTTTTGGAATACTTTATTATCCATCACTTTCACCACTCTTTGTTATATAATTCACTAAATCATTGATTGAATCACTTAATATTATCTCCTCTAAAGGGATATTGGTATTTAATTTTTCTTCAATATCTATCTTCACTTTCATTGCTGAAAGCGAATCACCACCTATGTCTAAAAAATTATCTTGAGGTATAATATTTTTCTCTTCTAAATGGTTAGATATAGAGTTTATTACAACTCTTAAAACATATTTTCTAGAGTTTGAATTATGTTCCTTTTTTTTGTTCATTACTTATTGGCCTCCTTTATTTTTTTAGAAAGATTTTCTACTGTGTCCTCAGTATCAAACAGCATATGGTTAGATGTTAAATTAAATTCTTTATCTATTTTTTCTTTTATTACATTGTAATATTCCAACTTTTCATCTAATTCCAAATATCTATCTTCAGGAAGAACAACTACATCCTTAAGTGTTTCACTGATTATCTTAATAACCATTTTCAATATATTATTATGTTCATTATTATTAGTTTTCTTTTCTTCACTTGTTAAATCATTTCTTATTCTTTTTATATCAATTTTTCCGTTATTAGATAAAGGGAAGTTCGGTAGCCTTTTTATTAAACTTGGTATCATATAGTCGGGTAAATTTTTCTTTAATTTTTCCAAAAGTTTTTCACTACAATAATTTCCGATATATACCATTGCTATATTTTTGTTTTTTCCATTTTTATCTTTTAACGCTAAAGCTATGGCTTTTTCAACATCTGATAATTCCAATGCTAATTTTTCTATTTCACTTAATTCAATACGTAGCCCTTTAATTTTAATTTGATTATCTATTCTACCTAAAATTTCAATTTCACCATTAGGAAGATACCTGCCTAAGTCTCCAGTTCTATACATTCTTTTTTTTGATTTCGGTTCTATAAAAAAGAAGTAATTAGTTAAATTTTTCTCATCTAAATAACCTCTTGCTAAGGAAATTTCACTTTCTACTATCATTTCTCCAACTACCCAATTAGGACAATGTTCTAAATCATGATTCATAATATGGTATTTTGAATTTGCCATGGGAACCCCATAAATAACTGAATTACAAATTTCTCCTTCGTTTTTTGTTATTTTATGGATAATAGACCAATTCGTGGTTTCAGTAGGGCCACCACAAGAATATAAATCAGAATTAGGATAAATTTTTCTTACTTTTGGTAATAAATCTAAAGGGATCCAATCCCCTGCCATTACAATATTTTTCATAGAAGTAATATTTTTAAAATTCCTTCTACTTTCAGCTATATAACAAACTAATTCCATAATAGCTGGAACACATGCCCAAAAGTTTACGTTATGTTTCTTTTGTAGATTTACCCATGTTTCGATATCAGGACCATTTTTATGTTCAGGTATAACTACTTTTCCGCCATGAAGTAATGGACCAAACACATCAAAAACTGACATATCAAAGTTTAAAGAAGCTGTAGCTAAGTGACATGTTTCGCTATCTAAATTGAATCTCTTTACAACATCATAAATATGATTTATTACTGACTCCTCTGAAATTTCAACACCTTTGGGATTTCCTGTTGAACCAGATGTAAATATGACATAGGGAGAATAATCAATAGGCTTAGTTTTTATTCCTATTTTTTTGTCCTCTGTATTTTCTAAACACTCTATCTCTATTTTGTTTAACCCTTCTATTAATAATGTAACTTCCTTACTAGTAATAATAGTTTTGATGTTTCCTTTTTCAATAATTTTTTTAATTCTCTCTAAAGGGAGATCTATATCAATCGGAACATAACCAGTATTACTTATTAAACAACCATAAACAGCCTGGTATTGATAAACACTTTTAGGGAGTAATATACCTACAAATTCTTTTTCAGCACTACGATATTTGTTGATTAAATTACTTACTTTTTTAGATTTATCTATAATTTCCTTCCAGGTGTATGAATTATTTTTATAGATAAGAAATGTCTCATTAGGTTTTTCTTTTAATTTATTTAATAATAAGTCTCTCAAAGCTATATTAGGTAAAATTGATTCTGTTGAATTTATTGTTTCTCTTTGTTTTTTCTGATATGAGGGTAATAAGTCTAAACTTCTTTTTTTCCAAATTGAAGGATTATCACAAAGATTATTTAATAGTTTAGAGAAAGTTTTAAACATGTCTTCAACGACAACTGGTTGAATTGCATTTTTTAAATAATCCCACTTAAAAATTAAATCACCTTCTGACTCCCTTATTTGAACATCAAGCGTTACTTGAGGAGTTTGAGAAACACCATATACCTCTTTCCCTAGTAAAGAAGCATCACGTCTTTTAGGGTGGCCTAATAAACTAGTTAATACGACCGGCATTAAAGGTTCTTTTCCGTTTTTATTTCTACGAGATAATTCTCTTAAAACTTCTACACCTGTAAATAATCTATTGTCTAGAGCTTCCCATATTTCTTTTTGTAAAATAGAGCCCTTATCTTCTAACTTTAAATTTTTACCTACACTGTACGGAACCAATAATGTATTAGTGAAGTCTCCGACTATATTATCTATATCATCACTAACTGGTAACCTATCTGATACAGGAAAGTTTAACGTAAAATCATTTGATTCATTCCAAAATCGTAAAACTTCACAAAGAATTAAAGCAATAATTCCTGATGGTGAAATTTCCTTTTCCTGACCACTAATTTTAAGTGCGTCCCATTTACTTTTCTCCAATACTCCTTCAAATCTTTTAAATTGATGATGTCCGTTTATTTTCTTTTTATCTACCATTGGTAATTTAGGAGCAGGCGGTAGATTAGTTACTTTATCTAACCAATATTTTTTAGATTCTAAATATTGATTGGTTTTCTTTAAAGATTCTCTATATAACACATAATCCTTAAAACTTGTTTTTATCTCAGGTAAATATTGCTCTCTTCCTGAATAAATATCTATTAAATCTGGTATTAAAACTTGAAATATTGACCATGCATCTGCAATAAGCATATCTATACAAAAATGTAATCTATATTCACTGCTATCTATTTTTGAAAGACTGAATTTGAACAATGGCCAATTAGAAAAACCTATTTCTTCATTAGACATCTTATTTCTAATCCGATTAATTTTATTTTTTTTAAATTCTAGATTTTCTTTACTAAAATCATTAAATTCTAATTCATATGGCTTCGTTAGAGTTTTAATTATTTCCTGTTTCCCTCTATTATTGATTACCATCCGCAACATGTCGTGTCTATTAATCAGATGATTTATAGAATCTGATAATTTTTTAACATCTATTTTATCTACTTTCCATTCAAAGTAACCTTGACAACCTACACCACCATAATTAAAATCCATTCCTCTTCCAATCCATAATGCTTGTTGGCTTTCATTTAATTGGAAAGGTTTATACTTATCAACTTTATTTGTTAATTCAAAGGAAGGCAGTTCATTTTTTTGAGAATTTTCTACCAAATTTACAAATGAGAAAAAAGTTGGATCCTCTAGAAATTCATTCATTTTTATTTTAATTCCTTTTTCATATGACAATTCACCTATTAATCTCATAGCACTTAAAGAATCTCCACCATCATAAAAGAAATTAGAGTTTTTATTTCTTAGGCAAGAATTAGTCCACTTTTCCCATTTGTTTTTTAAATAAAATTCTATTTGTGAAGAAATTTTGATTCTCTTTTGTCCTTTATCAAACTTATAATTTTTTAATTTTTTATAATCGACTTTTTGATTGTTAGTTAAAGGAAGTTTCTTGAATTCTATATGTGTCGGTTCAAAATACCCAGGTAAATATTTCTTTATGTGTTTTCTTATAGAATTTAAAAATTCATTATCAGTTCTATTACTCTCAACAAAAAGAACTATTTTTTCATTTAATAAAACAGCCGCTACTTTTTTAACACCTTTTATTTCTAATACTTTAATTTCTATTTCTGATAAGTCAACTCTATGTCCTCTAACTTTTACTAGTGAATCAATTCTTCCTAAAATTTCAATTTTTCCATTCAATTTTATCCTAGCTCTATCTCCAGTATTGTATTTTAAACGAGAACTATCATCTAAATTATTAATATCAAAAGACTTTTTTGTGTCTTTCGGATTTACATAACCTAAAGATAAAGTTTCTCCTGTAACAACTAGTTCTCCAATACATCCCCTTGGTAATGGAGTCCCTTTTTCATTAACAATATAAGCGTTAACACCTTCTATAGGATGTCCAACAGTAGGTAAGGTCTTCATGTTTCTATAGGTTGATAAATTTTCAATTGAAACTACCGCTGCTTCTGCAGCACCGTATACGTTGAAAACTGAGTAAAAAATATTATCAGGTGGCCATTTCTTACATTTCTCTCCTGCTATAATCATAGTTGATAATCTGGTTTTTATAGGTGTTTCCCATATAGCTTCAGCAATTGAAGTCATTACAAGTGTATGATTAATTCTTTGTTCATTCATCCAATTTATAATACTAGTAACATCTTTAGATAACTTTTGAGGATATATTTTAATTGTTCCACCAGCACTTAAAACAGGTAAACAATCAACTTCTATCATTCCATAACCAGGAGAAGAAAACCATGTACCTATACTCCCTATATTTAAACTTGCTGTTTTAATTATAGAATCTAAGGTTACAGACATTCCTTTATATGATAAACAAGCTGCTTTAGGTTTCCCTGTTGTGCCAGATGTTCCAGCTATAAAGCTTGATTTTTCATCAAAATTTATAGAGGGAAAACTAGGTTGATTTAACAATTTGCTATCCCACTTTTTTTCCACGTCTAAAGTTATAAATTTATTATTTGGTATAATATCTGAAACTTTATTAGATGTTAGAACTAAATCAGGATCAACATCATCTAGAAAACTCAACAATCTATTAATTGGTTGGCTTATATCCATTAAAACACAGGTACCACCAATGCGTTGAACTGCTAAAACAGCTAATAAATATTTCCAACTTTTTTCTATACATAATGCTACTTTAATTTGCTGTTTTTTTACTTTTTCACTTATATTATTTACTAATACACTAGACTTATCCCATAATTCTTCATAACTCAATTTGACACTGTTTTCTTCATCTACAATAGCTATTTTATTGCCATCTTTTTTGACAATTTCATAAAATCGCTGTGCAAAAGTTTTTATTTTAACTTCTTTCGAACTAACATCTTCATAATTTTGATAAAAATGCTCGTCTAAAGTGAATTTAAATACCTTCAAAAGCTCATAAAAATTAATTTCACTTATTTTTATTTTTTTGACTTTTAAATACCAAAAATTTCCATCGTAGACTAAATTTACTGTACCATCAAATTCTTTCTTATCAGTAATAGTTATATCAATATCTTCATCATTGTTATTATTTAGGAACTCTTCGTTTATTTTAGGATTTTCACTTAGAAGCTTGCTTGCATATTCCATAAAGTTAGTTGTTTTACTAATTTCATCTTTATTAGATTTGATAATTTTTTTTTGATCATTAAATTCTAATTTTATATTAGTAACTGTTTTTTCATTGATATATGAGGTTGTTTTTACTACTAAAGCTAACATTGATAGAATATCAAAGTTTTTATTTTGAATTAATTTTTCACTCCAAAACTCTTTGTCTGTATCAAAATACTCAGATTCAAAAATTTCCCATACTTCATGGTTCAACATTTCAACCACTCCCTATTTAGAATATTCTACACCTAATCTTGCGCACCATTTTAATATCGCACTATTTATAATTTTTAAATTTTCAACCTTAATATGAGAGAGATCTGATTCAAAAATACGTTTATTATTTCTTTTCCTTATTTTCCAAGTTGCTACAGCTTGATTTCCTAGTATTATTACTGGCAATCCATTTCCTGATTTATCATATGCTCCTATATCTTTTAGCCCTAGACTTTCTCTTTGAATAGAATTAGGACTATATCCCATTAAAATTGGATCCCAAGCAGGTAATAATTTACACTCATCTATATTTTCATCTTTCATTTCAAAAAATTTGAATTCTTTATATTTTTTTGAATGGATCCAGAAATCTTCACTTAATTTTTTTGAATTGATTCGTTTCAAAATTGATAACGCTTCCTTTTTGCCAATCCCCATCCACCAAGATATGTCTTCAGATGTAACAGGTCCATACTGATACAGATAACTCTCAACTAATTCTTTCTTTATTTTTTCTAAATCATAATCAATATTCCAAAAATTATATGGCAAACTTTTATACCCCCATCTATTTGACCATATGTTTTTAGTGGGGATTCTCAATAAATCACCTATATAAGTACCAAAGTTAACAATAGATCTAATACTTTTTTTATTAATATCCATATATTTTCTAATACTTTCTAAACTTTTAGGATTATCGCTTGTATAATGTTTAATTTGTATTATAAATTTCTTATAATCTTCAAAGGTTAAATTTCCTTCTTTTAATCTCCATTCATGTTTTGAATAATCCATTTTAAATGTATTGAATACTTTTTTTGCTATTTCCCTTTTCATTATAAATTTAGATTTTCTCATTCCTGGAATTCTAATTAAATTTTCAGATTCCTCCATAGAAATAGCTTGACTCAATGTTATATTTGAATTTCTTGACATCACAACTTGCCAGCTAGTTGGTCTACTAGAATATATTCCAATATATAAACTGGAAATTTCTTCAAGATTCATATTTTCCATTTTTTTTAAATGTTCATAAATTAGCCATTTAGAAATTTTTTCTTTACTTATACTCATAAAATCACCTTAATATTTTTGAGTATATTTTTTTATAGGATATTTTTCACAGAGATCTTGAACTGTAATCTTAAATTTATTTACTGATTCTTCTGATAATTCATAACTCTTATCATCAATGACTTTTATTTTCGTTAAAATTTCATCTATTAAATCAACAATTTTAGAGCATCCTTCCATATCCAGATACCTTTGGGCTAACGCACCTGTTCCAATTCGCAAACCACTTGTTATAGTCGATGTTCTTTTTTCTCCTGGTATTCTATTCTTATTAACTATTATTGAGCATTCCTCTAATGCTTTTTCAGCAATAATACCTGTAATATTTTCTGGCAATTCAACCAAAATTGTATGATTTTTAGTACCATTACCTATAACTTTATAACCTTTCTTAATTAATAAACTTGCTATTAAATCTGCTATTTCTCTAATTCTTCCTATATATTCATAAAATTCTCTTGATTTTGCATATTCAAACGTCACTGCTTTGGCTGCTATATTATTTACTGCTGGAGCTCCTTGCATCCACGGGAATATAGACTTTTGTAATAACTTCCTAAAAGTGATGTTTTTTCCTGGGACGATTTCATCAGAATCATTACCCGATAAAATTAAACCGCCTCTGGGTCCTGCTAACTGTTTATGAGTACATGTAGTAGTTATATGTGCTTGGTTTATTGGGCTAGGATGTCTATTGGTAACTACTAAACCAGCTATATGAGAAATATCGGCCATTAAAATTGCACCGACTGAGTCTGCTATTTCTCTAAACTTTTTAAAATCTACAACTTGAGAATAAGCTGTAGCTCCGCAAATGATAAGTCTTGGTCTATACTTTTTAGCTATTCTTTCAACTTCGTCGTAATCGATTATTCCTTGATTATCCACATGATAACCTATAGCTTTATAATAATTACCAGAAAAAGTTACTTTACTCCCGTGTGTTAAATGTCCTCCATCATCTAGTGACATACCTAATATAGTATCTCCAGGATCTAAAATTGCAGATAACACTTGATAATTAGCACTAGATGCAGAATGTGGTTGTACCCCAGCATATTTCGCATCGAAAATTTGACAAGCTCTATCAATTGCTAATTGCTCTATTTTATCAACAAACTCACAACCTGCATGGTACCTTTTACCTGGTTTTCCTTCTGCTGTAACATTAACTAACGTTGATGATGTTGCATATAAAATGCTAGGATCCACCGCACAACAAGACGCAACTAGTGAAAGTGATTTATGTTGCTTCTCAATCTCTTTATCAAGTATATTATTAACTTCTAAGTCTTTATATATTAGTTCAGTTTTACCTTTACTTATTAAATCAAATTGATTGTCTATAATTTTATATTTATTTTTCATTTATTCATCATCCTTTTGTATATAAGAATATATAGCTTTTTCAACTTCTGATAAATGTGTCTTTAAAAAGTAGTGTCCACCCTCATGAACTATTTCTTTTTCGTTTATTTCTAAAAACTTCTTCCAATCATCGATAGCTTTAGATGTATGTGATATCGAGGGATCATTATCTCCTAATAATATTTTAGCAACGGGCTTATCGTACTTATCTCCTAGTAGTATTCTATACATCTCATTAGATATTATGTGGTCTCTTCGCCCTCGAGTTAACATACCCGAAATTTCTTTATCATTTAATCCTTCGAAACCGCCAATAGATCTTAGGTAATCACCCCACTCTTCATTTGATGTTATTCGTGACTCTTCAAGCGATTTATCAGGGTTAATAACAGGCATAGAAGCACCTATTATTAAATATATGTTTTTTTTATTTAATTTTGAAGCTAAATAAGTAGCCGTTGATGCACCAGCACAATGGCCATATATAATAATTTTTTTACTATTAATTTTATTAATCTCCGCAATAATACTTTCAAACTTTTTTTCTAGATATTCTTCGTCTGAAGAAATATCACCGAAGTCAACCCCATAAACCATAAAATCATCATTGTCTTTAAATATATTCTTATACGAAGTTGGGTCTCCTCCACCAAATGGGACACCAATAAAAACATTATTGATTTCATGATTTATAATTTTTTCATTTTTTAACGGGATTAATCGAGCGAATTTTCTGGCTTTTTCACCGTTAAGATATTCCATTAACTTTAACGGGGTAGGATTTTCAAAAATAGTTATTATTGGTAAATCATTATCTAGAGAACTCATTAGTCTTATAGCATCAAAAGAATCTCCACCTTTTTCAAAAAAATTAGAATTATCATTAATATCATCTGTTTCTAATATATCTTTAAAGTTTTTTTTAATATATTGAATATCATATTCCATTTATTTAATCTCCTTTAAAATTCAATTCTAATTTATTTAGTAATTTTTTTATCGCTTCTTTAGAGCAGAATTTTCCTTCGAGTATTATTTTTACAATACTGTCATTCCTATGATCTATTTCAATTCCAACTGGGAAAGTATTGTCTAGTGTATACTGGGAAGGGATATTTCTAATTGTAGATGTATTGATAAATAATTCTGATAACAAACAAGCATCTAAAATGTACTTATAAGTACTATCTTTAAATGCCTTAGCTTCTAAACTAACTCCTTTTTTTATTTCCGAATATACAGATTTCTCATCTGTTTTTATAGGAATCAGTCCTGTAGTCATGCCTAAGCAATCATAATCGTAAACAGATGACCATAATTGAGATGTGCACAAAATATTACCACTACAAAAAACTTTTTCTTCTTTTAAAAATTCTACTAATTCAAACAAAAATTCTTCCACACAAACAGAAAAATTCAACTTTTTAGAAATAGTAATTCGTGGTTTTTCAATATCCCAGCTTAATGCTCCCTTTCGAGAAAGTTTTATTGGTTTAAATTCATTTTTATTTTTATATGGAGAATGCATAAAATTATATTGCTTTTGTATGTAATCTTTATAATTACTCTTCATGGTCTTTGCTTTATTTATAGCGTCTTTGATAGAAATGTTTATTCCAGTTTCAATTAAATTGATAAACAAATTTAACGTTCTTTCATCTGCTAAGTAATGATTTATAGATAAAGCATAAGTTGTGCTATCCTTTTCTTCTTTAATTCCTAAGACAAATAGTTTTTTTTTTATTAACTTTTGGTTCTCTAATAATATTGTCCTTTTTTCATTATTTTTAAAATAGTAAATATAAATATCATCTTCAGAAATATTACAACCCCATCCAACGTTTATAAGACTTTTATAGAAATTTATCGGAAGTTTCCGTTTAGATGATATGTTTTTATACAAGCTTACAGAATTTCCAACTCCTGTCTTTTGTTCTTTTAAATATAACAACATAGCCTCAAAACTTAAATTATTTAAATTAATTTTTATTCACCTTCTTACTTTTATATAAGAAAAAATAATGATATATTATAAATCTACTTTTACAACATATCATAAAACAGTGCATTTATATATAAACTTTACAAAGTTATAATAAAATTAAAAAAAGGAGGAAAATATGAAGAAAGCATTATTTATTTTAATAGATAATTTTTCAGATTGGGAATGTGGGTATTTATCTTCTATGTTAAATGAAAGTAAGGAATGGGAAGTTTATACAGCCTCTACTAAAAAAAGTATTAAATCTGTAGGTGGCTTCACTGTTAAAATTGATAAAATTTTAGGATCTGATTTTACAAATGATTTAATTGTATTAGTTGGTAGTGACGACTGGGATTTACAAGAAAAAAGAATTAAATTTTTTATAGAAAAAAATTTTCATAAAGGGGCAAAAATAGCAGCTATATGTGGTGGAGTTGATTTTTTAGCCTATAATGGTTTTTTAAATGATTATAATCATACGGGTAACTCTCAAAAATTATGGCATGATTATAAAAACTATAAACCTAAAAAAAATTTCATTAAAAATAACGTAGTTTCTGATAGAAATTTAGTAACTGCAAATGGTACTTCCCCGATTGATTTTACATTATCTGTTCTTAAAATGATTAACTTTGATAACGATTATGGGATAGAAAAAAAATTAAACTTATATAAACTAGGTTATTATAAGTTTATTGATTTTTATTCGAAACGTGATTTATGATGAATCTTTATATATTTAATGCTAATGGCATTGATTATGTCAGAACTCTAGAAATTTACAATAATTTTTCATCAAATAAAAATTTAAATATAAAAAATGTAAAATCTAAAAATATGATGAAACTTCATATATTAGGTCGTTATATTTTACTTTATGGTTTAATATATGATTTCGGTCTAGATTATTCAGAAATATCTATTAATAAAAACAAATTGGGAAAACCTTATATTACCAATCATGACATTTACTTTAATATTTCCTACTCTTATGATTGGGTTATATGTTGTATAAGTGATTCGCCAGTTGGCGTAGATATTGAAAAAATACGCGATATAGATAAAAATATTATAGAATACATATCGCATAAAAATAATTCATGGAGAAAAATCCAAACAAGCAGTCAACTCAATAATTATTTTTTTACAGATTGGTGTTTAAAAGAAAGTTTCGTAAAATACTTAGGTCTCGGTCTATCTTATGATGTCAGAAAATTAAATTTCGTTAACAATAAACAAATCAAACTTTATATTAATAATAAACAAATCAATGATTTTTTTTTCAAAACTCTAGATATTATTGACGGTTATAAAATCGCTATAACTACACAAAGAAAAAAAAGTATTAAAACTATATTTTTGGAAGAAGAGTTCCTAACATGATAAATCTATTTTATGGCTACTATATATAATACGAACACTTATATTTTTCAATTACTACCCTCTTTTTTACGCACTGGTACTGCATAAATTAAGTCAAAAAAATTTGGTTAACTTTTTAAAAGACAAAACTAAAAATAGTGAGCTAATTTTTATAAAAATTAATTGAAAGATCAAACTGAAGTAAAGCTGTTGATGATTTTGACTATAAAGAACTGAAAAAAATCAACTAGAACAAAGAAAAGACAAGAGAGAATATTTTATCAAAGGTTCTGTTGCAAAGTTGAATTTATAGTATAATTTTAACTTTGCAACAGAACCGGTTATTTGAACTATTGGTTGAAAACATTATATTTAGACATATTTTGACGTCGCATATAAAGTGCATGAGTTTCTTCAAGTTCAGCTTTAATGGATTGCATTAAATATCCTTGCATTGTTTCGACGGTTTCATTTTTTTGTAGCAGCATTGCTTTAAAACGTTTCAACACACTTACAATTTCAAATTCAACATCTTCTAAACGATAATATGTATAATGTGCATTATTAAATGATTTCTTCCCTTTGAGTAATACACTTTTAATAATTCGGATTTCTCTAATTTCAAATTTACTTAAATAATCTTGAAGTTGTTGTGGCAATTCTTCGAGTACTTGAAACTTAAGCGCATCATTATTAAATTCGGTTTGTTGATGATTTGTATGATCCGAATGATTATGACTTGTTGAATTGTTATATATATCATTCATATCATACGTATCATTATTATCAGTTTCTATATTATCAGTATTATTTAAGTCAGTATCATTAGACTGTGAATTTGGAAGTTCTTGACCACTTAGATTCACAGTTCTAGAACTTCCAAATTCATTGTTCTGGAACTGTGAATTTGGAAGTTCCTTGGTACGACTGACTTCCATATCATAATTGGGTTTTAATAAATATAATCTATTGGGTTTATTAAGGCCAACACGTTCTTGAGTTAGTAAATTAAAATTTACTAACTCTTTTTTCAATTTTATGATTTTTTGCTCTGCATAACCTAAGTACTCGCACAGATGTTTATTACTGAAAATAAAGTAAATGTTATTATTTTTATCTACCCATTCATTTTGGATGGATAATTCAAAACGATCTTTTAATAATGCATACATAATTTTGGCTTCTGCGGACATTTTCTTAAAATATGTATCTTCAAATAAATATTTAGGCAGTTGATAAAATCTTTCAGTTTTTACTTGTGATAAATTGTATTTCTCAAAATTGGGCATAATAAAAACCTCATTTCCACTTTTTTGGATTGAGGTAATAAAACAATTTTTACGTAAGTTATATGTTTTGTGCTTGCACTTAGATGATTAGATATATATAATACAAGTATCAAAAAATTATATAAACAGACGAATGCGAATCGTTTTATTACCGAGAGTCGATGCTACGCCAATAGCATCGGCTCTTTTAATATTCATAAAGTAATATTAACACTTTTAAGATCGTATATAAAGCGTTTTAAGTGTAGTTAAAAGCACATTACAACTTCAAAATGATAAAATTTATTAATTTAGTACCTAATTAGGCGTTGAAAATCTTCGATAGGCGGCTAATTAGGTACTTAGGTAGTAAAATTAGATAGCAAAAGGTGAAATAATATTTGTTAGGTGGTAAAATTTAGGTACTAAATTAGGTACCTAAGGATGGATGTTATGAAAACTATTAAAATGGTCGCTGATGAATTGAATGTAACTAAACAAACTATTGTTAATAATGCTAAAAGATTAAATATATCTTTTGAAAAAGAAAATGGAATTAATTATATTAATGATAATGATTGTTTGAAAATTATAGAAAAGATTACTAAGAAAGAAAGTACAACGCAAAATAAAGAATCAATAAAAAAAGAAAGATTTGATGAAAATACTGCAGAGGTTGAAAAGTATATATATAATAATTCAAATAGTTTTGAGACATTAAAAACAAAAGCAAATGAATTAGAAAAGCAAATAGAAATCTTTGAAACTAGAGCTAAAAATGATGAAAAATATATTGAGAATTTAACTAAACAACTAGATCAACAAAATAGCAATGTTAATACATTAAATAAACTGTTGGAGAATCAACAAATATTAGCTTTAGAAAGTAATAAAAAGATTCAAAAACTAGAAAATCAATTAGAAGAAGAAAGACAGCTTAATTACTCTTTTGATACAACGACTAATGATAGACAAAGCATTAATCCGCAAGAAGCAACTTTTACTGAAGAACCTCAAAATATCAACCAACAACAAAAGAAAAGCCAACCAATAGAAGCAGAAGTAAATCATAAGGATATAACTGAAGAGAAAAAGGATGACAGTGAAAACGAAGACGTATTAGCGAAAGATGATAAACCATCTGAAGAAATAGAGAGTGGGCCTGAGGATAGGAAAGAAGAAACACCTAAAAAGGGGTTTTGGAGTCGTTTGTTTGGTGGCTAAAATAATTAATTAGGCACTAAAAGTTATAAACTTTTAGTGCCTTTTATATAGTGAGAACTTCTGATAATCATCGATTATGTTAATTGAAAAATGAATATATTCTTCAATATTTTTTCTAATTAGTATCTATTTCTAACACTTTATAAAGTGGATGGTTTGAAATATCAACCAGAGCCATAGTAATATAATGTGAGCCATATTCCACGTCGCTACTCACCCATCTGTTCAATTACTCCTAAATATCTATATATCATATGGTTTAAATATTATATCCTTTTATCGATATCTACTTTGCTTCCTTTAAATAATAGATAATAAATTTCTTCTCTAACTTTTTCAACGAATGGTTCATTTTTAAAATATTTTGTATTTTTCTTCTAATGTTCAAGCTTAAGAATATTATAATGTGCATAAAAAAGGTTCAGTTACAAAGGGAGAAAAAGTATAACTAATTATCATTTTAACATAGTAGTATTTTCTCAACTGACCAATATGTGACTAATTTCGTAGCATGACAAAAATTCCGTAGATCTGAAGAGACCTACAATTCTTTTTATATAGACCGTGAATACATTCAATACCTTTTAAAGTATTCTTTGTAGTATTGGTACTTTGATACCTTATTTTATTATGAGGATGACCTTGCTCAATAAGGTTATTAAGATATTTAGAGATACAATGACAGTTAGGATTAAGTTTAAAATTTTTAATCATTTTAAATATTGTCATCTTCGCTAAAAATGCCTAGTCGATAATTTTTCATTTGAGTTTTACCGAATTATTTAATAAGTCGTTTAATAATTACATATGCTAAATGATTATTTCATTTATTACATAAACAAATATCTAATGTATATCTCATCAACACGCTATTTATAATAGAATTTTTTATGCTTTTTCTTCCAAATTTGATATAAAATTGGGGCATATTCTTGAACCCAACGGTAGACCGTTGAATGATGAACGTTTACACCACGTTCCCTTAATATTTCAGATATATCACGATAACTCAATGCATATCTTAGATAGTAGCCAACGGCTACAGTGATAACATCCTTGTTAAATTGTTTATATCTGAAATAGTTCATACAGAAGACTCCTTTTTGTTAAAATTATACTATAAATTCAACTTTGCAACAGAGCCTCAAATTTTTTACATGTGGAATAAAAATGAATATTTAGCGAGTTAAATTTTTGATTTAACAGACGAAGAAAAACAAAAAATAAATCATCAAATGATAAAATGAAATTGAAGAAGAAAAATAAAAAACAAAACGCTACTCGAAAAAAGAGTGAGCGTTTTTTGTTTTGTTAGAAAAAATTAAAGATGCTTTTCTGAAAAAGGTTTGAGATTTTGAAATGAAAAATATGAGGGTATACAGGTGTAATATTGCAACTATTGCTATTCAAGAGCATAAGAGGAATCCTGCACAAAAATGTCTCCATTAGGTATCTATTTTTGTTAAAAACATTGATTTGACAGTGTCAAATAGGATTCCTTTTTATGCGCTGAAATTTGTTATATGGAGACTGAATATATACTAAAAAGATACTGAATAGATCCCAAAAATTAAAAATGGCTACCGAATGGAGCTATAAAAATGGATCCATTTGGTAGCCATTTTTATGAAATCCTTACAAAAAATATTATTATATTTAGACAGCATTACAAATTTTTTAAGAGATAATTTTGTTTTCGAAGTGTCCAATTGATGTAATTGAATGTGTTTTTTCTTTATCAATTGTTTGAATTAAATTACCATCTTCAGCGTTATCTAAATTTAAAAGTTTATGTTTTTATTTAAGTAATTACACCGAAACTTAGTATACGTTTTCGATATAAAATTCATTCTAAGTCATTAACAATTTCTGCATTTTTTCAGGCGGGGCTTGTTAAATAATCGAGCGAAATAATGGAATATTTTGATTAATTTTTGTAGGATTTATGCGCCGTTTTTTCATATGTTAGGCAAGCGTAAAAACAAAAGTAAAGCACACATTTATGCTAAGAAATTTTAATAATGTTGTGAGGCTCTCTAACTAAATTTTAAGACGAATGGCGTATAGTGTGAGCGATGAAGTCGACAATTCTACAAGTTTTGGAATTGTTAAGAGTTTCAAAAATCAATGTTAATACATTAATTTCAATTCTAATTCTGTACTCATTTTACAGTTAATAAAATGAGTATTATTAGGCTAATAATTATTATTACGAGATTAATTAAGTTTATAAAAGTCTTAAAGATTTTCTTGTCATTGTATTCTGGACTTTTATATAGAAGCATGTAATATATAAACAAATTTGCTGTAAACATTCCGAATATTGAAGCTAAGATTCCAAAATGAATCTCCATAAAAATAGTTTGAATAAAAAATACGAGAATGAAATTATTAAAAATAATAAGATTTCATAAATTAACAGAATCATGATTTTTCTCCTATAAATTAAAGGAAACATAAATCATAATCAATTTTTTAATGTTCAAAGCGAAAATTATTAGGAAATCTGTTAAATGAAATGACGCAAATTTAAGAGTATATAGGATCAAGGAAAAGCATATTAGACTTTAAAAGGTGCTAAAAAGTATTATTGGAAAGTAAGTATAAAATCAATAATTCTATTAAAATTGCAATAGTCATTAGTAAACTAGTAAATTTATTTACTTATAGTGATGTGATGTACTTAATTACTATAATAAACTTGA
>ERZ1023290.32-NODE-32-length-26970-cov-96.024150_pt1 | contig 26970 bp, 28 predicted proteins | sample MGYA00380469_ERZ1023290 | MGnify/ENA primary metagenome ERZ1023290 (study PRJEB33173, sample SAMEA4830319) | metagenome | study: EMG produced TPA metagenomics assembly of the PRJEB25223 data set...
TAATATTCTTAAAGAAAATAACACATTTCAAAGTAGGTCTAGAAAAGCAAATTGTCTAAATCATTATTTAAAGAAGCCAGTAAATGAATTCATAATAAACTCATTTACTGGCTATTTTTCTAGTACTTATGCTCAGTTTCTTCAAACTATATTAATCATTTTTTGATTCTCAAATTCTACGCCACAATATCTGCATTTTATTAAAGATACTATATATTCGATCAATTTCAAAGTAAGTTATATACAATTTATTTTTTAGTTTTATTTATGATATGCTTCACCCTATCAGTGATATAGCTAAAAAGATATGCAATAATGTCATTTTATTACTTAGTAAAACCTTTTCTTGTATACCTATCATAAATAAGCATACATTTGATTTTTCTTTTCATAATAAATTCTTTAATAACTTTAAAATTACTAGTGATTTACACTCACCTTTATGATTTTCATTATCATATTTCAATGTAATAATTAGTATTTTTCTTAGTTATAGTTCATACCATATTTTCTAGTGCAAAATACATTCTTCCAATAATTTTCTCTATTGATTATAGTGTCTGCTTTAGTCTTTGTATCAAAAATCTCTAAAATTGAATATTGAAAATTATTTACGATGTAATCTTTTCCTTTATCTAATTTAATTTCATTTAATAATTTATTACCACCTGTTAGATTTTCTATATTGGCATAGTCCGACCATCGTTGCCATATTCCATCTGTATTACCTGATGCTGATCCTATGTATAATTTGCCATTACTTAAGTCGGTTATAACATAAACACCTTTTACATTCATTAAAGCTTGTTTCCAACTAGGTTCATTTCTTAATATAATTTGTTGCATTTGTGGGTGGGATAACGTTACATTCTGATAACCAGGAAAATGTCCTAATTTAGTATTAGGAGCAATTTCATAAACTTCAGGTTCTAAAGTATCTTGAATATTTTTATATAATCTATTATATAAATCTCTACCTATAGGTTTTTTTAATTTAACGATAAGTCTTTTTCTGTATTCCTTATAATCATCCATTAAAGTTAATTCATAACCTACCTCATCAAAAACTTCAGGTTCAATCTTTTTAATTTTATATAATCCTCCAAAAATAAAATATTCTGGACCATATGGATAATATTGAGCAAAAGCTAGTAGGTAATCTGCATGATTCAAATTGTTATTTGGATGTTTCGTTTTCCATGCATTAATTTGTTCCCATTCAGTTTCATCTTCTTTAAAAAGTAAATCCCAAGCTTTTATTTCAACATTACCTGCATTCATATTAAACTTTATTTTAGTTTTATTTAAATTCGGTACTTTTATAAATTTATTAAGTTCAATCATAATTTTCTTATCCTCTCATTTTTAAATATTATCAATTAGCCAATTTTTGATAATATATTTAATCCCCGTTCTTTACACCTTATCTAAAATTGAGGATATCTTTCACGTAAAATAGACTAACAGCCAACACAGCCCCCATGTGAAATTTTTATAATCTTTATATATTACCTTATGTTTCGAAAAGTAATTTAATCATCCTCGCTTGGCATAAAGTTCATACTATCAGAAAAATAAATATTCTCTTGCTTGCCTTCAATAAAGGTAAATTCTACATCTTTTGTACCAATTGAAGAACCTTTTAAGTCACCTGTACCTTTCAATAATAACTTTGGTGCTTGTTTCGTTGGAATATCATATCTTTCCCTTAATTGTTTTACATTATAATCGCTATTTTCTAAATCATATTCTGCTGAGTAACTAGGTACATTGGGATTGTATGATACATTTCCATTCTTATAATCTTTTAATTCTTTAAAATTTGCATATTGAGCGAAGAATTTAAATTCATCTATTTCTCTCTTTATCTTACTATCTTCAATTTTTTTAATAGGGATTATTTTATTGTTTTCCATTTTGACTGGATATTTTTTCTTATTACTTTGAGGTCTTCCTTTATTATCGTATGTAATTTTATTGGTTATATAATCACCTTTAGATGTTTGTGTATTTCTATTTATTTTCAACACCATACCTCTAGTTTCTAAATCTTCTCCTTTACGTTGTATAGCCATTTCCGAGTGTAGTAACCATGTTCCTTTATCATCCTTATCAAATTCTTCATCTCGATAACCTTCTTTATCGTATAAATCTTCTAAGTTTTTAATAGGATACATACTTAACGTCTTATTAAAACTTTTTTTAATTTCTTTTTCTTTGCTGTCGTCTTTATTCATAAATCCACATCCACCAATAAAAATCGTTATTAATAAAAAACTGATGCATAAAAGTAACTTTTTCGAATATTTCATATATTCACATCTCTCTGTTTTTGAATTCTTTTTTTAAATCATGGTATCTACATATAAATATTGAGTGATAATGTAAATCTCTCTTTCATATTATCAAACAATGAACACCCATTCATTTTATATATTTTTCTATATATTATATTCAAATTAATATATAACTATACATTTAAAAATGATAATTTAAAATTGTGTTATTCTATATGTATGTATTATTTAAGGAGGAATGTTGGTGAGTAAAGAAAACAAAACCGCAATTAAAATTACTCTTGCTTACTTAAGTTTCATTGTAGGCGCTGGTTTTACTACTGGCCAAGAGTTATTACAATTTTTTGTAAACCATGGAAATTATGCGTATATAGCCGCAATTATTACAGGTATCATTGTAACCTTTGGTACACGTCAAACTTCAAAAGTAGGTTACCGTTTAGATGCTAATCAATACGATATTTCATTACATAGCTTATTTGGTAAAGTATTAGGAACCATTATTGATTATTTAATTGTTTTCTTTTTATTTGGATTAACTGTCGTTATGATTGCTGGTGGTGGATCCGCATTACAACAAGGATTTAATGTTCCTACATGGATAGGTTCATTCATAATTGTTTTATTATTGTTTTTCATTCTACTCTTAAATTTCAATAAAATCATTGGCGTGTTAGGTATCGTGACACCCTTTTTAGTTATCGCTGTGTTTATTATTGCCGGATTTAATATTATTCAACCTACTGTCCCTTTTAATGAGGTAGCTCAGCATATTCAACCTTCAAAAACAAATACTCCTCATGCCTGGTGGTGGGACGCTATTTTATATGGTGGTATTATTATAGGAAATAGCTTCAGCTTTTTAACTATTATAGGTGGAGATGCAGAAAGTCATAAGATTGCCAGACGAGGTGCAGCTTATGGAGGTATCGTATTTAGTATACTATTACTGATTATGATTGCAGGTTTACTTGCGAATGTTGAAAAAGCTAACAGTGTCGATATACCTACATTATTATTGGCTAAAGATATTCATCCTTGGCTTGGTGTTCTTATGTCAGCTGTCATGGTAGGTGTTATTTTTAATAGTTGTGTAGGAATGATTTATCCTTTCTTAATTCGCTTTTCTGATTTTCGTACACCACGTTACTTTATATTATTAATTTCTTCGTTAGTTTTAGCATTTATACTAAGCTTTGTGGGATTCGCCGATTTAATTAATATTGTCTTTCCAATTGTAGGCTACATCGGCTTATTCATTACAATCGCTTTATTAATACGTTGGGTATATAATAAAACAACTCAAAAAAAATTGATGTGACTATATTAGAAAGCACAACGAATTAATCTTCTGTCGAAGAATTTAGTAAATTTATAAATTTAAAGCCTCCTTCACTTTACGATGAAGGAGGCTCTAATTTTTATTTTTTCTAATTTCAATTGACAAAATAGGACTTTATCAGTATCAAACGAACATCTTTTGTAGTAACCCTTTTTTACGTTGTTGTAGCAATTGTATTTTTGTATTTTGATTATTAATTCTATTTTCAATATCTTTTAATAAGTAACTAATCTTATCTTGTTCATTACGAATAGGCATTTCAATACTTATACTACTTAAATTTGCATGAGTTAATTTAGCTGGAGCATTTCCCGTTACAAATGTTCTTAGTTCTTTGAAATTTAAATAATAATTCATAAAATATAAATTATGATTATTACTTTTTACTACGTGAGCATGATTATTCACCCAATATTTACCGTTTGCAATAAAACTACTAGTTTCAAACTGTCCCCACTTAGCACCATCCTCTCCTATCAATAATCTTTCTTCATTATCAAATAAATAATCTTTCACATAATCAATTATTCCAATAGCACCATAATATGGGTAATTTCCCTTTTCTCTCAACGAAGAAGTTATAGGCTTTCTTCTATTATTTTCAAATACAAAAATATCTTTTATAAGAGTCTTGCTCACGTATTGCATCACGGTTTAAATGATAATCGTTTGCATTTTCTATGTCATAGATAATTACGGAAATTGCACTTGTTTCTTCAGAGTGAGCTTGAATATTTTGACTGCTAATTTTATAATCTTTTTGATTCATTTATATCAATCCTCACTAGGCATAAATTTTATACTATCTGAAAAATGTATATTCTCTTTTTGATTTTCAACAAAAGTGTATTTTACGTCCTTATAACCAAGAGATGTCCCTTTCAAATCACCAGTACCTTTTAATATTAATTTTGGTGCTTTATTTGTAGGAATATCATATTTTTTTCTTAATTGTTTTACATTATAATCATTATTTTCTAAATTATACTCAGCTGAATAACTAGGAACATTGGGATTATATGATATATCTCCATTTTTATAGTTTTTTAACCCTTTAAAATCCGCATACTGTGCAAAAAATTTAAATTTTTCAATTTCTTCTCTTATTTTACTGTCCTCAATTTTTTCAGTTGGAATAATCTTGTTATTTTTCATTTTCACTGGATATTTCTTTTCAGTATCTTGATTTTCACCTTTCTCATCAGAAGAAAATGTATTAATTACATATTCCCCCTTCGCACTCTTCGTATTTCTATTTATCTTTATTACCATTCCCCTAGATTCTAAGGTCTTTCCTTTCGGTTGTATACTCATCCTAGAATAAAGTAACCAAGTTCCTTTATCATCTTTATCAAATTCTTCATCTCGATAACCTTCTTTATCGTATAGGTCCTCAAGGTTTTTGATAGGATACATACCTAATGTTTTTTCAAAACTCTTTTTAATTTTTTCTTCTTTATTACCTTCTTTTGTCATACTTCCACATCCACTAATAAAAAACGTTAAAATTAAGAAACTTGCAAATACTATTAATCTTCTTGAATGTTTCATATTTTCACATCTCTCTATTTATCGTATATTTGTAAAAGCGATATAAATCAAAATATTAAATACTTTACTTATCACTCTTTAATATTACCAAACAATAAACAGCCATTCATTTTAATTTGGTTTTGTATACTATTATTATGTTTATATAGTATAAGAACCACATAGTCATCTTTATGTGTAACTACGTGGTTCCTAATTATTTTTACTTCTAAGTTGTTTTATGATTTTTTTAGTAATTATTTCTAATAGCAATTTTACAAATCAGTTCATTCGTAATTAATTTCGTAATTTATAATGCCTTTTTCGGTTTTTCACTCTTTAAATAAATGGACTTTATGATAATTAAATGCTTCTAGCGTTTCAAAAGGTTTAAGAAATAGTTTCCAATAACTTTTATATTTATTATAAAGCGGTCTATTAGAGATTCTATAACTATTCATTACATGAACTCTAAACATATTTAACGCTCGATTTAAAGATTGAACAATATGAAAACGATCAATAATAATCTTCGCGTTAGGAAATAATTGTTTGATTAGCGACATATATGGTTCATACATATCAATCGTTACTGTTTTGACTTTTTGTCTAAGTTTTAAAGAATAGCGATAAAAATGATCTTTAAGCGATTTTAACTTACGATCCGCTACCACATCTACGATGCGGTGCGATACAGCATCTGCATAAATAAAGCTCATTTTTCCGATAACATTTTTAACACTTTTAAATTCGTCCATCATTAAGTGTTCAGGTAAAGCATCAAAAGAAGACTGACCTACGTCGCTTGCCGCTTGATTAATCACTCTAGACACAGTCATTGATGATACTAAGCATGACTTAGCGATAGATTTTTGAGAGCGGTATTCTTGTGCTTTATCTAAAACTGCAAGTTTTGTTTTATTAGAAATAAAACAATGAGCGTCGACAATATTAGATTTAGCAGTAAAATGACTGTCACATGATTTACAATAAAATCTTTGTTTTTGAAGTTCTAAATAAGCGGGCATTTCCATAATTTTAAGTAAAGTAATCGTTGAGGTTTTCTTACCATTTTTTACTATAGAGAAATTTTCATTTTTAGTTGAACAATTTTCACAATGTGTAGGTTGATAAGTGAGCTCGGCATAGTAAAACAAGCTCATTCGTCCTTTATGTTTTTTCTCAATCACTTCATCTGAAAAATTTAGATTTTTATCTTTAATTCTTAATGTATTTAATATAGACTTACACATAGGCGCATTACCTTTCTTTTTTATTTTGTTTGGTAGCTAATAATTATAGAGGTAATTGCGCCATTTTTGTATTCAAACATAAAAATTGGACTGATGATTTTTAGTCATCAGTCCAATTTATTATAGAGTCATTAGATTAAGTAGTTAGTGCTTTGCTTGTGTTAAAAGCCCCAAATTAGAGGTGGATCTGCTTCGTAGTCTTTTTCATTTAAGTTTTTTTCTTTGATGATTTGGCTAGGGAATTTATCAAGATCATTTTGTGTTTTGAACATATTTGATAAATTTTCTGACATACTCATTTGATTATCAAATTGGTAATCACTTGTTTCATTCATAGTAGCTGTAAAATATAATTTCTTATTATTATTTACATACCCTTTAATTAAATAATCTCCCATTGGGTTTTTTTCGGTTTTTACAATCGTAAAGTGTTTATAATGATTTACGTTTTCATTGAAAAATAAATCGATTCGCTTTTTTTGAATATCTAAGTAATAATCACGTTTATTTTCGTGAAGGATATAGAAGCCTCCAATTATAAGAGTTAGGATTATGAAAAATGATAGGGCGAACAATATAATTTTATTATTATTGAACATAAAAACCTCCTCAAATAAAGTTGAATAAAGGATATTAAAAGCCCCAAATTAGAGGTGGATCAGCTGTATATTCATTTTCGTTCAAGTTTTTATCTTTGATGATTTGGCTAGGGAACTTCTTGTGAGATCTAGGAGGCTTGTACATATTTCCTACTTCTTGAGGATAGCTTATTGTATCTTCAAATTGATAATTGCTATCAGAGCTTAAAGTAGCTAAAAAATCTAATTTTTTATTATTATTTATATATCCTTTTATTGTATAGTTGCCCAAAGGTGTTTTTCCAGTTTCTGTAATTTTTAAAGTTTTATAGTTATCTAAATTTTCTTCAAAAAATAAATCGATTCGCTTTTTTTGAATATCTAAGTAATAATCACGTTTATTTTCGTGAAGGATATAGAAGCCTCCAATTATAAGAGTTAGGATTATGAAAAATGATAGGGCGAACAATATAATTTTATTATTATTGAACATAAAAACCTCCTCAAATAAAGTTGAATAAAGGATATTAAAAGCCCCAAATTAGAGGTGGATCAGCTGTATATTCATTTTCGTTCAAGTTTTTATCTTTGATGATTTGGCTAGGGAACTTCTTGTGAGATCTAGGAGGCTTGTACATAGCACCAACTTTTTTTGAATAACCAATTGTATCTTCAAATTGATAATTATCTGCTTTATTAAGAGTTGCAGAAAAATACAAACTTTTATCGTTATTAATATAGCCTTCGATTATATAACTTCCCATAGGAGTTTTCCCTGTTTTAGTTAAATCTAGATTTTGATAATTGTTCATATTTTCTTTGAAAAACAAGTCGATTCTTTTCTTTTGAATATGTAAGTACTGTTCACGTTTATTTTCATGCAAGATACAGAAACCTCCAATTATAAGTGTTAAGATTATGAAAAATGATATGGCGAACAATATAATTTTATTATTCTTGAACATAAGAACCTCCCCAAATACAGTTGAATAAAGGATGTTCAATACTATGAAAATTAACGATAACACTAAGTTGAAGCTTTCTGAAAGTTCTTATCAGAACTATAATATTGGATGTCAGGTTAGCACTCCAAAAGGTGAATTTGAAGTTATTGAAAAACGTGATGACACTCAAAATGGTCTACGTGCTTATGCCTATGCACCAATTGTTAATGGAAAGCCAGACACGAGTAACATTGTGATGGGCTATGCAGGTACAGAACTTACCAGTATGAAAGACTGGAAAACCAATGTAAATCTTCCTTTTCATAATAACACAACTAATTTGAAAATTGATAACCATTATAAAAAATTAAAGCATACCACAATTAATGAAAAATATAATAAACCTACAGATGATAATGATGTGCTTAATACGTAAGATTATATTTGAAATATAAGTCAATTCTATCTTTTTGAGTGTCTATATATGTATCTTTCTTATTTTTGTGTGAAAGATATAGATCAACTAAGAACAATATTACTATGATAGAAATAAGGACGAATATTTTATTTTTATTACGTATGAGATCTCCTTTGAAAATGAACAGTTAATAATTGGTGATGGACCTTAGAAGCCAAATATAAGGGGAGGATCAGCTTTATAGTCATTTTCATTCAAGTTTTTTTCTTTGATAATTTGGCTAGGGAACTTATTGGAGGGGTTTTTTTGTTTAAACAGATGACTTAATTTTTTTGAGTAATTAATTTCATCATCAAATTGAAAACCTTTATCTTCATTCATAATAGCAATAAAATCTAATTTTTTATTATTATTTATATATCCTTTTATTGAATAGCCGCCCATAGGTGTTTTTCCTATATCAGTAACCTTGATGCTTTGATAATTGTTTATATTTTCTTTGAAAAATAATTCAATACGTTTTTTTTGAATATCTATGTAATGTTGACGCTTACTTTCATGTAGCATATAGCCGCCTCCTAATATTATTGCTATTATAATGATAATAGATGTAGCGAACAATATTATTTTGTTTTTATTCATAATGTCCTCCTAAATTAATAAATTCTGATCTGAGTTGTGGCGACGCTTTAACAGTCATTGTTATCATGAATATCAATATAATTAGTCATATTTTTCGATTTTATTTGATATTCATTTTGCTACATATTTAATCATCCTCGCTTGGCATAAAGTTCATACTATCAGAAAAATAAATGTTCTCTTGCTTGCCTTCAGTAAAGGTAAATTCTACATCTTTTGTACCAATTGAAGAACCTTTTAAGTCACCTGTACCTTTCAATAATAACTTTGGTGCTTGTTTCGTTGGAATATCATATCTTTCCCTTAATTGTTTTACATTATAATCGCTATTTTCTAAATCATATTCTGCTGAGTAACTAGGTACATTGGGATTGTATGATACATTTCCATTCTTATAATCTTTTAATTCTTTAAAATTTGCATATTGAGCGAAGAATTTAAATTCATCTATTTCTCTCTTTATCTTACTATCTTCAATTTTTTTAATAGGGATTATTTTATTGTTTTCCATTTTGACTGGATATTTTTTCTTATTACTTTGAGGTCTTCCTTTATTATCGTATGTAATTTTATTGGTTATATAATCACCTTTAGATGTTTGTGTATTTCTATTTATTTTCAACACCATACCTCTAGTTTCTAAATCTTCTCCTTTACGTTGTATAGCCATTTCCGAGTGTAGCAACCATGTCCCTTTATCATCCTTATCAAATTCTTCATCTCGATAACCTTCTTTATCGTACAGGTCTTCAAGGTTTTTGATAGGGTACATACTTAATGTTTTTTCGAAACTTTTTTTGATTTGCGTTTCTTTATTACCTTCTTTTGTCATACTTCCACATCCGCCAATAAAAAACGTTATTAATAAAAAACTGATGCATAAAAGTAACTTTTTCGAATGTTTCACATTTTCACATCTTTCTATTTATCGTATATTTGTAAAAACGATATAAATCAAATTCTTAGACTTCTTCATATTACTCTTTCATATTACCAAACAATAAACAGCCATTCATTTTAATTTGGTTTTGTATACTATTATTATGTTTATATAGTATAAGAACCACATAGTCATCTTTATGTATAACTACGTGGTTCCTAATTATTTTTACTTCTAAGTTGTTTTATGAATTTTAGTGATCATTTCACGAGTGCGACCATGAAAAATTATAATGGTATACGAGTGACATGTAGTTTAAAACTATACGCTTCATCTTAGTAGAGATTTTCTTACGTGTAGCGTAATTATTTCCAGGTAATATACGAGCCAATTAAATATCCTCAGATAATCAAATATATATATAAACAAACAGCATGATTACTAAAAAGAATAAATTTAAGCACTTCGACAGAAACAGTAATACCACGTGTTAATTCTCACATACAATGGTGTCAAAATGATTGAATTTATCGAGTGTCTAAGCAATTTAAATATGCCATAAATGGATATCTGAAAAAACACATACATGTTCTGTCAAAATCAAATCGATGTCTAAACCTTGTTGTATACATATCTAGGAGTCTTAAATGAACAACGAGACCTGCTTAATACGTATTTCGACGTAATTGAAAAGAATTACAGAAAGATTTGAGCGAATAATGAAAGAAAATGAGGCGTGTGATTTTAAAAAGTTGAAAAAATGATTGGATATTGATAAAAATTAAATTAAAAATCTCCCCACCATACTCACATGAAAATGTGTAGGTAAGATGGGGAGTTTATGGGATTGATAATTTTTATTTGAAAATATTAAAGTATTTAAAAACCAAATTTCTAAGACAATTCATTATACTTAATTTTGTTATCTTTACTTTTTGCTATAGGATACTTCTCCGCGTTCTTCACTAACTTCTTACGGATAATATCATTGATATCAAAATTTAAATTGTCTGCTAACATATAGCTATATATTAAAACATCTGCTATTTCTTCAGCTAACCTTTCACGATTAGTTTCTACTACTTCATCAGATGTTTTCCATTGGAATAATTCCAATAACTCAGCTGCTTCTAAAGTAATGGACAATGATAAATCTTTCTCATTATGAAATTGTCTCCAGTTACGAGCATCTCTAAATTTATTAATTTCTTTCACGATATCATTAATTTCATCCATTGCTCTCACCCTTTGCTGCTATTTTTAGCGCTTCTCTTAACTGATCATCTACAGCATAAATATATAAGCCATTTACACCACGTGTTAATAAGACATTTAATTCATTCTTCAAAAGCATTTCTGAAAAATACTGTTTTGATCCGTCTTTTAACGTTCTTCTTTGCGTAGCTTTTTTATTAGCACTCTCACTTTTGTCAAAAATAATTTTACCATTTCTATATTTAACTGAAGGTCCTATAATGACGCCTGCAAAGTTTAAATCTAAACCTTGTATAGTAAATGTTGAGCCTATTTCATCAATTGTTTGATCTTGCTCAACCCACGGTAAGCTAACTTGATTTCTATTAGCTTTTAATTGATAATTCCAAGGCATGGACCAATTTCCGATTTTAACTCTCCAAAAGTCTTCATGATTAGGCGGCTTGGTTCCATACTTCCAATCAAATGTAGCAAGCATTCGTGATATACCACTATCTGTATGTGTAGCTTTTATCTTAATAGCTTTTTCTAACTCATCTGGTGTATCAAAGATTTTAATATCATATCCTAATTTATCTTTAGGTATAGAATTTATTACTTGATAATCAACTAAGTTTCTGATCCAATTAACAGTTGAAATATCACTATTTATACGCATTTGATTTCTCAATGTTACATGATTACTATTACTTTTGGCTTTATCAAAATATTCATTCAACTTATCTATTTCCCAAATTTGTTCAGTAGTAAGAACTTGTTTTATATCAAATACAATTACCACAACCTTGGCTCTCGCCAATAAATCATCTAAATGATTTTTACCTTGATAACTTTGCTTCCCTTGAGTTAAAAGTAAGTGTGCTTCATCAACAATAACTACATCTACTTTTTCATCTGATGAGTTGTTATTAATAAAACTAGTAGGTTTTTGAACAATTTTATTTTTTTTATTAGCTATACCTAATTTAGAAGCTATTTGACTATATATAGAAACATGCTCATTATGGTTAACTAAAAGATGAATATCTAAATTTTCATCTAAATCCAAATTGTATTTTCCTAGTTCATAAAGTAATGTACTCATTAGAACTGTTTTACCCGAGCCCGCTTCTCCTTCAACAATAATTAATTGTCCATCTTCATTTGAAAGTATACTTTCTTTAATTTTAGTTAGTATTTCTTCTTTAGCATTAATTTGTTCTTGTGTCAATTTATGAAATGGAGATGCTTTGAATATAGCTGAATCTTTAATAATACTTTCTATAGGAAATAACGATTTATTTTTTTTATTTAAAGATTGCCATATTTCAGAGAATATTTCATCAAGCATTTCCGATGTATAATATTCATTTTGTTGATTTGTTCTACTATTATGAACTCTAGATATATTCTCTACACTCAACAAATACTGCATTAATCTATTTTCAATATCGAGAGTCAAAGATTTATTAAATAATTCATGACCAATCACATACATTGATGATTTTTTTGATTCAGAAAAATCTTCCCAAAATGATTTCACCTTCGTATCAGCATTTAGATGCTGTCTTGTTCTATTTCTTATATCAGCTGTTTCTCCCACATAAACTTCAAAATTATTTTCACTCTTTTTGTCATTAATGATATACACAGTCGGATATCTCAATAAAAATTTCCCATTTGCTGAAGTATTCCACTTACGTACTGAGTTATCTAAATTCTCTAGTGAATAGTTAATATTTTCTATTTTTAATAAGTTTCCCATTATATCACCTATCAATTTCTCATATATACGTCTCTATTTTATCAATTTTATGCTAAATTAATATACTTTTTTTTATTGAGAAAAAATTGTAATCATCGAGATAGTATACTGTGTATATGATACTCAAGTTACGTGAATACCTTAAACCAAACCGTCCAACTGTTGCATAATTGATTCTCTAACGATTATTCACCTTGATTAGTCACATTCTTATTTATTTTATAAATATAATTATATTTATAAAATAAAAATAAAATTATATTTAATAATAACCTAAAAATCAAATGAACATCTGATCTAATATATCTATTTTGTGAAGTGTCATATAATATTAAAGAAGAACTAATAACTCCCTAAACAATTTTAAACACAAAATTACTTAACATAATATCTACATGTTCTTTCTTAATACACTAAAAACCTTATACCTTATGGTACGCTTTCCTGAGCTAGTGATATTCCTAAAAAACACTTATCGATTAATTCGTTAAGTGTCTTCACTATATTTAACCAGTATTTCTACTGATTTTTTAAACCTCTTTTTCACCTTAAACTAAGACTTTTCAATCTATAATTTGCTTTAAACTTTCACCTATCTTATCTAATTCAGACATTGCATTGTCAACCCAATCTCCTTTAGCTGATTTTTCAAACTCACTTCTAAAAGAATTACAATGACTAATTGTTTGCTCAATAAGCTTTTTTTCTTCGTTTTTCATTTTGTTTTCATGGTCATGATGTCGCTTGTTATGTTCTGGTGCAATGACATTTGTAATACGGTTTTTTTCCATCATTTTTTTCAGTTCACTTACAGCTGAACCATCAAATGCAACTGGGTTTGCCATTAACATAACTTAATCACCCTCCTTTATTTTCTCAAATTGCTTTAAATATTCTTTTCTTAGTTCATCTTTGTAATTTTCTAATTTTATCTCACTTTGTCTAAGTCGTTGATTGACTTCATACTCGTATTCTTCTATATTGTTTAGCATTCTACCATTAGCTTCATTACTATAATTCATTTTTTCTTTTAAATGTAAAAACAAATCATAGCTTTCCTCATTTTCTCTTCGTATTTGATGCCTTAATTCATTTAGTTCTTGTAACGCTTGATCTACTTGTTTTTTTTCTGTGTCGTATACGTCTTCTAATTCATTAAGTTGCTTATATTCAGAAAACATCATGCTAAATCTCCAATTTGACTTGCGAGCGATTGATCTTTTTCAATAATTTCATTGATACTCGTCTTAATTTTTGAAATATAAGTATCATACTGTGATGATACATTCGTGAGTTGTGTTAATTTATAAGAAATCTTACTAAGCGGCATCGTTACTAATTTGTTTTCATTAACATTGCCCACATCTAGGGCGTCTAGGACTTCTCCATCGGAAAGATGTTTTCCCAACGCACTTCCAGACTCCCGGGCGTCTTCCCAATTTTTTTTAAACAACTTTTTCATATCAGCGTACAACTTTCGCAACTGTTGAATCTCTTCTTCTACCATTTGACTTAAACTTACAGCTATCGAAAGCGCTGTTAAAAATTCTAAAATCTTTTGTTGAGATGACGATAATGCTCCGCCGCTTGCTTGTACCATATTCGCTTTCACCGCATCAATTTGTTGTAATTTTTTTGACGCCTGCTTTTTCGCAGTCACAAAGGATTTATTGTTGGCATCTTGATATCCCTTTAGCTTCTCTAATTCTGCTTTGATTTCACGTTGCTCGCGTTTCCCTAAAAACCCGAGCATGGAATGCCCTTTACCATTTTTAATTACCATTTCATTTCCTGCAGATACATATTCAGTCTTTTTTATAATGCCATTTAATTCATCCTTGTCAGAAACAATTCTTAATATGTTACCATCATAACTTTTAATAAACGACTCTATATATGCATCTTTTTCTTTATCATGAAGGCTAGATATTGGTCCCTTTATAATTCTTCTAAAATCTTTAACCGTTAGTGGTGCAGGATTATAAGCAACCACATTGTCAATATCATTACTAACACCTATGATAATCGCATCACGGCCACCCAAAGAGTGACCTGTGATCGTATCTATCTCATAGTCTTTTTTAATATCTTTGATAAATTGTTGCGTGTTTTTAAAACGCACATCTTTATCTGTAACAGTGTTTAATCCAATGTTTGTATCTGCGGCAAAATCTAGCATTGATCCTCTTGCATCTATGGCCTCTTGTTTATCCTTAATAAAATTAAAGGGGTTAAGCGTATTTTTTAATTGTTTCCCATGTACATTTGTCCCAGCCATTCCCACAGTCACTTTTCCTGTATCTTTATTTAAAAAGGCAGTTGACGTCGTGCCTGTATTAGGGTCCGTATAGCTTTTAAGGTAATTAAGATTGTTTGGAAATGTTCCTTTTGCTTTCAATTTTTCTAACTGACCACGAATTTTATCATCACCTAAATTATGATCATTTGCATTTTCTATTTCATAACTAACTTTAGACACAGTGCTAGTTTCTTCAGAATTACTAGTGATATTTTCTGTTTTTATTTGATATTCAGTTGAGCTCATATTTAATGACCCTCACTTGGTTTATAGTCTAAACTATCAGAAAAATATATGTTTTCTTTAGGTTTTTCGATAAAAGTAAATTCAATATCTTTAGACCCAATAGAAGAACCTTTTAAGTCACCTGTACCTTTTAACAATAATTTAGGTGGTTGTTGGGTAGGAATATCGTATCTCTTTCTTAATTGTTTTACATTATAATCACTATTTTCTAAATCATACTCTGCTGAATAGCTAGGAACTTTTGGATTAGTTGCTATTTTTCCATTTTTATAATCTTTTAAAGAGTTGAAATTTGCATATTGAGAAAAAAACTTGAATTCTTCTATTTCCTTCTTTACATTAAAATTTTCAATTCTTTCAGTTGGAATGATTTTATTATTTTCCATTTTTATAGGGTATTTTTTTTGAGTATTTTGACTAACCCCTTTACTATCCGTAGATATTTTATTAATTATATAATTTCCTTTTGATGTCCTTGTATTTCGATTTACTTTCAAAACCATACCTCTCGTTTCAAGATCATCACCTTTACGTTGTATAGCCATTTCAGAATATAATGTCCATGTCCCTTTATCATCTTTATCAAATTCTTCATCTCGATAACCTTCTTTATCGTATAGGTCCTCAAGGTTTTTGATAGGATACATACCTAATGTTTTTTCAAAACTCTTTTTAATTTTTTCTTCTTTATTACCTTCTTTTGTCATACTTCCACATCCACTAATAAAAAACGTTAAAATTAAGAAACTTGCAAATACTATTAATCTTCTTGAATGTTTCATATTTTCACATCTCTCTATTTATCGTATATTTGTAAAAGCGATATAAATCAAAATATTAAATACTTTACTTATCACTCTTTAATATTACCAAACAATAAATATTCAATCCATTTAAGATATAAATTTATTTTAGTTTTTCGCTTTATAATTAACATTAAAAAACCGCATCACTTGTGATACGCTTCTGCTTATCAGGTAGTGATGCGGTTTATACTCACTTAATTTATATACTATTAAAATTTAAATAACGAATGAAAATAATACAATAATTTTGACAAAAAATTGTGTTACAATTTTATTCTAAATGCAGCAGTGGTTTCCTTATTTATTATTAATTATTTTGCGATAATGTTTCTAATTCTCTATATTGATTTTCATTTAATATTTTATAATTTTGTATCACGGGAATTTTATTATCAAATATTTCTTTCATTTTTTCTTCAGTAATTATTGGAGGAGTTTCTAAATTTAAATATAATTTTTTACAAATATTAAATTGAGGATACTTTTTTGCTCTATAATTATAACCTCTTTCTCTTTCGTCAATAGTACTTTGATCCTTAACAGTAGTTTTATCAAGAGACAGCGGAGGATTACCATCTACAATACAATTTTTAGGTAATATATAATTATTTTCTTCATACCATTTGCTTGCAGCGTAATGACAATTCTTAATTTCAATCACCTCCAAAATTGCAACAAGTCGCCAATGCTTAAAATCCTGATCATACTTATTTTTTTTAGCGATATATACTACTTTATCACCCTTTTTTAATTTCGGAGCTAACTTTTCTCCTCTACATAATGATGATATTCCTGGATACTCTACGTTTAATGATGGCTCTGTTCGAAAAGAGGCATCCAAATACGGTAGTATATCCACATTGTTTTTTACAATTTTATTCCCTTTTCTTTTTTTAAAAATCATAGGCTCATATGTTACCATTCTTACTTTATTCATATCACATACCTCCGTATCATTCTTAAAATCAATTTTCCGTTTATTATATAATATTTTTTATAAATAATACGTCGCTTATTAAAGTAACATTAACACTGTATATATTAATACAAAACTTTTCTTATCACACTATAGATTTCATTAATTAAACGCAATAGAATACTAATATAATTTTTTAATTATATTAGGGTCAGCATAGAATTCATTTGCAATGGTCTCCGGTTGAGCTCGTTGATAAAGATTAAAATTTTCATCATAGTAATCATTTAATAACTGCATTACATCCTTATTCATTGACTGCACTGTTCTTTTTACATCCTCTGATATATACGGATTTTTGAGCACTTTTTCTAATTCTTTCATACTATTCTCCCCATTCAATTTATTCATTAATTGAATCCAACTCATCTGTTATATTATTTGATCCATATGGTTGTGCTTCCACAATCCAATTCACATGATTTGCTAACCCATCTAAATCAGGAAATAACGATAATTCATTTATACCATAATATGATAATTCTTCTCTTAATCTTGTTCTATACCTCTTATCAATTATAATTTTATTTAATTTTTCTTTTTTCGATAAGTTATCTTCAATAGACGCAGTTGGTTGTTCATGAATTGTGAAAATACCACTTTGTCTTACTACTCTTGTTGCTAGTCCATTTGGTTTCACTTTCTTTATTCCCTTACTCTCAATTGGATGTACTTCCTTGACATTAATATCTGATTTTTTCAAATAAGCATAAATAACAGCATCACAATCCTCAAAGTCTTTCACAGCGAAATAAGCTGCTACTAATGGATTGAAACTCCAATCTAATAGCCTCGTCGCTAACCCATGATATTGTGCAATCGTTAACATATCCCAATCATTGTATGATTCTTTCAGAAATATCATAGCCTGTCGTTTCCACGCATAAAAAGTTTCCTCGTCATTATATTTATCATATGGTGAGCGTCCTGCTTTTGGTACTAAATCCCATTTTTCATTACTATGCTCTCTAAATAACCATAAACTGTTGCAAACAACTTAGAAATGACATTCAAGAAAGGGTATACCTTATACCTAAAATACAGAGTACTAAAACCAGTTAAATTATTTTATAACTTCAATCGAGATATACCTTATACCTAAAATTACAGAGTACTAAAACTTATCAAATGCATTTTCATCTTCTTTTTTTATATACCTTATACCTAAAATTACAGAGTACTAAAACCCTAGCCAACCGAACCAACGTCCGAGAGACATATACCTTATACCTAAAATTACAGAGTACTAAAACCCTCTGTGTAGTGATGCGCATGAGCGATTTATATACCTTATACCTAAAATTACAGAGTACTAAAACTATTATATAAATCACAAAACTGAATAAACAATATACCTTATACCTAAAATTACAGAGTACTAAAACGTGTATTCTGGTCTGTTCAAAGAGGCAAGAATATACCTTATACCTAAAATTACAGAGTACTAAAACGCTGTTTCTGTTATGAGTAAACGTCTTATCATATACCTTATACCTAAAATTACAGAGTACTAAAACTTGATTTCCCATTGAGTGAATGAATTTTTCATATACCTTATACCTAAAATTACAGAGTACTAAAACTATTTTTTATAGCTTGTTCTATTTCGGTTGATATACCTTATACCTAAAATTACAGAGTACTAAAACACAGTTCTTCCTCATTTTTAGCTTTTACAAATATACCTTATACCTAAAATTACAGAGTACTAAAACCAGTTGAATTTGGTTCCAACATAAAAGATAATATACCTTATACCTAAAATTACAGAGTACTAAAACTGTTTACCGTCATAATAGCAAGGTAAGATGATATACCTTATACCTAAAATTACAGAGTACTAAAACTGCCTAGTTTGTCATGATCTGTTTCGCCTTATATACCTTATACCTAAAATTACAGAGTACTAAAACCTAATGGATTAAACATGATAACCAGTCCAAATATACCTTATACCTAAAATTACAGAGTACTAAAACTTATGGGTGCTGTTCATGCAGCGATAAGTATATACCTTATACCTAAAATTACAGAGTACTAAAACACATAGCGATAGTAAACCAAATCTTTAATAATATACCTTATACCTAAAATTACAGAGTACTAAAACGTAGTGAAAAGTGCTACAAACTGAATCAATATATACCTTATACCTAAAATTACAGAGTACTAAAACGTTGTGCCCATCATTTGGAAAAACTTTTGATATACCTTATACCTAAAATTACAGAGTACTAAAACCTCTAGCACAATTATAACCTTGAATTATAATTAAGAAAATAGATAAGTTGATAACGCTAATGAAATTTTTGTTTTATCGATATCTAATTGATATTCTAAATTACAATGTTTTAAAAATGAAACAATGATATAAAGATCAATATCATTAAAAACAATAATATCCGCAAGCAAGTAGTTAGAGATAATCGGTTTTATTTCTAAAACTGAACAATATTTTACAAATAAATACTCAAACCTCTCTTTAATCCGTTCTTTTTCCACATTAATTGGCGCATTCCAATAGCTATCTTCAAAAAAAGATTCTGTAATCATTTGAATATTATTAATAAAATAATTTAGTCCCTTAATACTTTCAGATAAAAAACGGGGTGATTCGGTTAAAACAATGACCGGAACAGGTAAGTTATTTAGTATTTTCCTAAATCTTATTTGTTCTTTAATGCTAAGACCAGCTTCTGGATATAAATAGATTACAAATGATTTTTCTTTTGCTTGATAATCCATTTCGTCCACTACTAATGGGACGACTTGTTCTAAACGAGTAATTAGTCTGGCATAATCTTCCGAATAATCATATTCAAATGAGAGTAGCTTTATGAATTGTTTTAAATCGAAAGACTTAATAGAAAGTGGCAGTGTGCCCTTTAAATTATCTCGTAAGTCATCTAACAGTACATTGATTGAATTAATATAACCATCTATTTCTAAATCATTTTGCATTTCTCTCATAATTTTCTTAGTCATCATACTCGTTGCTGATAATTGGTGTTCATTTTCAATTGTAGAATGGTCTAAGAGAAATCCTCTAAACTGATTATGTGATACTCTTTCAAAATCTGTAAGGTTTGTAATTGTAACAGTATCCTTATTTGAATTTCTAGGTTGAAAATAATTCTTAAGCGTATCTAAAATGTATTCTTCATGAGTTAAATCTTCATTATAAATAGATGTATATACACTAGTATTTAGAATAACTATGGGTATTGCATCAATATTGATTTCTAAAATTGCTTCATACATAGGTTCTCTCCTAAAATAAAATTGTACGATTATCTCCTAATATTTCGATATTTTTATCTTCATTTCCTAACAATATTTTCATTTTTTCATATTGCTTTTCGGTAATAATTAAAGCTCTAACGTGACCATTTGGTGGTAAAATACGTTTCACATAATTTACACTACTATTCGCCGCATCTTTATTGATACAACTTTTAATATAAATAGAATACTGCATCATCAAAAAACCTTCCGAAATGAGTCCCTTTCTAAACTTACTATATAATCGTCGTTCTTCTTTTGAGTCAGTTGGGAGATCAAACATAATCATAACTCTCATAAATTTATAACTCATGATTTATAAAATGAATATTGCTTAATATTTGGAAATTTGAGTGTTTCATATCTCCCTGTTCTGAAATACTCAATAATTGATTGAACCATAATTTCAATCGCTCTAATAACTGTATGTTGCTTTCCGTCAATTTGTACTCTAGCATGCATCAAGTTAATCAGCTCTAATCTATACTCTCTAGTCATATATTCCACTTTCGGAGGTTGTTTCAAAAGGTATAAGTCTACTAATGGTCTAAATACTTCAATAATATCTGATGCTAAATTAAAGTGATTTCTTGCGCCGATATGATGTATTCCTAAGGCTGGAATCAACCCTTTAGCCACAATGGTTCTAGCGATTGCTGAATTTAAAATAGTGTAACCAAAATTCAGAACCATATTTTCAACTAAAAAATCATCATCACGTCTAAAATCCTTAAAAAATGTATTAAAATAATACTTAGCCGCTTGGCCCTCTATATTCATTTCATCTTTAGGTGTAACCATTGATTGTAATTTTTTCATCTTAATTATTCTTTCTTCATCAACTCCATAATGTTTCATACACTGAATTTGATTTTGTAATTTTTGAACCAAAATATGTTTCCATAATTCAGCTTTTCTTTCTTCCGACCATTGTAGTTGTTCCTTCATTTGGCCATATTGATTAAAGTGACCATTAATTGGTTGAATCATACATTCTGGCAAATGGTGTTGATTACAAAAAATAACTAAAATATTATATTTAGATAGCTCTATCATAAGCCTAGAAGTTATAGTAGTTGTTAAATCTTCAATCACTATTGCGAAAATATCGCTAAGCGGAATTTTAACCTCCAAATCCCCTTTTGCGACTTTTAAATTATTTAAATTTAATGCAAGCTTATCGACTTCTGAAAGATACACAATTCTCCATGCCAAAATTTAATCATCCTTTCATTATCATTTGAGGATTTTGTTTACTTTTCACTTCATAAAGATTGCCTAAAATATCTGTAGAATACTTTTTAATAGATTGTGTTTTTCTTGCTATTGTTTTAATTATTCTAGGTGGTCTTTTATCATTCATGTTCTCTAAATATTCTCTATATGTGATGTCTATCATATTTACTTCAATTCTGTTAAGTAGATCATTATTTACACCTATGATTCTATATAATTCTCCGTTAATCTTAATCAAGTCATTATTGTAAAAACTTGCGATAAATTCTGCTTGATTACTAATTTTCTTCAGTTTTTTTGCTTTTTCATAACACTTTGAATTAACCTCATAGTAGTTTTCTTTTTTGATAACATCTAAATTTTTAACTGTCACAAATTTATATACGCCATTATCTAAATAAACATCAAAGCGATACGGTTTTAATGAAAGTTTTACTACTTTATTTCTGCTATTTGGATAATCATCCGTAATATCTAAATGCGCATTTAGCTTGTTACCATAATATTTAATTTTTTTGATGACTGGTCCGTTATCTTTTTTACTATATTTCGTTAAGTAATTGCCTGTTTCTTCATAATATTTATAAAGCGGATTTTTCTCATCGCCATATTGTTCCATGATCAATTTTAACTTTTGATACGTTTGTGGATCATGATGATACATCAATAATTTTTCAGGTGATTTATTAATTAACTTTTTCAATTTATCATTATCTTTATCGTATAAACCATTTAAGTTATTAACGATTAATGTATTGCCCTTGTCATCTTTTCTCGTAGAATATAATGTATCATTTATTAACTCTCTATTCGGCTTTTTATCAACTCTATGTGAATACTTATAATCTTTAAAATCCTTAATATGTTGGATTTGGTGAGGCGTTATAAAAATTTCTTTATACTCTTGTTCAGTCTCAATTTTAGGCATACTTTCAGCTTGGTTGTCTTCAACCGTTTGATTTTCCATCACTTTTTTAGCTTTATCTAGTTTTTTCCATTCTTTAAAAATAAAATCAGCATTCGCAATAATCAGTGCATCTTCAGCATGATGTTTATAACCCTTATTTCTTTCTTTTTTGAATTCCCATTTCCTTCTTAAGAAACTTGTAAATCCCCCATTAATTGATTTCACTTTGACATCTAAGTCATTCACTCTAAAATACGATCTCAATAGGTTCATTAACTCTCTTGTCGCATAACGTGTATCTACTAAGTTACGGTTAATAAAATCTTTTTGGACACTAAATCGATTGATATCTCGTTCTTCTAACAAATATTCTTTTTTCTTCTTAGAAATTCTACCTTTGCCTTTAGCAAGATTTAAAATATGCTTTTTGAATGTTTCATAACTTATTTTAGAATCTGAAGAACTTAAATATTGAAATGGTGTTCTATTACCTTTTTTACTATTTTCCTCTTGTTTTACCAATACTTTATTATTGAAAGAGTTATCGAAAGAAACAGAACGTGGAATAATATGGTCTACTTCATAATTGAATGGATTATTAAGTAAATCTTCTAGAGGGATTGCTTCTAAAGAATATAAACATTTCCCTTCTTGCATATCGTGCAGCTTAATTTTTTCAATTAAATATTTAGCATTTTCTTTACCTGTTGTTCTTATAATTTCTTCAATACGTTCATTCGTTTGACGATTTCTCTTCTGCATTTCATTAATGATTTTTTGTGCATCTTTAGAATTCTTTTCTCTCGCAAGTTCAATAATAATATCATTTGGCAATCCGTATTTTTTAATAATAGCGTTAATTACTTTAATAGACTGTATAAATGAACGTTTCACAACTGGAGACAATATAAAATCATCAACTAAAGTAGTAGGAATTTCTTTTTGTTGGCTTAAATCTACCTTTTTAGGTACAAGTTTCAAACGATTGAAAATAGCCATTTGATTATCGTTCGTATGCCACAATTCGTCTAATATTAAATTTATTGCCTTTAGAGAAAGGTTATGAGTTCCTGTATAACCTTTCAATTTTGAAATTTGTTCAATCTCTTCTTGTGTCAATTCTAAATTTAATTTAGCTAATTCTTCTTGTATATCTTCCGATGACTGATAAAAGGTTAATATTTCAGCGATTTGATTGAGTAGCTCTGCATTCTCGATAATTTCTTTTCTTGCTGTAATATCTTTTATATCGTGATAAACTTTGAAGTTTGTAAATTCCGGTTTACCTGTACTTGTGACACGATAGCCTTTAATATCTTCTTCATTCACCAAAATTTCCTTCGCGATTTGTTTAAGCGTCGGCTTTTTCTTTTGTTTAAAGAGATTCTCAATAATTTGGAATTTTTCATAATACTCTAGCTTCTCATTCTCATCTCGTGCAATAACCAAGTTGTTTAAATCATTCAGTGCATTATATAAATCAGCATTATAAGCATATTTCACACTGCGTAATTCTTCTGGAAAATACGTACAATGTCCCATTAACATTTCATACCATTCTTTAATATCTTTCCAGCCAAATGGGCTATCTTCACCTGGTCCCTCATAATATGTTCTTCTTGTTTCCAATAAATCAATATAAGTGTCTATAAATGATTGATCAAGTTGATGATATGCTTTTTGTACTTTTAATAACTGCTTTGCTTCTTTTACATAGTCAGATGTTTTGAAACGGTTAATCGATCCTCTCACTTCACCGTCTGTTTTCAAACGTTCCAACTGTAATTCTGCAACATACTTCTTTTCTAATGCTTTACTATTTCTTGAAATTTGTTCTTTAGTGGATAATTCATTACCTGTATCTTCTTCCACTTCATTAACATTATGTACACCTCTACGTTTTGCTAAATGGAGCAATGCCGCAGAAAATTCTTCTTCACTTAATTTTTGACTTAACCCCTTTACACGTGCCTCATAAGGATTGATCCCAGTTAGCTCGCTATGATCCGTCAGCAAATTATAATCAAATAAAAGTTTCTTTACCCTTTGTAATCTATGTCTACGACGTCTCTTAAGCCTTCTAGTACTTCTTTTTGATCGTCGTCCTTCATTATTTTCAACATTAGCCTCTTTAAATAAACGTACACCAGCATCTATAACATCTCTAGTTTTATAATCAATAACTCCATAACCCACTGATGTAATTCCGATATCTAATCCTAAGATATAATTCTTTTTCATAAGACCACTCCCAGATACATGAAATTTTTATTGTTGATATAAAAAAAATCTCGCCAACAAGTTGACGAGATAAACACGGCATTTTGCCTTGTTTTAGTAGATTCTGTAATTTTAGGTATAAGTACAATACATATTAGTATTGTACTTATACAATAATATATCTTTCAACTTTAGTCAAACAAAACTTTATTTTTCTTGGTTTAAATTCAATATAAAAATTTATTATTTACAAAGTTGCCCTTAATTTAACTATAACAATGTAATACTTCTAATAATTAATAAAAAAATGCTGTTTTAACTATTTTCTAACACCTCATAAGTAGTTAAGAGGACTTATATTTTACCTAAAAAATTGTGAAGGCGTTCCTGCAATAATTAATAAGAATGCAATAATTAACCAACATTTTTTAGAAGTAAATTCATAGGTTTGAGTGTATAATCTTTATCACAAATATATTCTAAATCACCTTGACCATTAACTAATATTTCAAAATTCACTCCATATAACTCAGATAAATCTTGTTACGTTAAATCAGAAATTGTTCTATATTTTCTAATTATCGTTGTGTCACCAAGTATATCTATAATTAACAAACTCAGTTGAATAGTGTAAAAAAACCTCATCACTTATGATAAGCTTCGCCTCTCATGATCTTAAATGCGCGATAAATTTGTTCGATCAATATGACGCGCATCATTTGGTGTGGGAAGGTCATATTGCTGAATGATAAAGCGTAGTTGCTACGTTGTAAGACGTCTTGGTGTAAACCATTGGAGCCACCTATGACAAATGTAAAGTCGCTTTGACCTTGTGTCATGCGTGTTTGTAGTTCTTTAGCGAGTCCTTCTGAAGACAACATTTTTCCTTTGATTTCCAACGTAATTACTGTGGATTGGGGTTTAATTTTATTGAGTAGACGTTGGCCTTCTTTTTCTTTGACTTGTTCTATTTCTTTGTCGCTCATATTTTCAGGTGCTTTTTCATCTGGTACTTCTATTAATTCGATTTTCGTGTAAGGTCCTAATCTTTTTTCATATTCTGCAATGGCTTGCTTCCAATATTTTTCTTTTAGTTTTCCAACTGATAAGATAGTAATCTTCATTTTATCCTCCAAAAGTACATGATTTATTCGATTTATCCACAAGTTATGCACTTATGCACACAATTCCCTCTTAGTATAACAATTGAATTAACATTTTCTTAGTGTTTTTTAAGAATTATACACATATTTAAAGAAATCTATTGTGAATTTGTGGATAAGTCTGTGAATAATGTGGGTATTTATGTGTGTATTGTACACATTTCTGGATAACTATTGCCTAATCAGTGGATAACTTTACGGTCGTCTTAACGTTATTTTTACAATTATTCCCTATATTTCAGACCTTTTAGACTCACTTACTACATATATCATCATTGATATTCTAGTTTCCACACGCATCTTTTTAACCCTAAATTAATATCATCATTATCTTTATGTAAGTGAGCTATCATTTAACAGTATATGTATCACCCCTACCTGAGCCTCATCAATCATCACTACGACATTCAATCAAATATGTGAGTGCTCCACTTTCACCTCAATTAAGCATATAATCAATTAAATGAATTCATATTAACTATGATGATATTGACTTGATAAAGTCTCATATGTCATTGCTTTGTGTTACAAAATAACGGTGAAAGCATCGGTAGATTATTTATTGCGTTGAATCATACATGTGTTGAACATAGAAACTCACTTTTATATTAAATAGTATGTCTACTAACTATAAATACAATATATTTAAAAATTATTTAAATGTCAATTTTTATTTTGTTACAATTTCTAAATGTTTTTAAATTTTAACTTTATATTTAAGTTTTTATGAGAGTCTTAATATTTTATTTATTCATATTTTTACATCATTACTTTTTTATCAACTAGGAAATATTAGGAAGTGTAATATAAATCACAAAGCGTGAAAGACATCGATTGCCCTCGACTGTGATACATTTTCATTTCATTAAAAAAATTCCTTAATCAATCGTCTATGAGCAAGCCCGTTTAAACAAATACGTAATCATTCCCTACACTACTGACCACTTTTCCAAAAAAATAACCTACTTAAGCGCAATACTTAAGTAGGTCGT
>ERZ1023290.36-NODE-36-length-26084-cov-144.323946_pt1 | contig 26084 bp, 20 predicted proteins | sample MGYA00380469_ERZ1023290 | MGnify/ENA primary metagenome ERZ1023290 (study PRJEB33173, sample SAMEA4830319) | metagenome | study: EMG produced TPA metagenomics assembly of the PRJEB25223 data set...
AATGTCACTGGGATTGTAATGATTAGACCCGCAAAAGGTGCAATTTCTGAAGCGATATTCAACCACTTTACGAATATATATAATAATAACGTTTGCATTCCCATATTGACTATCTGTGTGATAGGAAATCTTAAAAACTTTTCTATTGTAGGTTTTACTTTATATACAAAATAACAATTTAAATAATATGAAATAATAAAACTTACAATAAATCCAACAATGTGACTAACCATATAATTCACATGTAACACCTTTAACAAAAATAAATATGCTATATAGTAGTTAAAGGTATTAATTCCACCAACTATGATAAATTTTATAATTTCATAATGTATTCGGGTTAACTTCATCATATTTCCCCTTTGAACAGTTATTGTTTTGTACCATATGGGACTATTTTAAATGTGATGTCTTTGGGCAAATTATAATAGTGTTTGAAATCTTGAAGTTGTACTTTTGACTTTGGTGTAGTCATATGAGTATATCGCTCAAATGGTAATCTTTCCAATGTTATTTTCTGATGCTGTGTTATTTGTTCTTTAATGACGTCTATTCTGTGCACACTACTAATATGTATAAAAGTAAATCCAATCATCATAATGATGCTGATGATAATCGCAAATATTTTAATTATATATTCTAGTTGTTTAAATAGCACATCACATTGCTGAATTAAACAAAGTAATATCACAATCCATAAAGTATAAATAAAATAAAAATTTCTATAACTTATAGGCGTCACAAATAAAAGTGGCAAAACAGATGAAGCCATAGCTATAAAACTTCCTATCGCAATCATTTTTATGTATCTTTGCTGTATCGTTTTAAACACAACGTATATCACACTCATCATGTAAATAAAGCAAATCGTTGTATTCAAAACAGCTATAGAAATTGATGATTTATATAATTCAAAATGAAATTGATTGTAAACAAAGATCTTATAAACAGGTAAAATAATTAAACCTAAGAGTAGTGGTATTTTAATATAAGTTCTCATATGCTTCAGGCTTTTATTTTGCTTAAGTAAAACTATACTTACTATTGATATCACAGTAAGAATAATCATTTGATTAATAAACATATATTGTGGTACCAGCTTAAATAACGTCACACCTGCTTTATGTATCATTCCTTGACTATCGGAAATTGAATAATGCGTATTTAATCCATCCTTAATTAAAAAATAATTAAAGTTTAAAAGCATTATAATATTACCTATACAACTAAGCATCAATCCTACAATTAAGAAATAACTGAGTCTTTTTTTAACAAAGAAATAGACTACCAATCCTATTAAAATAATTAGGCTATTAGCAATAGAAACATTCTCCAAGAAGAATTGTCCAAACAAACTTACTAATAAAAATACCCATAATTGCATTTCAGAAACTGTATCGTGCGACTCAATTATTTTAACTACCGTAAAAAGAATAAAAAGTGATAGGACTGTAGCAGGTATATAACTAAAAAATCCAGTAAACCACCCGTAAGTTTCGCTATAAATTGTATTAGGCACAGTAACCATAAACACGAAACTCAAAATAAAATAAATACGATTCGTATGTAATTGAACCATATAAACGACTATATAAATAACCAAAAACGAAGTTATCGCATATATCAAAGCTCTTAATATGACATTATGTACGGCTACCCATTCAAATAAATGTCCTAAATAACGACCATTTTCTTGAGTCAAATATTGGCTTAGATTAACTTTATATGCATGCCAATCCGTAGTTGATAATGGCGTTAAAATTGCCATTATAAGATAAAAAATAAAAATTCCTATTAACCAAAAAAATGATTCATATTGTTTTAAGTAATTCATTGTTGACCTCTCTGTTCTTCATGATGTAATTCAAAACTAACATTTAAACGATTATCATGTTTATTCTCTTTTTTATGTGATTCATTCAGTTATCTGCTCAAATTATATAGGCATTTATTGAATCTTTAATCATATTAATATATACATATTGCTCATCATCAATTTTATATTCTTATTATTATACAATTCACGTATGATTTCCATTTTAATTATCAAGATTTCTTTAGTTTAATTTCATTTTTGGATAGAATAAATATAAACCAATTGTTTAGGAAGTGATATAAATGTCACCATATAAAGTTATCATTGCACCTGATTCTTTTAAAGAAAGTATGTCAGCGAAGGAAGCTGCTTTTGCTATTAAAGAAGGATTCCAAGAGGTGTTCGATTCTAGTACAATATATGACATTATTCCTATGGCTGATGGTGGCGAAGGAACTACCGAAGTATTGAAAGAAGCCTTAAATGCTACCTCTTATTGTGTAGAAGTAAAAGATCCACTTAATAGAAATATCATGGCAAGTTATGCGAGAAGCGATGAACACCGTACAGCAATCATTGAAATGGCAGCTGCTTCAGGACTAGCATTATTGAGTAAAGATGAAAGAAATCCATCTATTACAACTTCGTACGGTACCGGCCAACTCATTAATGATGCACTTAATCACGGTGTTAATAAAATTATTTTAGGAATAGGAGGAAGTGCCACGAATGATGGCGGTGTAGGAATGTTAAAGGCTTTAGGTGTCTCTTTTAAAGATAAAAACAATCAAGAAATTCGCGATGGAGGTTTAGCCCTATCTCAAATAGAATACATTGATATTACTCGTATAAACCCACGATTGAAAGATGTGAATATTAAAGTAGCCTGTGATGTAACTAATCCATTATTAGGAGATAATGGAGCAACAATAGTTTATGGTCCACAAAAAGGCGCTCAGCAAAAGATGATACCAAAGTTGGATTCAGCATTACGTCACTATCATGATAAAATTGAAAGAGAATTAAATGTGAATGTAAAAGATATCCCAGGCGCTGGTGCTGCAGGAGGTATGGGAACAGCATTAATTGCGTTTCTAAACGCTGAATTACGTCCTGGAATTGATGTAGTTCTTGAAGAGACTCAATTTAAACAAAGAATAAAAGATGCGAATTTAGTTGTTACTGGCGAAGGTAAAATGGATAAACAAACAATCTATGGCAAAACACCTATTGGCGTAGCCAAAGTTGCAAAATCATATGATATACCCGTCATTGCTATTTGTGGTAGTCTAGGAAAAGATTACGAAGCAATTTATCACCACGGTATCGATAGCGTGTTTAGTATCATGGAACGTCCATGCCACATTGACGAAGCTTTGAAAGAAGCCGAAATTCATATTAAACATACAACAGCAAATATCGCACGACTTTTACAATTAAAAATAAAAAATGATTGAGTATAATTATTAAATGAGGTGACAATATGAAACGAACAGATAAATATAGAGATTCATACAAATATGATGACCAATATCAAAATCATCGTAAACGTTCAGAAGAAGATATGTATCATCAACATCAAGAGTCGCAACAGAGAGCAAATTCAAATCGTGCAACACAAAGTAAAAATGAAAGAGAGTATGAAAATCATCCTGAACGTTACTACAATGGAAGAGACTATCGACGTGAGCAACAATTAGAAGAGGAAAATGAAAAATCAAGCAAAACTAAAAAATGGCTGATTGCAATCATAGTCATTTTACTCATTATAGTAGCTATCTTTATCACGCGTGCAATTATCAATCATAATAATGATAAAGTAAGTAATGACCCTAACGTTTCACAAAACTATAAAAAAGAAGTTGAAAATCAAAACGACGATATAAACCGACAAGTTGATTCAGCCAAAAGCGATATTAAAAATAAAAAGGACACCCAATCCCAAATTGATAAACTACAAAATCAAATTGATCAATTAAAACAAAATGAAGAAACCAATGCGGATTCTAAATTCACAAAATTTTATCAAAACCAAATCGACAAACTGAAAAATGCAAATAACGCGCAACTTAATAACGAAAATCAAAGTAAAGTTAACAACATGCTTGAAGACATCAATACAAAATTTGATAGTATTAAAGCTAAACTAGAAAATATCTTGAATGGATCAAATTCAGGAAACTAAAGGCATGACACTTCAAACTAAATATCTACAAATCCTTAAGAATCTGGGACATAAATGCTTGTCTCGGGTTCTTTTTTATCAAAGACAGTCGGTGATTGAATGACGTATATACATATTTACCATTTTTTCTTTGACCAACATTACGTTGACAAAACTATCAATGCCTATTTGATAATACTCTTCTTTTTTATTTGTGTATGCTGATTACTTTTTTATGTAAAACGTATATAATAGATGCTATAACTTTTCTAGGAGGATAATGATGATGACTACAAGTTCCAAACACTTATCTAAAATATTGATTGTTATACTTGGCGTTATGACTGCATTTGGTCCTTTGACTATTGATATGTACGGACCATCTTTACCTAAAGTTCAGCATGCGTTTGGTTCATCCATTTCAGAAATACAACTTACATTATCCTTTGCTATGATAGGTTTAGCTATTGGTCAATTTGTATTCGGGCCACTATCAGATGTATTAGGTCGTAAAAAAATGGCACTCATTTTATTGATTGGATATTTAATAGCCTCATTATTATCAGTATTTACAGTTCATTTAACAATATTTTTAATTATCCGTTTAATTCAAGGTTTAGCAGGAGGTGGTGCAATCGTCATAGCCAAAGCTTCTATTGGAGATAATTATGACGGAGACGAATTAGCAAAATTTTTAACTTCTCTTATGGTCATAAATGGTATAATCACCATTATTGCTCCACTGTTAGGTGGTCTCGCTTTATCTATTGCGAGTTGGAGAATGATTTTTATATTTTTAACAATCATTACCTTAATAGTCATCTTAGGCATCTTATTAAAGATGCCAGTTGGGCTACATCAAGAACAATCTCAATTAAAATTTAAAGCAATATTTAAAGATTTTGGTCTATTATTAACAAGACCCACCTTCGTTATTCCGATGCTATTGCAAGGATTAACTTATGTCATGTTATTCAGTTATTCGTCAGCCGCACCTTTTATTTCACAAAAGATGTATCATATGACACCACTTCAATATAGTGCAATGTTTGCTATTAATGGAGTTGGTTTGATAGTCGTTAGTCAGATAACTGCTATTATAGTAGAAAAGATAAGCCGATATACGATGCTCATATATTTAACAATCATTCAAATGTTAGGTGTTGTAATTTTAATATTTACTTTAACATTACATCTTCCATTGTATGTTTTACTTATTGGCTTTTTTATTAATATATGTCCAGTCACTTCTATAGCACCACTTTGTTTTTCTATGGCAATGGCTGAACGCACAGGTGGAAGTGGCAATGCTTCAAGTTTACTTGGCCTATTCCAATTTATTTTAGGAGGCCTCATTTCTCCCCTAGTTGGTTTGAACGGTCAACATGATATGTCTCCGTATCTAATTATTATTAGTGCGACAGCTGTTTTACTTATCGCATTACAAATTATATATTTCAAATTATTTATGAAAAAAACATAGTTATTCGTAAATCAAAATATAGGAGTGAACTGACAATGTAGTATAATTAAGTGCCACTCCTATTTTCTATTTTAATAGTACCCATAGACTTGTAATTCTAAATTTACGTTTTGTAGTGTTTTAATGAACGTTCCTATTTTTATTTCAATTTTCATTCACTTTACAATTTTAATACTAATTCATCCCTTTCTACTCCGAATATCTGATGAAAACGCTCATTTCAAGTTTGTCTAAATCAATTTTGTATACTAAATAAATCGCACGTTATATAATATGCTTTATCAAAGTTATTAGAGGATACATTTTATGAAGATAATTTTACCAGTAAAACCTATAAGTCAGCTATTCCCTATCCCTTTTGTTATGGGGTGTGAGGGAGTATCCGCAGCGATGCTATTACAATTTAATCATTACGATATTAAAGCAACACAAATTATGAGTCACTGGCCTAAACATCCGACCAATCCCTATAAAGGCTATGTTGGTCATCCTTTGTTAGTTAAATTTGGCCATCATCAAACAATATTTCCTGATGCTTTTGCGCCATTTCTTAAACAATATGATTCTCGAATTGTAGATGGTACAGGTACATCATTAAATCAACTTGAAAAATTTATCGACAAAGGTCAGCCGGTCATCATTTATCATACTAGTTTAGGTTCTAAACCGCTTCGACGTGTATTTCATTTCGACAATCAACCAACAAAACTAGTCTCAAATATTCACGTTACTTTATTAATAGGGTACGATGATGACTATTATTATTATATTGATCCGTTATGGAGTCGTTTAACAAAATTTGTTATTTTCCCATCTATTATTCCTAACTCTAAACAAATCATCAAAATTAAAAAGCGCACTTTGGAAAATAGTTATAATGCCCCAGGAAGAAAATGCATATATATCGATAATTAATAATAAAGCCTCTAGAGACTGTTTAATTTCAGTTTCTAGAGGCTTTATTATATAAGTTGATACTAAATATCAAAATCGACTAAAGCATGATTTATTTCATATGCTATATCGTCTGTCATCCATTGTCTTTGATATCCTAAGCACGGACATATATATATTATGTTGTTTTCAACAAGTTTTTTTCTAAAATGAACATGCCCCATTACACTAAATCGAATAGGATAATTTTTATAAATAGTATCAAAATCACGAGTACCAATAAATGCATTAAAAAAGTCAAAAATACGATGAGGCGTTGGTACTACGAATTGAGGATGTGTTACAACGTGCGTAACTAGTATAATTTGACGTGGACTTACATTGTTAATGTCTTTTTCAACCTCTTGAGCAGCTAAGAGGGATAGTTGCGGGTCTGATAATGACCAATCTGTTCTTACTTTATCTTGCCAAGTTGCACCATAATGTTTACCACTTGCTATTTTCTGCTGAGAAAAACGATTATCTGCATAGCTATAATCATACCAACCGACATGGCCTACAATTGCATATTGATCATGAATAATGATTGGATTGCCTATTAAGCATTCCTTTTTTGAACGAAAGAATGATAGTATTTCTGTTGAAGTTTTATCTACTTGGTCAGACCACAAATCATGGTTCCCAGGAACAAAATAAGTAGGTATCCCACTTAATTCTTGAATGCTTTGAATAAATTTGTAACTTATCCGATAGTCATTAGATATATCCCCTGCTATGATAAGTAACTCAATAGACCTTTGTTTAATCACCTGACAAAGCTTTTCTAAATATATTTCAGGATTTAAGTGTGGATGACGGTCAATGTGTAGGTCAGAAATAGTACCTATTTTCATCTTCTCAATCCTCATTTCTCTTTATAATAACTTACATTATTACATAGAGATAAATGAAAGTTAATTCATGTGATTAATTATCATTATACTTGCTATTTGTAAAATAATGTCTATAATTAAGCATAATTTTTAATATGAAGTTTTCATTTATTGTATTTCATAATTTTTTATTACAAGGTTATAACTATTAATGTAAGATACCATATTAATACATATATCCACTTATATTTCTGAAAATTCTTGCTTTTTTTAAATATGTTGGATAAGATAAGCTTTAAGTAAACGCTTTCATATACGTATCCTTAAGGAGGAAGTTGATGGCAAAACAGCTACAAAGAGAATTGAATAATAGGCATATTCAATTAATTGCTATTGGTGGCGCTATAGGAACTGGTTTATTTTTAGGTTCAGGACAGACAATTTCTCTAACCGGACCTTCATTACTCTTTACTTACATGTTGATAGGTATAGTGTTATTTGCTTTTATGAGAGCTCTTGGTGAATTATTATTAAGTAACTCTAAATTTAATTCATTCGTAGATATTGCAAATGAATACCTTGGTCCGTTTGGTGGATTTGTAATTGGGTGGACCTATTGGGTTTGTTGGATTGTCTCTAGCATGTCGGATCTCACTGCGATGGGACAATATTTTGCTTATTGGTACCCACAAGTCCCACACTGGTTGACAGTGCTATTTATTGTACTCATACTTATATCGTTTAATTTGCTTGGTGCCAGATTATTTGGAGAACTTGAATTTTGGTTTTCTATAATTAAAGTCGTTACAATTATTACGATGGTTATTGTAGGTTTAGTTCTGATTTTTTTATCATTTAAAACAGAATATGGACATGCTTCTTTTGGTAATTTAATACATCATGGCGGTATGTTTCCACATGGTGTAGCTGGATTTTTAATGTCCTTCCAAATTGCTGTATATTCATTTATAGGTATAGAACTTATAGGCGTCACAGCTGGTGAAACCAAAAATCCAGAAAAAACAATTCCTAAAGCAATAAATAACGTTCCAATACGAATTTTATTATTTTATATAGGTGGTTTACTTGTAATCATGTCTGTCATTCCATGGTTTAAAGTTGATCCTGATAGTAGTCCGTTTGTTAAATTATTCACACTAATTGGTGTGCCCTTTGCTGCAGGCATAGTTAATTTTGTTGTTTTAACTGCAGCAGCATCTGCAACGAACAGCGGAATATATTCTAATAGTCGAATTTTATTTGTTTTAGCGAAACAAGGTTTAGGTCCTAAAGCATTAACAAAAACTAATTCTAATGGTGTGCCTTATCTCTCAATGTTTGTATCTTCAATAACATTGTTAATCGCCGCTTTATTAAATTTTGTTTTCCCAGATGCTATTAAATTATTTATTTATGTAACGACATTATCTACTGTTCTATTCCTTGTAGTATGGGGAATGATTATCGTCTCTTACATCGCATACGTAAAGAAGAATCCCGAACGACATCGATCAAGTGCATTTAAATTATGGGGCGGAAAGATTATTGCCTATATTGTGTTATCTTTTTTCTTATTCATCTTTATTCTACTATTCTTTAGCAAAGATACTAGAGTAGCAATTTTTATTTCACCGTTATGGTTTATCTTCTTATTCTTTTATTATAAGAAATACAAGAACAATGCTGAATCTTTAGCCAAAAGACAGCAACATTAATGTAAAATGTGATTAAACCTAATTATAATCTATGACTCTAAAATATTAATCATCAAGATTTGCAAAATATATATGATCTCAAAGCGAATATACTCCATTATAATAAGGACCAAAATTTCACTTTAATCAAGTGTATTTGGTCCTTTTGTTATTTCATTAATTTGAATGGAATAGTACACAAAGTAACGTTTTTTTGATAAATTAAATGCAATTTTAAACGTAAACTCGTTTGATTGTGCAACAAGTGTTGCCAAGCCTTTTTAGGGATAAATTCTGGAACGACTACTGTAATTAAATAATTTTTATCATTCGCTTTTTTACGAATTTTATCTATAAATCGTGAAATCGGACGAATAATACTTCTATACTCTGAATGTAAAATCACAAGTCTTACATCAGGAAAATGTTTTTTCCACTTAGTCATAAAAGCTTGCTCATCCTCGTCACCAAATGTCACATGTACTGCAATAACATCATCATTAGCTAATAATTTAGCATAATAAATAGATTTATCAACTACAGTTGTAATACTTTGAATTGGTACAATCGCTAAATTGCGATCTACAACAGGAATGTCGTGTATATCAATTTCAGATCGTAATTCACATGCTATATTCTCATAATGTACATGAATTCTAATAAAAATAAATACAACAAAAGGTAAAAATAAAAGAATTGGCCATACTTGATTCAGTTTGGTAATAAGTAAAATCATGAATACGATAAACGTAATCGTACCACCAATTAAATTGATAGTAAGCTTTATTCCCCATCGTTCAGGGCGTTCTCGAAGCCACTTTAAAACCATACCAAACTGAGCAAGCGTAAATGGAATAAAAACACCTACTGCATATAATGGAATGAGGTTCTCTGTCATTCCTTCAAATAGAATAATTAAAATGATGGCTAATACACCTAATATAATAATCGAGTTTGAATAACCGAGACGATCACCACGAACAGTAAACATACGTGGCATATATTTGTCCTTAGACATTGATGCAGCAAGCATAGGAAATGCTGTAAAACCAGTATTAGCAGCCAATACCAAAATCATAACTGTAGTAGCTTGTATAAAATAAAACGCTACATTTTCACCAAATATTTGGGACGCAAGTTGTGAAAGCACGGTCGTTTCAGTTTGAGGCATAATTCCATATATATATGAGAGTACAACAATACCTACTAGTAACACTGCTAAAATTGTACCCATAGTGACTAAAGTTTTGACTGCATTCTTAGGTGCTGGATTTTTAAAATTTGTTACTGCATTGGATATTGCCTCTACACCTGTAAGTGATGATGCTCCAGATGAGAATGCTTTTAAAAGTAAAAATAACGTAACACCTGGCACAGTACTCCCTACAGTGGAATGGATATGTGGTGCAATTTGTCCAGTAGCTACGCGAAATGTTCCAACGACTATCAAAACAATTAAACCTATAATAAATAAGTAGACTGGATATGATAATACAGTTGCTGATTCAGTCAAACCTCTTAAATTCATCATTAAAATAAAGAGTACTAATAAACATGCAATAAGCACTTTAAAATGATATAAGTGGGGAAATGCGGCAACAAAAGCATCTGCTCCTGAAGAAATACTCACTGCCACCGTTAATATATAGTCGACTAATAAAGACCCTCCAGCTAACAATCCCCATTTCTCACCAAGATTTGTTTTAGAAACAATATACGCTCCCCCACCTTTTGGATAAGCATAAATAATTTGTCTATAAGATAAAATTAAAGCTGTTAATAATATTAGAACTGCTCCAGCAATAGGCAACGTATACCAAGATGCCACAGCTCCTATCACCGATAATGTAATTAATATCTGTTCAGGACCATATGCAACTGATGACAACGCATCGGATGATAGGATAGCTAATCCTTTAAATTTTGAAATTTTCTCATTTTTTAAGTCTCTGTTTCTTTTAGGTCTACCAATCAAAAGTCTTTTAAATTGAATGAACATGACTCCTACCTCTTTAACTCATTTTGATGGATAAAACTATACTCCCATAAAACAAAATTGTATAGCTACTTCACATATCTTTAATCATTACATTTACTCTATTAGTGTTTTATTACACTTTAAAATTTATTGTTTTTCACTAAGAAGACTACTTGATTAAGATATAGCTAACCCAATATCTATTCGTTATCTGTAACTTTATACACCAAAACTGTTATAATAAATTCACTTATTGTTGCCATAACGCAGGCAATAAATTTTTAAATTTAAAGTAGAGGATGCTTAATGAAGATAAAACTGTTTGTCATTGTTGTCATTTTTTTGATGACCATTTTATCTATAATTTCAATTACAACACGAGAAATTACACATAGTAAGAATGAGACGATATTGACACATGCTTCTCAAAAACATATTGATAAAATGGTTGAGACAGCAATGAAGAAAGGAGATATCCCCGGACTAGCAATATTAATCATCAAAGACAATAAAATCTTTTTAAATAAAGGATATGGTTATGCCAATATTGAAAAAAAAGCAAAGGTAAACCCACATACTCAATTTGAAATTGCATCCAATACTAAAGCTTTTACAGGTTATGCAATTCTACAATTAGTTCAAGAAGGAAAAATAAATTTAAATGACAAAGTAAGTACATTTATACCTGGATTTAAAATGAAGTATGAAGACAAAAAAATTGATATTACTATTGAACAGCTATTAGCTCAAACTAGTGGTATACCTGGAGATATCACTGAAGAAAATCGTTATTCTAAACAGTACGATAGTATTGAAAATATCGTTAATTTTGCAAAAGGAAAACGTCTGAACCATGCACCTGGAGAAACTTTTGAATATTCGAATATGAATTATGATATTTTAGGTCTTATTATTCAAAATGTTACCCATCAATCCTATACATCATACATCCAAAAGCATGTTTTAGCCCCTTTAAAAATGAAACATACCACTTTTAAAGTAAATAATACGAAAGCTAATAACGAAGCATTAGGTTACATATGGGAAGATAATGAAAATAAAGTTGCACAACCAGAGTTTAACATCGGTGATACGCCTGCAGCATATATGATGTCAAGTACAAGTGATTTAGCAAAGTGGGTCCAACTACAGATCCACCCTACTTCAAAATCACAAGCCCAGTTAATTCGTCAATCGCATCAGGTATTATCTAACTCATTAAATAGTGAGCCTAACGCAGATAGCTACGGTTCAGGATGGTTTATAAATACTGATGACCATCTCGTATTACATACCGGCGTTTTAGATAATTTCTCGTCACAAATTTTATTAAATATTCGTAAATCTTATGGCATTGTCGTATTAGCGAATACAAATTCAAGTCAAGTGACTCGTCTAGCGGAACATTTAAATACTCAAATTATGAATAATCGTCATTACACAACCATAGAAGAAAAAGTGAACCAAACGAAAAATATGCAACTTATCATTTCCACACTGGCCGATATATTCATGGTCATATTTAGTATCTTAGTTTTTAGTAAAATCTTAAAATTACGTGATGGTCACATCTTCATCCGTAAATGTTTACGAACTTCAATCATGTTCAGCATCATTTTGTTGGGATTTGTAGCAATGAATATTCTTTTTTACCTACTTCCTTTGATAATATTAGGAGATGCAACTTGGGGGTTTGTTTTATCATGGTTACCTTTACATTCGAAATATTTAATTGTAAGTGTATATCTAGCCATAACCATGTTACTAATTTGGTTATCTTTATTAAGTATAACTTACCATTCTGATGAAAATAAAAAACATAAAACAACACCTAAGCATTAAAAAGCCACATTTAAGACATGCGATACACACCTAAGAATGACTTTGTTATTTTTAAATCATGCAATATTATACTATTTTGATGAACTTGAACATCATTTATCATAAAATTAATATAATTATTAACAAAAGGAAGTATCACTATGCATAAACGACTTTTCATCACTTTATTAGGTTTTATCATTTTACTAGCTGGATGCGATTATTCTAAAGAAGAGAACCAAACTGGTATATTTTATAACGTTTTTGTAAAATCTATGGATGAATTTCTTCATTTTCTTGGCAGAGTTTTTCAGGATAACTATGGCTTTGCTATTATATCTATTGTACTCATAGTTCGTTTCATCCTATTACCTTTCATGTTAATACAAGTTAAGAATATGCATATGATGCGCGAAAAAACAAAAGTCGTCCAACCAGAATTGGATGCTATAAGAGATAAAATGAAACACGCAACATCACAAGAAGAACGCAATGCAGCCAATCAATTGCTTTTGAAAAAGTATCAATCGTATGGGATTAATCCTTTAAAAAATATGTTAGGCTGTCTGCCTGTTCTTATACAAATGCCTATATTAATGGGTCTTTATATGAGTTTGAAGTACCCTTCGAGTCACGGAATTACTGAATACCCACACTTCTTATGGTTTGATTTAACGCAACCTGATTTGATTATGACAATCATCGCAGCAATCATGTATTTTGTTCAACCACTTGTAAACTCAATCCATTATCCAAAAGATCAAAGAAAAACTTATTATTTTATGATGGTGTTTTCACCGATATTCATAACATATGCATCTCTACATTCTGCTGCAGCTTTGGGCTTATATTGGAGTATAAGCGCTGCTTTTCTAATTGTGCAAATGCATTTTGCCCACTCTCACTATAAGAAAGTGGCACTACATGAAGCTAAAAAACTCAAACAAAAATTTGAGCATCATAAAGACAATAGTGAGTTATTAACTGAAGAGTCATAAAACAGCACGCTATAAACAATCTTGTAAAAATTGTTTATAGCGTGCTTTTCGTTCTCCACTATTAAATATGCCATGTTAATAATTTAAAAAGAGCTTGTAACTCAAACGATCCATATATTATTTTATCATTGTGCACCACGTTGATTTTCTTTAGCATGTACAAGATTTGTTACAAAATCATTTACAGGTGTAGCAATATGATTCTCTTTCCCTAATTTACTAACTGCTCCATTAATATAATCTATTTCAGTTGTTCGATTATCTTTAATTAAGTCTTGGTACATAGAAGGATAGTGTGGGCCTACTTTATCATTTAAAGCAATTAAGTAATCAAAAATCTCATCAACATTAAGATGAACATCATCAACTGTTGCAACATGAACAATTTCTTGTGTAATTTTATAGATCAAATTTTTAGCGTCATCACTATTATTCAGTGCTGCCAAATTACATTCAAGTATAGTACATAAAGAATTAGCTGTTCCATTAACACATATTTTTTTCCAAATTGATTGATGTAAATGTTCACTTTTCACACCTTTTAATTCTGCATTTTGTAGCAGATTAAGAATAATATCTACGCTTTCTTTTCCCTCGGGCACGAGACACCCAATTTCAACAGGACCTTGCCCCATTAAGTGCGTGTGACCAGGTTGATCAATACCGGCAGTCCACGTTGTTACTCCACGTACAATTCTATCTATAGAAACATATTGTTGTATAAGACGTTCATGTTTCAAACCATTCATAGTGCACACAACAATAGTATTATCATGAAGATGGGGTTGAATATGACTAAGCACCTCTTCTAATTGCATAGATTTAGGAAATAGAAAAACAATATCATAGGACGTTGCTTTAGGAATTTCCGTTAGTCTATACATAGGTAGCCTGAAATGATGCGCTTCACCATTAATATCTATATGTAGACCGTCCTGTTGTATTGTAGTAACTTGAGGTTCCCAATTATCAATTAAAGTGACGTCATAACCATGTTGAAACAACTTAGCACCAAATCCACTACCTAATGCGCCAGAACCTGCAATTGCTATTTTCATATATTCCATCTCCTTACAATTCTATATTGTTTTTAAAATACTACTTTACTACATACCAGTCAATATAATACGGTTAATTTGTAAGAATTTTCTGTTAATTACGAATAAGTATTATCCTCTCAAACGTACATTGCTCACTCAACATTTTATTAGCACAGTAAATCGTTTCTTTGTTAATTTATTATTCAATTTCAGTTGCGTTTTTAAAATATGAGTAGAAATAGTTTCATATTGACTGGATTATCTCTTTTCTCTTTAACAAGAATTAGAATTTATAGACTTCTTCATACCTTTATTTTTACTGAGTTCTCGATGTCAATATAGAAAAATGTCTGAGACACCAGTGATGTCCCAGACACAAATTCATATTTTTCCATTTCAATATTAAAGATGAATTTAAAAGTTGATGACTATATTCTTATACATTAGATTGTTTTTTCGGTATTAAGAACAAAATAGATAGGAATGCTAATAATGCTATAAGCGCATTAAACATTACTCCAGTAAAACCACCTAAAGTCAGATTCAGTTGGGCCGCAAGTACGCTGTAAACTGTACTTGAGATGGCCACACCAAATGCATTTCCTAAGGATGATGCCATCTTATATACACCGGATGCGACGCCTACTTTATCATCTGGTGCTTGTGCAACAGCTGTATCCGTGGACGGTGTTGCATAAATACCTAAACCGGTACCAAATAATAAATAACCAATGACACTTGACGCTATATACCAAGCATTAGGTAAAAACGTCAAAGATAATAATATTAATCCTATGACGGTCAAGGCACTTCCGAGTAACAAAGGTCTTTTAGGTCCTAGCGATTGTAATATCATTTCACCCACACGTATCATAATTAATACTGCAACTAGATATGTAAGTGAGATATATCCAGTTTCCTGAGAGTTAAAATCTAATTTTTGCTGATAAAAAGTATTTACTACAATCAATGTACCACCAGCTACACCATTCAACATAAAGTTTGAAATCGTTGCACCTGTATAACCTTTGTTTTTAAAGATATCAAAATCGACAAGCGGTTGTTTTATTTTATTTTCGTAAATCACGAATATAATTAACGATATAACAAAAATTGCAATAAGTCCCAAAATAAATGGTGAGAACAAACCAAATTGAGAGGTTTGAGTTATTATCACATTAATACTTAACATGCTAACCACTAAGATGATTAAACCAACAACATCAAATTTCTTTGTCTCTGTCGGTTGATCTCCTATAGGCTCTGCTTTTGTTTCGGGTGTATGTTTAATGAGAAACATGGATAATATTGTCAGAATAATTGAAACAATAAAGATTGAGCGCCATCCAAGGTTAGTTGCCATTAAACCACCAAACAAAGTACAAACACCACTACCTCCCCATGAACCGATGGACCAGTAGCTTAATGCACGTTGTCGTGCTGTCCCGATATAATATTCATTAATGATTGCGAGTGTCGCTGGCATTATACACGCCGCTGACAATCCTTGAATAGCACGTCCAATAATCAATAAACTTGGTAATGGTGTAATAATGATTAAAACTGACCCAACAATATTAAGTGCTAAGCCTATGTATGTCATTTTTACTCTACCAATTTTATCTGCAATATCTCCTGCACCTACAATAAACAAACCAGAAAATAGTGCCGATAAGCTAACTGCTATATTAATGGTACCAATATCACTATTGTATGATGATTGTAATGGCACGACTAGATTTACAAGTGATTGTGCAAATAACCAAAATGTAATAACCCCTAAAATAATCCCTAATAATAAGCGATTATCTCCCCTAAACTTTTGTGATGTATTCATCTATCACTTACTCCTTCACAATTAATTAGAAATCTCTAAATAAGACTTATTTAATTACAATATCCATTTCTTATTTTACAAATCTTTTATTTGCTTTCTTCTAATATCATTTTTACATTAAGAAACTTTATCATATTTAGAACAACTTTTTAACTGAAATAAATATATGACTAAATCGTTTATCATTTTAATATTCATTCATCCTAGATATGTTTCTTTTTTAATTTCTTGTAATTTTTAGAAAATTTGTAAATATAGAAACATATTCTACACTATCTAGTTTCAATTTTCCATACTATAATTGATTTAATAGTGTTTTCATATAAACTATAAATATATGTAGCAAGCCAATGTAAGTGCTTTTATTTTAAATAAAAAAATATATTTCTTTTTATGATATTAAAAATTAAATGAGGATTGACGTTATGCTTAATTTATTTATTTTATTACTTGAACGCGTGGGATTAATTATTTTACTCGCATATATACTCATGAATATTAATCATTTTAAAACAATGATGAGCGAACGTGACAAATGGCGTTCAAAATTCCAACTAATCATTATTTTTGGTATATTCTCTATGATTTCTAATTTTACAGGAATTGAAATAGAAAATGGCCATATCGTATCTGGTGATATTTATTACCACTTAAGCAAAGACGCCTCAATGGCCAATACACGTGTATTAACTATTGGTGTTTCTGGTCTAATAGGTGGACCGTGGGTAGCTATAATTGTAGGGATTATTTCAGGATTATGTCGTTTATATATTGGCGGGGCTGACGCATATACCTATCTCATTTCATCCATAGTTATCGCTATCATATCTGGTTACTTCGGTCATCAAACAATAAAACAAAATACATATCCGTCCATTAAAAAAGGTGCTATTATCGGTGCAATAACTGAAATTATTCAAATGAGCTGTATATTATTATTTACAAATAACTTACATCACGCAATTACATTAGTCAGTTTTATAGCACTACCGATGATTATCATTAATAGTTTGGGTACAGCCATATTTTTAACCATCATTTTGTCGACCATCAAGCAAGAAGAACAAATGCGTGCAGTCCAAACGCATGATGTATTACAACTCGCTAATGAAACACTACCTTACTTTCGATCTGGACTTAATGAAAAATCAGCCCAACAAGCTGCTGAAATTATTTTAAAATTAATGCAAGTGTCGGCGGTAGCTATTACAAATAAAAAAGATATTTTAACACATATTGGTGCAGGCAGTGACCATCACGTAGCACGTAAAGAGATTATTACAGATTTATCTAAAGAAGTGATTCAATCAGGAAAATTAAAAGTCGCTCATACGAGAGAAGGAATTGGATGTCACCATCCTAATTGCCCTCTTGAAGGAGCCATTGTCGTCCCTCTTTATATACATAATGAAGTCGCAGGGACTTTAAAATTTTACTTCACTGATAACAATATTATTTCAACTTCAGACCAACAACTCGCAAAAGGCCTCGCTAATATATTTTCTTCACAGCTAGAACTAGGCCAAGCTGAAATGCAGGGACAATTGTTGAAAGACGCTGAAATTAAATCATTACAAGCACAAGTCAATCCACATTTCTTTTTTAATGCTATTAACACTATATCAGCACTAGTACGAATTGATAGTGAAAAAGCACGACGTTTACTGATTCAACTCAGTCAGTTCTTCCGCTCTAATCTTAATGGTGCACGTAATAATACAATTACTTTACAAAAGGAATTACAACAAGTAGCAGCATATTTATCCTTAGAGCAAGCACGTTATCCAAATAGATTTAACATACATTATCGAATTGATGATCAGTGTCAAGATGCGCTTATCCCACCTTTTATAATTCAAATATTAGTGGAAAATTCTATTAAACATGCATTTAAAAATCGTAAAGTGAATAATCATATTGATGTGAATGTTAGCATGAAACAAGACTACTTAAGTATATCTGTTCAAGATAATGGGCAAGGCATACCAGCTGATCAATTAGATATCATTGGATATACGACAGTGACGTCTACCACTGGTACTGGTAATGCCTTAGTCAATCTTAATAAAAGACTTACTGGACTATTTGGAACAACATCGGCACTAAACATTCAATCTTCTCAATCAGGCACGACTGTAAGTTGTTTAATTCCGTATAAATCTTCTAAGGAGGAACACTTTAATGAAAGCGTTAATCGTTGATGATGAGCCACTTGCAAGAAATGAATTACAATATCTTTTAAATCTTAATGATGCTATAGATGAAATTGAAGAAGCAGAAAACATAGAAGAAACATTGGAGAAGTTACTCTACAACACATTTGACTTAATATTCTTAGATATAAATTTAATGGATGAAAGTGGTATTGATTTAGCTCAAAAAATTAATAAAATGAAGCAATCACCACATATTATCTTTGCAACCGCTCACGAGAAATTCGCAGTCAAAGCTTTTGAATTAAATGCAACCGATTATATACTAAAACCTTTTGAAAAAGATCGTATTAATCAAGCTGTAAATAAAGTTGGCATGGCTAAAGATAAATCAAAAAACAAAGATAAAACTATCACACCTAAATATATTGATTATAGTGATGATGAGCACGCTCAAACACATGTACTACCAATTGAAGTGGATGAACGTATTCACATCTTAAATTTCACAGACATTATCGCATTATCTGTTAATAATGGGATTACTACGATAGATACAACAAAACAAAGTTATGAAACGACCGAAACACTTAATCATTACGAGAAAAAACTACCTTCCTCACTATTTATTAAAATACATCGCGCTACTATCGTTAATAAAGAACATATCCAAACAATAGAACATTGGTTTAATTATACATATCAGCTGACGTTAACCCATGAATTTAAATATCAAGTTAGTCGTTCTTATATGAAGACTTTTAAACAACAACTCGGTCTTCAATAAAATTTAAATCATGCTTTATGAATTTCACCTTTAAAATGGTGCACCTCACCCTAAAATATTTGTAAGTGAGCTATGAAACTACATATAGTAAACGCTTTCATTCTATAATATAACCATGAAGAAAACAGAGGGGAATGGTTATTTTGGAACAAACGCATCTCGTTAAAAACAAAGCGGTTGATAACAAGAAGTCAATGAAATACAGTATTTTTCAACAAGCATTAACGATTGCAGTGATTTTACTTATATCAAAAATTATTGAATCATTTATGCCTATACCAATGCCAGCTTCAGTCATTGGACTCGTACTATTATTTATCGCATTGTGTACAGGCATTGTGAAATTAGGTCAAGTTGAGACTGTGGGAACTGCATTAACCAATAATATTGGATTCCTATTCGTACCAGCTGGTATTTCAGTCATTAACTCTTTACCAATCCTTAAGCAAAGCCCTATTTTAATTATTTTACTTATTATTATTTCAACACTTTTATTATTAATTTGTACTGGCTTTGCGTCACAATTATTAGTGACGAAATCACTTTTCCCTTCTAAAGAGAAAAATGAAGAAACAAGTCACATAGGAGGGTAATCAATGATTGAACATTTAGGAATCAATACACCTTATTTTGGGATATTAGTATCATTAATACCATTTGTCATAGCGACTTATTTTTATAAAAAAACGAATGGTTTCTTTTTACTAGCACCTTTATTCGTAAGTATGGTTGCAGGTATTGCTTTTTTGAAATTGACAGGAATTAGTTATGAGAATTATAAAATCGGTGGCGACATTATTAATTTCTTTCTAGAACCAGCTACAATATGCTTTGCGATTCCTTTATATCGCAAGCGCGAAGTATTAAAAAGATATTGGTTACAAATATTTGGTGGTATAGCTGTTGGTACAATTATTGCCTTGTTATTAATTTATCTTGTTGCAATAACATTCCAATTTGGCAATCAAATTATAGCATCTATGCTACCTCAAGCTGCAACGACAGCAATTGCATTACCTGTATCTGACGGTATCGGTGGTGTCAAAGAATTAACCTCACTCGCAGTTATTTTAAATGCAGTTGTCATTTCTGCTTTAGGTGCTAAAATAGTTAAATTATTTAAAATATCTAACCCTATTGCCAGAGGACTTGCACTAGGGACGAGTGGACACACTTTAGGTGTCGCGGCAGCTAAAGAATTGGGTGAGACTGAAGAATCAATGGGAAGTATTGCCGTTGTCATCGTTGGCGTTATTGTTGTAGCAGTAGTTCCTATCCTTGCTCCAATCTTATTATAATTACCCAAAACTATAAATATATCTAAAATACCCCTGAAAACTTAATATATTAAACAAACAATGCCTGGAACACAAAATAATGTTCCAGGCATTGTTAATGTATAAGCAACTGTTGACTAAAATAATCTCTGTTTCAGTCACTGTCTATGCTTTTTATATTAATTAAGTTTATTGATATCTATTAACGTAATTTTTGTACTTGATGTTTTTGCATTGAATCTTTTTTGTTTTTACGAGTAGGATCTAAACGTTTTTCTAGATAACGTAATCCTATATCTATAATAATTGCTATTAAAGCAATTGGTATGGCACCTGCTAAGATGAATGTTGTTCCATCTGTTGAATTTGTACCACGAATAATAATATCACCTAGTGTTGGAGCACCGATAAATGACCCAATCGCTACTATTCCGATAGCAACAACAAGTGCAATTCTAACACCACCAATAATAACAGATAAAGATAATGGTAACTCTATCATTCTTAATATTTGATTCCCCGTCATTCCCATACCTTTACCAGCATCTTTAATATTTTCATCAACTTCTACAATACCAGTATAAGTATTTTTAATAATAGGTAATAACGAATACAGGAATACAGTTACAACAACAGTTGTTGGTCCTAATCCCATAGCCAACATAAGTATGGCCAACATAGCGATTGCTGGAACAGTTTGTATAATATTTGCAATTGTAATCACCGGCCACGATAAACGTCTATACTTAGCTATGAAAATACCAATAGGAATTCCAATTATACAAGCAAACAACACACCATATACCGACATTAATAGATGTTTGAAGAACAGTTCTAGAAGAAAGGCCCAGTTCAGTGAGTAATATTCGATGATTGAATGTAACAAATTACCTTTCATTACTTATGACCACCTTTCTTTTCTTCAAAGTAATGATGTTTCTTTAAATATTCTTCAGCTATCACTGCAGGTTCCTTACCTTTTCCATCCGCTTCATAATTTAACTTCTGCATTTCTTCTGTTGAGATTTTACCTTCTAATTTTTTTAGTGCCTTATCGATTTCTGGATTATCCTTTATTAATTGTTCATTTGCAAGTGGACTACCGTCATAAGGCGGGAAGAATTTGCGATCATCTTCCAATATTTTCAAATCATAAGCTGCAATACGTCCATCTGTTGAATACCCAACTGCTACATCTAATTTATTATTTTTTAATGCATCATATACTAAACCAATTTGCATTGGACGCGCACTATCAAATTTAAATCCATAATCTTTAACAAAAGCTGGATATCCATCACCTGCACGGTTCATCCATTGGGTATCCATTCCAAGACGTAGTTCATCTTTATATTTCTCTAAATCTGATACTTTTTCTAAGTGATACTTTTTAGCCGTTTCTTTTGTCACCATGAATGCGTATGTATTCGCAAACCCAAGTGAATGATAAAACTTTTCATCATATTTCTTTTTAAATAAGCGTTGTGTTTCAGACATGGCTTTTTCAGGATCTTTAGTAGGTTTAGCTGCTAATACACTCGTCAATTCAGTACCTGTGTATCGTACAGCTGACATATTTGCATCTCCTCGTTGTAACGCATTATGTTGAATAATGCTAGAACCTAGGTTCCCAATCAACGTCGGTTTGATTTTTCCATCAGTTTCATGTTCAATTAATAATTTTTCCATATGACCTATAATCTTAGTTTCACTTGTTTCAGTCGTTGTAATTTTCACATCATCTTTTGCATTTCCATCACCTAAGCCTGGTAAACTGCATCCAGATAACACGATGAGAGATAATGCAACCAGAATCAGTGTATAGTTAAAATACTTCTTCAATGTCAATTCCTCCCATTTATCTAGATACTTTTAATCCTTTAGGTACAACCCATTTTTCAACTAATGAAAGTATAAAGTCAATAACTAATGCTAATAAAGTAACAACAATCGCTGCACTAATAATCATAGGTGGTTGATAGAGATTTAATCCATTAAATACAAGATCCCCAAGTCCACCCGCACCTACATAACTTGCGAGTGTTGCCCAACTAATGACGTATACACTTGATAGACGAATACCACTAATAATAAGTGGTAAAGCTAAAGGCATCTCAACATCTTTCATTAATTGAAATTTAGTCATTCCCATACTTTGACCAGCTTGAATAACATTTTTATCGATATTTTTAACACCTAATACTGTATTATTTAAAATTGGTAAAAGTACATAGATAAATAATGCAACAATAGCTGGTGTTTTTCCTACTCCAAATATTGGAATCATGATGGCTAGCACAGCCAAAGTAGGAATGGTTTGAAGCACGCCAGCAACTGTTAATACCACATTAGCAGTGCGTTGCGTTTTTGATAATAAAATACCTAAAGGGACAGCTACTACAATCGCTAACAATAATGCAAACATAGAAATATAAAAATGTTCTACCGCTTTCGATAAAAGTTGGCTACCGTATTCTTGTAAGAATGCTTTCATTATTAATCCTCACCTCTATGTTGAGCATCATGATAATCATTCACATCTTCATTTACGTTTGTTCGTGCATCAGTTTGATTTTGCGGTAAATCATGATTATTCTCATCTAAGCTTTCAATTGGGCTCTCATGACTATCAGAATCTTCTTCGCCCCAAATTGAGTCATACACAATATCGACTAAGTTTGCACGTGTAATTAAACCAATGAGATGTTCATCATTATCGACGACAGGTACATTTCTAACATTACGTTTTAGAATTGTACGCACAGAGTCTTGTAATTTTGAATTGATATGTACTTTGTAAACATCCCTTTGCATGGTATCAATTAATTCTTTACGCGCACGTAATCCTTGATTGATATCTTCAATATCTAAAAATCCTAATAATTTATTTTGATTATTGACTACAAAAATAGTGTCTACACGACGTGTTCTCATAATATCTACAGCATCATTCAATGAATCATCTGCTTTAACAGTGACGGGTTTGATCATAGCACTTTCTACAGATTTCATATTAGGACGATCCTGAATCAAGCGATTTTGCCCAATAAAATCTCTAACAAAGTCATTTGCTGGATATCGTAAAATATTGTCAGGTGTATCGTATTGAACGACTTTTCCCTTAGACATAATACATATTTTGTCTGCTAATTTGATGGCCTCATCCATATCATGAGTGACAAAAATAAATGTTTTTCCTAATTTTTGTTGTAATTCCTTTACTAAATCTTGTAATGTATCGCGTGTAATAGGGTCTAATGCACCAAAAGGTTCATCCATTAATATAATATCTTGTTCAGCTGCTAAAGCGCGTACAACACCAATTCGTTGTTGTTGCCCTCCTGATAATTCAGCTGGATAACGATCTAAATATTCTTCAGGTAAATCTACCAGTTTAATAAGTTCTTTAGCTTTTTCATCTTTCTTCTCTTTAGACCATTTTAAAAGTTTAGGTACTAAAACAATATTTTCTCGAATAGTCATATGTGGCATCAAACCAATTTGTTGAATGACATAACCGATACTTCTCCGCAATTCAACAGGATTCATATTACGGACATCTTTTCCATTCATCATAATCTGGCCATCTGTCGCCTCAATCATACGATTAATCATGCGTAGTGCAGTTGTTTTACCACTACCACTCGTCCCAATAAAAGCGATAAATTCACCAGATTGAATATCCAAAGAAATATTATCTACCGCTTTTTTATTCCCTGAATAAATCTTGGTTAAGTTTTTAATACTTAACATAATTGTCTTCCCCTTCCTATATAAAGAATGTCTTGTTCCATGACCTAAAAAAAGACCTCTGATGCAATTGTTAAACAAATAATGACTAAAGTTAAACAAAAGACAAAGGCCTTTGCTTATATATTTTTACGTTAAATTAATAGTCTTAAACATTAACCATTAATATGCTATACATGAAAACAGAGACAGATACTAATATATACCCAATGAGTTGAAAATAAACACTTTTCACAGAATTTTTATAATTATTTCTATGTTAAAAAAATTATAAATTAAGAAATCTACGGTTGTTTATGTAAATGATTCACTATCTACGAATTAAAAGTTTAATTTTTATAATATTGTGAAAAATATCACATTATATGTCGGTGTTCTCTTGAAAACAGAGCATTTTAGTATTATGCTCAAAATGTAATAAGAATTATTACATCACATTAAAGACTGATATTCATATTTTGCAGTCAAATTTATATTTAAGGGGTTTTTATTATGAAAGCAGCAGTATGGTATGGACAAAAGGATGTACGCGTTGAAGATCGCGAACCCAAAGTAATAAAAGACAATGAAGTTCAAGTTAAAGTCTCTTGGGCTGGTATCTGTGGTACAGATTTACATGAATATTTAGAAGGACCTATTTTTATTTCAACTGATCAACCGGACCCACTACTTGGTCAAACTGCACCTGTGACTCTAGGTCATGAATTTTCTGGTGTCGTAGAAAATGTTGGTAAAGACGTATCACGTTTTAAAAAAGGGGATCGTGTGGTAGTTAATCCAACAGTGTCTAGAAGAGAAAAGCCGGAAAATGTTGACTTATATGATGGTTATTCATTTATAGGACTAGGTTCTGATGGTGCGTTTGCCGAATTTACCAATGCTCCTGAAACAAATGTTTACCATCTACCAGATAATGTTTCAGCACGAGAAGGTGCTCTTGTAGAACCAACAGCAGTTGCTGTCCAAGCAGTTAAAGAAGGCGAATTATTATTCGGTGATACTGTAGCGGTATTTGGCGCTGGGCCAATTGGTTTGTTAACTATTGTTGCAGCAAAAGCTGCTGGTGCAAGTAAAATATTTGTCTTTGACTTATCAGAAGAACGTTTAGCGAAAGCTAAAAGTGTGGGTGCGACTCACGTGTATAACTCAGGTAACGTCGATCCAGTACAAACAGTTTATGAACATACTGACAACGGTGTAGATGTGTCATTTGAAGTTGCTGGTGTAGGTATTACTTTACAACAATCTATTGAAGTAACACGTCCACGTGGTACTGCTGTCATCGTATCAATCTTCGGTCATCCCGTAGAATTCAATCCATTATTACAAATGAATAAAGGTGTCAAGTTAACAACTACAATTGCTTATACACCAACTACATTCCAACAAACAATAGATTTAATCGCTAATGGTAGCTTAAATGTTAAAGATGTCGTAACAGATCAAATTGAATTAGAGAATATTGTTGAAAGTGGCTTCAATCAACTTGTAAACGATAAATCTCAAGCTAAAATTTTAGT
>ERZ1023290.38-NODE-38-length-25073-cov-7.611080_pt1 | contig 25073 bp, 19 predicted proteins | sample MGYA00380469_ERZ1023290 | MGnify/ENA primary metagenome ERZ1023290 (study PRJEB33173, sample SAMEA4830319) | metagenome | study: EMG produced TPA metagenomics assembly of the PRJEB25223 data set...
CATCAACCAGTGCCTCAGCTTCAGCGTCGACAAGTGCGTCAGCTTCAGCAAGTACATCAGTTTCAAATTCAGCAAACCATTCGAACTCACAAGTTGGAAATACTTCTGGATCGACAGGTAAATCCCAAAAAGAATTGCCTAATACAGGTACTGAGTCGTCAATTGGATCTGTGTTACTTGGAGTTCTAGAAGCTGTTACAGGTATTGGATTGGTTGCGAAACGCCGTAAACGTGATGAAGAAGAGTAAGACAACCTGTAAAGTTAGGCTAAACTAACTCGCGCACATAAATCAAGGAGAAAATTGCTAGTGGATGATAAAATTACGGTCATTGTACCAGTATACAATGTAGAAAACTATCTGAGGAAATGTCTAGATAGTATTATTTCTCAAACATATAAAAATATTGAGATTGTTGTCGTTAATGATGGTTTTACGGATGCTTCAGGTGAAATTTGTAAAGAATTTGCAGAAATGGATCACCGAATTACCTATATAGAACAAGAAAATGCTGGGCTGTCAGCTGCACGAAACACCGGTCTGAATAATATGTCCGGAAATTATGTGACCTTTGTGGATTCAGATGATTGGATTGAGTTAGATTATGTAGAAACCCTATATAAAAAAATAACAGAATATCAAGCTGATATTGCAGTTGGGAATTACTATTCTTTCAACGAAAGTGAAGGAATGTTCTACTTTCATATATCAGGAGACTCCTATTATGAGAAGGTATATGACAATGTTTCCATCTTTGAGAACTTGTATGAAACTCAAGAAATGAGGAGTTTCGCTTTGATATCTGCTTGGGGTAAACTCTATAAGGCGAGATTGTTTGAGCAGTTGCGCTTTGACATGGGTAAATTAGGAGAAGATGGTTACCTCAATCAAAAGGTATATTTATTATCAGAAAAGGTAATTTATTTAAATAAAAGTCTTTATGCTTATCGTATTAGAAAAGGTAGTCTATCAAGAGTTTGGACAGAAAAGTGGATGCACGCCTTAGTTGATGCTATGTCTGAACGTATTACGCTACTAGCTAATATGGGTTATCCTTTAGAGAAACACTTGGCAGTTTATCGTCAGATGTTGGAAGTCAGTCCCGCCAACGATCAAGCTAGTGGTTTATCTGACACAGCAACATATAAAGAGTTTGAAATGAAACAAAGGCTTTTAAATCAGCTATTGAGACAAGAGTCAAGTGAAAAGAAAGCCATTGTCCTAGCGGCGAATTATGCCTATGTAGACCAAGTTTTAACGACAATCAAGTCTATCTGTTACCACAATCGCTCGCTTCGTTTTTATTTGATTCATAGCGATTTTCCAAATGAATGGATCAAACAATTAAATAAGCGATTAGAGAAGTTTGACTCAGAAATTATTAATTGTCGGGTAACTTCTGAGCAAATTTCATGTTATAAATCGGATATTAGTTACACAGTTTTTTTACGCTATTTCATAGCTGATTTCGTGCAAGAAGACAAGGCCCTCTACTTGGACTGTGATCTAGTTGTAACGAAAAATCTGGATGACTTGTTTGCTACAGACTTACAAGATTATCCTTTGGCTGCTGTTAGAGATTTTGGGGGCAGAGCTTATTTTGGTCAAGAAATCTTTAATGCCGGTGTTCTCTTGGTAAACAATGCTTTTTGGAAAAAAGAGAATATGACCCAAAAATTAATTGATTTAACCAATGAATGGCATGATAAGGTGGATCAGGCAGATCAGAGCATCTTGAATATGCTTTTTGAACATAAATGGTTGGAATTGGACTTTGATTATAATCATATTGTCATTCATAAACAGTTTGCTGATTATCAATTGCCTGAGGGTCAGGATTATCCTGCTATTATTCACTATCTTTCTCATCGGAAACCGTGGAAAGATTTGGCGGCCCAAACCTATCGTGAAGTTTGGTGGTACTATCATGGGCTTGAATGGACAGAATTGGGACAAAACCATCATTTACATCCATTACAAAGATCTCACATCTATCCAATAAAGGAACCTTTCACTTGTCTAATCTATACTGCCTCAGACCATATTGAACAAATTGAGACATTGGTTCAATCCTTGCCTGATATTCAGTTTAAGATAGCAGCTAGAGTAATAGTTAGTGATCGATTGGCTCAGATGACAATTTATCCAAACGTGACTATATTTAACGGAATTCACTATTTGGTAGATGTCGATAATGAATTGATAGAAACCAGTCAAGTACTTTTAGATATTAATCATGGCGAAAAGACAGAAGAAATTCTCGATCAATTTGCTAATCTTGGCAAGCCTATCTTATCCTTTGAAAATACTAAAACCTATGAAGTAGGTCAGGAGGCATATGCTGTTGACCAAGTTCAAGCAATGATTGAAAAATTAAGAGAAATAAGCAAATGAAGAAAAATCATTTAGTAGGAGATGCTCTGATTTTGACTGTTAGTGATCAGATTGAAGAGTTGGATTATCTCCTTGAATCCTTGCCAAATATCTGTTTTCATATTGCAGCACCTGTTCAATTTTCCGAGAAAATCCGTAGCTTAGAAACGAACTATAATGTCCGTCTCCGAACGATTACAAATGAAGAACAGCTAAACTTTCTAGTCGATACCTGTGACTTTTTACTAGATATCAATCACTTTCAAGAAGTAGATGCTATTGTCTCCAAGTTTGTACAGGCTGGAAAATCTGTCTTTGCATTTGACAATACAGTCCATGGAAATCAGGGGCAGGAAATTTTTCTATCAAGTACACCAGACAAATTGGTTTCTAGAGTGAGAGACTATCTGAATGAAGTCAGACTAGGCACCAATCATCAAGAGAAAATCATTCAAGATGGGACTTGGAATGTCTTTAAAATCGATGATAAGGCTCACTTCATTGTAGGAGCAAATGTCATCTGCAGAAATTTTGAAAATTTTCATGTCTCTTCTGGTAAGTTAATACTGCATGATGGTGTTTTTATCAACAACTCTTGTAGTTTTAACTGTATGGAAAGAATTGAAATCGGAGCTGGTACCATGATGGGAGAGGGTGTTCGTTTTTATGATCACGACCATATTTATACTGCTGAAAAGATTGAAAAGTGGCAGTGGACTACAGCGCCGATTAGAGTTGGCAGAGACTGCTGGATAGGAAGTAATGTCACGATTTTAAAAGGAGTGACTATTGGGGATAATACCATTATTGGAGCAGGTTGTCTCATACGCAATGATATTCCGGCAAATAGTGTGGTTTATAATAATGGAAATCTTGTTGTAAAGAGAAGAGATTAAGAGGGAAATAGAATAAATCAAGTCTAGGAAAGTTAGTATATGGAAAATGAACTAATTAGTATTGTAGTTCCAATCTACAATGTTGAGAATTATTTGCGAATGTGTTTGGATAGCATTCAGAATCAGACGTATCAAAATTTTGAGTGTTTATTAATCAATGATGGCTCTCCAGATCATTCATCCAAAATATGTGAAGAATTTGTAGAGAAAGATTCTCGTTTCAAATATTTTGAGAAAGCAAACGGCGGTCTTTCATCAGCTCGTAACCTAGGTATTGAATGTTCGGGGGGGGCGTACATTACTTTTGTAGACTCTGATGATTGGTTGGAATCGGACTATTTAGAAGTACTATATTCAAAAATAGTAGAGTATGATACGGATTTTGTGATAGGATCATATAAAAAGCTTAGTATGTCTGATAATTGTTATTATATGCATGTTTGGGATCAGGATTATTATGAAAAAATATGGACTAGTCAGGAATTGCTAACTCAGCTGCCAAACCTTGAAAATTATGATGGTTCTTACACAGTTTCTTGGGGAAAACTATTTAAACGTTTTTTATTTGACGAGGTATTATTTAACGAGCAACGTAGATTTGGTGAGGATTTTGAGTGTAGTTTTAAATTGTATTTAACTATGACTAGCTGCTTATATATTCATAGAGCACTTTATAATTATAGAGTACACTCAGAATCGATGGTGGGAAAAGTTAAGACAGAGAGACAACTAATGGATGATGTGGAAATCCGACTTGGACGAATTCCTTTTTTGATTGGAAGAGGAATTGATTCGACTCCTTACATAGCAGAAATTAAGAGACTTATTCAATGGCGTTTAGATACGAAATCAGATGTCGAAGAAGGTGAGTCAAACGCTTTGTGTATGTATCGAGAAATACTTAGGAATTTATAGGAAATAATATCAGTATTTAAATGAAAATGATAGCTGTTGATATGAAATAAAATCATAATCATTATTTAAACTTGCTATAATAGAAATTCTAAAAATCAGATTAAAGAAAAAGAGTTTTCTATTCTTAAAGTGAATTTTAAAAAGATAAGAAATATGAAACTACATTTAACAAATTTATACGGCATGGCTGGTGATAGTACGGTTATCTTAGCTCAAAATGCTGTTCAAAAGATAGCTAGTCAACTGGGATTTAGAGAGGTTGGTATTTATTTTTACAACATTGCTTCAGATAGTCCTTCTGAAATGAATAAGCGTCTGGATGGTATTATGGCCAGTATCTCTATTGGTGATATCTTAGTCTTTCAGTCTCCAACCTGGAATGGCTTTGAATTTGATCGTCTCTTGTTTGATAAGCTAAAGGATATGCAGGTGAAAATTATTTGCTTTATCCATGATGTTGTTCCCCTCATGTTTGATAGTAACTATTATCTCATGAAAGACTATATGTACATGTATAATCTATCAGATGTTTTGATTGTTCCATCTGAACAGATGAAAGAACGCCTGATAGAAGAAGGCTTGACAACAAAGAAGATTCTCATTCAAGGGATGTGGGATCATCCTCATGATTTATCCTTATACACTCCGATTTTTAAAAAAGAACTTTTTTTTGCAGGAAGTTTAGAGCGTTTCCCAGACTTGCAAAATTGGTCTCAAGATACGCCTTTGAGAGTATTTTCAAATAAAGGGGAGGCCGGTTCTAGTGCTAGAAATCTCAGCATTGAGGGGTGGAAAAAAGACGAGGAGCTGTTGCTAGAATTATCAAAAGGTGGATTTGGGCTTGTCTGGGGAACTTATCAAAACGATGGAGAAAGCAACCAATATTATACCTTAAATATATCTCATAAGGTGAGTACCTATCTGACAGCGGGCATCCCAGTCATTGTACCAAGTAGCTTGTCAACTGCTAAATTTATAGTAGATCAAGGCTTAGGCTTTGTGGCGAATAGTCTAGAAGAAGTTCATGCGATAGTTGATAAAATGAATCTACAAGAATATCAAGAAATGACGAATCGGATAAAAACCTTTAGTTATTTGATAAAAGAAGGTTATTTTGCTAAAAAATTATTGGTAGATGCAATTTACCATTTGGGAGTTGAATAAGAGAACAAGATGATTAAAACAATTGTATTAGCTGGTGATCGTAATTACATCAGGCAGTTAGAAACAACCATAAAATCTATTCTATACCACAATCGAGATGTTAAGATTTATATTTTAAATCAAGATATTATGCCAGATTGGTTTCGCAAACCACGAAAAATAGCTCGCATGTTAGGTAGTGAGATTATCGATGTTAAACTACCTGCACAAACTGTGTTTCAAGATTGGGAAAAGCAAGATCACATTAGTAGCATTACCTATGCTAGATATTTTATTGCAGATTATATCCAAGAAGATAAGGTTTTATATTTAGACAGTGATTTGATTGTAAATACTTCTTTAGAGAAATTATTTAGTATTTGTTTAGAAGAAAAATCACTCGCAGCAGTTAAAGATACAGATGGAATTACATTTAATACAGGTGTTCTATTAATCAACAATAAAAAATGGCGTCAAGAGAAATTAAAAGAACGACTAATTGAACAGAGCATTGTTACAATGAAGGAAGTTGAAGAAGGCCGTTTCGAGCATTTTAATGGTGATCAAACGATTTTTAATCAGGTCTTACAAGATGATTGGTTAGAGCTAGGTCGAGCTTATAATTTACAAGTAGGGCATGATATTGTGGCTTTATATAACAATTGGCAGGAACATCTGGCTTTTAATGATAAACCAGTGGTGATTCATTTTACGACCTACAGAAAACCCTGGACTACCTTGACAGCCAATCGTTATCGTGATTTATGGTGGGAATTCCATGATTTGGAGTGGAGTCAGATTTTACAACACCATATGGGAGAATTTGAACTAATATCGCCTCTAGATAAGGAATTTTCTTGCTTAACCTTAACGAATTCCCAAGATTTAGAAGGAATAGAAGAGCTAGTTACAGCTCTACCTGAGGTGGTATTTCATATCGCAGCTTGGACGGATATGGGAGATAAATTAAAAAAATTAGCTGTATATAATAATGTGAGATTGCATCCACAAATTGTTCCTCCTGTATTAGATAAGCTGGAGAGAAGTGTAGATTTATATCTGGACATTAACTACAGTCATGTGGTAGGTACTATTTTAGAGGATATGAAGATCTTAGAAAAGCCAATTCTATCATTTGATACGACTGAACATGGGAATACTGGCCAACTAGTATTCAAAAAAGATGAAGCTTCAGTCATGGTTCAAGCGATTAAAGATTACAGAAGAGATGGAAAATTTCTAAGTTGTTATGAAGGTAGTGATTTCCATTGCCTAACATTTACAAATTCTCAAGAATTGCAAAAAATAGATTATCTTGTTAAGAATTTTCCTATGGTAACATTCCATATCGCAGCTTGGACAGTTATGGGACCAATGTTACAAGAACTAGCAAAAAAATATAAAAATGTTAAGCTATATCCTGAAGTGAAAATCGATCAATTTGAAAAACTCAAATCTCAAATGGATGTTTATTTGGATATTAACCTACACAATTCTACTAGTGAGGTTGTCAAGGAGATATCATCATTGAATAAACCAATGCTGGCATTTTATACTTCACAAAATGGAAATTATGGTCAACATTTATATTCAAGTGAGCATCCAGAAAGGCTTCTTCAAGCATTTCATGCATTGATAAAAGGAGAGACTTTGGGAGAACCAGAGAAGCCAATCAAGGTTATCGGAATTGATCAGACTCTGGATTATGTTATCAAAAATAAGTCCTCATTAGTTCGTTTTGGAGACGGAGAAGTCAATTTGATGTGGGGTTTGCCTATATCTTATCAAAATCATGATCTAGAGTTAGCTAACCAATTAAAACATATTGTGGGTCTTGAGAGTGACGAGAAATTAGTGGTTTGTTTACCTGATGCTTTTGACGATCGTTTTGTCTTTACTTGGTGGGCTACACCATTCTGGAAAGAACATATGAATGTTTATATGGATTTTTATAAAGAGTTGTGTAAGGGTTCATGGTATGGCTCTACCTTTATCTCGCGTCCATACATTGATTATGAAGATAAGAGTAAGGCAAAAGGACAATTTGAAAAGCTAAAGAGTATTTGGGAGAATAGGGATATTCTGATTGTAGAGGGGATTACATCTCGCTCTGGGGTTGGAAATGATTTATTTGATAAGGTCAAATCTGTGAAACGGATTATTTGTCCATCTCATAATGCTTATTCCGTTGTCGATAACATTCAAGAGGAAATTATGAAACATGCTGAAGGAAGACTGATTTTATGTATGCTGGGTCCTACAGCAAAAGTTCTGAGTTATAATCTATGCCAGATGGGCTATCAAGTTTTGGATGTAGGCCATGTTGACTCAGAGTATGAATGGATGAAAATGGGAGCTAAAACTAAGGTTAAATTTTCTCATAAACATACTGCAGAACATAATTTCGACCAAGATATTGAATTTATTGATGATGAAACCTATAACAGTCAGATTGTTGCACGAATATTAAACTAGACTATTTAAAATAAATGATAAGGATTTAAAATGAGAAATACCAAACGCGCTGTAGTATTTGCAGGTGATTACGCTTATATTCGACAAATCGAAACGGCGATGAAGTCACTCTGTAGACACAATAGTCATTTGAAAATTTATCTGCTAAATCAGGACATTCCTCAGGAATGGTTTAGTCAAATAAGAATATATTTACAAGAGATGGGGGGCGACTTGATTGACTGCAAGTTAATTGGCTCACAGTTTCAAATGAATTGGTCTAATAAATTACCTCATATCAATCATATGACATTTGCACGCTATTTTATTCCAGATTTTGTAACAGAAGATAAAGTTCTCTATCTAGATAGTGATTTGATTGTGACTGGTGATTTGACCGATTTGTTTGAATTAGACTTAGGTGAAAATTATTTGGCAGCAGCTCGTTCTTGCTTTGGAGCAGGAGTCGGCTTCAATGCTGGTGTTCTCTTGATTAACAACAAAAAATGGGGATCTGAAACTATTCGACAAAAATTGATTGACTTAACAGAAAAAGAACATGAGAATGTGGAAGAAGGAGACCAGTCAATTTTGAATATGCTTTTTCATGACTCATATATTGAAATAAACGAAACGTTTAATTACCAGATTGGTTTTGATAAAGGGGCCGCAGAACAAGGACATGCTTGGATTTTGGAAAAATCAATTAATCCACTCCCTAAAGTTTTGCATTATATTTCTAATGATAAACCTTGGAATCAATTTTCTGTAGGACGTCTCCGAGAAAATTGGTGGAATTATTCTTTTATGGAATGGGGGTATATCGTATCTACTTGGAAAGAAAGGGGAGAGCACTATTCTGCTAATATATATAAGCCGAAATTAACTTGTATGAATCTGACTAACTCATGGTGTGTTGAGAATATGAAATTTTTAGCTCAGTCTTTACCTGAAGTACATTTTCATATTGCGGCTCACACTTTTATGGCAGATGAGTTAAAAGTTCTATCGAGTTTTCAAAATGTCAGCTTATACCCTAACTCATTTCCAATTCTAATAGAAAAAGTTTTAAAAGAATCTGATATATATTTAGATATAAATCATGAGGATAAATTAGATTATATTTATGATTTAGTCAAGAAGCATTCTAAGCCTATGCTAGCTTTTGACAATACTCGACTTTCTAATCTCGATGATAGTTCATATGAAAGTATTTGTTCACATGAAAGGCCAGAAGAAATGGTAGAGGTTATAAGAAAATACATGGAGAATCAATTATGCAAAAATCAATCGTTCTAGCTACGGATAATAATTATTTGGTACAGGCCGAAACAACAATCAAGTCTATTCTATAATGATTGAACCGTTTGAAATTTAGAAACAATATTAATTTTATGGGTAGAGTGAATAAGGGGTTAATTGTTTATGAAGAAAGCAATCGTACTGGGGGCAGATAATGGTTATATGGATAAGGTGGAAACTACCATCAAGTCTGTTTGTGCTCACAATGATAATATAAAATTTTACATATTTAACGATGATTTACCCTCTGACTGGTTTCGAATTATGAATTTCAGATTGAAAGCTAATCATTCTGAAATTGTAAATGTAAAAATTTCTGACCATACTCTTAAAAATTACCGATTAGCAATTAGTTATCTTTCCTACGCAGCCTTTTTTCGCTATTTCATAGGCGAATTTGTAGAAGAAGATCGAGCGATTTACCTTGATTCAGATATAATCGTAACATCTTGCTTGGATGAATTGTTTAACATCGATTTGGAAGATTATTGGTTAGCCGGAGTTGCTGATTACTTTGATGGAGATTATACGGGTGGATTTAACTCGGGAATGATGGTTATTCCTGTTAAAAAGTGGAAGGAAAGTGATATAGCTAATCAACTCTTACAATTAACAGAACAATACCATCAAACAGTATTTGGAGATCAGGGGATTTTAAATATCTTATTTAAGGAAAAGTGGAAAAAAGTGGGGCGCCTCTATAATTTTATGGTTGGTATGGATACGCTGGCTCAAGTTGTGAATGATGAGTCTTGGTATCAATCGTCTTTACCAGATGGTGTTTTACCAAAAGTTATTCATTATACGGGCGATAAACCTTGGTATCACTTATCAAAGAATCGTTATAGATCTATATGGTGGTTTTATTATAGTGTGGAGTGGTCAGATATTCTTCTGAGAAAAAATCCTATAAAAGGTCAATTATTGAGCGATTTTAATACTCTTATTGATCCTCCTCTTTTTCATACTGCGATATTTACAGATTCATGTGAATTGGAGCAGATTGAAAGGTTATTAATAGAGTTTCCTCAGGTACATTTTTCGATTTTAGCACACACTTCATTTGCTTCGTCTGTTATTGACTTACAACAATTTTCAAATGTATCTGTATATCCGGGATTCATTCCTTTTACATTTGATGAAGTGTTAAAAAATCTTGATTTTTATTTAGATATTAACCATGGAAATCAAATAGCTGATATTATTAGTAAAGTTCGTGCATTGGGCAAACCAATCTATTCCTTTGATGTTACTAATCATGATGATACAGGTTATAATAAAGTTTATGAGGTTTCTGAAATTATGCAAATGATCAAAGATATAAAAATGTATCTTGGAACAATAAAATAGGGATAAAAGAGATGAATAAAATAATAGCGATGGGGGCCGATAATGGCTATATGAATAAGGTAGAGACAACCATTAAATCAATAGCAGCTTTTAACGATCATTTTAAAATCTATGTATTTAATGATGATTTGCCATCAGAATGGTTTCGTGTTATGAATAGGCGTTTAGCCCCACTTGATTCGGTAGTAGTTAATGTAAAAATTTCAGATAACAATTTACGAAAATACAATCTCCCAACATCTCATTTATCATATGCTGTTTATTTTCGTTTTTTTATTCCAGATATGATAACTGAGGATAAAGTATTGTATTTGGATTCTGATATTATAATCAATGATGATTTAACGAATCTTTTTGAAATTGATTTAGGGAATAGTCCAGTAGCTGCAGTCAGAGATGAATTGCAAGAAACAAATTTTAATTCGGGGGTATTGCTTATTAATAATTCTTATTGGAGAGCTCACTCAATCTCAAGGCAACTTTTTAGTGTGGCTGATCAATATCATGAAGTTGAGTTTGGAGATCAAGGAATCTTAAATCGTTTTTTTGTAGGGCAATGGAAAGAACTGGATTCCAAATATAATTTTATGGTAGGTATGGATACTATTGCTGAGCGATTTCAAAAAAACGAATGGTATGAAAAAGCAAATAAATATGAGTCTCTGATTTCCATTATTCATTACACAGATAGTAAACCTTGGTCATCAGTTTATAATAATCGTTTAGGGGATAGATGGTGGTTTTATTATAGTATGGAGTGGTCAGATATTATTCTACGAAAAGAGATTATCAAGCATGGTTTAGAAGTAGTTACAGAAAAAGAAAAGTATCACACTGCAATTTTTACGAATGCTTGTGAGATGGAACATCTGGAGTATTTAATAAAAGCACTACCAGAGGTTCATTTTCATATTCTAGCGCATACTAATTTCGCCTCTCAAGTAGTTGATTTACAACGTTATTTAAATGTATCAATCTATCCTCAGTTTAATCGTTATAATTTTGAAAACATACTAAATAGAATAGATTTTTATTTAGATATTAATCATTACAATGAAATTATGAATATTATTCAAGAGATTCATAGACTCGGTAAACCGATTTTTTCATTTGATAATACAAGCAAAGATCAGACAGGTAAAAGTTTTATATTTTCTTCGCTTGCTCCTGAAACGATGGTAGAAGCAATCATTACTTATCTCAACTCTTTGCATAAATAAATTAGTCAGCTATTGTAAATATTTAATAAATAATTTATAAGATGCAGTATTTAGCAACTAGTAATGAGAGGTGTGAAATGACTAGAAAATCTATTGTATTAGCGGCAGATAATGCCTATCTTATTCCTTTAGAGACGACTATAAAGTCTGTATTGTATCACAATAGAGATGTTGATTTTTATATTCTCAACAGTGATATAGCTCCTGAATGGTTTAAATTATTGGGGAGAAAAATGGAAGTTGTGAATTCTACAATTCGCAGTGTACACATTGATAAAGAACTTTTTGAAAGCTATAAAACAGGACCTCATATAAATTATGCTTCTTACTTTAGATTTTTTGCGACAGAAGTGGTTGAATCTGATAGGGTATTGTATCTGGATTCCGATATCATTGTAACTGGGGAACTAGCTACTTTGTTTGAGATAGATCTCAAAGGATATTCAATTGGTGCTGTTGATGATGTCTATGCCTATGAAGGACGAAAATCTGGATTTAATACTGGTATGTTACTAATGGATGTTGCAAAGTGGAAAGAACATTCTATTGTCAATAGTTTATTGGAATTAGCGGCCGAGCAGAATCAAGTTGTTCATCTTGGGGATCATAGTATTTTAAATATTTATTTTGAGGATAATTGGCTAGCGTTAGATAAAACATATAATTATATGGTGGGTGTTGATATTTATCACCTTGCTCAAGAATGTGAACGTCTAGATGACAATCCACCTACAATTGTTCACTATGCTAGTCATGATAAACCTTGGAATACATATAGTATATCTAGACTACGTGAATTATGGTGGGTTTATAGAGATTTGGATTGGTCAGAGATTGCTTTTCAACGTTCCGATTTAAATTATTTTGAAAGAAGCAATCAGTCTAAAAAACAAGTGATGCTTGTGACATGGAGTGCAGATATAAAACATTTAGAGTATTTAGTACAACGGTTACCTGATTGGCATTTTCATTTGGCTGCACCGTGTGATTGTTCTGAGGAGCTGACCTCTCTATCACAGTATACGAATGTAACAGTATATCAAAATGTATTACATAGTAGAATTGATTGGTTATTGGACGATTCTATAGTTTATTTAGATATTAATACAGGTGGAGAGGTTTTTAATGTAGTTACAAGGGCACAAGAAAGTGGCAAGAAAATCTTCGCTTTTGATATCACACGTAAAAGTATGGATGATGGACTCTATGACGGTATTTTTTCTGTGGAGAGACCAGATGATTTAGTGGATAGAATGAAGAATATAGAGATAGAGTAATGAGTGAATTAATTAGTGTTGTGGTACCGATATACAATACGGGAAAATATTTAGTGGAGTGTGTCGAGCATATTCTGAAGCAAACCTATCAAAATATAGAAATTATTTTAGTTGATGACGGTTCTACGGATAATTCTGGGGAAATTTGTGATGCTTTTATGATGCAAGATAATCGTGTGCGAGTATTGCATCAAGAAAATAAGGGGGGGGGCAGCACAAGCTAAAAATATGGGGATTAGTGTAGCTAAGGGAGAGTACATCACGATTGTTGATTCAGATGATATCGTAAAAGAAAATATGATTGAAACTCTTTATCAGCAAGTCCAAGAAAAGGATGCAGATGTTGTTATAGGGAATTACTATAATTATGACGAAAGTGACGGGAATTTTTATTTTTATGTAACAGGGCAAGATTTTTGCGTCGAAGAATTAGCTATACAAGAAATTATGAACCGTCAAGCAGGAGATTGGAAATTCAATAGCTCGGCCTTTATATTGCCGACATTTAAGTTGATTAAAAAAGAATTATTCAATGAAGTTCACTTTTCAAATGGTCGCCGCTTTGATGATGAAGCAACTATGCATCGCTTTTATCTTTTAGCCTCTAAAATCGTCTTTATAAACGATAATCTCTATCTGTATAGAAGACGTTCAGGAAGCATCATGAGAACGGAATTTGATCTTTCCTGGGCAAGAGATATTGTTGAAGTGTTTTCTAAGAAAATATCGGATTGTGTCTTGGCTGGTTTGGATGTCTCCGTTCTGCGTATTCGATTTGTCAATCTTTTAAAAGATTATAAGCAAACTTTAGAATACCATCAATTAACAGATACTGAGGAATATAAAGATATTTGTTTCAGATTAAAGTTGTTTTTTGATGCAGAACAAAGAAATGGTAAAAGTTGAAATAAAAGAATTGTTATTTACCATATCACAAACAATGAAGGTGAGGGGAGTGTTTTATGACTAAGATTTATTCGTCAATAGCAGTAAAAAAAGGACTATTTACCTTATTTCTACTGTTTATCTATGTATTGGGAAGTCGTATTACTCTCCCTTTTGTTGACCTAAATACTAAAGATTTTTTAGGAGGTTCAACAGCCTATCTAGCCTTCTCAGCCGCCCTAACAGGTGGAAATCTAAGAAGTTTGTCAATTTTTTCTGTTGGATTATCCCCTTGGATGTCAGCTATGATTTTGTGGCAGATGTTTTCTTTTTCTAAACGGTTGGGTTTAACATCTACGTCTATAGAAATACAAGATCGCCGTAAAATGTACCTGACCTTGATGATAGCTGTCATTCAATCCTTGGCAGTTAGCTTGAGACTGCCAGTACAATCCTCCTATTCTGCAATATTGGTTGTTCTAATGAATACAATATTGCTGATAGCAGGAACATTTTTTCTTGTTTGGTTGTCAGATTTAAATGCGAGCATGGGAATTGGGGGTTCTATAGTCATTCTCCTATCCAGCATTGTTTTAAATATCCCTCAGGATGTTATTGAAACTTTTAAACTGGTTTATATCCCTACAGGGATTGTTGTCTTGCTTGTTTTTATGACCATTATATTTTCTTACTTGCTTGCCCTTATGTATCGAGCTCGCTATTTGGTTCCTGTTAATAAAATTGGCTTACACAATCGATTTAAACGCTATTCTTATCTCGAAATCATGTTGAATCCTGCAGGTGGGATGCCTTATATGTATGTGATGAGTTTTCTTAGTGTACCAGCTTATTTGTTCATCTTGTTGGGATTTATTTTCCCTAATCATTCAGGGCTAGCGGCTTTATCAAAGGAATTTATGGTTGGGAAGCCTTTGTGGGTCTATGTTTATATTTCGGTCTTATTTTTATTTAGTATCATTTTTGCTTTTGTTACGATGAATGGAGAAGAGATTGCAGACCGTATGAAAAAATCTGGAGAATACATTTATGGTATTTATCCAGGTGCGGATACTAGTCGATTTATTAATCGATTGGTCCTTCGTTTCTCAGTCATAGGTGGTCTCTTTAATGTGATTATGGCAGGTGGTCCCATGCTTTTTGTTTTGTTTGATGAAAAGTTATTACGATTGGCAATGATTCCAGGCTTATTTATGATGTTCGGGGGCATGATTTTTACGATTAGAGACGAGGTCAAGGCTTTAAGGCTAAATGAGACCTATAGACCTTTGATTTAGGAGACTTTTATGTATTATTTTATTCCAGCTTGGTATGGGTCAGAAAGAACATGGCATGCAGATATCACTCCATGGTATTTTTCTCATTTTCGTCTAGAGTTTGATGATACCTTTCACCAGATTCGGCTCTTTCAAGAGCAAGATATAGATTCTCGTCTATTAGTATTAGCTTACCAGCCTCATCTACGTTATTTTTTATATAGACATGGTGTGTTAGAAACGGATACTTATTCCGTTTTTGATGTTATGCAAGATTTTCATAATCTCCATACCCAAGTTTTAAGCATTAGAGATATTGAGTGGGATGATGACTGTGAATTTATTTATAGTCCCTTTACGATTATCGTTCAAAAAAATGGGAAGAAATTTGCTAAGGTTGAACATGGAGTTGAAGGTTTCATCAGTGATATACAGTATTTTGGACCGAATGGTCAAATACATATGCACCATATCATGGATGATCGAGGGTTTATATCGAGTATTATGTTTTTTGAAGATGGGCAAGCAGCCTATCAAGAATATTTGAATCCTAAGGGAGTTTGGCAATTTAGAGAGCGTTTAAAAGAAGGCGGACGGGTAGAAATCAATCCAATTTTGGGTTATCGCTTTAAAATGCTTACTTATCAAAATATGGGAGATCTGGTGGCAGAATTTTTTGAGAATTATCTGCAAACGTATGTGAAGGATCAGGATATTTTTATGCTTCCTTCTCATTTTCATCATGACCAGTTGGTACTAGATCGTTTACCTAGTACTAATCCTAAACTGTTGAGTCTGTTCATTGGACGTAATCCTCAAGATACCTTTAGGGATTTAGATGTAACTTTTGAAAAATCGGATTTGATTTTGGTGGATAGAGAGGATAGTTTACGATTGTTGCAGGAGTTGTATCCTGAACGAATGCATCAATGTTATCATTTATCATCTTTTGACACCCGATTACGATTGGGACGAAGCCAAACTAAGAAAGAATCCATCATTTATTTTCAACTGGATTTTGAGCAGGGGATTGATAATCAAGCTCTGCTTCAAGTCTTGTCCTTTGTCGCTGAAAATAAGGATACTGAGGTGATTTTTGGAGCCTTTGCTGCTAGTCAGGAGCAAATGAATGTGGTTGAAGGGATTGTTGAGTCTTTCATCCAAGAAAACATTCAATCCGAAAATTTGGGAAAGGCGATTGATTATGGTGATGCAGAAAATCCTCTGGAAGAAAATCAACACCAGGACTTACGTATACAGTTTGTCAACTTGAATGATGAGTTAGATTTGATAAAAACACTAGAATTTGTCCGTTTGATTGTGGATTTAAATAGTCATCCTCATCTCTATACACAGATAGCTGGGATTAGTGCAGGAATTCCTCAAATCAACCTAGTTGAAACCGTCTATGTGGAACATTTAAAAAATGGTTATTTGCTGACAGATGTGGCAGAATTTTCTAAGGCTGCACATTATTACACTGATAGGTTGAAAGAGTGGAATGAGGCTTTAATTTATTCGATTGATAAGATTAAGGAGCACACTGGACAACAATTTCTTGGAAAATTAGAGAAATGGATAGAGGAGGTTAAAAATGTCAAAGGAACTTAATATTTTACAGATAGGACTTGCCAATTGGGAAAATCACTATGACATACCTGAAAATATGAATTGGTATCATTTTTACCCAAACTCATCAGAAGCTCTTCGTGAAATAATCGAAAAAGAGGATATTAGCCGTTTTCATGCAGTTTTAATAGAAGATGGTCAGTATTCCAGAGACTTATTTTCCTATGTAAAATATTTTGAACCTTATACTTTGTTCTATAACCAGAATCTACAAATAAATGATAGAGAGGTTGTGGATTTTCTAAAAAAACGATGTGCACAAGCAATTGATTTTTTAAGTCCCCAACAACTAATCAATGATTTAAGTAAATCTCTTTTTGGCGGTGGGTATGGTGATAAACTCTTTCCTCCGACGATACAAGTCAATCCAAATTTTACAGGAGCTATTTCTTATCAAGGATTGGATTATGTCAGTTTGGAAGGTGAGTTTGGGCAAGATTTTGCCCAGCTTGCCTATTGGGCTTATAATATTATGGTGCAAAAAACACTCCCTATTGAGTTGTGGCTTGAATATGAGAAGGAAGGCAATTGTGACTTTCGTTTGGTCATCCGTAAAATGTGGAGTGGGTCTGTTGATGATTTCTTTGAAGAAGTAATAGTATCTGAAAAAGACTTGGAGCAAGCACTTTTTATGGATAGTCGAGACGGAGACTACTTTCTCTCGATATCTGTTGAAGCAAGAGGTCGTGGAACTATCAAACTAGGTAATCTTCACCAACGATGGAGTCGAAAACAATTTGGTAAGTTTGTACTTGGTGGAAATATCCTACATGATTCCAAGCGTGATGAAATAAACTATTTCTTCCATCCAGGTGATTTTAAACCGCCTTTGACTGTCTATTTTGCAGGTTATCGACCTGCAGAAGGATTCGAGGGTTACTTTATGATGAAAACTCTTGGATGTCCCTTCATTTTATTTTCTGATCCACGTTTAGAGGGGGGAGCTTTTTATCTCGGAACGGATGAGCTAGAGGGAAAAGTAAAGGATACGATCACTCACTATCTTGATTATTTAGGCTTTGATCATAAGGATTTGATCTTATCAGGTCTTTCTATGGGAACGTTTCCGGCTCTCTATTATGGTGCTTCTTTTGAACCCCATGCCATCATAGTTGGTAAGCCCTTGGCTAATTTAGGAACTATAGCTAGTCGTGGACGTTTGGACGCACCGGGTGTCTCTAACTTAGCTTTTGATTGTTTAATTCATCATACAGGTGGGACAAGTTCTCAAGATATGACGGAGTTGGATCAGCGTTTTTGGAAAATTTTTAAACAAGCAAATTTTTCAAAGACAACCTTTGGTTTATCCTATATGAAAGATGAAGAAATGGATCCACAAGCCTATGAACAATTAGTGTCTTATCTGTGTAATACAGGTGCGAAGATTTTATCTAAAGGAACTGCTGGACGACACAATGATGATACAGATACCAATATTTCTTGGTTTTTGCACTTTTATAGAATGGTCTTAGAGACTGGTTTTGGAAGGGAGAAAAGATGATTATTACACAGAGACAGTCTATTCATTGGGGAGAAGTTGGTGGGACTTATATGTATGGATCAACTGTATCTTATTACCTTGACAAAAGTGTTCGTCTGTATAATCCTCTATTGCCATCTGGTGAGATTCTAAAGACTTGGTTTTCTAGTGTCAATTACCAGGCTGCACGAACCCAACCTCAGCTTCCCTTATTAAAAAGAAAGCAGGAGTATCAACTATCACTGGTTTTTGATTGTCAGCCTGAAAATGGAGTTTATACCAAGATAACTTTTTTTGACCGCTATGGTGATATTTTAGAAAAAAAGGTAGAAAAAGCGAAAGATTTCATATTTACTTATCCAGAAGATAGTTATACTTATCAAGTTTCTCTTTTAAGTGCTGGATTTGAGTCCTTAACTTTTTATCATTTTTCTATCAAGGAGATCAGAAGTGTTTAGACGTTTAGGTCAAGATTTCCAGCTTAGGAAAGTGAAAAAGATTTTAAAGCAGATTAATGCCCTGAAAGGCAAGATGTCCTCTCTTTCGGATCAAGAATTAGTAGCTAAAACAGTAGAGTTTCGTCAGCGTCTTTCCGAGGGAGAAAGTCTAGACGATATTTTGGTTGAAGCTTTTGCTGTGGTGCGTGAAGCAGATAAGCGGATTTTAGGGATGTTCCCCTATGATGTTCAAGTCATGGGAGCTATTGTCATGCACTATGGAAATGTTGCTGAGATGAATACGGGGGAAGGTAAGACCTTGACAGCTACCATGCCTGTCTATTTGAACGCTTTTTCAGGAGAAGGAGTGATGGTTGTGACTCCTAATGAGTATTTATCAAAGCGTGATGCCGAGGAAATGGGCCAAGTTTATCGTTTTCTAGGATTGACCATTGGTGTACCATTTACGGAAGATCCAAAGAAGGAAATGAAAGCTGAAGAAAAGAAGCTTATCTATGCTTCGGATATCATCTACACAACCAATAGTAATTTAGGTTTTGATTATCTAAATGATAACCTAGCCTCGAATGAAGAAGGTAAGTTTTTACGACCGTTTAACTATGTGATTATTGATGAAATTGATGATATCTTGCTTGATAGTGCACAAACTCCTCTGATTATTGCGGGTTCTCCTCGTGTTCAGTCTAATTACTATGCGATCATTGATACACTTGTAACAACCTTGGTCGAAGGAGAGGATTATATCTTTAAAGAGGAGAAAGAGGAGGTTTGGCTCACTACTAAGGGGGCCAAGTCTGCTGAGAATTTCCTAGGGATTGATAATTTATACAAGGAAGAGCATGCGTCTTTTGCTCGTCATTTGGTTTATGCGATTCGAGCTCATAAGCTCTTTACTAAAGATAAGGACTATATCATTCGTGGAAATGAGATGGTACTGGTGGATAAGGGAACAGGGCGTCTAATGGAAATGACTAAACTTCAAGGAGGTCTCCATCAGGCTATTGAAGCCAAGGAACATGTCAAATTATCTCCTGAGACGCGGGCTATGGCATCGATCACCTATCAGAGTCTTTTTAAGATGTTTAATAAGATATCTGGTATGACAGGGACAGGTAAGGTCGCGGAAAAAGAGTTTATTGAAACTTACAATATGTCTGTAGTACGCATTCCAACCAATCGTCCGAGACAACGGATTGACTATCCAGATAATCTATATATCACTTTACCTGAAAAAGTGTATGCATCCTTGGAGTACATCAAGCAATACCATGCTAAGGGAAATCCCTTACTCGTTTTTGTAGGCTCAGTTGAAATGTCTCAACTCTATTCGTCTCTCTTGTTTCGTGAAGGGATTGCCCATAATGTCCTAAATGCTAATAATGCGGCGCGTGAGGCTCAGATTATCTCCGAGTCAGGTCAGATGGGGGCTGTGACAGTGGCTACCTCTATGGCAGGACGTGGTACGGATATCAAGCTTGGTAAAGGAGTCGCAGAGCTTGGGGGCTTGATTGTTATTGGGACTGAGCGGATGGAAAGTCAGCGGATCGACCTACAAATTCGTGGCCGTTCTGGTCGTCAGGGAGATCCTGGTATGAGTAAATTTTTTGTATCCTTAGAGGATGATGTTATCAAGAAATTTGGTCCATCTTGGGTTCATAAAAAGTACAAAGACTATCAGGTTCAAGATATGACTCAACCGGAAGTATTGAAAGGTCGTAAATACCGGAAACTAGTCGAAAAGGCTCAACATGCTAGTGATAGTGCTGGCCGTTCGGCACGTCGTCAGACTCTAGAATATGCTGAAAGTATGAATATTCAACGGGATATGATTTACAAGGAGCGTAATCGTCTAATAGATGGTTCTCGTGACTTAGAGGATGTTGTTGTGGATATCATTGAGAGATATACAGAAGAGGTAGCGGCTGATCACTATGCTAGTCGTGAATTATTGTTTCACTTTATTGTGACCAATATTAGTTTTCATGTTAAAGAGGTTCCAGATTATATAGATGTAACTGACAAAACTGCAGTTCGTAGCTTTATGAAGCAGGTGATTGATAAAGAACTTTCTGAAAAGAAAGAATTACTTAATCAACATGACTTATATGAACAGTTTTTACGACTTTCACTGCTTAAAGCCATTGATGACAACTGGGTAGAGCAGGTAGACTATCTACAACAGCTATCCATGGCTATCGGTGGTCAATCTGCTAGTCAGAAAAATCCAATCGTAGAGTACTATCAAGAAGCCTACGTGGGCTTTGAAGCTATGAAAGAACAAATCCGTGCGGATATGGTGCGTAATCTCCTGATGGGGCTGGTTGAGGTCACTCCAAAAGGTGAAATCGTGACTCATTTTCCATAAGAGGAGAAAATATGACAATTTACAATATAAATTTAGGAATTGGTTGGGCTAGTAGCGGTGTTGAATACGCTCAAGCCTATCGTGCTGGTGTTTTTCGGAAATTAAATCTGTCCTCTAAGTTTATCTTTACAGATATGATTTTAGCCGATAATATTCAGCACTTAACAGCCAATATTGGTTTTGATGATAATCAGGTTATCTGGCTTTATAATCATTTCACAGATATCAAAATTGCACCTACTAGCGTGACAGTGGATGATGTCTTGGCTTACTTTGGTGGTGAAGAAAGTCACAGAGAAAAAAATGGCAAGGTTTTACGTGTATTCTTTTTTGACCAAGATAAGTTTGTAACCTGTTATTTGGTTGATGAGAACAAGGACTTGGTTCAACATGCCGAGTATGTTTTTAAGGGAAACCTGATTCGGAAGGATTACTTTTCTTATACGCGTTATTGTAGCGAGTATTTTGCTCCCAAGGACAATGTTGCAGTCTTATACCAACGAACTTTTTACAATGAAGACGGGACTCCAGTCTATGATATCTTGATGAATCAAGGGAAGGAAGAAGTTTATCGTTTTAAGGATAAGATTTTCTATGGAAAGCAAGCTTTTGTGCGTGCCTTTATGAAATCTTTGAATTTGAATAAGTCTGATTTGGTCATTCTCGATAGGGAGACAGGCATTGGTCAGGTTGTGTTTGAGGAAGCACAGACAGCACATTTAGCGGTAGTTGTTCATGCGGAGCATTATAGTGAAAATGCTACAAATGAGGACTACATCCTTTGGAATAACTATTATGACTATCAGTTTACCAATGCAGATAAGGTTGACTTCTTTATCGTGTCTACTGATAGACAAAATGAAGTTCTACAAGAGCAATTTGCCAAATATACTCAGCATCAACCAAAGATTGTTACCATTCCTGTAGGTAGTATTGATTCCTTGACGGAGTCAAGTCAGGGACGTAAGCCATTTTCTTTAATTACGGCTTCACGTCTGGCCAAAGAAAAACACATTGATTGGCTTGTGAAAGCTGTGATTGAAGCTCATAAGGAGTTACCGGAACTAACCTTTGATATCTATGGTAGTGGTGGAGAAGATTCTCTGCTTAGAGAAATTATTGCAAATCATCAGGCAGAGGACTATATCCAACTCAAGGGGCATGCGGAACTTTCGCAGATTTATAGCCAGTATGAGGTCTACTTAACGGCTTCTACCAGCGAAGGATTTGGTCTGACCTTGATGGAAGCTATTGGTTCAGGTCTACCTCTAATTGGTTTTGATGTGCCTTATGGTAATCAGACCTTTATAGAGGATGGGCAAAATGGTTATTTGATTCCAAGTTCATCTGACCATGTAGAAGACCAAATCAAGCAAGCTTATGCCGCTAAGATTTGTCAATTGTATCAAGAAAATCGTTTGGAAGCTATGCGTGCCTATTCTTACCAAATTGCAGAAGGCTTCTTGACCAAAGAAATTTTAGAAAAGTGGAAGAAAACAGTAGAGGAGGTGCTCCATGATTGAACTTTATGATAGTTACAGTCAAGAAAGTCGAGATTTACATGAAAGTCTAGTCGCTACTGGTCTTTCTCAACTTGGAGTGGTCATCGATGCAGATGGTTTTCTGCCTGATGGTCTGCTTTCTCCTTTTACCTATTATCTAGGTTACGAGGATGGAAAACCTCTCTATTTTAATCAAGTTCCCGTTTCAGATTTTTGGGAAATTTTAGGAGATAATCAGTCTGCTTGTATTGAAGATGTGACGCAGGAGAGGGCTGTCATTCATTATGCTGATGGAATGCAGGCTCGCTTGGTTAAACAGGTAGACTGGAAAGACCTAGAAGGTCGAGTACGTCAGGTTGACCACTACAATCGCTTCGGAGCTTGTTTTGCTACAACGACTTATAGCGCAGATAGCGAGCCGATTATGACAGTTTACCAAGATGTCAATGGTCAACAAGTTTTACTGGAAAACCATGTGACGGGTGATATCTTATTGACTTTGCCTGGTCAGTCCATGCGTTACTTTGCAAATAAAGTTGAATTTATCACCTTCTTTTTGCAAGATTTGGAAATAGATACCAGTCAGCTTATCTTTAATACCTTAGCGACTCCTTTCTTGGTTTCCTTCCATCATCCAGATAAATCTGGCTCGGATGTCTTGGTATGGCAGGAACCTCTCTATGATGCCATTCCAGGTAATATGCAGTTGATTTTGGAAAGTGATAATGTGCGTACTAAGAAGATCATCATTCCAAATAAGGCGACTTATGAGCGCGCTTTAGAGTTAACTGACGAGAAATACCATGATCAGTTTGTGCACTTGGGTTATCATTACCAGTTCAAACGTGATAATTTCCTAAGACGAGACGCCTTAATCTTGACCAATTCAGATCAGATTGAGCAAGTAGAAGCAATCGTAGAAGCCTTGCCTGATGTTACCTTCCGTATTGCAGCGGTGACAGAGATGTCTTCTAAGCTCTTAGATATGCTTCGTTATCCTAATGTGGTCCTTTATCAGAACGTTAGTCCACAGAAGATTCAGGAGCTATATCAACAGTCGGATATTTATTTGGATATCAATCACAGCAATGAGTTGTTGCAGGCAGTGCGTCAGGCCTTTGAGCACAATCTCTTGATTCTTGGATTTAACCAAACGGTTCACAATAGACTTTATATCGCTCCAGAACATTTGTTTGAAAGTAGTGAAGTTTCTGCCTTGGTTGAGACTCTAAAACTGGCCCTTTCAGATGTTGAACAAATGAGTCTGGCACTTGGGAAGCAAGGTCAACATGCAAATTATGTTGACTTGGTGCGATATCAAGAAATAATGCAAACTGTTTTAGGAGGCTAACATGTCAGAGGAAGATTTATTTTACAAAGACGTTGAAGGTCGCATGGAAGAGTTGAAACAAAAATCCATCAAGAAGGAAAAAGAAACCCGAGGGGAAAAGATTAGTAAAACTTTTTCACTTTTACTGGGCTTAATGATTCTGATTGGTTTGCTCTTTACTTTGCTGGGAATTTTGAGGTAGATCTATGATTGAAATACTAATTGTTTTAGCTATTATCCTATCTCTTGCTTTGATTGTATTGGTAACTATACAACCCCGTCAAAGTCAACTATTTTCCATGGATGCCACTAGTAATATTGGTAAACCAAGCTACTGGCAGAGCAACACCTTGGTCAAGGTGCTCACTTTATTGGTGAGTTTGGCTTTATTTGTTCTACTATTAATCTTTATGGTGATTACTTATAAATAAAAGAAAACTTCAGATATTCACCTTTTGTGGATTGGTCTGAAGTTTTCTTTTTTTTGTGGATTGGTCTGAAGTTTTCTTTTTTATACTCAATGAAAATCAAAGAGCAAACTAGGAAGCTAGCCGCAGGCTGCTCAAAACACCGTTTTGAGGTTGTAGATAGAACTGACGAAGTCAGTAACATATATACAGCAAGGTGAAGCTGACGTAGTTTGAAGAGTATTACTGTCTATATTTTTGGTAAAAATCAACTTTTACTTGGATGAAGGTTTTGGCTTCACGTAGGAGTTGAAGAAGAGTGGCGCGGGTTTCAAACTCTTCTCTTGTTTTGGGCAGACTGCGGTTCCGGAAGACTTCCAGATAACGTTCAATTTCATCTAGCAAATAAGAAGCAGGATTGGTCTGGCTCAGTTGACCTGCAATTTTTGAAAAGAGTTGCGCTAAGATCAGGCTTTCACTGGCGGCAAGGTGACAAGTGTTAATCTGTTGGGCCATGTTTCTCAGGATACGACTTTGTCGTTGTCTCATCTCAAAGTAGTGGATATGGTAGTCGGTCTGGTGAAAGAGGTGGTCAGAGTGATCCAAATAGACCAGTCTGAGGGCTTCTTTCAAAAGCGTGTCTAATTCTGCTACCAGCTGTGCTCGGTTGCGTCCGTCTCCTCTGGATAAATAGTATTTGAAGCGCTGGAGGATATCTTTTAACTTTTCTTCCACCAGCGTGTGGTAGTGCTGGATTTCCTATAAAAAAGAATGAATAAAGTACTTATTGTATGGTTGGAGTGCCATAGAGTGA
>ERZ1023290.42-NODE-42-length-23888-cov-97.042546_pt1 | contig 23888 bp, 24 predicted proteins | sample MGYA00380469_ERZ1023290 | MGnify/ENA primary metagenome ERZ1023290 (study PRJEB33173, sample SAMEA4830319) | metagenome | study: EMG produced TPA metagenomics assembly of the PRJEB25223 data set...
ATGATACAAAGGGTTGAATTTGGATATTTAGGCGGACATCTTATTAAACGAATATAAAAAATTGTTACTCGCCTTAGTATTCTTCTCTTATTGATTTTGTTCGGTGTTACAGTTAATCCAGATGACAGGTAAGACAACTATAGTTATTTATTAAAATCATTATGTTCACATATCATATATTGTTTATTAAAGTTAATAGAGATATGATGAAAATAAATACAAAAGTTTATAAAAGGGGATAAAGTATTAAAAAATGAAAACAGTATCTAAATATTTAGTGTATACCATGATATTATTTACGTTTTTCATAGTTGTTAGTGGATGTACGATTAATCAATCTTTTGGTAATAAACAAAATGCAAATAAAACGATACGTGTTGTTGCTGTAGGTGATAATTTAATTCACCCAGTTGTATATAAAGATGCACAAATTACGGGGAATAGTTTTGATTTTAAACCCATGTATCAACCAGTAAGAAAAGACATTCAAAACGCAGATATTTCTTTTGTTAATCAAGAATCACCATTAGGTGGGGATGATAGGCCTTATTCAGGATTTAAAAACTTTAATACACCGAGTAGTATTGCTCAGGATTTAGTAGATACTGGCTTTAATTTTATAAACGGTGCAAACAATCATGCCTTAGATCAAGGAGAGCAAGGTGTAAGAAATCATATTCATACTTGGAACAAATTTAAAGATCAAGTTTTGTTCACGGGTGTATATGAATCAGAACAAGCACACCGTCAAATTCCTATTAAAACAATTAAAGGTGTGAAAGTTGCTTTATTAAGTTACACATTTGGTACAAACGATCATCAACCAACTCATGATTATACGGTAGATACGTTTGATGAAAATAAAATTAAGCAAGATGTTAAGAAAGCCAAACAACAAAGTGATGTAGTACTTGTTTCAGCACATTGGGGTAATGAAGGTAAGCATCAGCCTAACGCCACTCAAAAAAAATATGCACAAATTTTCGCTGATGCAGGTGTTGATGTAGTTTTAGGTACACATCCTCATGTGATTCAACCAGTAAAATGGGTTGACGGTAGAGAAGGGAATCGTACACTCGTAGCATATTCTCTAGGGAATTTCTTGAACGGTCAGTCAACAGGGAATGAAAGTAATGATTTATTAGGACGAATAGATTTTAAAATTAGTAAGAAAGATAAACAGTTTCAAGTTCAAGATGTGAAGTGGAGAAGTATGGTGAATTATTACGAATTAACTCAACACCAAAACCAGTTCCTTAAGTCGAACTTTAAAGTGATGATGCTAGATGACTATAATGACAAAGATGCCTCTCATCATGGTCGCAATCAAATGGATAGTTCTTCGATGAGCCCAGCACACTTACGAGATATCACACGTTCAGTTATTGATAAACAATATTTAGATAATCGGAGTTTATAGAGAATTCAAGTAAGCCTCACATTAAAGAATGTGCAGGCTTATTTGTATATTTGGAATTTTTAACTCGGAAGTTAAAACAAATTCTAAAACTATAGCAATGGCTAAAGATATGATTGAGTTCATTAAAAAAGGCGTCTTAAGAATGATTTATTAGAGTCATCAATGTTTGTGATTATTTATACATTTTACTTTTAATCGATATAAAATATAACGTTAAATGAATGTTGTTTCACGGGAAACGTCATTTTTTAAGTTTCAACTTCTATAAAGATATATTTAACACCCGTATAACTAGAGAATCATACGGGTGTTTGAATTGCTTATATTATAGAATTTTAAAAAGATATTAAGATGATTTGTTTTGTGATGCGAATGCTTTAGCTATATTACTTAATTTAGCTGGTGCATCTTCAACAGCCATTTTCACTTCTACAAAGTGCATGCGATCACTATTAGATTTAATGTTTTCGAAGGTGAGCATGAGTTCTTCTGAAGTATTTACATCATGAACTAAAACATTGTCACCACCAAATACAGAAGGTAATGATTTGTAATCCCACATGCGAATGTCATTGTAAGGTTCTTTCATACCATGAATCATTCTCTCAACTGTATAACCATCGTTATTAATTACAAATATCACAGGGTTTAAATGTTGACGAATCATTGTAGATAATGATTGAACAGTTAATTGTAGTGAGCCATCACCAATTAATAGAATGTTTCGACGATATGGATTTGCAATTTGTGTTCCTAACGTTGCTGGTAGTGTATAGCCGATAGAACCCCATAATGGTTGCCCGATAAAAGTATTATCTTTGTACAAGGCTAAGTCATAAGCACCAAAGAATGATGTACCTTGTTCAGCGATTAAAATATCATCTTGTTGTAAAAAATCTTGCATCATATTGAAATAAGTCTCTTGAGTTAATGGCTGATTACTAAGTTCATAATTATGTGCTTGTGGTCTCTCATATTGTGGGAAATCATTAGTATTTTTGTAGTGAATATACTTATTTAAACCATTTAATATATTTGGTAATGAAAATGCTTCGATGCATGTATCATTAATTTTAAATTCATTATGATTTAGCATAATCACATCATTAATATCAAATTGATATGAGAAACCAGCTGTTGCAGAATCTGTTAATTTAGCACCAATATTCAAAATAGCATCACTTTGATTGACATAATCTTGAATATCTTGTTCTGCTATTGAACCATCAAAGATACCCATATAATAAGGATTTTCTTCATTAAATGCACCTTTACCTAAAGATAACTGAACAACTGGAATTTGAGTTTGATTAACGAATTGTTCGAGTTCTTTATGCAGATGGAAACTATTTATTTCATGGCCTGTAATAATGACAGGTTGTGTTGTCGATTCAAGTTTGTCTTGAACCATATTGATATAACTTTGAACGTCTTTTTGTGGTTCGACTTCTGCTTTGAATGGCTTTGAAACTTCAATCTCTGTGAGTGCGACATCAATAGGTAAATGAATGTGAACTGGACGACGTTGTTGAATCGCCGCGTTGATTACTCTTGGAATTTCTGTGGTAGCATTATCAGGTGTAATATAAGCTTGCGCTGTTGTAATAGGCTCAAACATTTTTCTATAATCATCAAAAGTTCCTTCGCCAAGGGAATGGTGAACGTATTTGCCTTCTTGTTCTACAGCTCGAGTAGGTGCCCCAGTGATGGCAATAACTGGCACACGCTCAGCATAAGATCCAGCGATTCCGTTGACAGCACTTAATTCACCCACTCCAAATGTTGTTACCATTGCACCGATGCCATTAATACGTGCATATCCGTCAGCGGCATAACTTGCATTAAGTTCATTTGTATTACCAATCCATTTAATATGGTTATGTGCAATAATATCATCTAAAAAGGCTAGATTAAAATCTCCTGGGACACCAAAAACTTTGTCAGCACCTGCTGAATAAACCGCGTCCATTAAATATTGTCCTACGCGTTGTTTCATATATGATTCCACCTTTGATTTTTTTATCTTACAAGTATCATAGTAACGTCAATCTGAAATAAAGTCAGCTAAGTTGACCTATTAAAAGTTTGAACAGTTTCTGAAATATATGACTATCAGTCAAAAGTTTATTATAATAACGATATTGAATAAAAAAGGATAGTGTTAAATGTCTAAAAATAAAAATGATTACGAACATATGCTGTTTTACTTCGCGTATAAGACTTTTATTACTACAGCGGATGAAATTATTGAGCAATATGGCATGAGTCGCCAACATCATCGATTCTTATTTTTCATTAATAAATTACCGGGTATAACAATTAAAGAACTTTTGATTACGCTTGAAATATCTAAACAAGGATCGCATGCAACGTTACGTAAATTAAAAGAAGAAGGTTTAATTATTGAACAAACATCTAAGCAGGATAGACGAGTAAAAAAACTTTTTACCACTGAAGCGGGTGATGATTTAATAGGTAAGTTAAACCAAGCACAAGATGAATTAATTCAACAGACACTACAAAAAGTAGGCCATGATTGGTACGCGATGATGGAAGAACTAGCTAATTATCGTGAAGGCTTCAAAACAATTGAACATTTGAAAGAAGATTGACAAGGATGTTGGAACATAAAGGTCTTAGACGAAGAAAAAGACAATTTCTATATTTATTCAATAGAAATTGTCTTTTTTATAATTACTCAAACTAAATTTAGTTCGTTGAGTTACTATCTCTTGGGTTCTATTGCACAAGCAAAAAATCTAACTAATTATCACTTTTAAATGGTGGTATTCTCTTAATTGACCAACATGTAACGAATGTCGTAGCACTGTGGGAAATCCATAGATCTGAAGAGACCTGATATTTTTTAAAAGACCGTAAATATATTCAATACTTTTTAAAGTTTGATGTATTGATGTTTGGATGCCTTGTCTCTCTCACTTTAATATGGCGGTAATCTTGCTCAATGAGGATATTAATATTTTAGATATATTACAATAACCAAGTGCGTATCTTAGATATTAGCCAACAGCTACAATAATTACGGCCTTATAAATTGTTTATATCTAAAAAATTCACAGAAATCTTTTCTTTTTTGTTTAAATTACTCTATAAAATTAACTTTGCAACAGAATCTCTTTTTCTTTTGCAACTCAAACCTCTTATGCTTACTTTCATTTCTTTATATGATTCTTAAAAACTCATTTAGCTTTGATTAGAATACCTCTCAAATTGAACAATACATAAAGTATTAGGATGAATCTATTTGATAGTATTTTAGTTTATTTCAAAAGGACAAATTATATTAAGCTAAGTCATTACAAGGTCTTTCAATTTTTAATGTATGAAAGTATAAGAATCAACCTCGGAAGCAGATATTGTACGTGTTGAAACGATATATGGTGCTATCCAGTTCATTTCAGAAATAAATATGCTTCCATCCTTATTAACACGTTCAACATATGCAACGTGACCGTATGGTCCATTGGTCGTTTGCATGATTGAACCTTCTTTTGGTGAATGATCGACTTTAAAACCAGCACTTGATGCTTGTCCTGCCCAGTTTCTTGCGTCACCCCAGAAAGTACTTATTGTATGTCCATCTTGTGCACGTTTATCAAAGACGTACCAAGTACATTGACCTGCAGTATATAAATTATTCTTGTCTGTGAATATGGGTTGATCAACGATTTTTCCATTACCAATAGCTAATGGTTTTCCATCATTTGTCTTAGCTTTATCATTGAATTCAGCAATTTGCAACTCATCATATAACTCATCCATATCAATGGTAGTAATCATTCCATGCTTATCTTTTTGATAAGCATTTTTTTTAGTATCAGATTGATAGTTATCTTTCATATCATCAGACGTTGGTGGTATTACAGGTTGTGGTGTATCAGTTTCATTTAATATGTCACCTTGGTCATTTCTGTTATTTTGAGGATCAGGTGTTTCAGATAATTGATTATTACTTTGATGATTTTGAGATAAGTTAGATACTTGATTGTTATAAGGTGATAACTGAACTGAATTATTTTGGGATGGGTAATGATTTATTTGGTTATTTGATGGCTGATATTCTTGTTTCTTCTTATTTAATGATGATTGTGTGTTTCTATTGTCATATGTATAGGAAAACGTACCATCCTTTTTATTTACTTTAAAATCTGCATTGGGATGTTCTTTTCTAGCTTCATCAATATTACTGTAGTTAGCAGCATAAGTATTAGTAGTTAAAGTAAGGCCGCTTAATAATGTTATAGACGATATACTGGTTAATAATATTTTTTTCATGTTAATCAATAATCCTTTACTTTAAATGATTTATTATTAGTATAAACTTCAATAGTAAAAAAATGAATAAAAAGTTAAAAATCAAATAAAATTAATGTGTTGAATAAAACAAATCACTTAAATTTGGTAAAAAGTATATACATATACTAGTAATTTGTATATTATTTACATAAGATACTTTAAATTTAAATTTTACTGTATCTTGTAGAAAATACAATCAAATTTTCAGGAGGTTTCTAATTATGGCAATGATTAAGATGAGTCCAGAGGAAATCAGAGCTAAATCACAATCTTATGGACAAGGTTCTGAACAAATACACCAAATTTTAGCTGATTTAACTCGTGCACAAGGCGAAATCGCAGCAAACTGGGAAGGACAAGCTTTCAGCCGTTTTGAAGAACAATTCCAACAACTTAGTCCTAAAGTTGAAAAATTTGCTCAGTTATTAGAAGAAATCAAACAACAATTAAACAGCACAGCAGATGCTGTTCAAGAACAAGACCAACAATTATCTAATAACTTCGGTTTACAGTAATATTTTGTTGAGGCGGGAAAACCTAACAGTGGATTAACAAACAGTGTTTGTTAAGGATTATCAGTTTATACATTGATATAGAAGGGGTCTCGCCTCTTCGTTTTATTAGTATTGGGTTAGAAAGGGAAAAGAAACATGACAAAGAAAAATTGGATTTATCTTTCCAGCGTAATCTTAATCATTATTGTTGCTATAGTAGGAATGATTGCCTTTGTCCATTTTAAATATGGGAATCAGACTGAAGATAATACACAAAAAGAAGTTAAAAATAGTGAAAATATACATATTGCAATTGTCAACGAAGACCAACCAACTAAGTATAATGGAAAAAAGATTGAATTAGGTGAACCATTTATAAAAAAATTATCAAAAGAAAGTAATTATAAATTTGAAACTGTAACACGTAGCATTGCGGATTCAGGATTGAAAAATGGCAAATATCAAGTCATGATTGTGATTCCTAAAGATTTCACAAAATTAGCTATGCAATTAGACAAAAAGACACCGTCAAAAATGTCTATTCAATATAAAACTGCAGTTGGTCAAAAAGAGAGTATCGCTAAAGAAACTGAAAAAGTTGTAAGTAATGTACTTAATGACTTTAATAAACATTTAATTGAAATCTACTTAACAAGTATTATAGATAATTTGCATAATGCCCAAGAAAATGTAGGCGATATTATGAAGCGTGAACAAGGTGTTAATAACAACTTCGCAAATTATTTATTAAATCCATTAAATGATTTTCCAGAATTATTCACAGATACATTAGTGAATTCTATAACTGCAAATAAAGGTATTACAACGTGGATACAACAATATAATCATTCACTATTAAGCAGTAATTCAAATATATTTAATATTAGTAATGATTTAAGTGCTTCATCTATAGTTCAAGACCAAGATGAGTGGTTTGAAGGAAACTTATCAGCAATGGAACAAATTTTAGAAGATTATCAATCTCAACGAGACAATGTCGATATAGAAGACTATATCAATCATTTGAAACAAGTTGATAATCAACTCGATAAACAAGCAGATGCTAAAGATCAATCTAAAGAAGAATACAAGAAAACATTTAAAGATCGCTTAAGCAAAGTCAAGGATGATGTTAAAAAGCAAGAATCGCCTTTTACTGACGAGATGATTGAAGATTATAGAAAAGAATTGACTAAATCAATGAGGGCACAACTAGACGATAATCAAGATCTTAAAGATGCTTTACAACAAATTAAAGACGACAAACAGAAAATGCAAGATACGATGATTAATCATTTAAGAAATGACATTGAAAAAGACAAAATAGGTCAAGATCAAAACTATATCTTAAATATGTCCGAACAAGACTTGGATAATGCAGGACTATCCTTAAAAGCTACGAGGGAATATAAATCTATACTTAATGATGTTCAACAGTTCAAAGATGAATATAATAAGGCTCATCCACAAGACCTTATTAAGCAACAAGATTATAACGGTGAAATCACGGCAGACGATACATCTAAGTTGATTAACGAAGGTGTGGAATTTGAACGTCATGAAACGATTAAAAGTCGCGATATCAACCAATTAACTCTTGCGACCGATCCTAATTTTGACTTTGACGGATATGTATATGTAAATGACAAGAAATATGACATTAAAAATCAGGATATTAAATTAGATACAACGAAGAAATCATACGATGTGGAAATCAAAGGTACAGCTAAATTAAAAAATGATAGTAAATATCAATCTGAATTTTTAAAAGATAAAACAATGAAATTACAAGTGTTATTTGGTCAAGCAGATAAGAAAGATAACGCTAATAACGATACGAATGAAGAACCAGATAGAGTGAATGTTGTAGACTTATCTATTAATCATAACTTAGAAGGTGAATTGATTAGTGGAGACTTAGATCAACAGTTACGTTCATTAGATAAGTTCAAGTCTCATTACGATATCTTTAAAGATTTTAATTTAAATTCAGATAAACCAACGATTGATAATAAAGCCATTGTAGATATGATGGTAAATCAAGTCATTGATGATATGAAAAACTTTAAAAATGATAAGTCACAATTATTAAAACAAATCGATGGATTAGATAATTCTTCAGACAAAATGATTGAAGATGTAATGAACAATCAAGATGATATTAAGAAAAACAAAAAAGATATTTCAAATCTTATTAGTGACCTGAGTCAAGCTGAAAAGACACTTAATGAAGAACCTAAGACGCCAAAAATTGATAAAGATAAAGGTGAAGAATTTACAACATTATCTACGAATCTAGACGATCAAGTAAGTAAATTATCAGAGAGAAGTACAAGCTTACTATCTGATGTACAAAATTCTAAATCTAATGCAGATCAAATTAGTGGAGAGTTAAACCAATTAGATGATAATGTTAATAATTTACATGCAAGCGGTAGAGCGCTAGGTACAAGGGCAAATGATTTAAATGAACAAATGTCTAATAATGACAAAAAGAACCAACTATTTGCTAAAGATTTTGAAAAAGTACTTAAAAATTCTAAAGATGGGGATCGTCAAAATGTCGCATTAAAAGACTTTATGAGTAATCCAATTCAAAAGAAAAATTTGGAAAATGTATTAGCAAATAATGGTGATAAAGATACTATGTCTCCTACGATTTTAGTACTGTTGATGTATTTAATCGCAATGATGACAGCTTATGTATTTTACAGTTACGAAAGAGCAAAAGGAAGCCTTAACTTAATTAAAGATGAATTTAGTAAAAATAATAGAATGTGGAATAACGTGATTATTTCCTCAATCATCACATTGACTGGTTTAATAGAGGGTGTTGTCATTGGTCTAATTGCTATGAATCAATATCACATTATGCCAGGTTATAAAGTTAAGTTTATGTTTATGATTATCATGACAATGATGCTATTTGTATTAATCAACACATACTTATTCAGACAACTTAAATCAATTGGTATGTTTATCATGATGACTACATTAGGTATTTATTTTGTTGCGATGAATTACTTCAATACAAATCATACGTTAAACAAATTCTCACCATTATCCTATGTAGATACTATGATATATAACTTCCTGAATGCAGAACATCCAGTTGGAATGGCATTATTCATAATGTCAGTGATTGTAATTATTGGATTTGTACTTAATATGTTTATCAAGCACTTTAAGAAAGAGAGGCTCATCTAAATGTTAATAGAAGGTTTAATGACTATGACATTATTAACAGCAGATAGTCCCAGAGGAAGTCTCGATATTCAAGTTGATCAAGAGGAAAAGGAAAATGTAAACAAAGATTTAAATCAATATGATACAACTTTATTTGATAAAGACAGTAAAAAGGTAAATGATGCACTGAAAAAGCAACGAGAGAAAAAAGACAATAAAATAAAAAATGGTATGTTTCAGAACCAAGCGAGTAAAAATACTCGCTTGGATGAAACTAAAAAAGTATTGTTTTCCCCAACGAATGCTGAAAAAGCTGTGGAGAGTGATAAAAGTCCCTATATTCAAAATAAACAGGAGAAAAATGTAGTTCCTTATATTTTATTGAGTATAGGGGCTTTTTTAACAGTTGGGTTTGTCATATTTTCTATTAGAAGAGGGAGAAGGCAAAAATGAAACAACATAAAAAAGTGACATTCGATTTTACGAATTATAACTACGGAACTTATGATTTGGCAGTACCAATACACATGTCAATGAAAGCATTGTTACCATTAGTATTGGAAAGTTTAGATATTCATTTGAGTGACATAAGCAACCAAATTAAAGTAATAACGAAAAATCAACTTTTAGTTGAAAATGATAGGTTGATAGATTATCAAATTACCGACGGAGACATATTAAAATTACTATAGGGTGGATAAAAATAAATGGCTAATAAAAAGACAAGTGAGTTAAAGGATTTAGAACCACTAGATCGTCAAACTAATGATGAAAAGCATGAAAGAAGAGACATGAGAGAAATACCTAAGACATCCATTAAGAAAGAACAAAGTCATCTAATGTATTTGTTAGAGCAACATACATCATACTTTCTTGATGCAGAGTTAACAGAACTACGTGATAACTATCAAGTACATTACCATATTACAGAACATAATATTCCTTTTGAAAAAATTAAAAGTTTTTCCAAAAATGAAAAGCTGAGATATTTATTAAATATTGGAAAATTAGAAGAACTTAGAGCAACACGTTATACCTTTAATTTATCTCCAGACGAACTTTACTTTACAAAAGATGGACTTCCACTCATGAAGACAAGAGGATTAAAGAATATTGTAGAACCATTACCGTTGTCTGAAGATGATTTTCTTTTACGATACAAGTCATTAATTATTACAGCTTTTAATCAAAAAGTGAATTTCGATGCGCTTGTTGAAGGGAATTTAGAACTACATAAAGGAACACCTTTTGAAAATAAAATTATACAATCTAAGAACTTGTCTGAACTTAAGCAATTTTTAACAGAACAATATAATAAGCAACAGTCAGATTATACACAGAACTTTTCATATGTCCGAAAACGAAAATACAATACTTTTAAATGGTTAGGAATAGCAATGAGTATTATTGGCGTGTTATTAATTGCTTGTTTAGCTTATCTATATTTCTTTGTTATGAAGAATGAAGAACAAGTTGAAAAAGGATATCAATCTTATGTCAAAGCAGATTATACACAAGTACTTAATGACTACAAAGATTTAGATGGTAAAAATCTTGATAAAGAGGCACTCTATATCTATGCGAAAAGTTATATTGAAACAAACAAGCAGGGATTAGAAAAAGATAAAAAAGAGAACTTGCTTAATAGCGTTACACCAGATGCCAATAAAGATTACTTATTATATTGGATGCAATTGGGGCAAGGACATTTAGATGAAGCTTTAAATATTGCTACTTACCTAGATGATAACGATATTACAAAATTAGCTTTAATAAATAAATTAAATGAAATTAAAAATAATTCAGATTTATCTAATGATAAACGTTCTGAACAAACGAAAAAATATAACGACAAATTACAAGACATCTTAGATAAAGAAAAAGAAGTTAAAGATGAAGAAGCTAAAGAAAAAGAAGAAAAAGCTGAAGAAAAAGACAAAAAAGTAAAACAGCAAGAAGAGAATGAGAAGAAACAAAAAGAACAGGCAGCAAAAGATAAAAAGAAACGTCAAGAAGCAGAACGTAAAAAATAGTATAGGACTGAGTAACTAACTATGCATAGATTAATTATTGAATACCAGAATCAATTGAAAATGTTAAATTTAAGAAATCAAAAGACATATACCATTAGTGGAGATAAGTCAGCAGACATTACATTAGACAATTTTAATGATGTGATTCATTTAGAACAGAATGAACAAGGTACATGGCAAGCTAATCACTCTTCTATATTTAAAGGACAAGAAAGAAAGACGAATGATGGTAATGTGTCGTTATACCTATTTGATACTTCAAACATAGCATCCTTTGCTTACCCAAATACACGAGACGTGATAACCATAGGTCCTAATGATTATGATGATATTAAAATTGCTGAACTTTCGAATGTCATTATGATTAAAAATTATGCTGAAATTGGACAGACTGGATATGTTCAGTTTGTACATAATGATGATTCAAAATTATACATCAATTATGAACTTAGTAATGACAAATGGAGCAGAGCGTACATCGGGGATCATGTCTTTATCAATGGGATTTGGTTTGAAGTGCAGTCCGACGGTTTGAAAATGATGAGTCACGAAACGATGATTTCAGATTTAATCAGACTTAATCAAGATACACCAGATGCACAATCAGATGATTATAACGACTACCATCGTTCACCAAGAATCATTCATCGTGAACCTACTGAGACAATCAAAATTGAAAAACCGCCACAACCAATTCAAAAGAATAATACTGCGATATGGCGTTCCATCGTTCCGCCACTCGTAATGATTGCATTGACCGTAGTCATCTTTTTAGTCAGACCAATTGGTGTTTATATTATTATGATGATTGGTATGAGCATCGTAACGGTTATCTTTGGTATTACAACTTACTTCTCTGAGAAAAAGAAATATAAAGAAGAGGTCGAAAAGCGGGAGAAGGATTATAAAAAGTATCTTAGTGATAAGTCATCGGATATCAATAAAGCGATAAAAGACCAACGATTTAGTTTGAACTTCCATTATCCAACATTATCTGAAATTAAAGATATTGTTGAAAATAAGGCACCTAGAATTTATGAGAAAACATCACACCATCATGATTTTCTACATTATAAATTAGGTATCGCTAATATTGAAAAATCTTTTAAAGTCGATTATCAAGAAGATGAATTTGTTCAAAGAAGAGATGAATTATTTGACGATGCGAAAGAACTTTATGAATTTTATCAAGAAGTTGAAAAAGCGCCATTAATTAATGATTTAACACATGGTCCAATTGCTTATATTGGTGCCAGACATTTGATTATTGAAGAGTTAGAGAAGATGACACTTCAACTTGCCACTTTCCACAGTTATCATGATGTGGAAATGCTATATGTGATTAGAGAAGATGAACGTGACACCTTTAACTGGGCGCGTTGGTTACCTCATATAACATTGAGTGCTTTAAACATAAGAGGGTTTGTCTATAATCAACGTACACGTGATCAAATTTTGACCTCTGTATACAGTATGATTAAAGAGCGTATTCAAACGGTAAGAGAAAAAAGTAAAAGTAATGAAAAAATCGTATTCACACCACATTTAGTATTTGTGATTACTGATATGTCACTTATTATCGATCACGTTATTTTAGAATATGTGAATCAAGATTTATCAGAATATGGTATTTCATTAGTATTTGTGGAAGACGTTATTGAAAGTTTGCCAGAACACGTGGAAACAATAATAGATATTAAATCTAGAACTGAAGGCGAACTTATTATGAAAGAAGAAGAATTAGTGCAATTGAAATTCACGCCGGAAAATATTGATGGTATTGATAAAGAATATATTGCACGTCGAATTGCTAATCTTAATCATATTGAACATATGAAGAACGCAATTCCTGATAGTATTACATTTTTACAAATGTATGATGTTAATGAAGTTAATGAATTAGATGTTGCTAATCGTTGGCAGCAAAATGAAACATATAAAACAATGGCAGTACCTTTAGGTGTAAGAGGTAAAGACGATGTATTATCACTTAACTTACATGAAAAAGCACATGGACCACATGGTTTAATTGCAGGTACAACAGGTTCTGGTAAATCAGAAATTATACAATCTTATATCTTGTCTCTTGCAGTGAACTTCCATCCACATGAAGTCGCATTCCTATTAATTGACTATAAAGGTGGGGGTATGGCGAATCTATTCAAAGACCTAAAACATCTAGTAGGAACTATTACGAACTTAGACGGTGATGAAGCTATGCGAGCTTTAACATCTATAAAAGCAGAATTGCGTAAACGTCAAAGATTATTTGGAGAACATGATGTTAACCACATCAATCAGTATCACAAGTTATTTAAAGAAGGTATAGCAACTGAACCTATGCCACATTTATATATTATTTCCGATGAGTTTGCTGAATTGAAATCAGAACAACCTGATTTTATGAAAGAACTCGTTTCAACAGCACGTATTGGTCGTTCTTTAGGTATTCATTTGATCTTAGCGACACAAAAACCATCTGGTGTGGTTGATGACCAAATATGGTCTAACTCTAAATTCAAACTTGCTTTGAAAGTACAAGATAGACAGGACAGTAACGAAATTTTAAAAACACCAGACGCAGCTGATATCACATTACCAGGACGAGCGTACTTACAAGTCGGTAATAATGAAATTTATGAATTATTCCAGTCTGCTTGGAGTGGTGCAACGTACGATATCGAAGGTGAATCATTAGATAATGAAGATAAAACAATCTATATGATTAATGATTATGGTCAATTACAACCTATCAACAAAGACTTAAGTGGATTAGAAGATGAAGAACCAACTGAAACTCAAACAGAACTCGAAGCAGTGATTGATCATATTGAGGATATTACAGAGCGTTTAAATATACCGGATATTAAACGACCTTGGTTACCACCATTACCTGAGATGGTATATCAATCAGAATTAATTGAAACAGATTTCAACAAATTATGGACAGATCAACCTAAAGAAGTCGAATTAACTTTCGGGTTGAAAGATGTGCCAGAAGATCAATATCAAGGACCGATGACATTGAAGTTAAAACAAGCAGGTCATATTGCATTGATTGGTAGCCCTGGATATGGACGGACGAACTTCCTGCACAATGTTATCTTTGATGTGGCACGTCACTATCGACCAGATCAAGCGCATATGTATTTATTCGATTTTGGTACAAACGGTTTAATGCCTGTCAGTGATGTTCCACACGTCGCAGATTATTTCACAGTGGATCAAGAGGATAAAATTGCTAAAGCCATTAAACAAATCCATCAGATTATCGCAGAACGTAAAAAGTTATTAAGTCAAGAACGTGTGATTAACATCGATCAATATAATAAAGAAACAGGAAAAACAGTGCCCAACGTCTTTATTATCATTGATAACTATGACACAGTAAAAGAATCACCTTTCGTCGAAGATTATGAAGAAATGATGGCTAAAGTGACAAGAGAAGGTCTAGCATTAGGTGTTTACATTATCTTGACTGGTTCTAGATCAAGCGCCGTTAAATCATCTATATTTACTAATATTAAGACGCGCATTGCATTATACTTATTTGAAAATAATGAACTAACAAACATCATTGGATCATATAAAAAAGGTGTTAAAGATATTAAAGGACGTGCAGCCATCAACGATGACAACTTCACACAATTCCAAATTGCACAACCATTTGAAGTGAAAGAAGGGCAAACCTACAATAGCTGCATCAAAGATGAAATCGCACAAATGAACGAACACTACGTAGGCGAATATCCTGCACACATTCCGATGATGCCAGAAAAAGTACTTCGAGAAGAGCTAGAAGCTAAATACGACTTTGAAAAAATCATTTTAGAAGATCATAAACTGCCAGTAGGATTAGACTTTGAAGACGTAGAATTGGTTAGTTTAGATGTTACAAAGCCTAGTATTATTACTGCTGTAAAACCGAACGAACATGAATATTTAAGTCGAATTATTATGAATCAATTAGAAGTATATAGCAAAAACAATATGGTTATATTAGTTGATGTGGATGAAAATATGAATTCGTATTCGGAAAGTGTTTCATCATATCATTCTTCACCTTCTGAATTAAATATGATTCGTACTGGCTTTAAACAAGAAATTGCTTCTAGAAAAGAAGGAAAACGATCTTGTAAAGAACGTAAAATTGTATTCATTAACAACATAAAAAGATTTAACCAAATTACAGGAATGAATGAAGATGAAGTGAGGATGTTATTTAATGAAGGTCCAAAATATAATGTGATTGTAATAGCTAGTGGATTGTATTCAGACACAATAGGCGCATTTGATCGAGAAAGTAAAATGTTGACACGTACAGTCAATCAATCAATTATTGGACATAAAATTTCTGAGCAAGAATTCATTAAAGTGAAAGATCAATTTGGTGAACCAGAATTAAAACCTCAAGAAATGTATATCGTGGATAACCAAGAATATAAAAAATTAAAAGTAATAGAGGATGTTTAAAGATGATAAAGTTAAATCAGTCTTCAGTAACTGCTGATATTAAAAATATACGCAACAATAGTCAAGGGATAATGAGTGAAAATGGGGAAGTAAACTTATCAAAGACCAATTTAGTAACATTTACAGAATATGTTGATATGTACGAAAGCTATAATAAAGCTATTTCCAATTATGAATCTATAGTTTCACAAGATGTGGAAGCAATGCAAACAACTGTTAATGAAATAGTGGCGAATGATAGTGATATCGCTAATCAAATTGGGCAAAATAATTAATATATGAAAAGCATATATTTTTATCATGGAGGGTATAAATGAGTAATAAATTCGCAATAAGACAACAAATTTCTCAGAAAAAAAGTGAAAAAATTGAAAAAAACACTGAATTAACAGGATTAAATGGTGATTTGGAAAGATTAGAGCATGCATTAAAAGATGTTAAATCAGCAAAAGATGATTTTAATCAAGCTAAAAGTTCTTATGATAAAACTAAAATAACAGATTCTGATTGGAAAGGAGAAACTAGAAATAAAAGTAATAAAAAAAAGCAGGAAATAAATTCAGAATTGAAAAATGTTAACCAAGATTTTGAAAACGCAGAAAATGATTTAGAGGATGACATTTCGAAAAAAAATAAAGAAATAAAAGGAGTTGAAAATCAAATTAGCAAATTATCTCATGATATAAAGGTACTGGAAGCTAAATTATAATGGAGGGATAACAATGGGAACAAAAGTTGATATGACTGAAGTTCATAATATGAAAAAAGCAGTCGAAAGTTCTCTTAAATCAGTTGATTCTAATGTTGACCAATTAAGTTCAAGTATGTCCAAATTGATTAATACAGATGGATTTGAAGGGAAAGCTGCTTCAAGTGTTAAGAATTATACAAATACCTTTCATATAAAATCAATTAATAAAATCAAAAAAATAAATAGAGATTTTAAGTCTGATTTAGACAAGTCCATTAATAAATTTGAGTCAGAAGTAGATAATAATCAAGCAGCGATTTTAGACGAAAGTAAAATTAAAGAATATAAAAAGGAAATAGTTGATGCATTAAGAGATGCATTTAAGTCTAGTGATGATGCAAATAATGCGATAAATGATGTGTCAGATTTATCAACAGCAAAAAAAATAAAATATGATAATCTGTCTAATAAGATGGCAGATTTTAATAAACATATAGATAAAACTTTAGAAAAACTTACTTCGTTCGATGCTAATAATTCTATTGATGGTGACAGAACTGATAATTTAATTACAGAATTAAGTGGGCTTAGTTCTTACGTTAAGGGCTTATCTTCTAATAGAGCAAGAATCAGTTCAACAACTAAAAAGATAGAAAAAGCAATCGCCAGACATCAAACAAGCCAAGAATTAATAAAATGGCAAAAGTATCTAGAAAAAACAAGTGACACAATTTATAAGAAACCCTTTAATAAAAATGCTTATGATGCTATGGTTCAAGCTGGCAGAGAATATTTCGCTTTAAAGGCAATTGGTAATGGTAGTGCAATGAAAGGTTTTAAAAAATATAACAATACCAGAGACATAAACAAATTAATAAATAATATGGATAAAAAACAATTGAGAAAAATGGCAATGGTATTTAATACAAATAGAGATAATATTAAATTAAAAAATGCAATAAAAAATACTGGTGAATTTGTTAAAAATAATCCATTTAAAAAAGGTAATTTAGTTAATTGGATGTCTAAAGTACAGGAATATGATAATAAAACTGCTGAAATATTGAAAAAAGACTTGAAGAATAAAAATTTTCAATATAAGTTTGGTGACGCTAAAAAGTTCTTTGATGCAAAAGAAATGAAAAAGGCGGCATCAACTGAATTTAAAAATACTTTTTCTAATCAAAGTTTTAGAGAAACATTTTTGAAGAAAGAAAATTTAAAATCAAAATCCGCAATTCAAAAAAACATAAAAAAATATTGGAATGAAGATATAAAAGGTGTAGCCAAAGATTTTAAAAACAAAAATATTTTAGGGAAGTTAGGAAAATTGACAAAAATGGGAGGGAAAGCATTAAAACCATTAGCTGCTATTACCGCTATAACAGATAATATGAGTAAAGATTCACTGCAAGAAAAATTAGTAGGTGCAGGAGTGGACTTATCAATCTTAGGTGGAAGTGCAGCAGCAGGTGCAGCAGTAGGAACTGCTATACCAATCCCTGTAGTAGGGACATTAGCAGGAGCTGGAGTTGGTATTTTAGCAGGTATGTTAGGAGATATTAAAGTTGAAGATAAGGCAGTTAAAGATATAGCAAAAGATAAAATTAATAATTCAATAGATAATAGTAAAAAAATTGCTAAAAATTCATGGAATACTGTAACTAAAGGTGTAAGTTCAGTATTTAGTTGATAAAAGGAAGGTGTACATTATGGAGGAAAATCTACAAAAAAAATCAATAGAATCAATTCAACATTCACATTTAATAGGATTATCATTAGTGAATTTCATTATTTTTGGATTTTACTATTTTATATATTCAGGTCCAGGTATAAGAGGTAATATGCCATTATATATGAAAATATATTTAATAGTATCATTATTATTATGGCTGACTCTTTATTTACAAGAACGCGAGTATATTTTTAAGAACTATAATCGAAAAAATTATAAGTTCAGAGTTGCAATATATATGAGCATCAATTTACTTTCAGGATACAACATTCCATTTTTAATTAGTTCTGCTTATGCTTTTTATTTTGCAGATTCTAGAGACGATACTTTTACATATTGGTTGTTAATTTGTGGGCTCATAATAGTCTCTGCTATAGGTCTATTCTTATTTTGTCTAGGTGAATTTGAGATGTTCGGTATCCAAAACGGTAGTTTTATTAGAATGATTGGTATTTTAATTGTTTTATTATCGTTTGGACTATTGTTGTATGTATCATTAATTCTTCCTGTTTATTCTGAAGAAAATAGAACGATTTGGATGGGAATGATAATGTTATTTTGTAGCCATTTGCTTATTGGACGAACATATTTTTACTTAGGTCTGTTAAATTATGACATTAGTGAAGATGGGGTGAAATTATAATGGAATTAGGTATGCTTATCATGCCATATTGTGTAAAAATAACATTTGAAATTGATAAAGAAGAAAATTGGTTAGAAAGTTTAGATACGGTAAATGAATTTTTTATTGATAAAGATATATACCCAACAGGACCTATAATATTTCAAAGAAAGCTTATTGGGATTAATGAATATCAATATACTGTTTTTATTTCTTTAAATGATGAATTACAACATATCCCTGAATTAAACATAGAATATATTGATATGTTAGAAGTTGGCCCTACTTTATCAGAAAAATGTTTTAATGAAGATGAGTTTGAACAAGTATATAAAGAAATAAACTTAGCAGCTGAAAATAATGATTTATCAGTCATTGATCAACCTTATTATCATGTTATGGTAGATTACTTTGGAGGGACTGTATTTGAGATATATGCTCAATTAGAAATAGGTGATGATAATGAATGAAAATAGTTATTCTTATATAATGTTAAAAAATTTAGCATATAAAACCTATTTTGATATAAGCAAAGAAGATTTTGAAAGAGTATTTAACGATTTTCAAAAATGTTGTGAACATAAAAATGTTTTAATTGTAGGAGATATTAATTTTGCTGTAACGCAAGTAGATTTAGAAAAAAGAATGAATTTGGATGTTTTTGCATCAGTTGATAGGGCTTTTTCACCTAGTAATGAACTTAAGTATAGGACTTACTTTTGTTTGAATATGTTATTACAAGGAAGAATTAAAACAAATAATTTTATAGAAGAAGAAATTGAACTTTTAGAAGAAATGAACAATTTTGCCAGACGTGAAAATTTAACTTTTATATCACCTTATTACCATACATTTAAATATGATAGAAAAGGTGAAAAAGGTTGGTGTGAAATCAAAGCGAAGGTATATGAGAATGATTAAGGATGTGTAAATATTGGTTTATTTTGTACTGATTGGAGTATTTATTATATTTTATTTAGCGCTATTTGATAGTCTTCTGAAATCTGAAAATCTTTCAATTTTATCTATTATTTTAGATTTTATTATTATAGTAATGTTGATTGTTTTTCATTTTATTGGAAATAAACTTACAGGAAATGATTTAAGTAATTATATAGCATTTACTTTAATTGGTTCATTTGTGTATATATATTTTGCAATCAAAAATTTTTGGACAAAACCCAAAGTTTTGAACTATCTAATTAGTAAACAGGAAAATGCAAATCAAGATGATATAGAATATCAAGAGTTAGATTTACAAGTCTCAAAAATTAAATCTGTTTACTATTTTTTAATTGCTATAGCACTTTTAATACTTACAAAAATACATATTGTTAGTGATATTAAAGCAGACAGTTTGTCAATGAACCCTGTATTTATTTTTGTTGGAATGATTATTATAGTTATCTGGCTAATAATGGACTTGTATAGAAAGAAAAAATATGGCATTTTTTTATTTAAATCATTAATTCCTATTGTAGTGACAGTATGGATCATAATATCGTCTGTATTATTGTATTAATTCTATAATTATTTTAAACTATTACAGAGAGGAGATTTAAAATGGAGAAAACTGGAAAGCCTTTAAAAGTATGGACTTGGATATTTATTGTATTAACTATAGTAACGCCTTTATTCGCGATTGGAAGTATCATTTGTAGTATTAAGTATAAAAAATATGATGAAGTTAAAGGCGCTAAATTACTACAAATTTCAATAATTGTAGCAGTTATTATTTTTGTTCTAAATTTATTAACTTTATTTGGATTAAGATAAGTCTTGTAACAATAAAAAATAACACATAAAGATGGAGTAGATGGATGTAGAAGTATTCATTTACTCCATTTTTATATTTTCAACCCTCCTTTAGTGAAAACAGGCATGCATGAAGGTATGCAAAATATGGCAAGTCGTATGACGCCTAAAATGACAGCAATGAAAGATAGTGTTCTCAACCAGTCTAAGAACTTTACACAGAACAATCGAGTCGGCCAAATGTTGAGTAATATGAGAGGCCAAGCGTCTAATACGGTACAACAAGGTAAGCAATGGATAGGCCATCAAGCCCAACAAGTGAAACAAGCGACGAATCATATATTAGAAAAGGAAATACCATTTACACAACCTAGAGTTGCAGTTGCAGGCGTAGGTAGTGTTCAAGTGGGTAAAGGTGCTACACTTAAAGAAGTGAGCCAAAGTATTCAACGTACATTCACCCCCAATCATCAAGTCACACACCAAAAGATAGTATGGTAAAGAGTGAAGGTAAACATGTAAGTAGAAGTCAAAGTCATGGTTCCAATTCTGTTCATTATCATGAAGACCCTAACCTTACAAAGGTTGAATATGATGCCCATTATGAACGTCGATTTATGAAGCCTAAGAAATTGAAGGCCAACATCGAATATACAACACCGCATGGACATGTGTATCGAACGGATCACAAAGGCCGCATTAAAGAAGTATATGCGGATGACCTATCACTTCTAGATGGCGGACGTAATTCATATGCGCAACGAACAGTTGGAAGAGAAGATCGTTTGCCAGATGATGACGGCGGTCATTTAATTGCGCGCGCATTCGGAGGTTCTAAAGATATAGACAATCTCGTACCCCAAAGTAAATACATCAATCGCTCATTTAAAGAGAACGGTCAATGGTATAAGATGGAGAAAGAATGGCAAAAAGCAATTAAAAAGGGAAGAGAAGTAAAAAATATTAAAATTGAAGTCCAATATAGGGGGGACAGTTAAAGGCCAACTCAGTTTAAAGTAAAATATGAAATAAATAATAGGAAACTTGAGAGACATATAAAAAATATATAGAGGTGAAACAATGGAATTTGAAGAAAAATTAAACGAAATGTATCAACAAATCGCAAGTAAAATTAATGAAATGATTCCTGTGGAATGGGAACGAGTATATACAATGGCATATATAGATGACCAGGGTGGCGAAGTTTTTTTAAATTTCATCCAACCCGACAGTAACGACATACATTACTATACTAGTATTCCAGATGATTATAATGTTTCTGAAAGAATATTTGATGAATTATCAGACGAACTTTACGAAAATTTTGATAGACTCCGAGAGCTATTTATAGAAAATAATCAAGAGCCATGGACATCGTGTGAATTTGATTTTACCAATGAAGGTAAATTAAATGTGTCCTTTGATTATATTGATTGGAAAAATTCAGAATTTGGACAGTTAGCTAGAGAACGTTATTATGAATACAAAAAATTCGGTATGATTCCTAAATATGAAGACGAAAGAGAAGAAATTAAAGAAATAGAACAGTTCATTAAAGAACAAGAAAAAGAGTAAAATGAAGTGAAGAATGACTAAGCAATGTAAAAGTTGCTTAGTTTTCTTTTGATTACAACGAATAGTAAATTTTAATTTTACTACTAAATACATATAAAATATTTTAGAGAGAAAGCCAACATCGAATATACAACACCGCATGGACATGTATATCGCACGGATCACAAAGGCCGAATTAAGAAGTATATGCAGATGACCTATCACTTCTAGATGGCGGACGTAATTCATATGCGCAACGAACAGTAGGAAGAGAAGATCGTTTGCCAGATGATGGCGGCGGTCATATAATTGCGCGCGCATTCGGAGGTTCTAAAGATATAGACAATCTCGTCCCACAAAGTAAATACATCAACCGCTCATTTAAAGAGAACGGTCAATGGTATAACATGGAGAGAGAATGGCAAAAAGAAATTAAAAAGGGAAGAGAAGTAAAAAACATTAAGATTGAAGTTGAATATAAAGGTGGAAGTCAAAGACCAAGTGGTTTTTCAGTTGATTATGAAATAAATGGATATAATCAAACTAGATACATTAAGAATATATAGGAGGAATAGAAAATGATTTTTGAAGAACAAGTAAGTAAGCTTTATAATGAAATCGCTAATGATGTCAGTGACATGATACCTGATAAATGGGAAAATATTTATTTAAAAGCATATGTAAATGATGAAAGTAGTGAAGTGTTTTTCTTTTACACTAAGAATAATGAAAATGAATTATATTATAGTGGAGATATCCCAAAGCTATATAATGTGTCTCCAGTTATATACAAAGATTTATTGATAGAGGTTCATGAAAAATTTATAAAATTAAGAGATGTCTTTAAAAAAGAAAATCAGGAAACGTGGACATCATGTGAATTTAATTTTAGTAATGAAGGGAAATTGAATGTATCATTTGGATATATAGATTGGAAAAACTCAGATTTTGGACAATATGACCGGTTTAATTATTATAGATATAAAAAATTTGGTGTTCTACCTGGATTAGATTATACGAAAGAAGAAATTAAAGAAATAGAACAATTCATTAAAGAACAAGAAGAAAAGTAAAAGGTAGTGAAGAAAGACTAAGCAATGTAAAAGTTGCTTAGTTTTTTTGATTACAAAGCATAGAAAATTTTAGTTTTATTACTAAAAAATACATATAAATTATTTTAAAGAGAAGGCTAACATCGAATATACAACACCGCATGGACATGTGTATCGTACGGATCACAAAGGTTGAAGAAGCATATGTGAAAGACCTCCCCCTTAAGATGCTGGATATTTAATTATGAAATCATTTAGACGCTCTAAAAATTTAGGAAATCTCGTAAAAATATATAATGGTGCTTACTGCTTTCATTAAATTTCACTTGTTTTTCTACTTTTTTAATTTTGCATGGACTTTTTTATCAAAAGGAGGATTTAAAGCAGCAGCGGGAGATGGTAAAGCGAAAGTTAAATTAGGTGAAGGAAAAGCTGCAATTGAGTTTCGGAGTGCAAAAGTTGGAGTAGAAATAAAAATAGAAAAAATTTATTAACTTCAGTAATCAGTAGAAATTAAAGCCAAAATAGCAGACTTAAATGATAAAATAAAAAGAGC
>ERZ1023290.55-NODE-55-length-20696-cov-203.995979_pt1 | contig 20696 bp, 20 predicted proteins | sample MGYA00380469_ERZ1023290 | MGnify/ENA primary metagenome ERZ1023290 (study PRJEB33173, sample SAMEA4830319) | metagenome | study: EMG produced TPA metagenomics assembly of the PRJEB25223 data set...
TTTTTAATAAGTCAACTAGATAATGTTCAATAAATTTTGGCGTATACATTAACTTAATATAATTTGAAAATATATCTTGAAACGAATCATGATTATTATAAAAAAAAGAATAAATATTTGATAAATATTTATTAAGGAAATCTTTTGTAACGTACGTAATTTTTGTTTTATGGTGCTCCTTAAAATTGAATGGTAAATCTACAAAAACCCTAAAAGCTTCTTTTTTAGAATACAATATGATACTTTCAATTTTATGTTTTTCATTAGTTATAAAGCTAAAAATGTAAGCAATATTAAGGGCATCTGAAATACATTTATCACTAGTTAAATTGTTTTTATACTCAAATTTTAGTGAATTCTCATATTGAAAGGTGATTTCGTTAAATCTAGTTCTTTTACGATTTATTTTACAAGCTGAAGAAAGACGAACTTCATTCAATGAAATTATTTCTTTCTTTAGATTAGCTTTATCGATAGAAATAGTATATTCATTATTTGTTTGATCCCTTTTAATATCAAATGGTATGTGATTTATATTTTCTTTTAGACCACTAAATTTAACACTTATGCTATCAAAAGTTTTAGGAATCTCTGTATGAGAAATAGATACCCAAATTTGAGTGAATAAATACTCATATTCGTTACTTCCTGGAAAATTTATAGTATGCCTCGATAAAATGCCGTTTCTAAGATACAATGTTTCTCCTTTTGCAGTAATAAATTGGCATTGGTTTATTCTTTCTTCATAATCCATATCAGTATTAAATAATAATTGATAATTACTACCATCACTTTTTAAAATTCCAGCTTCCTTAAAATCAGATATAATTAATGTTCCAGATATTTCAAAAGTATCAGTATTACTAATTTTTTTTAATTTCATTAATAAACTCCTTGCTTACCAATATAAAATAGTATTTATATTATATCATTTAATTTCAGAGTGTATGTGCTTTTAGAGTACACCCTAATCATACAAAGTGAGTTGTTGAAATTATCGTAACTAAAACGTATGATTAGGGTGTATATTAATTGTGGAGTGAAAATAAATGATTATAGGTTATGCAAGAGTATCTTCGATAGATCAAAATTTAGAAAGACAATTAGAAAATTTAAAAACGTTTGGTGCTGAAAAAATATTTACAGAAAAACAATCTGGGAAATCTATTGAAAATAGACCGGTACTTCAAGAAGCTCTTAATTTTGTAAGAATGGGAGATCGATTCGTTGTGGAGTCTATTGACCGTTTAGGACGTAACTATGATGAAATTATTGAAACTGTGAACTATTTAAAAGAAAAAGACGTACAGTTAATGATTACAAGTCTACCTATGATGAATGAAGTGATTGGTAATTATTTACTGGATAAATTTATGAAAGATTTAATCATTCAAATCTTAGCAATGGTTTCAGAACAAGAGAGAAATGAAAGTAAACGTCGACAAGCTCAAGGTATTCAAGTCGCAAAAGACAAAGGTGTATATAAAGGACGTCCTTTACTCTATTCACCGAATGCGAAAGATCCTCAAAAACGTGTTATCTATCATCGAGTTGTCAAAATGTTAGAAGAAGGACAAGCAATTAGTAAGATTGCGAAAGAAGTTAATATTACAAGACAGACAGTTTATAGAATTAAAAATGATAAGGGATTATCTTGGTAAATGGATTGTCAATGCAAATGAGCGTTTCTCACAGCGTCCCAAAATATATGTTAATCATGTATTATGAGATTTTAATAATAAGACAGGAAAAAGAGAGAGCGTTTTTACCCTCTCTTTTTTTTATATTTTTTCTCAATAACGAACATTTTTAATATGGAGGGATTATGCTTTTCTTGATTTAACTTTTTCCCATTCAATTTTCAGGTAATTATTAATAAGATCTTTATATTCATCTATTTTTGTTTCTTCTAAAGTATTATTACTATCATAAGATTCTCTGATATTTTTTTTTAATTCATTTAAAGAATCATAGATTTTCTCATTGCTAATTGATAAATCCTCTTTATAAAAACTTGCACTACTTTCAACTGCAACTAGTATTTTTTTATGTTCGATTCGTACTTTATGAATATCATATTTATTTATCGGAAATAAATTTTTCATTTCTTCTATAGAAGTAAATAGATTATACATAGCACTGGTTCTATCTATTTTTTTGTTATTTAAAACTTTCGTTTGTTCCTTTACCTTTTCTTGTATATTGTCTATTTCTTCTTTGTATTTTTCCGCATTATTGTCTCTTTTCCTTGATTCATATTCTAAACCTTCTAACAAGGTGCTTCTCATATTATCTAACATATTAATATCTTTAGTTTTTTCACTATAAAAATTTTGATGAGTGTTGAAATCATAAAATGCTTTTATCAAATTAGTATTTACTTCTCTTACTTTCTGAATCCAATTTATCCTTGAATCTTCAATTTCAGATTTTCTTTTCATTGAATTGTCTATTTTATAACCCACCCACACTGACGTTAAACTAATTAATGCTACAAAAATGGCAAACATATTTTTCATCATCCAATCTTTTTATTCTTTCGTCTGCTTTTAGTTGCAATAACTTAACTTTTAGTTTAGATAAGTTATTGCATTAGGCTGTGCTTTACATAATAGGTTTTTATCAGTATCAAACAAATATCTTTTGTAAGAGTCCTTGTTTGCGCTGTTTTAAAAAATCAATTTTTTTAGATTGGTTTTCAATTAATTTATCTATTTTAACTAAAAAATCTCCAATTTTTTTCTGTTCTTCTAAACAAGGAATTTCAGTTTCATAATTTAAAAAATCTTCAGGTTTAACCGCCATTCTCTCATATACTGTACCTTCTTCATATTTTCTAACTCGGTTTATAAAATCATTTCTAGTAACTAGTAATTCAATAAATAATGGAGAATATCCATTGTTAACCTCAAAAGTAATATAAATAGGTGAAAAAATTACTGAACCAATACGATTTCTAGTAATTACTCCAAACTTCAAATTCGCTGGATTATAGCAAATGTCATTCATTATAGTAACTTTATATTTTTTACTTTTATCTTTTACTAAAAAGTCTCTATTATACCTATCAGACTTTAACGTGATACCACTAGTTGATAATGTGGCGTGTGGGTAATTCTCTGTTTTACTAGCATATTCTTTTCTTTCACTTAAAATATCTTTTAATTTTACTACTGCCCAATTAGGATAATCATTTCCATTGTCATCTTTAAATCTTAACTCTTTAGAAAATAACTTTTGAATATATCCACGCTTTTGTTGGTCTAGTAACTCTAATTTCTTCTCTTCTAATTTAATTTGTTTATCTATCTTGTGAAAAAATTGCCCGATTTTTTCTTGTTCTTCAATCGAACCTTTATATAACCTAATATTTTCTACTAAACCCCAATCTGCACGAGGCATTTTCGATCCCGCAGACTTATTTGCTACGTTACTAAACCTATTAGTTTGAATGAAAAAATATAAGAAAAGATTTGATAATTTTTGATTATTTAAACTGTTTAAAACCCAAATTTCAGATGAACATACACCATTAAATTGCGTATAATAATATTTATTTAAGTATGGTCTTAGCTTGCTATATAATACGCTTCCTTTACCAAATATATTCTTTTGACTTGTAAAATCTTTAGATACATATGTATTAAGTAATCGTCCAGTATCCTGTTCTATACTATCTAATTCTATATCTTGCATTACTTCATTACTTTTTGGATTAAATTTTTTACTCTTATTCGAGACAATCTCACTAAATAAATTGTATTCCCATTTCTCTTTAAACTCAGGAAATCTTAGAATTGGTTGCATTCATCACACCACTTTCATGATTCTTAAAATTTCTGGACATGTCATTTTGACACGTCCGCATCATTACTAACTTTATTAGTCATTTATATTATTGTTGCATTATTCCAATTTCCTTATTGTTTGGAACCAACAGAGCTTGATATGTTGTTGAGTTGGTACTTCGTTGTGATTAATCCCAACAAACCACCAACCAACTCGCTAACATAGTTAGCTAACATATCTCTCATTCCAAACAATAAGTTTTCTCGGTATAATAGCACTAATCTAATTGTAATCGACGCTTTATTCTTATTAAAATGCGTCCGATCTAGATTTTTTTATAACGAGCGGAACAATTAATCTAGCAACACTAGAAAAAGCAATACTCGTTATCATAATAGTGATACCTAGCATAAATATATAGCCTATTAATAAAAACCATCCCCCAGAAAAATTAAGCATATAATGCAAAAGAGACATTGATAAAATACTCAAAGCAAATTGAGAAATTATCATAATAATAGAAAATACAATGCCTTCTTTTCGAACGCATATATCTAAAAATTCCTCATAAGCACTTTTATCTTCAAGATCGTGAACTTGTTTCAACAACGTAGTAAAATGAAGTAGACCTATAGTAATACAGGCAAACCAAAAAGCCTGATTAAACAAAAAACATCCAATCGTTGCCAGGACCACAGCTGGAAATAAGTAAACGCCTAAATTAAATACAAATTTACTTTCATTCTCTTTTAGTATTTTTTCCAAATTTTTACTATGTGCTCTATCAAAAAAATTTTTTAACCTATCAAGCATATTTTGTTCTCCTTCTTCGTCTATTCTTATCTACTCATACCTCGATGTTTTTGTTGTTGTTCTTCCTTTTGTTCTTTCGGATAATATTCTGGATTCATATATTTATCAACGGTGGTTTCTACCTGTTTTGTTTTTGAATTATCTTCTGTCAATTCATTAATTCTCTTCGCATAAGCATCTCTTCCCATTCCAAATCAAACTCTGGAAATATTAATTCTGGTACATTCTTAGGTTGATTAGTCATGTGTCACCACTCCTAATTCTTTTAAGTAGCCTTCTATTTCTTGTTCTACTTCTTTTATTTCCGATTCTATCGTTTTCAAATCTGATTGTACTTGTTCTAAATCTACTGGTTCTTCTTCTTCAAATGTATCGACATATCTTGGAATATTAAGGTTATAATCATTTTCTGCAATCTCTTCTAAACTTGCCGCATAGCTATACTTATCTAATGTTTCACGATTTTTATATGTTTCAACAATTTTTTCAACATCTTCGGTTGTTAAATGGTTTTGATTTTTTCCTTTTTCAAACGATTGCGATGCATCAATGAATAATACATTATCATCGTCTTCACGACATTTTTTAAAGACAAGTATACTTGTTGGTATCGATGTACCGAAGAATAGATTTGCTGGCAATCCTATCACCGCATCTAGATAGTTTTTTTCTTTAATTAAGTACTCGCGAATGACACCTTCAGCTGCACCACGGAATAACACACCATGAGGGAGAACCACTGCCATTGTGCCGTTATCATCTAAGTGATAAATCATATGTTGAATGAATGCAAAGTCAGCTTTTGATTTAGGCGCTAATTTACCATAATTACTAAAGCGTGGATCTTCTAAGAATTGTGGATCAGAACTCCATTTCGCACTATAAGGTGGATTTGCAACCACAGCTTCAAAACGTTCGTCTGAAATAGCCGGATCTTCTATCGTATCTCCATTTTCAATCTTAAAATTCGCATAGTTCACATCATGTAATAACATGTTCATACGAGCTAAGTTATACGTTGTACTATTGTACTCTTGACCATAATATTGACGTACATTAGCTTCACGGCCAACACGAAGGAGTAACGATCCCGATCCACATGTAGGGTCATAAACGCTCTTAATATCTTTTTTATTTGCTGTTACAATTTTAGCTAAAATTGTTGAAACTTGTTGTGGTGTATAGAATTCGCCAGCTTTTTTACCTGAACTTGCTGCGAATTGACCAATTAAGTACTCATAAGCATCACCTAACATATCGATTTCCATATCACTATGAACAAAAGGTAATGTAGATGTCTTCATCATTACTTTTGAAATCAATTTTGTACGTGCCGCATTAGAGTTACCCAAACGTGAAGAATTAAGGTCTAAATCATCAAATAAGTGAATAAAGTCATCTTCACTATCATGACCCCGTGTAGAATTTTCTATGTTTTTAATCGCATTGCTCAGGTCTTCCATTTCAAAAGCTTGTTTCTCAATTTTTTTAACTAAGTGACCAAATAGATATTGTGGCTCAATCACATAACCGATACGTGAAATAAATTCTTGTTCTAAGACGGGTCTATAATCTTCATCTGCCATCGCAGTTTCGTAATCTATATTGTCTTCAGCTAAGAGTATTTGTGCTTGTTCTTCAATTTTTTCACTTAAGAAACGATAAAAAATCATACCTAAGATATAGTTTTTAAACTCGTTGGCATCCATATTGCCACGTAAGTCATCAGCGATAGACCATAGATTTTTTTGTAATTCAGCTTGTTGTTGGCGTTGTTTTTCCGTAATAGACATTTAATTGTCCTCCTTGAATAAAGTGTTGGATAAGAATTGCTTTTTTAACCGACTTTGTCTTTGTTTTAATACGTTTAATTGTTTTTCTTTAATACCAATTTGCCCAATCAACCGTTGTCGTTCAATTGAAGGTAAGGTAATATAGAGTGATTTTAACTGTTGATGTGTTAGTTTTTTTATTGTTGAGCCACCTTGCATATATTGCTTATATTGCGATTGTACCTCTGGTGCTAGTTGAAACCAATAGACTAAAAAAGCAGGTTCCAATAAGTCTGAAGTAACTTCAATTTTTGTATAGTTATAAGGTAAAATTGAACCATCGTGTCTTGCGCTCACTAAGGTGCACTCACCTGTCATCATACTTATGACAATATCATCTTTACGTATAACGGTTGCTCTTGATGTATCTTTTAATTTGATGACTCTAGGTTGATATGTATCATCTATGGTTAACCCTAAATCTATATCTAGCATATTTTGATCATATATCATATAACGATTCCCTAGGTCGCTCTCATCAACTTCTAAGCGCTGTATTAATGTGCCACTTTGATAATTAACATAATCTTTTAACATACCAAATCTCCTGTAGTTTTGTTTTTCTACAAAACAAATGTAGCATGATTTTAAAATAAAAGCAAGTGTAGTTTAAAAAAACTACACTTACTTTACATTAAACACTATATTTTTTAACCATATCTTTGATAAATGATTTAACACGCTTTATTTTTTTAGTACGTATTAATAGGCCACCAGAAACGCCTTCTTCAATTAAGTTATTATTTAAATGACCACTAAATTCAAATTCCTTAACTAACGATTTCAATAATTCTAACGGATAATCTGTTTCCTCAGAAAATTGTTCCAGCTCTCCGACCTTCACTTTAGATTCATAATTATAATAAGCATCATCAATTGAATCACCTTCATTTAAGTTCGGTACGACTTTATCTAGGAATGTTCGAATTAAATCGGATTTCAATCTCAATTGGTCATCGTCAGCTTTATCAAGAACTTTACGAATCTCTTTAATGTCTTTTGCTTGTTGTTCTGTATCACTTAAATCAATTTGATTTAATAAATCTAAAATATACTGCACATTAATCAAATCATTGCGTAAAATCTCAATATTAAAATCAATATTGTCTAATATAGATTCTCCCTCTCCAGTTTCTTTATCAGGTCGCATCACTTTATCATAGATATCTAAATATTTACCTTTATAATCTTCATATGTTTGTTCATCAATCCCTAACGTTTCTTTATCAAATGCAAATTCATCAAACGTTTTTAACTTTTGCATATGCTTCGCTAACTCGCGATATGCGATTACAAAGTCACGCTGATCTTCTTCTCTTTCTAATTGGTCTACGGCTTGAGGTGTTTCAGCTAATTCAAATAGTTCAATCAGAGCCTGTTTAAATTTCGTTAAGTACGCTTGGAACGATAAGCTCAATACCGTATCTGTATTGTCTGTTTTAGAGAAAAGCTCAATAGCCTCATCCGTTTTTTCTTTTAAGTTTCTATAAGCAACAATGTTTCCATAGGGTTTCGTTGGCTCTTCCACACGATTGGTACGTGAGTAAGCTTGAATAAGCGTATGATGCTGTAAATTACGATCAACATATAACGTATTCAATTTTTTACTATCAAAGCCTGTTAAGAACATATCGACAACAATAAGAATATCTAATTTTTGATCGGGTAATCCTTTTTTGACACGGTTTGATACATCATTGAAGTAACCATCAAACGTTTCCGTTGAGAAATTTTTATCAAAGGTCTCATTATAGGTTTGAATGATACCTTCTAATATATCTCTTCTCGTTTGTTCATCCATGGTATCATCTATGACTTCATTATCTTGATAACTGAATATTGTAGTGACATTTAAATTATGTACACCTTGTTTCTTCAATTTTTGGAAAACACGATAATATTGAATCGCCATTGGAATACTTTGAACGGTCAACATACCTGTGTACATTTGATCACGTGTTTTTTTATTATGATTCGCAATAATATGTTCTGCTACTTTTTGAACACGTTCGTCTGCCATCCATATTTCAGCTTCATTAATTTTATTAACATAACCATCTTCGATAATTTTTTCGCTACGGTCAAACGTATTCATATATTCAACGGAAAAACCTAGCACGTTACCATCTCTAATCGCATCTTTGATTAGATAATGGTGTAGACATTCTCCAAAAATATCCGCAGTCGCGCGTCCATCTTGACTCGCATTCTCTTCAAATCTAGGCGTTCCCGTAAAACCAAAGTATTGGGCGTTTCCGAAATGTTGTCTAATGATACGATGCATTGAACCAAATTGTGTTCTATGGCATTCGTCAATAATGAAAACGACTTTATCTTCTTTATAACGTTCCATTGCTGGATGTCCTGATTTAATCGCATTATCCATTTTTTGAATCGTCGTAACAATTAGTTTCCGTGTAGGATCCTCCATTTGTTTGAGTAACTTTTTAGTATTGAATGTCCTATCAACAGAATCTGACTCAAACTTATTAAATTCCCCTAAAGTTTGACCATCTAGGTCTTTACGATCGACTAAGAATATAACTTTCTTAATATCTGGTTCTTGCGCTAAGACTTGACTCGCTTTAAACGATGTGAGGGTTTTACCACTCCCTGTCGTATGCCAAATATAACCATTGTTATTTGTTTCTATAGCACGATTTAACAAAGCCTCTACAGCATAGACTTGATATGGTCTTAAAGCCATTAATATTTTATCTGTTTCATTAATAATCATGTATCGACTAATCATTTTAGCAATATGGCAAGGTTCTAAAAAAGATTCGATGAAGTCTTTAAGGACATTAATGCGCTCATTTTTTTCATCACTCCAGTAGAACATATGACTTTTCATGATTTTTTGATCGCTATTCGCGTAGTAGCGTGTTTCCATTTTATTACTCACAACAAACATTTGTATGAATCTAAATAACCCCGTATAGTTTTGACGGCGATAACGTTCAATCTGATTAAAAGCTTCTGTAATCGCAACGCCACTACGTTTAAGTTCAATTTGAACCAAAGGTAATCCATTAATTAAAACAGTTACATCATAACGACTTTTGTGTGTATCATTTACACTCACTTGATTTGTGACTTGAAATGTATTTTGACACCACTTTTTTATATTCATTAAGCTAAGATAAACTTTTGTTTCATCGTCACGTTCTAGTACATATTTATCTCTTAATATTTGAGCACTTTCAAATACACTTTTATCACTTATATCAATCATGATACGTTTAAACTCACTATCTGATATAGGCGTACCCTCTAATTTATCTGCATTTCGTTCATTTAAAATACGTCTAAAATTCTCTTTCAATTGTGTTTCGTTGCGCAATAATACACGCTCATACCCCAAATCTTGTAGCTGTTTAACTACATTTTCTTCTAAACCATATTCACTTTGGTATCCCAATTTAACCTCTCCACCCTATCAATCTTTAATATAATTAAATAGTAACATATAAGAAAGCTTATATATGGTGAGTAATGATGCTCAACACCATAATTGCTAATATACTTTACAAGATATATATAATTATTTATCTGATACCAATCATTTACATAATCAATGATTATCAGAAGTTCCATCATTATAAAAGGTGTATCAAAGGTTTATAAACTCTTGATACACCTTTTATATTCATTTTTAATTACCAAACAGTTTACTCCAAAAACTTTTTTTAGAATGATTTTCGTTTCTGATATCCTCTTTCTGCTCACCATCTATTTTATTACCTTGTTGCGGTTCACTATCTTGTTGATTATCCTCATGTTTATCTTTACTTTCATCCCTAAAATGGGAAACCATTTTTTCTTTTTGACTATCTGAGTCACTGTTTATGGAATCCATATTTTCCATTGTTTCTTGAATTTCAATGTCCTGCCTCTTATTAGAAGAATAATTGAGTTGCCTTTCTTCTTCTAACTCAGACTCCAACCTTTGTATTTTTTTGTTACTTTCTAATGCTAATACTTGTTGGTTTTCAAGTAATTTCGACCTTTCTTGTAATTCTTTTCTATAAAATTCTATTGTCGTTTCATGACGTTTTTCTTGTTTTTCAAGTTGTTTATTTAAAGTATCTATTTGCTTTTCGAGTAGTTCAATTATTTGAACATCATATTTAGATTCGCTTTTTTTATTATCTGTTTTAACTTTCTCTGAACTTATATTAGTACTTTCAAAGCCATATTTCTTTTTATTTCTGATTACTCTTTGAATGATTTTTTCTACATCAACATCATTTTTAATGAATGAAGTATTATCCTGTTTTACTGTTTCTATATTCAATCTTTTTATATTATTAAATACAGTCTGTTTACTAACTTCCAATTCTTCACTTATTTCTTTAACGCTCTTCATATCTTCAACCCTTTATAAATACTTTATCAACCCTTTATAAATAAATTTTATCATAAATACTTTTATAAAGGGATCTTAAGCAATCTAAAAAACCTTTTATGAACACTTGACAAGATTATCGTCAAGTGTTCATAAAAGGTTTTTAGTGGGATTATAATATCTTTTATATGTTCTTTTTTAATGATATAATGTCCATAATACGTTTTAGTCCCAACTACTGGTAATAGTTGGGACTGGGTAATAAAACGTTACAATACGTTAGCTATTTAATTTGATATATGTATTATATACAACAATATCTACAGTTTGCAAGTCAAAAAGTTATGTGGATTTGTAATGTTTTATTACCTCTATTCAAATTTAATTGGAAAGAGGTTTTTTATTATGTCTCGTAAAAATATTAAAAATCAAGCAAATCAAAACTTTTATATGCTACATAAAGCATTATTTGTTAATGAAAAATATAAAAAATTAAGTGATAGTGCCAAAGTTACTTATGCAATTCTCAACGATAGAGTTAGCTTGTCGATTAAAAATAATTGGGTCGATGATAATGGGGATATATATTTCATTTTTACAAATGAAAGTCTCCAGAATATATTAGATAAAAGCAAGAATACAATTACTAAAATAAAAAAAGAACTTCAAGCAGTAGGGTTACTTGAACAAATACGCACAGGATTTAATAAACCTAATAAATTATATTTGCATGATATAGAAACTAATATTAGTGTAGAAAAAAGTATTCAATCCTCATCTATAACCTATAATGACAAGGAGTCCCAAAATTTGGGACTCCAGAGTCCCGAATTTTGGGACTCCAGAACCTCAAAATTTGGGACTCCAGAATCCCAAATTTTAGACCCTAATGATACTGATTATAATGATACTGATTATATTAAGACTAAGAATAATGATACGGATGATTTGAATGATAAGAAATTAACATATCCTAATAATCATACAAATCATTCAAATCACGACATTTCAAACTTTAATAATGAGGCTTTAAAATTTCAACTACTCGAAGAACTACCGCAAAGTATTCAAAACTATCTAAGTAACTTTGAAGTAGCTGAAATTAAAATTATCAAAACTGTATTATTAAAAGCCAAAACATCTTTCAACAATTCTATTAATGAATATTATTTATTAGAAGATATGGAATTTGAAATTGTTAATGTTCTTAAGCGTTTTAAAGCTACATTGATTCAAAAAAACGAAACTGTTGAAGCAATGCAAGGGTACTTAATGAAATCTCTTAAATCTGAATTTGCAGAAGTACATACGCTTAATAAACGACGTGATAATTTACCAATCACTTCTTTATTTAATCAATAATACAATTTAATAGACCAACAATGATTCAATTAGAGAATATCTTTAATTAGATGTTCTCTCAACTGCAGACAAGCTTTATTTTCAATGAAATGTAATTAATGAATTAAGTGGGACTAAAATCGAAAAGTTTTAGTCCCATTTTTATAAACGATTATTATTCATTGTTACTACTATCAGCAATTTTTTATTTTGGTCGTATTAGTTAGATAATTCATCATCTACATATTTAATTTTATCTTCTTGATCTAACGTCTTTAGAATATTTTTTAGTTCTTCAATTTCGTTTTCTCTTACTCCTGTTTGTGTTCATAAAAACATTATAAAACTAATATTTTCAATACTATCTTCAATAACTTGTCTATTATTTTCTTCAAGTAGAATCCCAAGTATTAGTAGGTATGATAAATTACTTCTTTTTAAATTTATTGGGTTTATTAGTATTAATGTAGTTGGAATATATCTTTAACAATTCTTCTGTTTCATCAGGACTTAAATGCTCACATTCAAAATACTTTTCAAGCATTGCGCCTTTTCGAATCAATCTATGTGCTCTTTCTTTTCTATCTAAATTTTTTAATCTGTGTTTTCTTAATTCTGCTTTTTCAATTTCAGCATTTATTTTTTTGAAATTTTTAAAATCATTCATCGTATCACTTACTATTCTGGTTAATTTTGTCTTCTGTTAAATTTTTGTTGTTCCTGTCGCTGCTATTTTGTTCGATATCTTTATTAAATTCTTCAATGACTTTATCCATAATTTTATACAATTCATCACTAGAATTGATTATATTTAAATCAAGTCCGTTTAAAAAATAACGACCAATTTTATTAGATAGTTGTTCTTCTTGTTTTTTCTTTTGCTCTTTCAGTTGTTCAATTTGTTGTTCTAATTGACTTAATTTCGTAATATCTGTTTGTTTGATTTTAGACATTAAAAAACTCCCTTAGTTTATCTATATAAAGCATACCATAATTCATTGGGTAAGTCGCTCATTCATGGTATAATATAACCAGTTCTTAAGATACTGCCCATTTACATGCAAATTGAAAATTGGCATAGAAATGGGCAACCATACTGGTTGATCGTTATAGTTCCCACAGGGGTGAAAAAACAGAAAAGAGAGGAGGTAAAATCATGGAGAAAGGTTACTTTATGTTAAGAGTGACTAACATTAATCGAGCAACTAAAAATATCGTTGCGTCAGCGTCGTATCGTTCTGACGAAGCATTATATAGTGAACGTACAGATGAAAAAATTAAGTTTAGAAATCATACAGTAAAACCTGAAAGCATGATTTTAACCCCTCAACATGCGCCTGATTGGACGAAAGATAGACAGCGTTTATGGAATGAAGTCGATAAAGTTGAAAAGGATAATGCGAAAACGAAAAACCCTAGATTAGCCAAAGAAGTCTTGTTAAGTTTGCCTAATGATTTTGATAGAGAAGTACAAACTGAATTAACAAAAGATTTTATAAAAAGTGAGTTTGTAGACAAAGGAATGGTGGCTGATATTTCAATTCATAGGGATGATATGAACAATCCACACGCTCATGTTTTACTGACTCAAAGACCTTTTAATTCAGATGGTACTTGGGGAAAAAAGACAAAAACAAAAACACGATATGATGAAAACGGTTATGCGATTTTAAATAAAAATGGTAATAAAGTTAGAAAGCAAGAACGCTTTGCCGACTTTGACTTTAAAGAAGTTCGTAAGCAATGGGAATTAAAATTAAATCAATATTCAGAACGTGAACAAAGTTTAAGACGATATGATAGTCGTTCTTTTGGAGCACAAGGTTTAGACAAAATCGCTGAAATTCCACTAACAAGAGAAGAATATAGACTAGAACAAAACGAAAAGAGACGCTGTGAAAAAGAAGGTATCGAGTACAAACCAGTTACTTATTACGGACAGAAAAATGAACAAATTAGAAGATATAATCGTGGTGAAGTATCAGAATTATATAGTGATAAAGAGAGAGAACAAGCACAAAATGCAATTAGATTACTTGTTCAAAACGCTAACGAACAAGTAAGTAAAAATGAACAAAGTTATTCTATTTTATTTGATAGATATCAACGTGATGTTGGCTATATAGAAGCCAAAGAAACTCTAAAAAATACGTTTGATAGTGCGTCTACTTTTGGTCGTAAAATTCAAAATGATTTACTTAAAAATGAAATTAAGAGACGTCAATTAAAATTTTATGCTAAAAATTATGATGAAAATTATCAGTTTAGAAAAGAAATTGAAAGTAAAGGATATAGTCAACAAGATTTTATTAATACTGTTGAAACTAACTTTAAAGCGTTACTCAATGAAAAAAATAAGTTAGAAAGTAGAGAAGAAAAACGTAAAGAAATTTATCAATCAGCTAAAGACGTTTATTTAACTGAAAGTGAAAAAAATAATCTAATTGTACAACAAATGTACCCTAAATCTCATAAACAATTTAGTAATGATGAGAAAGAATTTATTGTTGATGAGGCACAAAAAGGTAACTTTATCAAAGCGTCTAATGTTCAATATCAATTCAAACAAAATAACAATATTCCCACTGATATATTGCTAGAAGATACTTATAAAAAAGCGAGTAAAGATGTTTTCTTTAGTCAAAGACATCTTAAAAATTTAGAAAAAGATAGCTTTGAATATAACGTTGAGTTGCAATTCATTAGAGAAAAAGAGAAAGAAATTGAAAGTTATAAAGAACATATTGATGATGATTTAAAAATAGATATAGACAATAGAAATTTTGAAAAAGTGAAAGACCAAACACCTAATGAGAAAGTTCAATTACTCATTAAGCTTGAGAAATATAATAATATCAATCAAGAAGAAGTTATCGAAAAACATATTCATCAAGTGGATAGAAATGATTATGACAATCATCTTGAACACGAAGATGAACAATCTAATCATATTAATTTACCAACGATAAATGCCAGTGAATTCCTTATGTACTATTCGAATGAAACTGAAAAACAAAACAATATTAATCATAATAAAAAGAAGAAGAAACAAGAGAGAAATAATCAAATGAGAAGATAGTAGGCAATTGAAATTATAAAAAGTTCATTCTTTATTAATAAGAAACTTAAACAATTGTGGTACATTGGTCTTGGTTTAAACACAACGAATATATGTATGATTAGAAATGAAAACAATATTATTATTATTTTATTGTTTATATAATATAATCTAAGAATACAAACGAAATACAAGATAAATAATACGGGGTGTTGCTATGGTTACAAAAAAACAACATTATTATCCAAGATGCCTTTTAAAACATTTTGCTAACGATGATAAAAAAGTCTTTGTATATATAAGACAAGGTGACAAAATAGAGCGTATGAATTATGAAAAAATATGCGCCTCAACTTATACCTATGAAAGTGATGATCAAGTTGATAATGTTTTAGAACAAAAATTAGGAAAGTATGAATCAAAAATAGAACCTATCATCGATGACATTATAAATAACTGTATGACAAATAATTTTTCAGTATCAAAAGAAGATCAACAAGAATTATTTCAATATCTATGGTTGCAATATTTACGTACTGATGCTGGAAGAATTCTTTTTGTTAATTTATTTGAAAATATGTTTTCTTATAATCCAAGAAAAAAACCTCTAGATTTAAAAGAAATAGAGGAAAATAAAGAAAAAATAAATAGGTTCAATAAGGTTTTAAAAGAAGAAAATAAACTGGAAAAAGTATTAAAATTTTTTACAAAAAATAATAATATGAATTTTCATATAGCAATGTGTATAGATAATTTATTAACAAGTGATAATCCAGTAATTGGAACTGATAATTGGAAACAAATAATGTTACCTATAGCACCAAGAATTTGTATAGTATTTCAACACGACAGTATAAATCGTTCAGAAGATTTGCAGGTAATATTAAAATCTAATAAAACAAGATATTTAAATGAGGCTACAATTAATACAGGAAACTATTTTATAATTTCAAACGAAAAATTTAGTGACAAACAACAAAAATATATAGATAACCGTTTTAATAATGAAAATTGGAAACCGAGTTATCCGCATGTAAATAACCTAAATGTATTGAATTCTAAATAATAATCTTTAATATTTAGACACCTCCCAACTATCAAATTAGTTGGGGGGTGTCATTTACAAGTTATATAAAAAGATATTGCAAAATAGTTTTATTAGTTTAAAGGAAGCATTTCTATTTATGAATAATAATATCAAATATTATCGACGAATGTCTGCATAGCGAGAGCTATTAAGCAGACCATTCGACAAGTTTTGGGCTTGTTAAGGGTTTGGAGGCTCAACATCAATAAAGCAATGTTGATTAATAAGTTCTTACTTTGGGTGCTTTATAGTTTTTTATAAATTCTTCAATTTCTTGGAATGAGTTTGAAAATAGTATTTTATCTCTATCTTCTTGAGTTAAAAACTCGTTTGAAACCATTTGATCATAGAATTGTTCGATAAGAGAATAATAATTATTTGTATTGAAAAAGATACATGGATTATTGTTTTGTCCAACTCTTGCCCACGATACAACTTCAGTTATTTCTTCTAAAGTTCCTGGTCCTCCAGGAAGTGCTATGCATACGTCACCTTTTCTCAAAATAACTTCTTTTCTTTCAGACATACTTTCCACGATTATCAGTTCGTCTAATTTATCATGTGCTAATTCTCTTTGTTGTAAAAACGTAGGCATTACACCAATTGTTCTTCCATTATTATGTATTACAGTATTTGCAATTGTTCCCATTAGTCCTGCGTTTCCTCCACCAAAAACTAGAGTGTGATTATTTTTAGCTATCCATTCGCCTAATTGAATTGCACTATTTTCGTATTCTTTTTTGTTTCCCTTGCTTGCTCCACAATAGACTATGATATTCATTTTTCATTACTCCTTTTTGCCTTAATGTTAACAAACTGAGAGAAAGAATGATCTTTATTTTGCTCATATTTGCGTTTTAAAAAGCATATATAAATATAAAGTTTGGTCTAAATATCCTCGTTAAAGTTGGTATAAAACTTTTAAATATTATAGTTTTTTTCGTTATAAACTTTTATTCCATTTTTTATCAGCAGTGCTGAAAATACTCCAACTCCACGTTTTTTTCTCCGTTAAATTCGCCTGTGTAAATATGTTCCGTGCTACAAGTTGGACTGTCGGATTTTAGTATTAATGTTTCGCAATTTATTTTTTGACAAGTATCTAATGCCTTCATTGCTCCGTTTATATATTCTTTTGTAACGTCGTTCCCCTGACTATCTATAATTTTGGCTCTATTTTCTAAAACATCGAAACCATCTCCTCCTACAATTTCTGCAGGATTTCTTGGTGTTGATAATCCACCTAATATTTCAGGACATATTGGTTTTGCTATACCTTTATCTACCAATTTTTTTAAGTTATTGTTGAGTTTATTTCCTCCGTCATATCTAACATTTTGGCCGACTAAACATGCGCTTATAAAAATCATATATTATCCTCCAATTTTTGGGTTTAAGAAACGAATTGAAAACGAGCTTCTTCTTGTCTTGATACTATATAGAATAACGTTTTTTTAAATAGGGATAGGCACTTATATATATTAGCTTGAATAATTTAAAAAATTTGAAGGTACTTATATTTTATTAAAATCAAGGTTGCTATTGTTACTTTTTGATATTTATTTAAACATAAAATGACTTATCGGAAGTACATATGCTTCAAAAGATACAGATGGTATAATAATGGAGTCGCCTATCTCTCAGGCGTCAATTTGACGTAGGGAGGAGGTGTTATTCATGTTGGAAATCCTTGTTCACATCACGACCACAGTCATCAGTGGTTGTATTATTGCGTTATTTACGCATTGGCTGCGTAATCGCAAAGACAAATAGGCGACAATAGCCACACCTACAAAAATCCCCTCACTATTTGCGGTAGTGAGGGGATTGGTGTATCCATGCTGGATTCCTTGTTAAGTGCATTATAACACCATAGTAGATAGGAATGCAAAAGATCAAAAACAAAAAAGAAAGACTTAAAACCTGATTAATTCTGTAATTAAAAAAAGTATTTTGATTATATTCTCATCAATGGGGGAGTAGTTCAAATATATCTATGTATAACTTTTATTTCCGTTCCTTTCGTATTCCCTTTATGAATTCCTCATGGATAAATCCCCAATCACACATAGCACTTAATACGGGCTCCAATGATTTTCCATGTTTAGATAAAGAATATTCTACTTTTGGAGGGATTTCGTGATAAACAACACGAGTGATTAGGCCATCCCTTTCTAAGTCTCTAAGTTGTTGCGTTAGTACACCCTGTGTTATTTCAGGAATTAAATGTCTCAATTCCCCGAAACGTTTTGTGCCTTTTACTAAAAGAATAAATAATATATAAGGCTTCCACTTACTACCAATTGCTTGAAGCGTGGTAACAATTCTATATTTTGATTGTTCATCCAACAGAGTATCTCCCCTTTAAAATAACAATGTATAATCATAAATTCGTACTAAGTATATTAATCATATCAAATGAAAAGAACAAAAATAATAAATTAGCCTGATAGATTTCTTGTTTTGTATATATGGATAATTTAACAAAAAATAGGAGTTATTATATCGTACGTGATTGAATTAGTACCTTTTAACATACTAAGTATGAAAGATATGTCTACTTTTCAATCTGAATTTAGATCGGCATAATTATTATAAAGTACAAAATACTTTGTACATATAAAAAAACAATATACCTTCTATTTATTTCATCTTGTAATGAACAGTTTTCTATCATTTTTCGTACTTTTAGGTAAATATTTGAAATTGGAGTTGATTAAATGCCCTTTGTAATTTATGTATTAGGATTACTTATTTTTGCACAAACAACATCAGAATTTATGGTCGCTGGTATAATGCCAGTTCTTTCGGAAGAGTTTGGCGTATCTATCTCTTCTATTGGTTACCTTATTTCAGCTTATTCGGCAGGTATGGTCATCGGAGGCCCCATACTTACCTTAGCTTTACTTAAAGTGGCTCGAAAAAAAGCCCTGTTGACTCTTACTTTTGTGTATTTAATAGGTCAGATACTTGGGGCGATGGCACCCAATTATGAGATAATGTTCGTAGCACGTTTAATTACGGGAATTAGTTCTGCTGCTTGTTTTGGTCTATGTATGGCGATTGCTTTTCAATTAGTGAGTGCGCATACTCGCGGACGTGCTGCTTCCATTGTTTTGGGTGGTTTAATGCTGGCAACCGCAGCTGGTCTTCCAATTACTATTATGGTAGAACAATATTTTGGATGGCGCGCTAGCTTTTGGACTATTGCCTTATTAGTTTTATTAGCAGGCATATTAGCATATATCTTTATTCCATCTGTTGCTCAACAAGAACAGACCAGTGTTCGAAAAGAACTTGGTTTATTTAAAAATTATTCTTTATGGGCGGCTTATGTAACAAGTATGGTAGTTATAGGTGCAATTATTACAGGATTTAGTTACTTTACACCAATTTTAACTAGTATTTCGGGAGTTAAATCGACAACCGTTCCTTATATTCTTGCTGGTTATGGTATAGCAATGGTAATAGGGAATGTTATTGTGGGTCGATTGGCTGATACTTATATGATTTCAGTTTTAGTTGTAGGACTTAGCGTCTTGACAGTTACCTTTGTGGTATTTGGACTTTTTACAGAACTTCCTATGATTGCTGTAATTTCAATAATCACTGTTGGTTTTGTAGGATTATCAATGAATCCTGCTTTAGCCATTCGTGTAACTAGAGTTGGTGGTACAGGTACATTAGTTGCCAGTGTCCATAATTCGATGATTAATTTAGGGAATACATTTGGTCCTGCGATTGGTGGGTTCGCTATTGAGGCTGGATTTGGATTAGCTTCTCCATTATGGGTCGGTTTAATTTTATCTATTATTGCTCTAATATCTTTATTACCTATTGTTAGAGGTAATATCCCTTTTCTTAATACTAAATAGGTGGTCAACATATCTATAGAAAAATAATGGTTCTGTTGCAAAGTTAAAAATCATGTAATATTTATACTGAAAAACGAAAAATAATTAATACTAACAAAACTCTTTACTGTTAAAACAATATTTGCTTTTATAGTTTTGTATAGATGTGCATATAATTTTAACTTTGCAACAGAACCAAACTACTTATCGGAAGTTATATGTAACTCATCTAGTACAGATGATATAATATACAGGTCGCCTATCTCTCAGGCGTCAATTTAGACGCAGAGAGGAGGTGCATATCAGATGGTCGAAGCTCTTGTTCACATCACGACCACAGTCATCAGTGGTTGTATTGTTGCGTTATTTACGCATTGGCTACGTACACGTAACAATAAGAAAAAATAGGCGATATTAGCCAACACCTAAAAACCCCCTCACTACTCGCAATAGTGAGGGGGTTGGTGCATATAATGCACGAAGCTCTTGTTATCTAAATTATAACACTGGTTAGTAGTGGAATGCAAAATAGTTTATTGATTACTAACTAGTGAGTGATCTTTAATAAAGATAC
>ERZ1023290.72-NODE-72-length-18112-cov-4.472338_pt1 | contig 18112 bp, 12 predicted proteins | sample MGYA00380469_ERZ1023290 | MGnify/ENA primary metagenome ERZ1023290 (study PRJEB33173, sample SAMEA4830319) | metagenome | study: EMG produced TPA metagenomics assembly of the PRJEB25223 data set...
TATTGATTATTTTGATGTGCCAAGCTATGTTACGAGTATTAAGCAAGGGGATATAGATGTTCAGAAATTGATAAAAGAAAGTAAATTAATGATTACGGATTATTCAAGTGTTGCCTTTGATTTTAGTTTTTTAAATAAACCAGTCATTTATTATCAATTTGATAGAAATGAATTTTTAGGAAAAGAAGCGTCTCATATTGATATAGAAAAAGAATTACCGGGAATCATTGTTAATGCTCAAGATAAATTAGAAAGAGAACTGGATAATATACAGAAGAAACAATTTAAAATCGATGAGGCATTAGAGAAACGTATTGATCGATTTATTGCGTATAAAGATCGAAACAATTGTGAGCGAATATTTGATGCAATTACTAACTTTAGAGAGACGAGTAAAGTGAAAAGTAAAATTAAGTATGATATTCTTTCGCAACATGTAGTTAATCGTTTTAGAAAAGATAAAAAATACTTTAAAGTTATGGAAAAATTTAACACGGGATTAACACGCTTATTACCTGTGAAGAAAGATCTAATTGTGTTTGAAAGTAATGTAGGAAAATTAGTAGGCGATAGTCCGAAATTTATATATGACGAATTAAAGAAATATAATAAGAAATATCAAATCGTTTGGGCTACTAATACGCTTTATCCATTCAATGATCCGAATGTGAAAACAGTTAAGAGATTGTCACCGGAATATTTCTATTACTTATCTAGAGCGAAATATTGGATAAACAATCAAAACTTCCCACACTATCTAAGAAAACATAAAGATACGATTTATATACAAACTTGGCATGGAACACCGTTGAAAAAAATGTTAAATGATGTTGAAACATTCCAAGGACGAGATGCAAATTATAAAAATAGAGTGAATCAAGCCATTAAAAATTGGGATTATTTAATTTCTCCAAGTCCTTATGCAAGCGCGTGCTTTAAAACAGCATTCGATTTCAAAAATGAAATTCTTGAGATAGGTTACCCAAGAAATGATGTCTTTTATAATGTGGAAAACACTGACATGACAGAGAAGAAAAAATTAATCAAACAAAAACTAGGTATTGAAAGTAATAAAAAAATCATTTTATACGCACCGACTTTTAGAGATGACGAAATTAATAAAGCCAAAAAACACATCATCAATCTGAAACTTGACTTACCAAGGTTGAAGGAAAGTATTGGAGATGAATATATTCTCATTTTACGCCCACATATTATTATTAGTAACGCGTTAAATTTAAGTGAATCACTAAATGATTTTGTCGTCGATGGTACTAAATATCCAGAAATCAGTGATCTGTATTTAATTACAGATATATGCATCACAGACTATTCGTCAGTCATGTTTGATTTTGCAAATACAAAGAAACCATTATTATTCTTCACCTATGACTTAGAATTTTATAAAAACAAATTACGTGGCTTTTATTTCGACTTTGAAAAAGAAGCACCAGGTCCATTAATTAAAACAAATGATGGCTTAATCGAAGCAATACAAAATATTGATAACGTACAAGAAACATATAGTGACAAATATCAAGCCTTTTACAACCGTTTCTGCACCTTTGAAAAAGGCATCGCTTCAAAAACAATAGTAGACAAATTCTTTAAACAAGACTGCTAAACATATTTTGACTCCTTTGCTAGAAATAGTTGAAGGGGGAGTGGGACAGAATTCTTTTTAAATTCGTCGTCCCACTCCCAACTTGCTTTGCTTGTAGAATTTCTTAGTGAAATTCTCTTTGTTGGGGCCCCGCCCACAAGGATGATTAGTACTGGAAAAAGCTTGATTTAATCGCCTTTTCATTTTAGTCAGCTACTGCGAATTTGCAAAATAGCATCATCATATTATTTATGTTCCAGGCTCATGTTATGTTTGTTAGTATAAGAGATGAAAGAGAGGTCGCTTATGCTTAAATCATTTGATTTGGACATTATTAAACGTGCCGTAAAAATATTCATAGTTGCTACCATTTGTTTAATCATTACCACGATATTCTGTTACTTTGTTCATCCATCTTTCAATGAATTGAAAAATATGGGAAATGCGAGTGAAGAAATTGGCAACACTAAAGGATTTGAAAAAGTTTGGAAGTATATCGTTAATAATGGTTTCCGAGTTCCGCTACAAATGTTTATCTTGGCCTTACTACCTATACCTTATCTGTATTTGATTAATCTAGTGGTTACCATTATTATGCCTGGAATTCTATTAGGCTTTCTTCTGAGCTTTGATTTACATAAAGGCTTGATAGGATGTATTGCATTTATTCCACACTATACATTTGAAATCATGGGCTTTTGCATTTTAGCAAGTGCATTGTATATGTTTAACAAAGCCATCACACGTCGGTTTACCAATCTCTTCAGGAAAAGTAAAAAAGAAAACTATGCAATAAAAACTAATTTCATCAATGTCATTAAATCATATATATTTATAGCCTTACCATTAATCATCATAGCTGCTTTCATAGAAACATACGTAGCAGACTTCATATATAATCTTATGACTTAGCATTTATATATAGAGCCCAATGAACTACATTCCAAGTTCGTTTGGCTTTTTTTATGCGCTTATTCAATTTCTAATTAGATACTAAGAAGGTCGTGGATGGAGTTTTTAAAATATACAATTCTAGATAAGATATAGCACAAACAGACATCCAATCTAATCAAGCTAAAACAGCAACTAACACAATCTTAGACGGCTTAGACAACATCTTCTTGATTATTGTAGTGGCATCATTAGCATTATCATTCGATGTACTGTTTACCTAATCTAATATTAACGTTAGCGAACGTACACGAGAACTCGCAATCTTAAGAGTTTTAGGCTTCTATAAAAAAGAAACCATCATGTACATCTATCGCGAGACAATATTATTAACCATAGTCGGCATCTTAGTTGGCTTCATAGGTGGTTACTACCTACATCACTTCATCATGAGCACACTACCACCAAACAACGCCATGGCAGACATGACACTCTACTGGACCAACTTCGGCCTATCAACCGTATTAACACTCGTCTTCGCCTTCATCGTCATGCTCATCATGGTACGTAAAATCAGTAAAACAGACATGCTAAGCGCACTGAACTCAGTGGAATAACAATTTTATGAGGATATTTCTATTTGAATTTTTATAGAAATATCCTTATTTTAATGGTTAAATAAAAATTAGATTATGTAGTTTTTATTAAGCAAGGATGTGTTTATAATTCTAGAAGATTTTGAAATAAAAGATAAAAGCGATGATGAATTAAATTTAGATAAAGATGTTAAAACCTTTGTAGATAAATACATAAATAGCAATTATAAAGGCACCGTATTATTAAATGGAAGATGGGGAGTAGGGAAGAGTAGTTTTATTAATTTAGTTAGGGAAAATTATTCTTTAAATTTTAATCGTACTAGAAAATTTATAGCTTTGGACTATTGGAACAAATTAAATGCTGAAAACTTTTATTCATATTTATACTATCAAATGCGACCTAAAACTTTTTGGTGTATTAAGTTTTCACCATTATTATTAGTTATTATACTTGCTATTTTTCAATGGATTGTTACTTTGTTTAAAGACGTTAGTATATTTAATATATTTAACTTTTTAATGGGGTTATTTGCAATTTTGATTGGGAGTGTACTGGCATTTATTAAAGATCATTTTTCAATTGAAAAAATATTTGAACGTTTATGTAAAAGTTTTATAAAAAGGAATAAACCTATATTTGTTATTGATGATTTCGATAGGATAGATAGAGAAAGTAAACAAATTTTATATAATAATATCTCTACTATAAATATGTTTGAAAACTGTTTAATAATAGTACTTGGAGATTATGAGGAAATAATTTTAGAAAATGATGATATATTTGTTCAAAAAATATTGAATAATATTCAATATATGCCAGATAAAACAGATTCTTTTAATGTTTGGAATTTTGTGAATAGTGAGATAGAAAAAATAGTTCCAATTGAAAAATATAGTTCAGACAATATTTTAATTATGAATAGAGTTAGTGATATATTCATCAATGAAAAGAGAACATTTCGAGAGGCGAAACAGTTACTTAATTTATTTAAATATCATTATGAAGAGAAAAGTAATGCTAATATAAATTTCAGTGAACTATTAGCTATTAGTTATATATATCAGTTCCATCAAATAGAATATAATTTTATAAAAGAAAATTTAGACATAATATATAGTAATGATTTAGAATTAGACGAAACATACTTAAAAAGAGACGATAAAATTTTAATTCAAAACGTATTTAAAAATAATCAACTAAAAAGCGATTATAAATTTACATCATTTGTATATAATGTATTTCATAACAATAATTATACAAAATTTAATTATCCATCAATATCTAAACAAATAAATTTTGTTATTTACAAAATTGAAAGCAATCAAACCTCAATAATAACAAATGAATTTGTCCATAATTTTTTAATTAGTGATATAGACAAATCAATACAAATTGTAAATGAAAATAATGATGAATTGGAAAGGTTTTATCATTTTTTAAGTGATAGTTATTTAGACCAAAATGTGGTTAAAGATAAAAAATTATATACTAATCTAATGGAAAAAATGGCCTATCTCTCTGAAAATGAATATAACGATAAATTTAGATATGCGGATTCTTTAATTTATAAATTAATTACTAATCTTAGAGTGAAGTTTGAAATAGAACCAGAAAATCAATATTCAGATATCATTATGGTTAGTGAGAATATAGATGTTTCTCAAAAATTAGATTTACTACCAAAATTTGTCCCTGCTAGATCAGATAAATTGCAAGAGCAACAAAAAAAATTAGTCGTTGAAACAATTAAATTTAATTTAATTGATATTAAAAATTGTTCGAAACCTAACATAGTTTTTTATTTTTATACTAATTATTATGAATATATATCAAAATATATAAACATCAATAGAGATTTATTTGAAATTTTTAAATTTAATAATGAAGCTTTAGCTAATTATATTAATAAAAACTTTGTGAGAATAAGTTTAGGAAGTAATGGCAAAAAAAGAGAAATTAGATTATATGAAATATGCTTTAATGATAAATTCAAGGAAAAATTTATAAGTAAAATAGATGAATTAAAAAACATAAATATACTAGATGAAGATATAATACTGAGCACTAAAAAATTTTCTTTATCTGAATATATGTAATAAACTTGATAAAAAATATAACTAAGTAGAATATAAAAAGTTAGCTTTTAACATATAGCTAACTTTTTGTATATTTGGGAAATTTGTACTGAACCCCAAAAGTTGTACTTTGGTTTAGTATATTATTTCAAAGGTTTGTTCACTATAGTGTGTAGAAGATAATCTTTTTAATTTTGTTTTAATCCTAGTATTATTATAAAAATTTATATATTCATGTATTGCTTGTTCTAGTTGTTGGAAATTGCCAAATGTTTTTTCATAAAACATTTCTTGTTTTAATAATTGTTGAGTTGTCAATTTAAGTGCAACAACTCAGAATTTAAAATTTCATAAGATGTTTTCCAATTAAGACACTTTCTAGGACGATGGTTAATAGACTTTAAAGCATAATCCAACTCTTCTTGAGTTACCTTTGCTAAGTCTGTTTTCTTAGGGGAAAACTCTCTAAGTAATCCATTAGAATTTTCATTAGTTCCACGCTGCCAAGCAGAATATGGCTCAGCAAAATAGATATCGACCTCAAATTGAGATTCAATATTTTTGTAACATGAAAACTCTTTACCACGATCTACAGTAATCGTTTTTACAGCGTTGTTAGGCAAAGATGAAACAAGTTGTTTTATAGCTACTTCCATTGATTTAGAAGAGCGATCAGGCATTAGAAAACAAATATAATAGCGAGATTTTCTTTCTGCGAAAGTAGCCAGACAGCCTTTACTTTTTCCTCTGCTTGAAACAACTGTATCTGCCTCCCAATGGCCAAAAGAATTACGTTTTTTGATATTCTTAGGACGTTGGGATATCGGTTTGCCAACATTGAAACGTCCTCGGGTTTCTGTAGGTCGTTGTCTTTTGCCTTTTTGTCTTAAATAAGGAAACAAATCTAAACCAAATGAATTAGCATTAATCCATCTTCATACCATTGATTCACTAGACAGATTGTAATTTTCTGCTAACCTTCCATAACCTATATTACCTTGTAAATATTCTTGAACTATTTTTAATTTGATTTCATATTTGTAATGTTTACCCATAAAAAATACACCCCATAAAGTTAGATTTTTTTAGTCCAACTTTTGGGATGCACATCAAATGATTTTAGACTGAATAGAGCTTTCTCTAATTTGTTTTTTATATCTTTAGAATTATTTTTTGAATAAACATTACAAATATATGAATCGATTTTTTAAAATATTTACGAAAATGCTACGATAGCCAATTGATTTATAATAATCATTTTAATTACTCAATATTATCTCTATGATTATCACTAGTAAACCATGTTTCTTTTTGGCCAACATATATAATTAGCTTTGCTTAAATTATCAAATAAAATTAGAGACACTTTCTCTTTGTTATATTGATAACTGCAATAATAAGTGAAATAAATTTTTAATTGCACTAGTAATTAAAGTATAATGTTTATTAACTGTAATTTAACCAATTTAATAACCTTCTATTTAAATTAATGACATGTTATATTAAAGTCTTCCCGTTTTTTTAAACATTAAGTAATAGAAAAATATAAAGTAGTTTATCGAATAGATAAAAAATAATAAAACTAACTTGAAAATATTGAATATATAGAAAGAATTTTAAAAAGATAATAACTATAAAACAGCAGTTTGGTAATTTAAAAGATATGATAGTTACTCAGATTAAATGAATTGTAACTAAAAGTACGTATTTTTAATTTATTAATTTGAATTTTATTGATGATGTGATAATTAAATATAATATGTCAGGAAAAATTTTTGTGGATTTATTTGCTGGAACAGGAGCAGTAAGTGATTTTTTTAAAGGGAAATATAGAGTTATTGCTAATGACTATATGTTTTATTCAACTATATTAGCGAGAGCAAAGATTGAAAATTATCACATTCCTGATTTTGTTAAATTTAGAAATAAATTTAATATGGATCCTTTTGAATGGCTTAACAACAAAAAATATATTCCAGACGAGCGATTTTTTGTATTAAATAACTATGCTCCTCAAGGTAATAGACAATATTTTACAAACAGTAATGCTATTCAGATTGATGGTATCAGAATAGAATTAAATTCTTTATTAAATGATGGTTACATAGAGCCTAATGAATTTGATTTTTTGTTAGCCTCACTTATCGAAAGTGTGACTAGATTTTCAAATACTTCTGGTACTTATCAAGCTTTTTTAAAACAATGGGATAAAAGAGCATTAAAAGATTTTAAATTAGAGCCCCTAACAATGTTGCCTTCATTAAGTGTAGACAAAAATAATCAAGCTTTTAATCAGAATTCTAATCTATTAGTAAGAAACGAACAATTGGAAGGAGATATAGTATATATTGATCCTCCCTACACTACTACTCAATATACTAATTCTTATCATGTATTAGAGACGATTGCTAGATATGATTATCCAGAGATATTTGGTAAGACTGGAAGAAGAGTGAAAAGAGAATTTTCTTCTTATTCAAATAAAGCTAAAGCTTTAGAAGAGTTTGAAGATTTAATAAGACAATTAAACATTAGACATGTATTAATTAGCTATAGTAACCATTCAATAATAGCGCTAGAAGATTTAATTAATATTATTAAAAAATTTGCTATAAATAAAAAAGTAAATATTGAAACCTTTGATTACAGATCTTATGCTACTAATAATAAAAGTTATAAAGAAAAAAATAGTAAACTTCAAGAAATTATTATATATTTTGAAAAGGATACATCTATTAATAAATCACCATTGAATTATTCTGGCAGTAAGGATAAATTACTTCCTAAGATATTTAAACATCTTCCCAAACATATTACTGATTTTGTAGATTGTATGGGAGGAGCTTTTAATGTAGGCGCTAACGTAACAGCTATGAATAGTGTGGTTTATAATGAATATAATATATATATATTCCAAATTATAAAAATGTTATTAGAAGAGGAAAAAGATATATTGATTAATAACATTGAGACTATTATTGATCAATATAGCCTTAGCAAAAAAAATAAAGATGCCTATGTCAAATTAAGAAATGACTATAATGAAAATCCTTTACCTATTTTACTATTTGTACTACAAGTTTACTCTTTTCAAAATATGATAAGGTTTAATCAAAAACAATTAATGAATGTGCCAGTAGGAAATAATGAATTTAATATAGGTACAAAAAAAAGAATTTATAATTTTGAAGTAAAATCTCCTCATTTTGAATTGAGAAATGGAAGTTATACAGATATTAATATCGAAAAATATGGAAAAGATACATTATTTTATTTTGATCCCCCTTATTTTATTACAAAAGCAGAATACAATGATGGCAAACGTGGTTTAGAGGGATGGAATGAATTTAAAGAAAAAGAGCTTTTTGAAAATCTTAATAAGTTGAATGAACAAGGTTATAAATTTATGCTTTCCAATGTTCTTTATCATAAAGGAAAAACTCATATAATGTTATTAAACTGGATTAAAGAACAAGGATACAATTTAATTGAAATTGGTAAAACCGGTATTAAATATCCAAGAGTTGAAATTATTGTAACAAATTATAAAAATTTTGATTAAAGAAGGCTACGCAAAATGCAAAGAACGATATTGTTAAATGAAAAAGTTTTTCCTGAAAGATATAAAAAAATAAAAAATTTATCTATAAAAGGCAAAGCTCTGAATACTTTTATAGAAAATCTAATAATTTTTAAATTGAATGAAGTTAATAATAAATTAAATGTTCATAAAGTAGAATATGTTGACTTTAAGCAATTGCCATTTTCCTCCTTTCCTTCAGAAGTTTCAGAGAATATTGGTTTAATAATTGAAGATGTGAATATTTCAAAAAAGCAATATCAAAAATTTAATAAAAATAAAGAGGGATATGTATATATAAATCAAGGTTCTTATTATTATAGGAAAATCAAAGCTTATTTATATTTTACTCAAGCGGAAATTAAAAGTAGAAATATAGCTATTGCTCAAATAATTTTTCCTGCCATTCTAGAATTAATGGGGGAATTTATAAACTCTCCAATGTATAGCATAATGAATCATCCTGCTTATTGCATAAATCTATATAATGATTCAATAACAGCTGATTCAATAAAAAGACAAATTTATGGGCTAAATTCATTAGGAATCAAGTATATAGATTTATTTGCAAAATATAATGAATATAGCACATTTCACTTAAATACTTTTGATAACTACATTGATAAAGTTTATGAAAGAGAATTAGTTAATCCTATTGACGAAAATTATATAAAGATAGATATTAAGAATAAAAAAGTAACATTAAAATATCCAAATGATATAACTACGTTTAATAAAAGTCAAAATATAGATTTTAAAGGTAGTTATGAAAAATTTTATCTTATGACAATATTACCAATCACCATTTTAGCTATTAAAGAAAAATATATAGTTGATTTGAAGGAATTACAATCTTTTATTGTAGATTATAATAAAAACAATAAGAGTAATTCTAAAAAAATAAAAAGATTTGAAATTGTATTAAATTATCTTTATAAACTTAAATTAGGAGATTAAATTATGAGTAGCTATGAACAAATAATTTATTTTGGCTCCCCAGGAACTGGGAAAAGCCATTTAGTCAATGAAAAATTAAAAAATATTGATGAAAGTAAGATTTTTAGAATTACAATACATCCAGAATTTACTTATTCTGATTTCATAGGACAAATTTTGCCAATTGAGAAAAATCAAAAAATACATTTTGAATTCAAACCAGGAATATTTACACGAGCATTAAAAGAGGCTTTTGAGGAGTTTGATAAGCCGGTATATTTAGTTATAGAAGAAGTATCTAGAGGAAATGTAGCTGCTATATTTGGAGATATATTTCAATTGCTTGATAGAGATGAATACTTCCAAAGTAAATATCCAATAAGAAATAAAGATGTAGCTAATGAAATAGTGGAGTTAGATAATGATATGGTTTATTTGCCTTCAAATTTTAATATTATTGGAACAGTCAATACTAATGATCAATGTGTAGTTCCAATGGATACAGCATTTAAAAGAAGAATTGATTGTGAATATGTATCTGTTAAACCTGTGAAAGATGATAAAGGAAATATTATTGAGATAAATAATCCTAAAATTAGATTGATAGATTTTAATAATAATTACATTGAAATAGATTGGTTTAGGTTTTATAATTCCTTAAATAACTTTATAACTGATAAAAGTAAGGGATTAGGCAAAAGTGAGGATAAGCAGATTGGACAATTCTTTTTAAATTTTGATAAAAAACTTATTAAAGACAGCTATTCAAATGAAAACTTTGACGAAGCAATGTTAAAAATTAATAATATAATAAAGAACAAATTATTATTATATTTATGGCAAGATGTAGAAGGAAGAAATAGCTTTTTTAGCCAAAACTCATTATTTAATGAAAGTATAAATAGTTTTGATGATTTATACTTTAAATATGAAAGCGAAGCTGTATTCAATGAAGTATTTATAAATGAATTCTTACAGTATTCTATATAAAATATAGATTTCAAAAGATGGAGAAAAAAATGGTAATAGACTATGTAAATGATGGAAAAATAATAAATGAAAAATTTATTAATCAAAATTTTCAGTTTAACTCAAAGGATTTTAGAAGAGATGAAAATAATAATAATGTGATTACATTTGTTGGTTATACTGTTAATAATGAAAATGATATGTTGGTATCATTTCCTAAGCATTTTATTCCTACTGAGTTAGATAAAGATACAAATGTATTACTTAAAACTATATTTAAACATATGAAAAATTATCCAGATAAATATATAGGCGATAAATCCCTGTATTCAAGTAATTATCCTTTCACATCTTTTTTTAATGTCTATAATTATTATATAAAATACGGTCTCTTATTAGAAGATGAAATAAAGATTACAACTAAAGAAAAGAACAAGATTAATTGGAAAAAGTCAATTAAAGATTCAAATAAATACATTCAAGATAACGGTATAATATTATACCCTTTATTTTATAATAATCAATTATATTTTAAAGATTTAATTGCTAAATGTGTAACTTTTGTTATTAATTATACAAGTATTAAATTTGGGAATATCATAAAAACAGAAGTTATTGACTTTGATATTGATTATGAAATGTTTATTTCTAATAAAGAATATATTGTAAATGAGTTATTGAAATTACAAACATCGACATTCAATGATAATTTATTGTACTTATTAAATAACTTGATTTTATTTTTTAAAGAGATAAATGAAGGTGGCAATATATATATAAAGCATTATAATTATGAGATGATTTGGGAAGATATGGTAAAAAAATATTTAAGTTTCAATTATTCGGATATAAAAGATGAAGAAATGATATTTAAGTATCAAGAAAAACCAATCATTTTTAAAAATGAAGTTTTTCGCCCTAATTTAGCAAATGAATTTCAATATATTCAACCTGATTATTATTATGAAAATGATAAATTAAAATTAATTTTTGATGCTAAATATTACGAAAAAATTAATGGCTTAAATTACAAACAAGTTGTTTATTATCTATTGTTAAATGAATTTAATTCAAAACACAAAGAAATGTTTTGTGCATTAATACTACCAAGTGAAGAAACCTATACTAAAGTTCATTTTAGAATGAATCCTTTTTATAATACTACTTATAAAGATATGGTTATATACGAGACTTTTTTAGATATAAAAATAGTAATGGATTTTTATCTTTTTCAAAATATATAGTTTTTATCCATTTGTAATTAGTTTTACTTTTTCTTTACTTCTCTCAAATAATTCATAAATATTCCTCTTGTAAGATGGTGGTGTATATCATTTTACAGGGGGATTTTTTATGAAAAATAAGCAGTTGTTTAATAAGCGTGAGGCGTTTTCGATTCGTAAGTATTCGGTTGGGGCTGCGTCAATTTTAGTTGGGAGTTTATTGTTTATAGGTGGGCAAGCGTCTGCTGCTGAGAGTAATGAAGTTCAATCTTCTGAGAATGTTTCTACAGAACAGGCTACACAAGAGAAGCCAAGTGAGGAAAGTACTAATCAAAGTGTGGAACAACCTAAGACAAATGAAGTTACGACTCAAGAAGTGAAAACGACTGAGGAACCATCAACTGAAGAAGTAAAAACTCAAGAAACACAGGTTCAATCAAATGAAGTGATACATAATGATGCTCAAAGTAATCAAGCATCACAACAAGCTAATACTAAGGAAGTAAGTTCTGGGGCTTCATCTACACAAGAAAGTGAAGCTACTAAAGAAGTACAAACTCAAGAACAGCCTTCTACAGAACAAGCTACACAAGAATCTACTAATAATGATAAAACTTCAACTTCAAATGAAAAAGTGAAAACAGAAGAATCACTTACTAAAGAGGTAAATTCATCGCAAGATAAAACAACGCAATCAACTACTCGAGAACAAGCTACGAAAGAAGTTTCACAAACTCAGGAACAAGCGCAACATGAAAGTAAACAAGCGACTTCAACAGAAAATACTAAAGAAGTGACCACTCAAGAAACTACAAAATCATCACAACAAAGTACTGAAAAGAGAGAAACTGGACGTGATAAAATAACGCAAAAAAGTAACGAAAGTTCAGATTCTGCAGTGGTTCAAGATAAGCATGTAAACACGACTCAAGAGGGTAGGGAGTCTACTCAAGTTAGTACGTCTGATCGCCCCTTTCAAGAAGAAGTGAAAAATGATGAGGTAACTTCTACGGAAGAAGGTAATGTGGCAATTGCTGATGTACCTAAGACTGAGATTAAGAATTTAACGCCTAAAGAGAAGGAAGTGTTGTACAAGGTATTACAAGAGGATGCGAATTCTCAAGATCAGCAACCGAAAGCGATTTTATCTACAACGCCTGAATGGACGTCAGCACAACGTACAAAGAATGCGTCTCGAACTGGTCAAGATCAGTTAAATATTACGCATAAGGGGCGTTATACAAGTGGTGCGGACTTTGATAAGGGTGGCACAGAAATTGTGAAGTACAATCCGAAGAATGGCTATGCGTATTCGGTAAATGGCGATAAAGAAGCGTTGGATATTATTGATGTGAAACATCCTGGAAAGGATGGCGCAATTAATTTAGTGAAGCGTATTTATCTACAAGATAATGGAATTGAAGCGGGTGATTTAACGAGTGTAACAGTACATCCGAGCGGAGATTATGTAGCCGTGTCTGCGCCAGCAGTGGATAAGACGAAGCCAGGACATGTTGTATTCTACGATTCAAATGGTGATTACATCAATAATGTGACGGTAGGCAGTCTTCCTGATATGGTCACTTTTTCTAAAGATGGTAAATATTTATTAGTAGCTAACGAAGGAGAACCGAGCGACGATTACACTGTTAACCCACCAGGCTCTGTGTCAGTCATTGATGTGACAGGTGGCCCAGCTAATGTGAATGCCAATAATGTCCGTACAGCAATGTTCACGAAAGAACATCAAGAAGGTATTCGTGCGTTAGGTCCTAATGCGGAAGATGCTTACTTAAATATTGAACCAGAATATATTGCGGTAGATAGTCAAAGTAAATATGCCTATGTAATATTACAGGAAGTCAGTGCCATTGCGAAGGTCGATATCGTGAAAGGACAAATTGTCCAAGTGAAAGGGTTGCCTTACAAAGATCATTCGCTAGCACAAAATGCAATGGATGTATCAGATGAAGATGGTAAATCTGAGTTGCGCCGTGTGCCAGTATTAGGACTGTTACAACCAGATGGCATCGATACGTATGACTACAATGGCGAAACCTATTTATTGATTGCGAACGAAGGAGATTCTCAAGATTATGAGGGTTATTCTGAAGAAAAACGTGTGAAGAAATTGAAAGATGATATTCAATTGGATGCACGTTATTATCAAGGCTACACGCAAGCAGAACTAGATGATATGGTGGAAAATGGCTTATTTGATGACGAACAATTGGGTCGTTTGAAAGTTACGACATCGCATGCGTTTAAAGATGCAGATGGTAAATACAATGCGCTTGTATCTTATGGTGGTCGTTCATTCTCTATCTTAAGAGCTTCCGATTTAGAAATGATTTATGACAGTGGTAGCGATATTGAGCAACGCGTCTTAGATTTATTACCTGAACGCTTTAATGCTAATTATGAAGCGGCTGATGACATTAAAGTAGATGACCGTAGTGATGATAAAGGTCCTGAAGCTGAAAATGTGGTCGTTGGTAAAGTAGGTAGTCATTCATATGCATTTGTCGGTCTAGAACGTGTTGGTGGTATTATGATTTATGATATTACAAATCCTAATGAACCGTATTTTGTGAAATATTTATACGACCCAGATAATAAAGATATTTCACCTGAGGGCATTACTTTTGAAAGTGCTGAAGAGAGTCCTAACGGTAAACCAATGTTAATCACGTCATTCGAATTGTCTGGCACAACATCTGCTTGGGAATTAGAAGATTTAACAGGTGATCAAGAAAGTGATGATGGAGAAGATAGTGATAACCAGGGAAATACCAACGGGGAGTCTAATGATGACGATACAACGCCTAACCCACCTTCTGAAAATGATGGTTCAAATACAGAACATGATGTAGATAATGGAGAACAACCTGATAATGGTGACGATACTTCAAGTAATGATGAAGACAACCATTCTTCTGATGACACTAATGGAAATGATGAGGGCTTAGAACCACCTTATGAAGTCGACGGTGACATTTTTGAAGATGATAGCGACGAGGTTATCTCAGATAAAGAAGATAACAATGATACAAGTGCACAATCACATGAAGAAGTAGAGAGTAAAGGTGCTTCACACAATATTAATCATAGTGCCCATGCAAATCATCAAGAAGAAAGCCGTGATAAGCTAACAGTAAATTCTAACACTCATAACTTGAGTGTGGTAAGCACAAAATCTTCAAGTCATCACGTAGGGGCAACTAACTATGGAAGTGTAGTGTCTGAGGAGGCAAACCATTTAAATACTTCTAATAACAAAGAAACTAGTGAACTACCAAAATCAGGTCAAACTGAAACAAATACAACGTTATGGTCAGTGTTACTTGGTGGTTTAGGGTTAGCATTTATTAGAAAACGCAAAGCTTCGAAATCTGAGAAATAATATATAAATTAAGAGCACGCTAATCTGAAATTTAGTGTGCTCTTATCATTATTATTTAGAGGTTCTGTTAAATAATAAATGGTTATTAAAGTATTCTTTAGCATCTATAGTTGTTTCAATTTTGCCATTTTCCTTAAGCCATAATTGTAAGTCATCATAAAATTCTGGGCTCATAGATAAATCATTAGTAAAACATTTGGTAGTTGCAATGATTGTGTCTTTATTTAATTGATTACTCACATCCGTTTGAGTATATTTAGCATAAAAATCGACTGCTTCTTCGAGATGAGTATTAATAAATTGAATTGCTTTTTTAATGACTTTAAGGAATTTTTTTATTTTTCCTTTATCCTCTTTTAATTTATTAGGAGTTGTAATAAAAATTAACTGGCAAAAGTCTGGCACGTTATAATCTTTTAATGCAAAATAATCTACATTTAAACCTTTACTTTTTGCTTCGAGAATCTCAAAGTTTTCAAATATAAGTGTGGCAGCATCTGCTTTATCATTTAATAGTGCGTCAGTATGATAAAAACTATTATTAACTGGTGTTATATCTCCTTCTTTGTATGTTACACCATCAGTTTCAATCATAGTTTTAGCAATAGCAATACCTCCTAGGCCAGGGGCTCCAGGATATTGAAGACGTTTGCCAACTAAATCTTTAGGTGTCTTTATTCCTTTATCTTTGTTATACATAACACCGCCATTAGTGTGTAGATATCTGGCAAAACCTACCACATTTTGATTAGTTGCTTTATCTTCAACTAAATGAATAGGTTCAGTAATTGCAATATCCATTGAATTATTTTCGATTTCTTCCAATGCATCGAAGTGTTTTTCTGGTTCAATCATTTCAATTTCTAACGCTTCTTCTTTAAACCAGCCTTTTTCAATACCTAAAATTAAAGGTAAGTGATCAGGATTTAAAAACCATTCTAAACCAACAATTAATTTTTCCATAAAAAAATTCCTCCAATAGACAATTTTTCGTAAAAAAGTGAATTTGAAAGAAATAGCAGTATATGTATTTCACTTTCCTACGCTGGTACTAACCAACAGGTTCAAGGGTTGAAAGTTTTTACTTCCTCTCAGCATATTAAATGCACCCCTAGTGATTTTTTTATCTATTAATAACATAGCATAAATTTGTATAGTAGAAAATTGACTGATAAAAATATAGTTAACATGATAAGCTAAGTTTTGGAAACAAAATGTTAGCGAAATTCAAGGGAACGCGCCATTTTGTATGCGGAAAGTGACAAATGAACTTGCTAAGTTAGAAGAGAGGTGACCATAACTATGAAACTTGCTGAACAGATTAGGAAACATCGTAAAGAGAATAATCTAACTCAAGATCAATTAGCTACTGAATTACACACGACACGCCAAACCGTTTCCAAATGGGAACAGGGTACGATTGAACCGAATGTGCAAATGATTGTGCAATTAGCGCAACGTTTTGACATTTCCACAGACGAATTATTAACAGGGCAAACGTCTCATCCTTATAAAAGAGAAGAATCACAATCATATCCTGAACATTTAAATTTTTGGGATTTCTTATCTCAAAAGTGGTGGTTCGTATTAATTTTGGTAGTTATCGTGTGCGGTACAATAACACAAATCTTTACAAGTTAATAGTATCGGTCTCCTACTTCAACTTAGGAGGTACATGATGCATTTAATAATTAAGTATTTGAAGATGATTGGTGTCATTATTTTGACGTTTGTATTAACAGTCATTGCGCAAAATATTGCTTTACTATGGCATTTGTTAGATTTGAAATCATTTGAAACAATCTTACATGGTATCACCTATGTGGGACTTACCTTTTTATTCATTAAATTTTTAATTAATAAAGGATTTAAAGAGAAATTAAGTGACTATCGTATTAACTTACCTAAATGTAAACTCAGTTATCTATCAGTTGGCTTACTGATTCCGATTATAAATATCATCATTTATTGCGTCTTTATTCCAGGTCATTTTGAAATAACGAAAGCTGATACTGTAATAGAATATCTAGAAATGTTATTTGAAATTATTGTTTTAGGTGGAATATGTGCACCTATAGCTGAAGAATTAACAGTACGAGGCTTATTAATGGGCTACATTGAAAAGAAAGCGAATATTACCTTTGCCATCATTGTTACATCAGTATTATTCGCTTTAGTCCATTTGTTTAATGGAGGGATGTCTGGTGTTAGTCTAATATTATTAGTCGTAAGTGGCACGGTCGCTGGTATATTGTACGGTATGACGGCGTATAAATTTAACTCAATTTGGCCAAGTGTTTTTATGCATATGTGCTGGAACCTGTCAGACTTTGTCCATATCGCAACGCATAACGATGACTACGGCGTAATTCAATATATTATTAAAGTTAAAAACATACTCCTAACCGGTGGCGCATACGGTAATACATCTTCACTCATAGCAATAGTATTATTCGTAATAGCAATAATTTTAGTTGCAATGAAAAGTGTGCAGAGAATTAATTTGAGAGACTAATTTAGTCTCTTTTTTTATTGACCTTCAAGTATAGTTTAATGATAACTTTTAAATAACATAGGAAGGGGATGAAAAAATGCAAATAGATGAAGTTTCCAAAAAGCTTAATATATCTAAATCAATGATTCGTTATTATGAAGAAAAAGGCTTGATTAACATTTCTAGAAATCAAAATAATTATAGGGAATTTAATCAGACTGTCTATACAACATTGAAACTTATCAAAGATTTGAAACGATTAAACTTAAGCCTAGAAGAAATAAAGTATATTGTAAATTTATTTAACAAGCCTACTTCAAAAGAGTGTAACATCCAAT
>ERZ1023290.78-NODE-78-length-17618-cov-42.957069_pt1 | contig 17618 bp, 23 predicted proteins | sample MGYA00380469_ERZ1023290 | MGnify/ENA primary metagenome ERZ1023290 (study PRJEB33173, sample SAMEA4830319) | metagenome | study: EMG produced TPA metagenomics assembly of the PRJEB25223 data set...
AGAGCCAGAAAATAATGAACAACCTGGAATGGGTGGCATGCCAGGTATGATGTAAAAACGCCGATAAACGTTGGTTTAAAGGCGTTCGGTTATTCCATATGACATAATAATGACATAAAAATTCTAAAATAATTCTTTACTGACGTTTTCCATGAGTTTACTAAACTTTTGGGAAGCGTCTTTTTTATATGAGTTAGTAATCTTAGCATAGATGTTCATTGTGGTATTTATATCTTTGTGACGTAAGCGTTCTTGTATTTCTTTGATATGTACACCTGCTTCAATCAGTAACGCACAATGTGTATGACGGAATGAATGTGTACTTATATGTTTATTAGTAATATCAGTCTTTTTCATAATTGCTTGAATCCATGTAGACAGTTTTTTAATCACGAGTGGATAACCATTCACATCAGTAAATACAAAATTATTATCTACATATAATTCATTTTTCCAAGTGTCCTGGACATTTACCTTATAATCTTTGAGTAATTGAATCACATGAGGATCTACTGAGATTTTACCGATTGAGCTTTCAGTTTTCGGAGTAAGTATCTGATAATGCTTTTTATTATTATTCGGATTGTAATAAGTCTTAGTAATACTAATTATGTTATTCTCAAAGTCTATATCAGACCATTTTAATGCTAACAACTCGCCTGCACGCATGCCAGTGTATGCCAAAGTGGTAAATACTTCAAAACTATTCTGTGGTGAATGATGATTTTTAGCAACCTCCAGGAATTGAAATAACTCATCTTTTTCAAGAAATTTTTTATGTATCTCACTATCCTCTAATTCTTCTACACTTACTTGCTTTTTAGGTCGTTTAATACCTTCAATAGGTAGTACCCTAATCAATTTCATATCATAAGCATATTTAAATATCATATTAGTAGATGCCACAATACTATCAACATAATTCTTACTATACTGTATGCTCATATCGTCCACAAAACGTTGATAATCATGTTTCTTGATACTTTGTATCGGATAAATACCAAAACGTTGTACAGCGTGATATATGGCTTTCTCACGCACTCTGACACTACTCACTTTTACATCATTAGCATACTGCTTAAGCCAATCATCAGCTACCTGTTTGAATGTGCTGGAAGAAGGAGCGATATATTCACCATTTCTTAATTGGCGTTCAATCATTTCAGCCTGATGTTTAGCGTCTGATTTACGTTTAAAGCCAGTCTTAGAAATATATTCATATTTGCCCGTTTCTCCATTTTTTCCTAGTGATATGCGATAACGCCAGTTGTTTTTAGATATTTGATCGTAACTTGCCATAGGATCACCTACTTAATATTTAAGTACGATTTTAAGAAGTCGTTAAACTCATTGGTAATATCATCGTATGCTTCTTTGCTACCACTCATTTTATGTTGGTGTAACATTTGAAGAAGGACAGAAATAAACAATAAATTATCATCTTCCGTTTTTTCTAATTCATAGAAGTTATATACATTGTTGAAATAATGAATATCTATATATTTTAAGTCTCGTTGAATTAAGTCTAATAAATTACTTTTTAAGTTTAATTCACGGTTTGTATTATCTTTATTCAATTTAAAACGTAATTCTGAGAACTGTTCATTAATCTCATCTTCAGTTAAATCACTTAACATTTTATTACCACTTGTTAAGTAAGCCACCGAAACATTAAGCTTTTTTGCAATTTTTTCAATCGTCTTAATTCCTAAATTCTTTCTATTATTTTCTAAATCGCTCAAATAGGATTGAGAAATTTTTAAAGAACTCGCTAATTCACTTTGCGTTACTTTTTTCTCTTTACGTATTTTTTTAATATTATCGCCAATATTCATATTTTCACCTCTTTGTAATGATATCAAATTTTTAATGTTAATAAAAATAAAAAAATATTTAAAAAGGGGTTGAAATATATTTAAATAAAGTTTATCATATAAATATATCGCCGATAGTGGTAAATTAAATTACTGATTTTATATTTTTTTACCTTAATTTATCGCCGATAACGATAATTAGGAGGTGTAAGTTATGACAGTCCAATTAAATGATACTTGCCTAAAAAAAGCAATGTTTTTAAAGGGGTACGATTTATCTGATTTATCAATCAAAACAAATGTAAGCAAAGCATACTTAAGTCAGATTTTTAACGGTAAAAAGATTCCTAGTCCAAAACTAGCCAAAAACATTGCTAATACTTTAGATGTTGAAATTAAAGATTTATTTTACTTTGAAGAACAGGAGGCATAACCAATGATTAAACAAATTTTCAATGATAAAGAAATTCGTTTTATTGAAAAAGACGATGAGTATTGGGCAGTAGCTGGTGATGTAGCAAAGGTATTGGGTTTTAGAGACGCAAATACTGCCGTTAGATATTTACCAACGCATACAAGAGGTACTCTAAAAGGGCGTACCAGATCAGATAAAAAGAAAGCTAGAAAGTTTCAAGATTACACAGTTATCAACGAAAAAGGTATTTATAGACTTGTAATGCGTTCTAACAAAACTGAAGCCGAAGAATTCCAGGATTGGATTTGTGACGTTCTAGTTAAATTACGACAGTCTACAGGGCTTAAAGGATATGAAGCCTTCCGCATGCTAGATAAAGAAAAACAAAAAGAAGCTATGGATAATTTGAAAAATGGTATTGAAGTTATTTCTAAAAAAGACTATTGCAAAGCTCAAGCAATTAGTAATAAAGCAGTATCAAATGTGTTCGGTTTTCCTAAGATGATTAAAAAGCAAGATATGACACAGGAAATGCTGGAGTTAAGACAGCAGGTGTTAAATGACACAGTAGAATTTATGGTGTTTGTTGATAAGTATAATCTTCCTTTATCTGTGAAAAAGCACATTTACGACAAATACAATGACAAGCAACAAATGGCATAAGGAGGCTTAAACAATGTTCAACATTAATATTGATGAAGATGAAGCACGTGAGTTATTCGAGCAAGCAATTAATCAACGTGTCGATGAACTGGCTAAGGAAAAGTTCTTTATGACATACAAAGAATTAGCTGAATACCTAAATTTAAGTAAACCAACGATTGAGGAACTACTTATTAATAACGGTATGAAGTATTACATGGTAGGCAGCACATACCGATTTAAGAAATCAGATGTTGATGCGTTTATGAATCAACTCACATCTCACATGGATATTCACAACAATGATTTAAAACAGATTAATGTTAAGAAGTTGATGGAGGTTCTAAATGGTTAAATTCACATTACAACTATTATTAATCAGTTTAATGACTTTATTAACTAGTGCATTTATATCTTTTCATGTAGGTTTAGCAATTTATTTATTAGGCAGCACAATCGCATTATTAAATTATGAAAAAGTGGAGGCGTAGAAGATGGAACAAGAACAAAAAGAGGTTATTCAAAATATTTATACAACGTTAGGAACAACTGCTGGGGATAAAGCAACAGAATATGAACATCATTTTAAAGAAGGTCATAATGAATGGACTGAAACAGTTAATCGTGAAGAACACTTACAAGCAATCATTGAGTGGGCAATACAACAAATTGAAAATAATTTTGATGGAGTGAAATAAAATGATAACAGAAATTTTAAAAGCATATGACGATATGGCAATACCAGCTATGAATGTATCTCAGTTAAGAGGTGAAACAGAAAGACTTTCAGAATTAATAGGTTATTTAACGGAAAAGGCAAAAGCGTACAGAGAAGAAAAAGATATTAAAGGTGCTGAAGCTATTGAGCAAATTGTATTAGACGATCTCCAATTTGAATTTGAAAGTGTGTATGGACAATTTGAAGAAGAATTTAAGAATTGGGAACAGAAATATAAAAGGTTAGAAAATGTGTGTACTTATTATGGTGTTCCAGTAGCAACATTAAAAGATAATAAAGTAATTCAGTTTAGAAAAGAGTTAAATAATGAATTGGGAAACTAAAAGTTTGATTGAAGATGTAGAAATTATTAAAAGAAAAATCAATGATGCAGTGACAACATTCGTCTGGTTTGATGAGGATTATTTCAATCATGAGCCAGGTCATATGTTAAACAAAAATGAAATGTTAAAACATGGCGCTAGTTATCATGAACATAGACGTTATATTACGCAACATATCGTCTTGTTGAGTATATATTTAAAAGAACTAGATACAGTATTAGAAGATATAGAAAAAGCGTCATCTGATGTATGTTTGGCGACTGAATCAGATAACGCATAAAACAAAGCATTTAATTAAATACCCACTAAAATACTAACACATATGAAAGGTTGATAACATGGACGAAGTGAGTTTATATAAAAAGCATTTTGAATTTCATTCAAATTTAGATTATATCAACACAGCAAATTTATCAAGAATTAAAGAGATAAGTAAGCGAATTAATTTCGCTTCTATCTCTACTGACAAACAAGTGTTTGATAATAAAGGGAACGTATATCACCGCAAAAAAGATGATTTTGCAGGTGATTACATTAATAATCTTACCTTAAATTATACCATAAAACCTAAAGAAATTGGGCTTGTATATGGAACTATTTTTGTTAAAACCAACGATCAAGATGAAAAAGAAGCACATTTTAAATCAGATAGTTTTAATAATTATGCTCGTTTTATTGCAGATTTAATTTCTGATAAGGTCATCTATTCAGAACAATTGGATAGTTTTCTTATCGTAAAAAACAATCAATATGAAGTGATTGAAGATACTAATTTTAAATTGAGTTATCCCGTTGAACCTAAAAACCAAATAGATGACTTTTTGGATATTATGCTCGAGTTATATCGTGAACATCTAAATTTAGATCATAATTACAAAATTTATCCGTATAGTGTTGCTGGTAATGATTTCATATATAACTGCAAGAAATTAAAACTTACAAAAGATAAGCCACAAGATAATGGGTTATACGCTATTAAGTATGACTTAAATTACAATGATTTAGATTTTAAAACGCCAAATGATTTTTATGATTTGGTTACTGATAATGAGAAAAGTAAACATAATTTAAAACTGGTACATGCTTATACAATGTATCGAAAAATGAAACTCATTCAAGCCGAAAAGTGGTTCTTATTTAAAGATTTCGGGCGTTCTGGTAAAGGTTTATTTATAACTACATTTAATAAACTATTACACGTTAACAAAGTGAACTTTGATGGACTCGTTTCAGGTGGTTTTGAAGCAGCTAACGAATGGATGAACTTTTATGGCGCAGATATTGCACATGCTAATGAAACAGGCGAAATCACTAAACCCATGATGAGAATACTAAGAAAAATAGCAACTGGTGAAACAATTTCTGGTCGTGGTATTGGTCGAAACGCATTCACATTTAAAAATAAATCCGTTTTGATACTTGATACAAATGAAAGCGTTGATACTGGAGAAATTACAGCCAATACAACTAGAACAATAAAAATAGCTTTCAAAGATAGACCACATGGAGAAACTGACGATGAAAGATACAAGATTTTTGAGCCTTATTGGAATTTCGTACAGCCAAATGATGAAGATTCAGAAATAGCATCAGTCTCGTTTTTAATCACAAGTTTAGAATATCTTAAAGAAATCGGTAGAGAATTTAGATTTAAAGATGTGACATTGAAACATTATTTCAGTGAAGAAGAATTGACTGAGACACAAGTTGTTATGTTGAAAGTATTATCTAAGCAAGGCTTTATTCTTTCAGGTGATGAGACATTGCAAAGATTGATAGAAGAAGATTATAAAAGTTTACGTTATAACAAAGCAAAAATTGACATGAAAAAGATTGGCGTTGGTATTAATAACCAAAAATGGATTGATGGTATAAATATGAAAGTACATGAGATAGAAAACTCGGAACTCTTTAATATGGCTTTAGATTTACTAGATAAGGGTTAGTATAACCTTCACTAACTCTTATAATAACCCTTAAAACTGTGAAACATCAAGGCCTAACCCTTATAACTCATATTTCTTATAGTTGCATTGATAGTTAAATTTAAAGTGGCTCTTATAGGCAAAATATAGGTTATAAGGGTTAGGTTTAAAAAGGAGTGATATTCAATGACAGGTTATCATGTAGCGAAACAATTATTAAAAAAGAATATTGAAGTGATACCACTTAATAAATATAAAACACCAACAGTATCATTTGCAGATAAAGATGTAACCAATGAATTTATTGAATATCATTCTTACAAATATCATCAGACAAATATGTTAGGCGTTCTTACTCGTAACGTATGGTGTATCGATATAGATATAAACCATGCAGACGGTGAAAATGGTTTTGAAAGTATCAAAGACATACCTTACTATGATGAAATTGTATCTAATGCACAGGATACATTAGTACAAACCACAGCAAGTGGTGGAAAACATATCATTTTTTATAAACGTAATGGTATTAATTATGGTCAGAAAATCGGATATTTACCTGGAGTAGATATTAAAGCACACAATAATAGTTACTTTGTGCTTGCAGGTAGTCGAACGGATAAAGGAAAGTACAAACATAATGGCATCAAACCAAAGATGTATCAAGGTGAATTTGAAAATAGAATTTTTTTCAAACAAGGTAATTATATACAACAAACGTTAGAGCCATATTCAATCAAAAACATGTTACCTAATCAGAGTTTTGCTCATGTGAGAGGTGGCAAAGGTGGAGAAGGTAAACGTGCATACCAACGTATTATAGACGGGCAAAGTGAATATAGAAATGACGATTTATATAAGGCAGTAAGTTACGCAAATCAATGTAATGTAGATATTGAGCCGTTACGTATATTAATTGGTGATAATAAAAATGGCGATGTGATAACTGAAAGACAATGGGAGGCGACAGTTAGAAGTGCAAGCCGTTAAAGAAGATTATAATTTAGATGAGCAAGCTAAAAAGATTGGCTTAATTGTAGGCGTACCAAACGAAATTTATTTTTGTTCAACCAGTCATGTATCAGATGTTTATGTTGAATTTATTAAAGGTCAATGGGTAGCATGGCGTGAGAGTTTTATTCCTAATACAAATCATAGAACTAGCTATAAGTTAATTGCTCAAGGTAGTTTTGAGTTAGTAATTGCAAGAGTTAAAAATTATCTAAATTATATAAGTAAAAGGAGAAATTAAATGTGAAAACAATACAAAAGCAATATATAAATAAAGGCAAGACGTTCGAGAAGAAGATAGCACAGATGAAATGGGACAAGTTAAGAAAATTGATTAGAGAATCAGGGATTTTTATAAAAATTGATTCAGAACATGAAATGTGGTTAGAAATTACACCAGATAGTGCAGCAGAAATAGAATTATATCCTCATAGACTGCTGAACGGAGAATTTGTACAAATAAAGTTGTGGGATTACCAATTTAATTTAGAAGTTTTTAAAAATCATTATAGAGAATTAGGAAATAATCAAATAGCTATTTCAGGTATTCACGAAGCACTTCAATATATAAACAGAATTTTAAAAGATGTAAGAACAGATATTAAATATAAGGATTAGCAAAACCTACCACAGTTGGCTTCATAGAGCCTTTTATGGTATAATTTAGATAAGAAATTAATACCAGGTTACAATTTTTATTGCAGACAATATAAAAATAAAGGTTTAGAATTTGGAAGTATAACACAATTTCAAACAATAAGTGTTAGTTACATTACCATGATGTGATTAAAAGATTAATATTTAAAAAAATGAAAAAAAGAGGTTACTAAGTATGAATAAAACAGTAAAAGAAAATTCAATCAGTATTTTTGATGAACAAATTTATGGTAAAAGATTACGTGCTAAAGAGGTTCAAAAACAATATGATCAGCTAGTAGATCGTATTAAAAAAAATAATGCTAAAATTATGCACTATCAACATCAAGATGAATTTGCCGAAGCTACAAAATTAAAGCGTCAACAAGCTGATTTAGAACAAGAGTTATTGGAAATAGATGAACAACTTAAAACATCGAATTACAGTATTACAGATGATGAATTTACATCATTCTACGATGCATATAATAGTGAAATGCAAGACATCAAAAAAGCACATGAACAGTATCGAAGAGAGATGAAGGACAAACTTCAAGAAGTGGCAGCCACTTATCGAAAAATGATTGAGAATAAGAATGAAGGCGGCAGACGTATATCACGATTACGCTATGTCAAACAAGAACAACAACACCCTAGTAATATTCACAATCAATACAAAGGGCAAATGCTTGCTGATGAAATTAAAATCGGGGGCAATACAACTCCTAGAGATTACGCATGGTTGCTTGAAGATATGTTAAAAGAAGAATCATTGGAGGACTTCCAAAAATATCACTTCGGCAAAGAGAAATGGTAAGGAGGTAATGCGATGATCACAGCCATTAGATACAAAGGGAACAGAGCAAAGGTAACTGAAAATGGTGAAGATTTAATGATATTAGCTAGTTCAAGTAGTGTGCCTGTAGAACTGGCTGATGTAGATAATAAGTTAAACATAGTGAGTGACTTTGAAGAAGGAGAAATCGAACCGAAAGCAGTTAAAAAGATTAAGTTTAATAAAAATAGTTGTGTCATGATGAATGGCAATTTGAACTTTATTATTGCTTCAAGTCAGAGAAATAATAGGGAGTTTATAGTTAAGAAAAACCATACACTCATTCATGCTTGGAAGAGTGGGGATCATGCAAAAGATAAAGCATTTGAACAAATCAAAAATAATAAAATAGATAGTGTTGACGTGTATGTAAAAAATGCAGAAGGTAAAGACAATAGAGTAATTAATATGGGTGAAATTTTAGCCGTTTCTATCAATTTTAATAATGCTTAAAATAGCGTGGTTGAGCCATTTGTGTTATAATAAAGATATTAAAGATGATAAATATCTTTAATAACGAGCGCTCTTTGTTAAAGACTAAAATAGCCATGCGTTCCTCCTTATTTGTTCAATTAAATTTCTATGTCTAAGGCATTTTCACAAGGTCATCACTTTAATATATGTGGTGGCCTTTCTTTTATAAGTGGTCTCGTATATGAGTGAACCAATAGTTTACTTAGTAAGAAGGACAGGTAAACGAAAAACATTATGATGGAATTAATATGTGGCGGATTATATTAACTGCATAGTATAGATAACTCACAGTATGCAACCAAACAGCGTGTAGGTGAGTTATAGGATAGTAGAGGTAACTATTATACAGTACAAGTAAACAGAGGCTATATATGAGTGCCTCACATAAGTTACAGAGCTATCATTGTGTGACCGTATAAAAGTGTACGCTGCAAGTATAAAAGGCCATATGTATTATTCCAATAGTATTTAGGCAATACGCTAAAATATATATGAGCAAGCCAATATGTGTTAGAGATATTAATTATATTGAAGTAGAAGAAACAATTATGTTTATATCAAACATCAAAAATGTTTAGAAGAAATGAAGTAGAATAAAACAATTATCTTTTTATGTTAGAAGATAAAAGAATTAAGAAGATAATTCGTTAATTGAACAAAACAAAGTTGAGCTTTAGTTAAAGATATTAGAATGATAAAGAGAATGAAAATTATAAAAGTAAATGAGAAGTCAGAAAGTGAAATAGAATTTTGAAATGAGAAATGAAAATAAGAAAATTAAAATTGTTTTGTAATTTCGATTTGTATTTTGATTTTAAATAAAGAAAAGTTATTTAGAACAAGAAAGAAGAAATTATAAATAAAAGAGAATGAAGAATGATGATAGAAATGTTGAGAGAACAAACGTAACATAGAACAGTTTAAGATGCTGTTTTAGGCTTGTTATAAGGAAGATAAGAACAAATAGGATTAATATATAGAGAACTGATTAAAAGCTAATGACAGGCTTATATGAAGCAATTAGAGGATATGATAATTAGTGAAGATAAATGTATATCGATAGATAATGGCGAGGGACTGGGTTAAAAGACTGGATATGGATAATTTAGAGGTAGTGTGTATCGGGTGTCATAATAAAATTCACGGTGGATAATTTTTTAGAGTTTTATTTTCTTAAATTATTTTTTGCGGGGCTTCGATAATCCCCATACTTTATTTATTTAAAGATTAAACGAGCCGCACTTATCTTCGACTGAAATTCTAAATGAAATCTTAAAAATTCGTAAAGACTTTTCACTTTACATTAAATGACTTAGAAAGGAGAAATGAAAATGCCACCAAGAAAATTATTATCTCAACAAAAAGGTAATTTAACAGTCGAACAACAAGAAAATAAGAAAGCAACGGAAGAAGCAATGAAACAGCTTACTCCTTTAAACGCAGAACCTCCAGAGTGGTTAGATGATATAGCAAAACAAGAATGGTTTAGAATATATCCATTACTAAAAGAATTACCAATTGCTAGTTTAGATTTAGCATTGGTGTCCGCATATTGCCAAGCTTATTCAGATTATATTCAAGCCACTGAACGTATGAAACAAGAAGGCGCAGTAATTGTTACTGAAAGAGGCACTAAATTAAACCAAAATCACGCTATTAAACGCGATGCACTGGCACAATTGAATAGTATTTCATCTAAATTAGGTTTAACAGTAGAATCCAGACTAAAGATATTAGATCCTAAGAATGAGACGCCTAAGAAACAATCTGTTTATGACCAATTCGGAATTTCAGATAACGACTAAACAAAAGTACAAAGCCAATCAGAAAATAAAAGAGATAAAGTTTAAAGGAGTGCAGAACTGTTGCTGAAGAAAAATAAAGATATTTTCAGTTATGAAAGAGAAGAAAGAATTTCAGAATATGAGTTGTTGGTTAAATACAATCCTCAATTTATAAACAGAAAATGCCAAGCACTCGAAGAACAAATAAATGCTATGTATCATCTGAACATCTCACATATGACCTGTGATGAAGCAACGGGGGTAGTTTTCACCAGTTATCCATTAGATAAGTTAGTTATATGGATTGTTGAGAAAAAAGAAAAGTTAGAACGTTATAAAAATCAATCATTGGAACGTATGAATTTACTTAAAAGTATTGTCAGCACTTATCCATATCATGAGCAACAAGAGATAATGCACTACATGCGTACAAATGGCGTTTATAAGCCTTATAGGAGCATTGAGAAGTTATGTGAAGATTTATATAAAGCCACGTATAAAGCTCGTCTAATCCGTCAGAGAGACCATTTGAAAGAACAAAGAAAGTATTTTGATGAAGAAGTAGAAAAAGTAAGAACTACATTACAAACGCAAAGAGAGGAGTTAGTTATATGAGAGCTTTAAAGAGTTTCGATTACAAAATACTGAGTGGATACATGGAAAACTATCAAACATTAGTTGATGAGTACAAAACAAAAGCTAGTCAAATGACTGAAAAGAGATATAATAGAGTTAAAAGTATCGTAAAAGGGATTACTGAAGTATATAACAATGCGACACTACAAGAGCAGCAATTAATTAAGATATTATGGTGGGATAAGCAACCTTATGACATTATCGCAGATGTTTTAGGGGTAACAGAGTACACAATTAAGCACGCTAGAGAAGTAATATTACGTCGTGTTGCTGAAAGAAGTACATATCTATGATATATGACAAAAAAAGCGTTAGAGCCTTCATAATGAACTATGAACCACCGAAAGAAGAACCGCCATTGCACGAAGAGAATATAAATAATTTCTTTTCACTAGATCAACCTACAACATCGATAGAAACGAGCGATAATTTTGAAGAACATATATTTTTTAATGAATTATCGTCAGTAATTGAAAACATTGGTACAGATAAAGAGTTCGTTGTTTTCGATTTACTTGCTCATGGTTGGTCGTATGAGAAGATAGGCGAAATGCTCATGGTAACAAGTGGACGTGTTCAACAAATATTTAGTCGATTACTAGATAAGCTGCCCTAACAGGTGGCTTTTTTCTATGTATTTAAATAAAATTAGTTAGTAACCATTTACGTGCTAGGGATTTAAATGATTTCAGTTTTTACTGTTTCTTTAATATTCATAATTTTAGTTCTAGTCTTTAAGTCTCTAAAAAAAGTAAAAGGAAAGGGAAATAGTTGAGTAATATTCTTTTTATATTTAGAGGTTTTTATAAGATGATGAATGTATCTAATAAAAGATACTACTCAAAAGCGAGTATCCTTTAAAATGACTGTACCCGTTGGTTGCAGTTTTTTTATTTATAACCTGTCAAAACTTTGCATCTCATTCAATAACAAACGGACTTAAAAGTACGCTTGCACCCAGTGCCTTAAAATAGGGAAGTGGTTTAATATGACAAAAAGAATACCCCAAATTAGGGGGACCCTTTTGTATATAACCGAGCCCAATGTGGCTTCGTTAAATATGTCCATAAGTGGTCGTATTAGCTACTTAGCTTAATATCCTCAAATTTGGGGATATTAGTTTATACACAGCCCAAATGTGGGTTCAGTAATAGAACTGAATAGGTCTATATATTTACTTGGCTCAAATGTGAGCGTATTAATTAATAATACAAATGCTGACGCACTAAGTCAGTGCATTAGAAAACGACTATATCCGTTCTATAAGTTCTGAAAAGCCAAATGTGGCTTGTCTAACTTATATATTTGCGTAGTGAGAAATACAATTGCGAAGTATTTTAGCACATGAGTTGATGTAACAACTTGTGACGTTAGTTACATGAGTATTCGGTAAAGGGAGTAGGCAAATTCGACGGCCTAAATAACTTGATCTAAGAAAGGAACAAAATATTCACCCATGTATTGTAACTTGTAATGTTAGATAAGTGAATGTAGCTACACCAGTGTTTATAGATGGTATCGGAGAAGATGATGAGAAGAATGATAGAGAGTTAGAAAAGTTAAGCAAACAATATCCTAATGCAGAGTTTCATACTTGATGATATTAGGTAGATTTGAGGAGTAATTAAAACGCCAATCCAATGTGGTTTGGTGTTTTGTATTAAAAAGTATAAATAAAGTTTGACAATTGATATAAAGTGATTGTTTTTAACAACGTATAATATTATAATTGCTATACAACATGTAATACTACATTCGTCAAATGAATATAAAAAACATATAAAATAAATTTATTACGGTGACAGCGTTATAACGCTGTTATTTTTGTGCTAAACAATTCAATAAAATTGAATTAAATAGGAGTGATAGTATGAGTACTTTAACTATTAATAAATATTCAGATAATAAAATTAAAAATATATTAAGCAGAAAATTATCAAAACTTAATAGTTCGGAAAAAAAAGTTGCGGAGGACTTTATTGAATATCCGCGTTTGAATTTTCAAAATACAGAAATAATTGCTACAATACTTAATGTTTCGCCAAATGAACTATTTGAAAAAAAAGAAATAAGTGCGGCAACATTAAATTATAGAAATAAAAATCATAATTCTTTTAATGCTCAAATAGATGATTTGTTACAGTTAATAGGCGAGATAGATAAACAATATAAATATTATGGTGATAATCATGGAGAAGAATGAAGAAAGAGTAATTCAAAAGGCAATGGATTTTAGAAGGAATATTCTTGGTTTACGAGACGATGAAAGTATATCTGATTTTGAACAGCTCGTTGAAAAAGCGGGCTTTTTTTTATTAATCAGTTCTTTTCCAAGCGAATATGATAGCCAAAATGAAAAGGGTTTTTTATATTCAGGTGAAAACATTGAGTTTATATTTATAAATAATACTAGTTATTATTGTACACAAAACTTTACTGTTTGGCATGAGGTCTATCATTCAATAGAGGGGCATGATGGTTTTGAATTTAAGGATGATAACTCAAAAAAAACAATAGAAAAAGAAGCTGATCTTTTTGCTGCAACTTTACTTATACCTCCTGAAATACTTAGAGTACGTTTAGATAAAAAAATTGGGGAAAATCGTATATATATATCTGATATACATAAATTATCTATTGAATTTAATTGTCATTATGAGGTTGCGTACATGCAAATAAAAAGAACTTTTCCTAGATTCTATAAAAGTAATAAATATTTTAAGAATTTATATAAATCTTCTAATAATTTTGCTTATTTAAAAGACGAAGAAATATACAAAATAAAAGAATTAAGAAAAAATAAAAATTATTATCTGAGTCCAAAAGTAGTGGATATACTACTAAATAATTACGAAAAAGGTATAATATCTGAAGAAAGACTTGAAAATATTATTAGTAAAATAAAGGAGGTTACAAATATTGAATATTGAACCTCAAGGATTTTGTGATACTAATATTTTTGTTGATTTTTCTTTAACAGATAAATTTTTGAATTTCATAGATAAATTTAAAAAACTGAATATTGCTGATGCTGTCCATACTGAATTATTAGATTGGTCAAGAGATAATTATGATTATTCTTATATTTATAATAATTTGATAGAACAAATAGAAAAAGAAAACATATTGTTAATAGAATTTAAGAAATTCTCACCGTTGCAAAAAGAAATTATTGAGAGAAGATTGGAAGGTATTAATGAATTATTGGAAAACTTTTCTCAAGAAAAAAAGAAACACCTTAATAAAGGTGAAATTGTAAGTGCTGTTTATGCAGAGGTAACTAACGCTCCATTTATTCAATCAAATGATAAATTTCCGGGTGAATTGAAAAATAGTGAATTTAAAAACATAATTTTTTTGGATAGAAGAGATATACTTAAAGAATTATGTGTATCTTTTAAAGAAGTAGAACATTATGATAGAGAAATTAATAGAGAAAGAGAAAAGATGAATGTTTCTTTTAAAAAAAGTAAAGAAGTAGAAAAATCTAAATTACCTATAGATGACAATAAAAAAAATGATTTACTAGAATTTAAAGAAGAATTGAAAAAGAAGAATTCAAATAATTAATGAGTAACTGTATAAAAATATCAACAATAGTAGGGAATATAAAATCTGTGAAACGTACTGTGTTGCAGTGAGACGAGTTTTTATGTAACAATGTATGTTAATAATTATCGGATTTTACAATTCGTTACTGTTATTGGAAATATGGTTTAATTTATTATTGAGTAATTCGCTTAATAGTAAAAGGCATCTACTTTATAATTAGTAGGTGCCTTTAAACGTTTTATCATATTAACTTAAAAATCTCTCTTTGTGCTTTTGAAATTGAATAAATCATTTTACTGATCTCTTCGTAAGAATAGTTATCAATATTTTTTGAAATCGTCTCTAAATTCATGGCTAATGTGCCAGATTGACTACGCGCTTCACTAATATCCCAAGTTTCGGTAGCATTTCTTGCCTCTTCTTTAGAGATCTTACTAAAGTAATCATAAATTTCGTCAGCGGTATTAATTACCTCATTAAAATTTTTCAACCTTTATTCTCCTATCTCTTGAATTTGCTTTTTCATTTGATTTTCTGAATCAATCTTACTTTGGTAGTGATAATGAATGCTATAAGAAATTGCAAGTGCTATTGTTACTAAAATAACTGGTTTTATAGTTTTTTTAAACCACATACTCAACTTACTGAAACCTATTACGCCAGTCTTTACTAAAATATACATTAATGCATAAGTAATCAAAAAGAAGAATAGAACTATAAAAGAAGTAATAGCAATCCAAAATGAAAACTCACTTAAAAATTCATCCATTTATCAGGCTCCTATTTCAATTTTTTTGATTAATATTTAACTTAAGTATATTAAAATAAACGAATGATTTCTAATATTTTTACTTTTATTAATTTTAAGATCTTGAATTTAATTATATTTAATATTTAGATTAAAAAGGGCAAAAAAAGGGCATAATTTTGAAACAAAGGGCAAGTGTATGAACGATATTTAATTGGATTAAGCTCATAAACGCCTAAATAACAGTGTTTTGAACATTAATGATTATTCATAAAATAGCAGTATATAAAAGAAGAACAATAATAGATATTGTAGAAAAGTACATTAAAAACTATAATAATAATCGAATTCAACAAAAACTAGGCTACTTATCCCCTGTAAAATACAGAGAATTAATAGCCTAGAACATGGTGTTTTTATTAAGTTCTCGTTTTAAGGGTTCAGTGCCTAAACTTAAGGGGTTTTTTGTGTGAAAATGTCATGAATTCGAAAGGATAATAACTATATAAAATGTTAAATTGAACTACAAGATTTATCCTAAAAAATAATTAGGGTAGTTGTGCCTACTCATATTCATAACTAAAAAAAGATTCACCTTAAAATAAGTATTCTGTTTATTGATTTTCTACGTTTTCAGTATTTTCTTGTGAAGCCTCTTCTTCATTTTGTTGACTGTCTTGTCCTGAATTATTTTGTTTTTTAGTTTGCTCTTCATGTTTTTTCCTCATTTCTTCATTTTTCTTTTGATATTGCGCTTTTTGTTGTGGAGTTGAAACATCATAAGTTTTGATTATTTCTCCTGTTTTTTTATCCACTACCCATGCTGTAGATACAGCAGGGCCAAGTTCAGACCCTCCTGTGGTTTTAACTGTATAAGTTGAATCGTCTTCCTTGATGACACCATCTATACCAGTACCTTTATAACCACCAATTTGTTTTTTTACAATTTCTTTAGCTTTTTGTCCGGAAATCTGATTTTTCTTTTGTCCTAGTTGGTGTTCTCTTTGTTGTGACTGCGAGTTTTGTGTATCTGTCTGTGGCTGTTGGTTATCGTTATTTTTAGTGTCGTTTGATTTTGTTTGCTTATTTTCTGACTTATGTTTGCTATTTTTGTCATCATCTTCTTTATTATCTTGGTTGATACCAATGCTGCATGCTCCCAATATTAATGTACTTGATAATGTTAATGCCAATAATTTTTTCATCATTTATCCTCCTAAAAAATTTTCATGTAATATATCCTTTAAATGATATTGTACTACTGATACTTATTGTTAAAAAATAAGAAAATGATATAGTTATACAAATAATCGATAATAGTAATTTTAAGATATATGAATTCTCATGCATCAAACCAATAACTATACGCAAATGCATTTCTCGATGCAGAACAGGGCGAATGCCAGAGTCGATAATTAAATGGATTTGGTAATTTTGGTGTAATCTTTTAAGATAGAGGTGTGATGTTACTTAAAAATCAGTAAAATTGGTCGGACAAAAATGTCTTATTAAAAGTACACACAAAAAAGTTTATGTGCTATTACTCAAATTAATTAAAAAAGGAAAGTAAGCATAATTATGATAATAAGGTCAAAGGCAGCGACATTTTATTTTTACAGTTTATGTAATGACATAATTATGACATAATGGATTGGAAAAACTAAAAAATATGGTATAATAAAATTACGGAAACGGCTTTAAATGGGGATTGTTAAGAGTTATTTTATAGTATTTTTAGGTGTACTTAATGCCAGGTATGATGTAAATATTTTATTGATTTTAGACATCAATATAAGTATTTAATTTAAATTACTATCAAGCCTCTCAAAAGTTGAATAGACTTTTGAGAAGCTTTTTTAGGTATGGGTTAAAATATTCGTAATTAAAAAATCATCAGATAAATCACTATATAGTAAAGTTATAATGTTTAGTCAGTAAAACTCTAAGAAATCAACGATTTTAATGCAGTTATAAAAGTGTTATTTCAATGTTGAAAGTAATAAAAAGTCTTTAGTATTATTAGGGGAAATTAAATTGTGAAAAATTAAAATACATGATATATTATAAATTAAATAACGTATTGT
>ERZ1023290.99-NODE-99-length-15509-cov-10.536042_pt1 | contig 15509 bp, 17 predicted proteins | sample MGYA00380469_ERZ1023290 | MGnify/ENA primary metagenome ERZ1023290 (study PRJEB33173, sample SAMEA4830319) | metagenome | study: EMG produced TPA metagenomics assembly of the PRJEB25223 data set...
TCAATATATAGGACTGGTAAATCTTTTAGGTTATCCAAAATATCAAGAAACTCAGCGACTTTCTCTGGCTCTTGTTCCTTAAAGCTCGTCATCTTTTTTTAAAGTGACCTTAATCTGCTTTAAAGCTGCCCATACTGAAGGAACAGCACAATCAAAATGTGCCGCAATTTCCCGTAAAAAAGCATCTGGATGAGCCTCTACAAAGGCTTTCAATTCCTCTAAAGGAATCTTTCGGTTTTTGACGACTCGCTTTTTCCTCTCTATGTGTCCTTGTTTACGTCTTTCTTTTCCCACGTGAAGAGAGTTCTGACGCCAACACCAAAAAACTTGGCTGCCTCGACATGGCTGTGCCCCTCTTTGATGTAATCTAATGCTCGCTGTTTAAAATCAGTACTATATGCCATAGCTTTATTATAATATGCTTGTTTAAAACTAAGCAACTATATCAATGTTTTGTTATTAGAAAACTTACTTTTTTTTTACTGAAATTGAATTTTTCCTAGCCTCAACATCATATAACCCCAAAATTCAATCTGACCTGGTTTGAAGAGATGTTCGAAGCAGATAAGGTTTTACTAAAACTAAAAAAAATGATATAATCAAACTGATTAAATGTTTTAAAAATAAAGGAGAATTTGAATGTCTTACCAAGAAAATTACCAGAAATGGGTTGATTTTGTGGAGCTTCCTGACTACCTTCGTCAAGATTTGGAAAATATGGACGAAAAAACTAAGGAAGATGCCTTCTATACAAATCTTGAATTTGGTACTGCAGGTATGCGTGGCTTGGTTGGTGCTGGTACAAACCGTATCAACATCTACGTTGTTCGCCAAGCTACTGAAGGATTGGCTCGTTTGATTGAGTCAAAAGGTGGAAACGAGAAAGAACGCGGTGTAGCAATTGCCTACGATAGCCGTCACTTCTCACCTGAGTTTGCCTTTGAATCTGCGGCGGTTCTTGCTAAACACGGCATCAAATCTTACGTATTTGAAAGCCTTCGTCCAACTCCAGAACTATCATTTGCAGTTCGTCATCTCAACTGTTTCGCAGGTATCATGGTCACAGCCAGCCACAACCCTGCTCCATTTAACGGTTACAAGGTTTACGGTGAAGACGGTGGACAAATGCCTCCACACGATGCGGACGCTTTGACTACTTATATCCGTGCAATCGAAACCCCATTTGCAGTTGAAGTTGCTGATGTGGAAACTGAAAAAGCTTCTGGCTTGATTGAAGTTATCGGCGAAGTTGTTGACATAGAATACCTTAAAGAGGTTAAGGACATAAACATCAACCCAGCCTTGATTGAAGAATTTGGTAAAGACATGAAGATTGTCTACACACCACTTCATGGTACTGGTGAAATGTTGGCTCGTCGTGCTCTTGCCCAAGCAGGATTTGACTCTGTTCAAGTTGTTGAAGCGCAAGCAACTGCTGACCCAGACTTCTCAACTGTAACATCGCCAAACCCAGAAAGCCAAGCAGCCTTTGCCCTTGCTGAAGAACTTGGTCGTCAAGTTGGTGCAGATGTTCTTGTCGCAACTGACCCAGACGCTGACCGTGTTGGTGTTGAAGTTCTTCAAAAAGATGGTAGCTACCTCAACCTTTCAGGTAACCAAATCGGTGCTATCATGGCTAAATATATCTTGGAAGCTCACAAAAACGCTGGAACTCTTCCTGAAAATGCCGCTCTCTGCAAATCTATCGTTTCAACTGACTTGGTAACGAAGATTGCTGAAAGCTACGGCGCAACTATGTTCAACGTCTTGACAGGTTTCAAATTTATCGCTGAAAAAATCCAAGAATTCGAAGAAAAACACAACCACACTTACATGATGGGATTTGAAGAAAGCTTCGGTTACTTGATTAAACCATTTGTACGTGATAAAGATGCCATCCAAGCCGTTCTTGTCGTTGCTGAACTTGCTGCCTACTACCGTTCTCGTGGTTTGACACTTGCTGACGGTATCGAAGAAATCTATAAAGAATATGGCTACTACGCAGAAAAAACAATCTCTGTTACTCTTTCAGGTGTCGATGGTGCTGAACAAATCAAAGCGATTATGGCTAAATTCCGCAACAATGCTCCAAAAGAATGGAACGCAACAGCTATCACTGTCGTAGAAGACTTCAAGGCACAAACTGCTACTGTTGCTGACGGTACTGTTACAAACTTGACAACTCCTCCAAGTGATGTGTTGAAATACACACTTGCTGACGGTTCATGGATTGCCGTTCGCCCTTCAGGTACAGAACCAAAAATCAAGTTCTACATTGCAGTTGTAGGGGAAACCAACGAAGAATCACAAGCTAAGATTGCTAACATCGAAGCAGAAATCAATGCATTTGTAAAATAAAGACCTATAAAAGATGAGACCAACCAACCTCATCTTTTTTCGTATCAAATCTAAGCAATTTTAGAAACTTTATGGCATACTAGACTTATCAATGAAAGCGAGGTAATCTCATGGAACAATTTTTAGATAACATCAAAGACCTTGAAGTCACTACAGTTGTGCGTGCGCAAGAAGCTCTTGATAAAAAAGAAACTGCAACCTTCTTTATCGGTCGCAAAACTTGCCCTTACTGCCGTAAATTTGCAGGTACATTGTCAGGTGTCGTAGCTGAAACCAAAGCTCACATTTACTTCATCAATAGTGAAGAACCAAGCCAACTCAATGATTTGCAAGCATTCCGCTCACGCTATGGAATCCCAACTGTACCAGGTTTTGTTCATATTACAGATGGACAAATCAACGTCCGTTGCGACTCTTCAATGTCAGCACAAGAAATCAAAGATTTCGTAGGATTGTAAAAAATCAGCTAACAAGTCTTAAAATCACAAAAACGCATAATGTAAGGTGCAAAAACCTTGATATTATGCGTTTTATTGTTCCTAAAACAGTTACATCAGCATTTCATTACAGAACATTTTAATTTTGGAAGTCAAATCAATTTTTAACAATGTTTTAGAAATCACAGTGGGCTATTCCATATTCAATTATCCAGATTCAATCGCTATTATCGTTTTCCTAGATTACAAAAAAACTGCGTTTTGCTAATCAAAACGCAGTCTCAGCCACTATTTTATCTTACTGTCCTTCTTTTACTTCTTTGGTTGCTACATCTTCTCCAAACCATTTTTGGCTGATTTCTTGGAACTTGCCGTCCTTGTAAAGACTAGAAAAAGCTTCATTTATCTTCTTAACCAAGGTTGTATCTTCCTTACGGGCTCCAACCGCAAAAGCTTCTGTTTCTAGTCCAACTGTAAAGACATTATAATCGTTTAAAACACCTTCTGCTTCTAAATAATAGTTTGCATAGACACGGTCAATCAATAGACCATCAATTCGATCGTTTTTCAAATCAATCAAGGCTTCATTAAAGGTTTGGTATTGATTCGCTTCCTTATTAGCGACAATATTCTTCAAAATTTCTGGATTTGCTTCAAAGTCCGCATAACCAGATGAACCAGCTTGAGCTCCTAATGTCTTTCCAGTCATATCCTTTGCAGTCGTGATACCAGATGATTTCTTCGTAACCAATACCTGCTCATTCTTCATATATGAGTTACTGAAAGCCACCTTTTCACGGCGTTCGTCTGTAGCGGAATAGCCATTCCAAATCAGATCAATCGTTCCTTTTGTCAATTCAGCTTCTTTCAAATCCCAATCAATCGGTTGCCAATTTACCGTGATTCCGTATTTTTCAAAAACAGCTGTAGCTAAATCAATATCAAATCCTGCATAAGAACCATCTTTCTGAGCAAATCCCATTGGAACAAAAGTACTATCAAATCCAATAGTAATAGACTTGTTAGACTGGTACTTTGACCAATTATCTCCACTAGTTTCGCTAGAATTTTTCCCACAAGCTACTAAGAACAAAGCAGTCATCAGACTGACTAATACAAGCATCCATTTTTTCATCCATTTTTCCTCCTATTTAGGTTCTACTTTCAATAATACATCTGCGATATTTTCAGCAAACTGCAAATCATGGGTAACCACAATCTGGGTCATCCCAAGTTCCCTATTTTGCAAGATTAGCTTCTCCACTTCCAAACGTAATTCTGGATCCAGGGCAGAAGTTGGTTCATCGTAGCCAATGATTTCTGGGTCAATCATCATAGCACGCGCCAAAGCCACCCGCTGCTTTTGCCCACCAGATAGTGAGAAAGGATAGGCCTCTGCGTGTCCTCCTAGTCCTAACTGTTCCAAGAGTCCACTCGCCTTCTTCTCAGCCTCTTCCTGCTTCATTCCCATGGTCTTCACAGGCGATAAAGTCAAATTTTCCAGAACTGATAGATGAGGAAATAGTTGAAAATCTTGGAAGACAAATCCTAGTAGGTTGCGCTTCTGCAATTCATCCAGCTCTAAAGGTTGTCCATTATAAAAGATTTGCCCTGAATCAATGGTTTCAAGACCTGCAAGCATACGTAAAAGAGTTGTCTTACCTCCACCAGAAGGTCCAACGATAGCCAGGATTTGCTTTTCAGGAATACTTAGACTGAAATTAGACAGGATTTGTTTGTCTCCAAAGACTTTATTGATATTTCGTAATTCTAACATGGCAGCCTCCTATCTATAATAACTATACTTCTTCTCAACTTTTTTGGAAATAATTGTCACAATCCCAATCAAAATCAAATAAATGGCTCCTGCCAAGAACATAGGAACTAGACTAGCATCGCGGTTAGCAGCTGTTCGACTAGCCAAGATAAGGTCTGAAATTCCGAGAGCATAGACCAAAGAAGTATCCTTGACCAAACTCATAACTTCATTAAAGACACTAGGAAGAACGATCTTGGTCACTTGGGGCAAGATAATATAGCGCACTCTGTCAAAAGGGCTAAACTTCAAGACCTTGGCAGCCTCATACTGTCCTCTTGGAATAGTGTCAATTCCCCCACGGAAAATTTCTGCAAAGTAAGCTGCATAGTTGAGAACAAAGGCAATAATAGCTGCAGGAAGGCGGTCTAAACGAATCCCAATACTTGGGAGCACATAATAGATAAAAATCAGTTGCAAGAGTAAGGGGGTTCCTCGCATAACCCAGATGTAAATGTTAATCAGATAATGGAGGGGCTTCCAATGGACTTGCAAGGCAAAGGCAATCAAAACGCCCAAGGGAATCGAAAATAGCAAGACCAGTGCAAAGACCTGTACAGTCGTGCTCGCACCATTCAGTAAACTCGGTAATATCTCAAATAAATAAGACATACTGCACCTCCTAAAAGTAATTGTTCCTATTATAGCATGAATAAACAAGATTACCAAGTATTTTTGTAAAAAGATTCTACCATATACAAATAAAAACCGTAGCTATCAAAAGAGATAAACTACAGTTCTATATGTTTAAACATTCTTACAATCTCTCAAACAGTTCTTGCATTTGCACATCATCTGGAACCAGTTTTAAGTAAGTGTGAGCATGGACTTTTGCTTCTTCAAAATGTCCCAATTCACGCAAGAGATAGATATAGTGTTCCAGAAATTCTGGATTGTCCTTCAAATCTCCTGTCAACTCTTGATAATGCTCATAAGCAGTATCCAAATCGTCCATTTCTTGATAAGAACGAGCAATCATCCACTTGGTCAAAAGATTTTCTGGCTCCTCACTCTGCAAGTCTAGAATATCCTCATAACGCTCCTGCTCCAGATAAATAGTGGCTAAACGAAGCAAGATTTCTTCTGTATCCTCAGCGTCTTCTTTTGCAGTAAGGAGATAATTTTCTGCACCACTAGCATCATGCAATTCATAAGAAAATTGTGAAGCAGCTAGCAAGAGGCGAGTTTCAAAGGGATTTTTCTCTAATCCTTGCTTAGCGATACGCAGGGCTTCTTGAACTTGATGTTCCTTATGTAAAGCCTGACTGTACCCATACTCATAGCCTTCAAAGTCAGGAGAAATGGTATCAAGCTGCTTAAAGTAGAGGGTGGCTTTTTGATATTCTTCTTGATCAAAATAAAGACTGGCCAACTCAAAAGCTGTTAAGTCATCGTATTCTAACTCCAGGGCTTTTTCTAAAAACTCAGTAGCCGTTTCAAATTTCCCTAACTGAGCATAGGCAAAGCCAATTCGTTGATAGGTGGAAATGCCCGTTTGCTCATAAATCGAGCGATTATCTAACTGGGCATAGGCTTGAATAGCCGCTTGGTAATTTTCCAACTCACTATCCAACTCTGCCAAACCCAACATCAAGAGAGAATCCTCTGAGTAGGTCAAGGCCTCCAATAATTTCTCACGTGCCACATCTGTCAAACCTTCCAGCTGGTAAAGGTCTGCCTTCAGAGCCAAAGACGAGACATACCAGTCACTGTCAGCTTGGATTTCCTCAAGATAGGTAAAGGCTTCTTCTATTTGACCATCCTCGCTAGCAATTGCAGCTAGATTAAGATGAACCTCTGGAAAATCCTCTACAATTTTCAGGTAAATTTCCTTGGCCTGAGGATAGAAACCAATCTCTTCAAGATAAGTTGCCAACTCATACAGAAGATCACTTGAATCATTTTCTAAAGCTTTGGCGAAATAATGCTCAGCCTTAGTTAAATCTTGCTCCTCCAAAGCCTGTAACATCTGTTGACTATTGTTCACTCTTGACTTCCTCACCCTCTAATTCATATAGACCACTGACTACCTTATACCATTCGAAAATGGCTGAAATGACAACCTTAGCAGAGACATAAACCGGAATACCAAGTAAAACTCCCCAGATACCAAACATAGATCCTGAAGTTAACAAAACAAAGAGAACATTAATAGGGTGGATGTTTAATTGACTTCCCAAAATCAATGGAGAGACAAAACGGCCTTCAATAGTTTGTTCTACAATAAAGACAATCACTACTTTCAAAAGCATGACTGGACCAGCAATCAAACCCAATACTAGGGCAGGAAGCATGGCTAGAAAGCTACCAAGATAAGGGACCAGATTTAAAATACCAGCAGTAACCCCCAGCGTAACCGCATAGCGTAGACCAATAATCTTGAAGAAGATGATAAACATTACTGCTACAATAATAGCCACTGTCACTTGCCCTCGAACATAGTTGGACAACTGTTGATTCACATCTGATAGAACTTGTCCAACAGGTTCCTTCAATTTTCTTGGAATGAATTGGGTCAAATAGTTACGCAAGCCTTTCCCATCACGCAAGAGATAAAAGAGCATGAAAGGAACGATAATCAAGGCAACAATCACTTGAGAAGCTCCGCTAATAAAGGCACTCACCCAGTTGACTGCCTGAGATGAAACCTTACTTGCCAAAACTGTAGCCTGGCTAGAAAAATTGGTCAAAACTTGCTCTAATTGAGGTCTGAAATCATCTGGCAGGTGCTGGGCTACCAATCCATTAACAATCCTATCTATATCTTCTAAGTAAACAGGAACGTTTCTTGCAAAGGTCAAAACCTGACGTTGCAGATTTGGAATGGCGACTGCCAAGCCCCAAATGATAAAGAGAGCGATGATAACAAAGACAATAGTGATAGCTATAACACGATTAACCTTATGCTTCTCCATCCAATCAACAATAGGATTCAACAAATAATATAACAAACCAGACAAAATGACTGGCAACATCACAACTGCTAAAAAGTCTAAAACAGGTGAAAATAGAAAACTAATCTTACTTAAAATAAAAAGATTCAGTCCCAATAATAAGGTTACTAAAAATACCGTAATTGCCTTGTTATCTAAAAACCACTTGAAAAACCAAGATAGGCTAAAATGTTTCTCTTTTTGCTCCATAAATACTTCCTTTCTATTGTTCTCTCATTATACCATTTTTAAAACAAAATAACTCTTTTTTAAAGTGCTTACATCTAATTGGATATCTTTAATTTACTTGTTTTTGTGATATAATAGTCTTATCTTTACACAGAGGTATAGTAATGAAAGAAACTGTTTATTTTGGAACTTATACACGTCGTACTTCTCAAGGGATTTACAAGGCAGACTTTGATACAGAAACTGGTCAGCTTTCAAATCTAGAACTTTTTGCAGCTGAGCCAAGTCCAACCTACCTTGCCTTTGACCAGCACCAACATTTATACACTGTTGGTAGCCAAGACGATAAGGGGGGAATTGCAGCCTATCAAACTGACGGGACTGTGTTAAATCATGTTGTTGAAGAAGGAGCTCCCCACTGTTATGTTGCTGTCGATGAAAAGCGTGATTTGGTTTACGCAGCTAACTATCACAAGGGACAAGTCCTTGTTTATAAACGCCAGGAAGATGGTAGTCTTCTACTTAGTGATATGGATCAACACAGTGGCCAAGGTCCACATGAAAATCAAGCTTCCCCCCATGTTCACTATACAGATTTAACACCTGACCACTATCTAGTGACCTGCGACTTGGGAACTGACCAAGTCATCACCTATGACCTCGATCAAGAAGGAAAATTATCTAAGCTCTATACCTATCACAGCAAGCCAGGAGCAGGCTCACGCCATATCATTTTCCATAACCACTATAAAATCGCTTATCTCATTTGTGAACTCAATAGTACTATCGAAGTTTTAATCTACGATGGCGTTGGCGAATTTGAACGTATGCAGGTCATTTCAACTTTACCGGAAGCTTACGAAGGCTTTAATGGAACCGCTGCTATTCATCTCTCTAAAGACGGTAAATACCTCTACGCTTCTAACCGTGGCCATGATTCTATCGCAGTATATACCATCCTTGCGGACGGTAGCTTAGAGTTATTAGAAATCGTTCCAACGCATGGTCAGACTCCACGTGATTTTGATTTGACACCCGACCAAAAATTTCTCATTGTTGTCCATCAAGACTCTGACAATGCAACTGTCTTTAAACGTAATTGTGACAATGGTCGTCTAGCAGAACTCTCCAACGACTTCCATGTTCCCGAAGCAGTCTGCATCCGTTTTGCTCCTTAAAACACCATAAAAAATGAACTTGGTATTTTCAAGTTCATTTTTTCTTATAGTCTATTTCCGACATTAATACGGTTAATAGCACGTTGCAAAGCAATCTTAGCACGACGTTCTTGGTCAATCAAATGTTTGTCTTGTGCTTCTTCAATTGCACGTTCTGCACGAAGTTTGGCACGTTCTGCACGACTGATATCGATATCACGAGCACGTTCTGCAGAGTCAGCGACGATTGTGATCATATCATTGGCAATTTCAATAACGCCACCGTTTACTGCAATCCAGTTCACGTGATCTTTATCATCGATACGTTTTACCTTTACTTCATCAACTGCTAAAACCGCAATCATATTTTCATGTCGTGGCAAGATCCCCATCTCACCATCCAGAGTTCGAACCGATACATAGCTGGCATGGTGATCATAGACGAGACCATCTGGTGTCACGATCTGGACAGTTAACTGAGCCATAGATCACCTCTTAAAATCCCATTTTTTCAGCTTTTGCAATCACATCTTCGATAGAACCTACACCACGGAAGGCATCTTCTGGCAAGTGGTCGTATTTACCATCAAGGATTTCCTTAAAGCCACGTACAGTTTCAGCAACTGGAACATAAGAACCTGGCTGACCAGTAAATTGTTCCGCAACGTTGAAGTTTTGTGACAAGAAGAACTGGATACGACGGGCGCGAGCAACCAAGGTCTTTTCTTCATCAGAAAGCTCATCCATACCAAGGATAGCAATGATATCTTGCAATTCATGGTAACGTTGAAGAACACGTTTTACTTCAGCAGCAACTGCATAGTGCTCTTCTCCAACGATTTCAGGTGCCAAGGCACGTGAGCTTGAAGCAAGTGGGTCAACGGCTGGGTAGATACCCAATTGTACCAACTTACGTTCCAAGTTTGTTGTTGAATCCAAGTGAGCGAAGGCTGTTGCTGGCGCTGGGTCAGTATAGTCATCCGCTGGCACATAGATAGCCTGGATAGAGGTTACAGAACCCTTCTTGGTTGATGTGATACGTTCTTGCAATTGACCCATTTCCGTAGCAAGTGTTGGTTGGTAACCAACGGCTGATGGCATACGACCCAAAAGGGCAGATACTTCTGAACCAGCCTGAGTGAAACGGAAGATATTATCAATAAAGAGAAGCACGTCTTGGCCTTCCACATCACGGAAGTATTCAGCGATTGTCAAACCAGTAAGGGCAACACGCATACGTGCTCCTGGTGGCTCATTCATCTGACCAAAGACCATGGCTGTTTTCTCGATAACGCCTGATTCTTTCATTTCCCAGTAAAGGTCATTCCCCTCACGAGTACGTTCCCCAACACCAGCAAATACTGAAATACCACCGTGCTCTTGGGCAATGTTGTGAATCAATTCTTGGATTAAGACGGTTTTACCAACCCCGGCACCACCGAAAAGTCCAACTTTACCACCTTTAAGGTAAGGGGCAAGAAGGTCAATAACCTTGATCCCTGTTTCAAGGATTTCAGAAGAGGTAGACAACTCATCAAAAGTTGGAGCTTTTTTATGAATTGGCTGACGCTCTGCGTCTTCTGTAAAAGGAGCTTCCAAGTCAATGGTATCTCCCAAAACGTTGAAGACACGTCCCAAAGTTTCTTTACCTACTGGTACAGAGATTGGACGACCTGTGTCCAATACTTCCATTCCACGAGTCAACCCATCTGTTGATTCCATGGCGATAGTACGAACCATACCATCTCCTAACTCCAAGGCTACTTCAAGGACGATTTTTGTTTTTCTTTCGTCATTTTTGTAGACGACAAGTGCATTGTTAATCTCAGGAAGTTTTTCCCCTGCTGCAAACAAAACGTCTACAACGGGACCGATAACCTGAGCAATTTTACCTGAACTCATCTCCTTCTCCTATTCTATATAAGATACTGTCGGTTCCTAGCTCAACTAGGTCCTAAGTTCATTTTCATACGAGCTGGACTAGAGCCTATTCTAAGGCACTAGCACCTGCTACGATTTCTGTAATTTCTTGTGTAATCGCCGCCTGTCTGGCACGGTTATACTGAATTGTCAAATCATTGATGACTTTCTTAGCATTATCTGTCGCTGTTTGCATGGCTGTCATACCCGCAGCATTCTCAGCTGTCTTGGCATCGATAATGGCACCGTAAATCATACTTTCTGCAAACTGAGGCAACAACTGCTCCAGAATTTCTTCTCGGCTGGTTTCCAATTCAAAAGTCAAGCTGTACTCTTCATCCGCTTCATTTGGATCCAAGTCAACAATCGGAAGCATTTGTTCCACACGCATTTGACTGGTTAGCGTATTGACATGGTGGTTGTAGCAAACATAAAGCTCATCAAAGAGTTCATTTTGGTACATTTCAACAGTTTTTGAAATAATCTTACGAACTTGATCAAAGCTAGGTTGGTCTGCCAAGCCACGTAATTCATAAAGTGGTTGAATACCGCGAGCCTTAAAGAAATCAGCTCCCATCCCACCGATACAGATCATTTCAAAACCTTTACCGTCTGGGTGGTATTCTTCTTTCAACTCCATAACAGCTTTCAAAATAGAGGAATTATAACCTCCAACCAAACCGCGGTCTGAAGTGATAACGATATAGCCTGTCTTCTTCACAGAACGGCTAATCAACATCGGATTAGTTGAAGCACCAGCTCCATTACCATGAAGGATATCTGTCAAAAGTTTACGCACTTTCTGAGCGTAAACTTGGAAGTTGCGAGCAGCTTCTTCAGAGCGACCTAACTTAGCAGCCGATACCATTTGCATGGCATTAGTGATTTGACTCGTATTTTTTGTTGAGGCGATTTTTGTTTTAATATCATTTAGAGACACTGCCATCTGACACCTCTATTCTTATTGGAAGCTAGATTGATTGAGAAACTCTGTAATCGCAGCATCCAAGACTGCTTCTTCTGGCAAGTCTTTTGTATCACGAATGGTTTCCAAAATCTCTGGATGTTGAGCATCAAAGAAGGCATGGAACTCTTCCTCGAAACGAACAATATCATCTACTGGAACAGTATCCAAGAAACCATGTGTCAAAGCATAAAGAATGGTTACTTGTTTCTCAACAGGTAATGGTTTGTGAACAGGTTGTTTCAAGACCTCAACGGTACGACGTCCACGGTTCAACTTAGCCTGTGTTGCTGCGTCCAAGTCAGAACCAAACTTAGTAAAGGCTTCCAACTCACGGTATGAAGCAAGGTCGATACGAAGTGTACCATCAACCTTCTTCATGGCTTTGATTTGTGCAGAACCACCTACACGAGATACAGATGAACCCGCATCGATGGCTGGACGAATACCTGCATTGAAGAGGCCATCGCCAAGGAAGATTTGTCCATCAGTGATAGAAATCACGTTGGTTGCGATATAGGCTGAGATATCTCCTGCTTGTGTCTCGATAAATGGTAGGGCTGTAATTGATCCACCACCAAGTTCATCAGAAACTTTAGCTGAGCGCTCAAGCAAACGGCTGTGGAGATAGAAAACATCCCCTGGGAAGGCTTCACGACCTGGAGGACGACGAAGCAAGAGCGACAGTTCACGATAAGCTACCGCTTGTTTTGATAGATCATCGTATACAATCAAAACATGCTTACCTTGATACATAAATTCTTCCGCCATAGCAACCCCAGCATAAGGAGCTAGGAAGAGCAATGGAGATGGTTGTGAAGCAGAGGCTGTCACAACGATTGTGTAGTCCAAGGCACCGTACTGACGAAGTGTTTCTACTTGCGTACGAACTGTTGATTCTTTTTGTCCAATTGCGACGTAGATACAGATCATATCTTGATCTTTTTGGTTCAAGATTGTATCAATCGCAATGGTTGTTTTCCCTGTCTGACGGTCACCGATAATCAACTCACGTTGACCACGACCAATCGGTACAAGGGCGTCAATAGCTTTCAAACCAGTTTGCAATGGTTCTGAAACAGACTTACGTTGCATAACACCAGGAGCTGGTGCTTCAACTGGACGAGTTTTATCAGTGTGGATTTCTCCAAGACCGTCAACTGGACGACCAAGCGGATCCACAACACGACCAATCAGACTTTCACCTACAGGGACTTCCATGATTTTCCCTGTACGGCGGATTGTATCGCCTTCACGGATATCTGTAAAGTCACCTAGGATGATAATACCAACGTCTGTTGACTCCAAGTTTTGAGCCATACCATAAGAGCCGTTTTCAAAATTCAACAACTCTCCACTCATGGCATTTTCAAGGCCGTGAGCACGCGCGATACCATCCCCGATATAGGTTACAACACCTGTTTCAGTCACATCAAAATTGGGTTTGAAATTTTCAATTTGTTGCTTAATTAAAGCGCTGATTTCTTGTGCGTTAATTGCCAAAAGAACACCACTTTCTATTTCAAATTTTCTTTAACAACTTTAAGTTGTTGTTTAATACTCACATCAATTGTCTTGTGATTGGCAAAAATGACAAAACCACCAATGAGACTTTCATCGATTTGTTCTTTTACACTCCTTACTTTCAGAGACATTTTTTTCTCAATCAAAGGGAGCAAACGAGTCTTCTGTTCATCAGTTAGAGGATGAGCAGACGTAATCGTCACTTCAAATCGATTTGTTCCTTTTTCAAGTCGGTTCAAGCAATCTACAAGCACATCATAAAAAAGATTTGCTCTGTGATTGTAGGCCAGAACCTGGATAAAGTTTTGTAATAAAGGTGACACAGAATCTTGGAAAAAAGCAATTGTTTTTTCCTTATCCGACTCGTCTACTGCCACTTGTTTTAAAAAAGAAGGCAGACCTGTTTTTTCAACAACTTGCTTGATTTGAGTCAAGTCTGAAAAGATACGGTCTTCTTCTCCTTTTTCAAGTACCAATTGGACAAAAGGCATGCTGTATTTTTCAATTACCTTTACTGTTTTCTTGTCCATTAAGCTTCTCCTAGCTGATCGATATACTGATCAATGAGTGCTTTATGGGCATGACTGTCAAGGTTTTGTGAGATGATTTTACCAGCTAAGCTGATGGTCAAATCTGCGACCTCACCCTTAACACTCTGTAAAGCTTCTACTTTATTTTGAGCAATTTCTTGATTGGCTTTTTCTTTTAAGTGTCCTGCTTCTAGTTTAGCATCTGCTAAGATATTAGCCTTACTTTGCTCAGCTGTTTCCTTTGCATTTTCAATGATTGTCTTAGCTTCTTTACGGCTACCAGCCAATTCATCTTCGCGTTTTTGAGCCAATACTTCTGCTTTTTGACGGGCTTCTTCAGCTCTGTCAATATCTGAAGCAATTTTTTCAGCTCTTTCTTCGAAAATGCCTGTAATATTAGACCATGCAAATTTTTTAATCAAGACTAGCAAAAGAATAAAAGAGCCAGTGATTAAAATAAAATTACCAATTAATTCACCTACTGTTACGTGCATCAGTTACTCCTTTCTATTCCTCTTCAATATTAATCTTATTCCCTAAATACACAGATGTCAAAAGAGTAAAAACATAAGCTTGGATGCAGGAAATAAAGACAGAAAATGCAGTCCAAGCCAAATTAGCTCCAAAGGCTACTGGATACCAATAAATAGCTTGGTGGGAAAGAAGAAGTAACAAACTCGTCATGACCTCTCCTGCAAAGATATTCCCAAAAATCCGCAAAGCCAAAGATAAGAAGTTTGTAAATTCTTCCAAGATATTCATCGGTATGACAAAAACAGGACTCATAAAAGATTTTATACTTTTTTTAAATCCACGACGACGAACGCTTTCTATATGTGTCAACAAAATGACAAGAAAAGATAAGGTTAAGTCATACTGTAAATTAGCGGTTGGCGAACTCCACCAGTTAGTCCCATCGATCGTTTGAAGCTTTGTCATTAAGCCAAGGTTATTGGCAATCACCATGAAAAGGAATAAACAAAGGAAAAAGAGTGAGTAATCTTTCATGTAGCGCGAACCAATGTTAGGTTCTGTAAATCCAATAACAAAGTCATAGACATACTCAAGTACATTTTGCTTTCCTTTGGGTTTCAAGGTCATATTGCGGCTTGCCCAATAAATAAAGACAAAAATAACTCCCACAATCAACAAAGTCATGGCTAACATAGTCAGATTGAAGATAACAGGACCAATAGAGATGATTGGATTAATACTTTCTTCCATCTAAAATCCTCCCTTTTCTTCTCGTTCCATGTATTTATTTGATAATAAATGAGAAGACAAGAGTTACAAAGAAAGTTCCTTCAATAAAGGCAACACCTAAAAACATCAAACTACGAAACTCAGAAAGCATATCTGGTTGGCGTGCTACTGATTTAAACAGTCCATTCATCAATAAACCTTCACCGACAGATACGCCCATACAGGCAATACATAAGCCTAAAAATGTTAAATTCATAACAAATTCTCCTTTAAAATAAAATTTACTTACTTAGTGTAGTCCTAAAATTTAAATTTGTCAACTTTTAACCGCTATTGGAAACGTTTAATAAAAATTATTTCCATTTTGCTAAATTTCAAGTTCAAGTTAGCCATCCAGAAGTCTTCTCTGGGTGACTTGTAGTCCAAGCATTTTTTAGGATAGTTGTTAATCCACTTTTCGATGAATGCGACTTCTTTG
>ERZ1023290.101-NODE-101-length-15468-cov-6.064751_pt1 | contig 15468 bp, 13 predicted proteins | sample MGYA00380469_ERZ1023290 | MGnify/ENA primary metagenome ERZ1023290 (study PRJEB33173, sample SAMEA4830319) | metagenome | study: EMG produced TPA metagenomics assembly of the PRJEB25223 data set...
CATATTTAATTTATCTACTATTTCATCTATAGCATTCTTATCTTTAGATTCATTAAATAATTTAAGGTTATCGTAGCCTGACATAAAAGGATATAAACCAGGACTTTCAATTAAGGCACCTGTATTTGATTGGGTGTTTTTATTTTTAGTAATTTTATAAGTTCCTGATTGGTAATGAGAAAATCCTAAAATCACCTTCATTAGTGTTGTTTTACCAGCACCATTTGCTCCTACTAATCCTACAATTTCGCCTTCACTAAGACTAAAAGAAATATCTTGTAGAATCGTTTTGTTTTTTATTTTTTTAGTTAAATTATTTACTTCTAAGACTTTCAAATATTTCACTTCCTTTATAAGATTATATAAAATTGAATAGTAATACATATAACTAGATAAAACATAATATGTATTAATTATTATTGTAGCATTAAAGTTAAATGGCTTGAACTTGTAATTTATTAGCTCACAATATATCAAAAAATTATTAGATTATATAATCTAGAAATGATGCTTATTTATTTCAATAAGAACTATAGAATGCATTGGAGTATTTTTTAATTGCAATTAGTTACCAAACAAACGACTCCAAAATCTCTTTTTAGGCTGTTCCACCTCTCTATTATCATCAGAATCACTCTTCGTTTCTTCAACGAACTTATCCTCTCTGGTAAATTTATCTTCGTTTGTACTGTCATTCTTTTTCTCTTCGGATACATCCTTATACTTTAATTCTATTTCTGTTGGTTGGCTTTTCTTTTGTTGTTGGTTGATATTTTGAGATTCTCCAGTAAAAGTTGTTTCTTGTGGATTAATATTCTGTCTATCATTCGTCTCTATATCAAAAAAATAATTAAGTTGTCTTTCTTCTTCTAATTGACTTTCTAGTTTTTGAATCTTTTTATTGCTTTCTAATGCTAAAACTTGTTGGTTTTCTAGAAGTCTGTTAAGTGTATTTATTTGTTCTCTATCTCTTTTTGCCTGTTCCTTGTACATGTTTAGCTGATTATATAATTGTTTTATTGTTTCCTCTTTGACCGAGCCATTATTATCAGAATTTTTTTTATCTATTTTACTTTCAGTCTCAACGACCTTTTTTTGATTTTTTTTAATTCTATTTACTACTACAACCTCATCTTCACTAGATAAGTAATTTACATTATCAATTTTTTGAAATTTCACATTTTCTTTTTTAGCATTGTTATAAACTGTCATTTTGGTCACGTTTAGTTCGTCAGCAATTCTTTTCATACTTTTCATATAATAGCCTCCGTATAACTATATATAGTATTTATTATACATTATACAGTTATTATACTTACTTCATTACTGTTTTCATCCTTAAATATAAAAGAAATACATATAATTACACGTAATACCTTTATCATATTTATATACTTATTATATACCTTTTATACGCAGTACAATAGCTTTTTTATATAAATCCTCATAATACTATATAAAGACGATATATAATCTTTTATCTTTGTTATATTAAATATATATATAACAAAGATTTAAAAAATGTTATTATAAATAGAAAGAAGCCCAACTACGGGAATAGTTAGGCTTCTATGGTAATAAAAAAGTCGTTTCTGTATGATTGTTGTATTCATATTATATATATTAAGAATTATTAGTGCAAGTCTAAGATATATACTTACTTATTACTTTTTTATTACCTCTTTTAAAAATTGAAATATGAAAGAGGTTTTTGTATGTCTAATTTTAATATTAAAGAAATCCAAAAAGAAAAATTTTATCGATTACCTAAAGTATTTTTTACAAATCCTAAATATACTAAATTGTCTAATGATGCAAAAATAACTTGGGCAATATTAAGAGATCGTTTAGATTTATCTATAAAAAATAATTGGATAGATGAAAATGGAGATATATTTTTTATATATACTAATGAAAAGTTAAAAAAAATCCTAAATATTAGTAGTCCAAACAAATTATCTAAAATAAAGAAAGAATTAACTCGAGCTGATTTGTTTAGTCAAGTCAGAGTGGGTTTAAATAAGCCCAATAAACTATATTTAAAAAAGCCAGAAGTAACAAAAGATGATGTTTATTGTATTTCACAACAAGAAAATGACGTAGAACAGCAATATTCTCCGGATATATCAAATTCATACATCCAGAAATATGATAATGATACTTCAGAAAGTATTAAAATAATACATCATGATATATCAAAAAAATACGCTAATGATACTGATTATATTAATACTGATTATATTAATACTGATTATAATGATACGTATGATATGTATGATAAAAAATTAACTTCTTGTAATAATCATACTAATAATTCAAATCATTACTATTCAAAATTTAATGATGAAGCTTTAAAATTTCAATTACTAGAAGAACTACCACAAAATATTCAAACTTATTTAAGTAACTTTTCTGTGGCTGAAATTAAAATCATCAAACCTGTATTATTAAAAGCTAAAAAATCTTTTAACAATTCTATTGATACATATTACTTGTTAGAAGATATGGAAATAGAAATACTTCATGTTTTTAAACGTTTTAAAGCCATGCTCATTCAAAAAAATGAAACCGTTGAAGCAATGCAAGGGTATCTCATGAAATCACTTAAATCTGAATTCGCAGAAATGCATACGCTTAATAAGAGACGTAATAATCTACCAATCACTTCTTTATTTAATCAATAATTTAACTTAATAATTAATAGACCAGCAATGCTCAATTAAAGAAAATCATTAAGTAAATGGGACTAAAACTTTTCGATTTTAGTCCCATTTTTTATAAACGATTATTATTAGTTAGATAATTCATCCTCTATATTTTTAATTTTATCCTCAAGACTTTAACATCTTTTAATTCTTCAATTTCATTTTCTCTTGATCTTGTTTTTTGCTTATATAAGCATTGTAAAACTAATATTTTTGATACTATCTTCAATAAATTATCTATTATTTTCTTCAAGTACGATCCCAAGTATTTGTAGATATGATACATTACTTCTTTTTGAATTTATTTGGCTTATTCATATTAATGTAGTTGGAATACAACTTTAACAATTCTTCTGTTTCATCTGGACTTAAATGTTCACATTCAAAATATTTTTCAAGCATGGCGCCTTTTCGAATCAGTCTATGTGCTCTTTCTTTTCTATCTAAATTTTTTAATCTATGTTTTCTTAATTCTGCTTTTTCAATTTCAGCATTTATTTTTTTGAAATTTTTATAACGACCAATTTTATTAGATAGTTGTTCTTCTTGTTTTTTCTTTTGCTCTTTGAGGTGTTTAATTTGTTGTTCTAATTGACTTAATTTTGCAATATCGGTTTGTTTGATTTTAGTCATTAAAAAACTCCCTTAGATTATCTATCTAAAGCATACCATAATTCATTGGGTAAGTCGCACATTCATGGTATAATATAGCCAGTTCTTAAGACACTGCCCATTTACATGCAAATTAAAAATTGGCATAAAAATGGGCAACCTTACGAGTTGATCGTTATAGTTCCCACAGGGGTTTAAATTCAAAAAAAGAGAGAAGGTAAAATCATGGAAAAAGGTTACTTTATGTTGAGAGTGACTAACATTAATCGAGCAACTAAAAATATTGTTGCGTCAGCGTCTTATCGTTCTGATGAAGCATTATATAGCGAACGTACAGATGAAAAAATCAAGTTTAGAAATCATACTGTTAAACCTGAAAACATGATTTTAACTCCTCAACATGCACCCGAATGGACTAAAGATAGACAGCGTTTGTGGAATGAAGTTGATAAAGTTGAAAAGCATAATGCAAAAACAAATAACCCTAGATTAGCCAAAGAAGTCTTGTTAAGTTTGCCTAATGATTTTGATAGACTGACTCAAAGACCTTTTAATTCAGATGGTACTTGGGGAAAAAAGACAAAAACGAGAACGCAATATGATGAAAATGGTCATGCGATTTTAAATAAAAATGGTAATAAAGTTAGAAAACAAGAACGATTTGCCGACTTTGATTTCAAAGAAGTTCGTAAGCATTGGGAATTGAAATTAAATCAATACTCAGAACGTGAACAAAGTTTAAGAAGATATGATAGTCGTTCTTTTGAAGCACAAGGTTTAGACAAAATTGCTGAAATTCCATTGACTAGAGAAGAATATCGACTAGAAAAAAATGAACAAAAACGCTGTGAAAAAGAGGGTGTCGAGTACCAACCCGTTACTTATTACGGACAGAAAAATGAAGAGATTAGAAGATATAATCGTAGTGAAGTATCAGAAGTATTTAGTGATAAAGAGAAAGAACAAGCACAAAATGAAATTAGATTATTTATTCAAAATGCTAACGATCAAATAAGCAAAAATGAACAAAGTTATTCTGTTTTATTGGATAGATATAAACATGATGTTGGCTATTCAGAGGCGAAAGAAACAATTAAAAACACGTTTGATAGTGCGTCTACCTTTGGTCGTAAAATTCAAAATGACTTACTCAAAAATGAAATTAAGAGACGTCAATTAAAATTCTATGCTAAAAATTATGATGAAAATTATCAGTTTAGAAAAGAAATTGAAAGTAAAGCGTTACTCAATGAAAAAAATAAGTTAGAAAGTAGAGAAGAAAAACGTAAAGAGATTTATCAATCAGCTAAAGATGTTTATCTGACTGAAAGTGAAAAAAATAATCTAATTGTTCAACAAATGTATCCTAAATCTCATCATCATTTTAGTAATGATGAGAAAGCATTTATCGTTGATGAGGCACAAAAAGGTAACTTTATAAAAGCAACTAATGTTCAATATCAATTCAAACAAAATAATAATATTCCTACTGATGTATTGTTGGAAGATACTTATAAAAAAGCAAGTAAGGATATTTTCTTTAGTGAAAGAAATCTTAAAAACCTAGAAAAAGATAGCTTTGAATATAACATTGAGTTGCAATTTATTAAGGAAAAAGAAAAGGAAATTGAAAATTATAAAGAACACATTGATGATGATTTAAGAATAGATATAGGCGATAAAAACTTTGAAAAAGTCAAAGACCAAACACCTAATGAGAAAGTTCAATTACTTATCAAACTTGAGAAATATAACAATGTCGATCAAAAAGAAGTTATCGAAAAACATATTAATCAAATGGATAGAAATGAGAATGACAATCATATTGAACATGAAAATGAACAATCTAATCATATTCATTTACCAACTATAAATGCTAGTGACTTCCTTATGTATTATGCGAATGAAACTGAAAAACAAAACAATATGAATCATAAGAAAAAGAAGAAACAAGATAGAAATAACCAAATGAGAAGATAGTAGGCCGTTGAAATGATACAAAGTTCATTCTTTAGTAATAAGAAACTTAACCCAATTCAGCACAGTAACTTTGTTTTAAAGACGATATATGGAATTTTAACTTGTTAAATGTAAGACTACTTTTACTATATTTAGGAAGGTGACTTTATGAAAATTTTAGAAATATTAGGAACTCTATTAGGTATCGGTATAGTGGTTTTTCCATTAACAGCATTAGGATTTTTAATTACAGAGTTCACCAAACCAGCTAAAAAGAGAACATTTAAAAAAGCTATTGTTTGTATAGGCTTAATGATAATTTGTGGCTTTGGCTTAGTTATCGTGGTTAATATAATAGGTTAAAACACTTAAAAAAAAGCCTATAACATCAGCTTTTTTAGTGAACATGTGAATATTAAAATATATTGAGTGATTTCACATATTCCTTACGGCAGGTTTAAATATAGCATTTATATTAATAAATAGTATGATGTGGTATTAAAGTTAATATCAAATTTTAATTTTATATGGGGATAACTTTTGTTAATAGAATATGTATAGTAACTGAAGTTATAGTTTTAAGCACAAGTTTATTTATTCAATAGTTTTAAACCTTGATATGAGGATGTTTTTGGATCAATGATTAGAGAATAAATGTATTACTGACGTAATTAATATTATATGATTGTTTGCTTTAAATTGGTAATTAGAAAATACGAACATAATCTATATTATTGCTTACTAATCTTATAATATTTTCCTTATTAATTTTTAATGAAATATATTGTAAATTGTATTTTATTATATTATTCACTCCCCCTGACCATAATATAATAAAGTACTATAGTAAGGGGGGAGTAGACTATTTTTTCTTTGAATTAAGTATAAAAAAATAGCCTAATAGTCCAACAAGTAAAATAAATATAAATGTACTCATATGTTCACCTCTTTTCTACAAATTTTAAAATAATATAAAACTTTTTATTTAATTTTAATTATACTATTTAATAATATAGAAAAAAAGTGTAAGATTATAATGTAGAATGTTACTAAAAAGAAATATTGATTTTTAGTAGTTTCTATATTTGATAGTAGGTTATTAATTTATTATAGGAGGCGTTATTTATGAGTAAATTAGAACTACTTAATGAATCTAAAGCAAATTATCTTGAAAAACTTACTGATGAAAAAATTGAAGAAACGGAAGCATACGGCGGTAAATGTTCTTGGTGGAATGCATCATGTCATTTAGGAAATAATGGGAAAATTTGTACAGTTTCTCATGAGTGTGCAGCAGGATGTAATTTATAATTTTAGGAGGTAATATTATGTTTAGTAAAAATTTCCAAAGAAATGAAAAGATGGAAAATACTTTGAAAAAGGTAAGTTCAGCTAATGATGTGAATGGAGGAGCTACACCGACTATTACTACATCTTCAGCAACTTGTGGTGGTATTATTATTGCGGCAAGTGCTGCTCAGTGTCCGACATTAGCTTGCTCTTCTAGATGTGGAAAAAGAAAAAAATAATAAACAATAATTAAGAAGCATAGGAGGGCTCTCCTATGCTTTCCTTGTAAAGGAGATGTTTATATTGGATGTAAATACAGAGAATAATATTTTGAATCTTACAAAAGCATTAATAAAAGATAATCCATATTTCATAAAAAATCATTTACTAATTAATGGTAGTTTAAAAAAATCTCTTGAAAAACAAGTCTTATTTTTATTGACAGAAAATTCATCACATGTTTACACATACATATTTAATAATTTTAAAGAACCAGTAACAGTATATAATTTTATTGAAAAAATTGATGATCTATTAATAGAAGATATTAAAAGTAATTTGAAATATTTTTACCATTTAATAAATTTAAGATATAAATTTTATTGTAAGTATATAAATGAACTTATTGAGAATTTACTTTATTTTCAAAAAGAAAAGAAATTTAAAAAAATTGATTCTATAGAATTAAACCAAGGTGATAGTCATAATGAAGGAAAATTTGCAGTTAGATTGAAATTAGATAAACAAGAATACATATACAAACCAAGAAACAGTAATGTGGAATTAAAATTGAATAAGTTCATAAATAAATTCATAGATGGTTATGGATATAAAATTTATAATTATGATAATTTTTCTATTTGTGAAAAATTATCGTATATATCACCAGATAACAATAACGATATTGAAGACTATTTTTATAACCAGGGGATGATATCTGCAATATTATTTTTCTTATCATCATCCGATAATCACTATGAAAACGTAATAATAAATAAAAAATATCCTTATTATATTGATTTAGAATGCTTTAATTTATCAAAAAATAATAAAAAGAACATATTTCAAAACTTCGACTATTCTATATTTTTAACTAGTATATTTCCGTTTACAATGGATGATAATTATACTAATATTTCCGCATTAACTGGAAGTCAAAGTGAAGTAATTAATCCCAATTATACATATACTAACTACGTATTAGATAACAATAAATATCGTAAAATTGACTGGTATCCATATACTGATGACCAGGAAAATATTGTTTTTTTAAATAAAAATGCAGTAGAAGCAAATAATTACAGGTCATCTATAAAGCAAGGATTTGCATATATATGTGATTTAATTTTACAAAAAAAGTTAAACTATGTTGATTTTACTAATATACTCAAAGAACCTACAACAAAGTGTCGATATGTTTATAAAAATACAGATCTTTATTACAGAGCATTAAAATTGATGGAAGAACCCTATTATTTACAAAGTAAAGAACATGCAAAATTAGCTATCAATTCAATAATTTCAGATAAAGATAATGATATTATAAAAGAATATGAAGAAAAAACATTGCTTTCGGGTGATATTCCTATATATTACATTGAGGGAAAATCTTTAATTACAGGAGATGGACAGATTATAAAAGAATTTTTTGCTCATTCTCTATATAATAAAATAAAAAATAATATTATTAATTTCTCATCAAATGAGAAAAAAAGATGTTTAAACTATATAGAAAAAAGTCTATTATTAGATCATTACAATTTAAATAAAAAAGATGAATTATTTACTTTTAAAAAAATTAGTATTGATAAAGAATTTCAATGTTTCATTTCAGAATTAAAAAATACAGATACTTTATATTTAAGTTTTAGTAATGATGTAGCTAAATTTACTTGTATCAATGGATTTATGTATGAACTAGGCGGGACAATTTTAGCTAATGGTTTATATGCTAAAGAGAAGCATATTGAATTAGACTTAAAGACTATTTATCAATCTATAAAAAAGCAAAATTTTAAATATATGTCTACAATTGATGCTACATATGGAATTAGTTCATATATTTATTTTACATATATGTTGTATAAGATAACTGACAATAAATTCTTCTTACAAGATTTAGAGTCTTCGCTCACCATCCTACTTGAATATAATTATGAAAAAATTTCAATAGATTTATTCAGTGGTATATCTGGATCATTATTGATTTTAAACAAATTATATAAAGACTTACCAAATAACAGTAATTATAAACAAATGGTATTGAAAGTAATTAAAAAACAAATGAAAACACTAGAAACATACAATTTTTCTAGTCTAACAGCAGGTTATGCACATGGATTATCAGGTATTATCTATACATTGAATCTTCTATACACAAATTTTGGTTCCCAAAAAATATTTGAGAAAATACATGAACTTATACAAATTGAAGATAGTTATTTCAATGAAAAAAAGTGGAATTATATAGACACACGAACTCATGAAAGTTCTAACTATTTTTTATGTTATGGTCTACCCGGTATTTTACAAGTAAGAATGAGGTTACATGATAAGTTTAAAAATAAGCAATTTATACAGGATTGTTTATTACATTTAGGGGATGCCATTATCAATAATAAATTAGTTTTGAATAGTATTTGTATATGTCATGGTATTGGTAGTATTATAGATTTATTTGTTGATGGGCTTAATTATGAAATGGTAGACAAAAAATTTTTTAATAAAGTGGTAAATACATTGAAGTTTTATGCTGAAACAGAAAAATTTTCAATTACAGATAAACATGAAGGGTTTGCAACAGGATTGTTTGGTTTTTATTACTCTCTACTAAGAGTTGACAATCCTCAATTACCTTCATTATTATTATTCGATATTGTATAGATGAAAAGAGGTTCTCTTAATGTATAAACTGAAATATATTGCACAAACACAAGAAACTGAATGTGGTTTGTGTTGTGTAGCAATGATGCTTAATTATTTTGGGTGTGACTTACTTCCAAGAGAAATGAAAGAATCTCAAGAAATAGGCAGAGATGGAATGTCACTGCAACAAATGATGAATATTTTAAAGGATTATAATATGGAAGCAGATATTTACGAAGCTGGTATAAATAGGCTTTCTGACATATTACATTTTCCATTGATTCTTTATTGGGAAAATAGTCATTTTGTAATTTTAAAGAAAATAAAAAATAAAAAATATTATATTACCGATCCAGGTTTGGGTGAAGTTGTACTCAATAGAAATGAATTTATAGAAAAGTATTCAAACTTAGCTTTAGTATCTAAACCTGGACTTAATTTTAAGAAAAAAGTAAATAAGAGGAATAATTTTGGTATATTTTGGGAATATTTCTTACAATATAAATTTAATTTTATTTTATTACTAATTCTTTCACTAGCATTTTCTCTATCATCTTTATTTGTGCCAATGTATATAAGTCAGCTATCCAAAAAAATAACTGAAAACACATTTCTAAATGATCCTTTCTTTTTGGCTATTATAGGATTAGTACCACTATTTACGTGTTTATATTTTTTGAGGGCACAAATAGTATTAAAAAATATAAAAGAAATGGATGTTTCAAACTATCATACTATAACAAAAAAATTATTCGAGTTACCATTCTTTTATTTCAAATCTAGAAATTCAAGTACTATTCTTTTTAGACTATCATTATTAAAAAATAATCGAGAAATGATTCTAGATACAATTTTTTCTGGGTTATTAGATATTTTAATGGTTATAGTATTATTAATTTCAATTTCAATTTTTAGTTTAGAGTCTTTTTTAGTTATCATTGGCATATCTATTGTATTTGGTATTATATTATATATTTTAAGAAAAAAATTATTAGTTAAGTATAAATCAGAATTAAATAAATATACTCAACTTCAATCCCTTGAATATGAAACATTTTCTTCATTATTTTCTATAAAAGCTAGTTCTCAAGAAACTTATATGCATAAGTTATTACAGAAAAAAAACAAAGATGCCCTTGATTTTTTTGTAGAAAGAACTAGTATTACTAATATTTATAGTACCATTATATATTTTATAAGTACTTTTGGAGCAATAAGTGTGTTATTAATATCCTTGATTTTAAATCCTAATAATATAAGTATAAGTCAACTAATATTTATATTTACAATCTCTGGGGTATATTTTTCTAGTTTTTCAACTCTTTTTGACACTATAAATACTATTGGATTGTTAAAAAATAATATGCTGCATATAAATGACATCTTAGATCAAGAAAGTGAAAAAGAAGATAATATTAAAGTAAGAATTGAAAAAATTGAATCTATAGAATTTAAAAATGTTTACTTTAAATATCCTGGCCAAAATCAATACTTATTAAAAAATCTTTCTTTTACTATGAATAATAACCAAAAAATAGGAATAGTAGGACAAACAGGGTCAGGTAAATCAACGATAGTTGGTTTACTTTTAGGGATTTATAAACCAAATCATGGTAACGTTTATATTAATGGTATTGATATTAATCATATTGATTTAAAATCATATAGAAGTGTAGTGGGTTTTGTTCCTCAAGAACCTTTTGTATACAATAAAACTATTAAAGAGAATGTAACTATGAGCAGAGAGATTAATGATCAGAAAATATATGAAGCTTTGAAAAAAGCAGAAATATTAAAAGATATTTTAAAAATGCCATTAGGTATAAATACTATTATCTCTGAAATGGGTTCCAATATATCAGGGGGGCAAAAACAAAGAATTATAATTGCTAGAGCTATTGCTAATAACCCTAATGTATTAATATTAGATGAAGCAACCAGTTCTCTTGATAATTTCACACAACAAAATATAAATAAAAATTTAAATGATTATATTGATATGCAAGTGATCATTTCTCATAGATTAAAAACAGTAATTGATTGTCATAAATTAGTATTTTTAGTAAATGGACAAATTGAAGAAGTAGGAAAATATGATGAAATAATTCAAAAAAATAAAAAATTCCAGGAATTTGTAGGTGAAATTGAATGAATATATCAAACCAAGAAATAATTGAAAAGGCTTATAATTCTACTGAAAATATATTTATAGAAGAAGATTTATTTAGTGCTTTTATTAAACCAATATACAATTTATTAGTTGAATATTGTGTATTTGATGAAAAGCTTGTTGATATTATTCAGTCAAATTATAATATTAATTCCATACATCTTAAAAACACTCTATCAGAATCTATTATACTATTTACTAATAAAGCATTTGAAAAGTCTAATTTTACAGATATTAAACAAATGATAGTTACTGAAAATTTAGCAAATTTTGTAAAAGAATTTTATAGTATATTTGAGTCACTCTCCATAAAAGTCATCGACTATATTTTAGAAGTTATTGATTATTATCAAATTATTTATAATGATATTCGAAATAATCAAAAAGTAATATACCAAAAATTCAAATGTAAGTTCGAAGACGTTTTAAATATTAAAATTAATTTAGGAGATAGACATTGTAACAATATACCAACCACATTAATTGAATATAAAAATAGTAACCTTTATTATAAAGACAAAGAAAATTTATATGAAGATTTATTTTATAAAATGTTTAATTTATTTGATGATGATTTTAAATATGAAACAAGCTTGAAAATTAATAATGGTTACTTACAAAGACAAATTTTATATGAAAATCCTACAGATTTAGTTCAAACTTATAAAAATGCCGGTAAATTAATTTTTATTTCCTATTTTTTAGGTATTTCCGATTTACATTATGAGAATATAATTTTAAATAATAATTACTTTATACCAATAGATTGCGAAACAGTTTTTGATCTTGACACTTATTATAAAAGTGAGGACTTGAGTATTTCATATAATTTAAGAAATTCTGTGGCTAATACAGGTTTATTACCTTTTAAATCTATCAATGGACTTGTATTATCAGGATTTAGCTTGCATGATGAACCAATATTCAATAATGATATAAAAATTATATTTGAACAGAAAAAAGTCCTTGCTACTAACTTTAATAACAACAACTTTAAAAAGGTACAGAAAAAAAAATATAAGTTAGATTTTTATGAAAATATAGAATATTTATTATCGGGATTTGAAGATATATATTTAAAATACTTAAATAGTGATAAAAAAATAATACATAATATTATATTTAAACTCTTTAACGGGATTAACTCTCGTTTCTTACATAGAAATACCTATGAATATTATGAAATTTTAAAAGAAAGTTACCATCCATATTTATTGTTATCTAATACTAGACTAAATTATTTTTCTGAAAAAAAATTAACTAATATCGAAGAAGAACAATTAATTAAAGGATTCATACCTATAGATTATAAAAGTATAAATTTAAATAAAAAGTATTTTGAAAAATTTTCTGTAGATGACTTAAATTTACAAAAATGTATTATATATGAATGTTTCATAGCAGAAAAAGCGTTTTTCAATAAAAATTCAATAGATACCTTTCCTAATAAAAATCAAAATGCTGAATCGTATTTAAAAGATTATATATCTATTTTAAAAAGAACGTATACTTTTTATAAAAGAAAGCTAATTGTGTTAGATTTTATTATTATAGGTGATGATAAAAAAGGATATGATTTTGAGGTTACAATAATGCCTAAAGATTTTTATTTAGGTACAAGTGGAATAGCATGGTTTTTAAATAACTATTTAAAAAATTTTACAGATAAAGAACTTTATAATTTATTGAATTATATAAATACTGATTTAAAATTATATATAAATGAAGCAATAACTTTAAGTCCTTCGAAGACCGGTTACTTCGATGGTCTATCAGGAATATTACATATTTTAATTAAAATCAATTTGTATAATAAAAAAAAGAATGATGATTCATTTGACATAGAACATATAATAGATAAATTATATAATATAGAAAATGAAAAAGATGAGATGGAAGGAGATATTATTAATGGAAGTATAGGTTTTTTATACTTTCTTACTGAATATTATAAGTATAATAATGATGATAAAATTAAAAACTACATATATGATTTAACTCAAAAATATTTACAATCTAAAGTTTCCAGTAGCTATTTAGGTTTTGCTCATGGAATTGCTGGAGAAATTTACGTATTAAACAAAGTGCAACTTATTATAAATACTGAAACTCTAAATAATTATATAGAGTCTCAGTATAATCAATTAACTGCAAATTTAAGTGATAAAACTTATAACTGGAATATTAGTGAAGAGGATAAAACAGAGCCTATTAATTGGTGCCATGGTGCTCCTGGAATATTATTAGTTTATCCACAAAATAAATATAATTTAGATTGGCCTATTGATAAAATCATTAAAAATATTATTGATAATAAAACTTCTAATTTATGTTTATGTCATGGACTAGTTGGAAATCTTTGGATTCTAAATAATCTATATAAGAAAAATTTATTTTCATTCAATAAATTAGATTATTACATGAACAAAACAAATGATAAATTCTTAAATGAATTTGAAGCTTCAAATTATAATAAAAGCTTTATGATAGGAGGAGCAGGTATTTTAAATACCTTGCTTATTTCATCCAACTCAGAAAGTTTATTCATATAATATTTACAAATTAAACCTTAACTTTAAATATAATAAATTATAAAAGAACATTACAAGTTATTTAATGTTTATCCAAGTAGGATTAATTTTGGACTCTTATTTATAATTCCAGCCAAGAACTTAACGAATGAGACTGATTCTACTCATGAGGTAAGAATTATTAGAGAAAAAGGATTATATCTTTTGAAAAAAATGTACAAGGATTTATTGATAATCTTCATAAGTACTATTTGTTTGAAATAGACGACGCTACTTTAGAGGAATTATTAGAAGAACACCATCGAAATATAAACATTTAAGGAAAGAATACTCCGAAATATATATAAAGTTATAATTGGATATTTAAGGTACACCCTAATCACTAATAAGAAAGAGAAGTGCAATTTGAACATTGCATTTCTCTTTTCTCTATTTTGGATTATTTAGTTTAAGTGACGAATACTATACTTATGAATCATATTTTTTATTGGTTCCAGATTTTGAATATCAGTAGCTACAGACACATAACAATCTGGACGTACCAGAAAGACCGAATTTTCTTTAATGCCTTTATCGTTCATTGAACTATTCCAAATACTATAAAAATAAGCAAAGGTATAACATAAATTGACTTATCGGAAGTGCATATGCTTACATGTTTACAGATGATATAATAATGGTGTCGCCTTAACTTCCATAGGCGAAATTACTATGGAAGGAGGTGAGACCTATGGCAATTCTCTTTGTTAGTATAATCGCACCTGTGATTTCAGGATGCATTGTTGCGATTTTCACGTTTTGGCTAAACAATCGTAACAAGTAATAAGGCGACATAGCTGCACCAAAAAATCCCCTCACTACCGCAAATAGTGAGGGGATTGGTGTACCTATGGAACTCTCTTTGTTAAATACAGTATAGCATCATATAGGGTAGGAATGCAAAATTCTGAAATATACTATTTGTATTTTTCTTCGGCTAATTTATACTCTTCGTTAATAGAATCAATAATATTTGTTTTATCTTCTATTATTTCTTTAAATTGATTATAAATATTAACGTAAATTATTTCTTCGGCGGGGTTATCAATTTTTTTATCTTCATAGTTGTCCATAGTTACATTTGACTCTAATATTACTTCTAGTAACTTATAAATATCATTTGAAGTTATTTCAGTAATGTTTCTATATTCATCCTTATTTAAGTCTAAAAAATGAGCGCAATTTTTATCAATTGTTAAAAGTTTCATAGAATTTGTTCCTTTCATAGTAGGTTTTTTCACCTGCCTCAAAATAATCTAATTGTACTTGTTTATTTGTATCGGTAATATTATTTTTA
>ERZ1023290.110-NODE-110-length-14520-cov-11.222814_pt1 | contig 14520 bp, 15 predicted proteins | sample MGYA00380469_ERZ1023290 | MGnify/ENA primary metagenome ERZ1023290 (study PRJEB33173, sample SAMEA4830319) | metagenome | study: EMG produced TPA metagenomics assembly of the PRJEB25223 data set...
TAAACGTCGGTTAGTTCTCCCAATCCTCTACGGAAAACATCCTTATCCATGTGGTTGCCATCAGCATCCCACAAGCGGCAGTTATCTGGTGAAAATTCGTCTGCCAAGATAATCTTGCCATCCTTGTCAAAACCGAACTCTAGCTTAAAGTCAATCAATTTAAGCCCAATCTCAGCAAACCAGACTTTCAATAGTTCATTGATACGACGCGTTTCTTCCTTCAAGTAGGCAATCTGCTGGTCACCCGCAATCTGTAGGAATTTCACATGCTCATCATTGATAAATGGATCATCCAAATCATCATTTTTGTAGTAAAATTCGACAATCGGAGTCTCCAAGGCGATTCCCTCATCCACACCAAAACGTTTTGAAAAGGAACCAGCAGTATAGTTGCGGAGCACGACTTCCAAAGGAATAATCTTAACCTTTTTATTGAGTTGTTCCGTGTCTGAAAGTTTCTCCACAAAGTGAGTCGCCACACCAGCCGCATTTAATTTCTCAAAAATAAAAGATGAGATCTGATTATTCAAGACTCCCTTACCTGCAATCTGCTCCTTCTTGACACCGTTGAAAGCAGTCGCCTGGTCCTTGTAAGTTGAAATAATAAGATTTTCATCCTCAGTTGTATAGATATCTTTAGCTTTTCCCGAATAGATCAATTGTTTTGACATTTTAAAGTTCGCCTTTCGTATTACTTGAGCACATTTTACCACAAAAAACCAAAAAACACAAGAATTTAACCGAATAAATAGCAGATGCTTTTCAAAAATTGTAAAGAAAAAACTGCAAGAAGAATCTTTCTCACAGTTTAAAAATTATTTAACTCTAAAAACACGAACATTACTCTTTGTTCAAAAATTGATCCAAATAATAACGTAGATAACTTTTCTTGCCCGTAATCATCTGTAAACGGCCTTCCACCCCATACCTAAGTTTTTCAGCCTGCTCCGAAGTTAGATTAGTCTCCGCCTCGATTTTAAAGAAATTCCCTTTCTCAGTCTTAGTAGCTGTCGCATCAATACTTGTAATAGTAGAATCTAGGAAAAGTTGATTCCCGGCATCATGAGTCGTAGTATAGCGAACAGAATCACCGACCTTGATTCTTGCTACATCTTTTGAACTTAGATAAGCTGTGAGTTTGGCTTTCCCTTCTCTTTCCAAAAATGGATAAAGTTGGGCTAGTAGGGCACCTTCTGCAACCATGCTAGAATCACTGGTCTCAGGATTAAGATGAAGCACCCCATCCTCACTCGCCGTAACTTTCCCCTTGTCTAAAAGATTTCCCTGTACCTTCTTACCTGACTCTGCCTCCAAAATTTTCTGGGCTAGAAGGGTCAATTCCTGACCAACCTTTGCCAAGTGTTGGGATTTAAGGGATTCCAATTGACTGCTTAACCCTGACGCATAGGCTTGCTGGGTACCTGAACCTGCATACTGGACACGGTAAGTAGCAAGACTAGATTCTAACTGAGAAATCTGTGCTTCAACCTGTGCAACTGCCTGAACCTTAGTTTGGGGATTTTCTTCGCCCTGAGACTTGTAGGACTGGTAAAGAGAGTAGGCTAGATTCTGACCGGCCAAGGAAGCACCTGTTTCAATAGCTGACTTAGCTGTCTGGTAATCGCGAATTTTAGCCTCTGTTTGACTGATGAGGTTGCCGATTTCGGCTTGGGTTTGGCTAGCTGCTGCATTCTGGGACGCGATGGTCTCATTTTGTTGCGATGTACTAGCCCTAAGACTGCCTGCTTGACTGATGTAGTCGCGAAAGGTGGCTTGGTAGCCAAACTTATCCTCCTCTGGAAAGTGGTTCTCCCCTCCTTGCAGGCTCTTTTGCAGATACTCCAATTGCTTTTTTTGATCCTTTAGCATGTCCAACTGACTGGCATAGGACTCCGCTTGGACACCCTCTGCCCCTTCTTGGTATTGAACCAAAAGATCCCCCTTCTTAACCAGCTTATTTTCTTCCAAATGATTGACAAGAATACGATTGTTGCTAGTTGACTGGATATTTGCAAGGATACGACTAGGTTCGACAGTAGCTCTAGTGGACAAACTCATCTCCTTTTCTGCAACAGTTGCAAAGCCAAGTAAAAACACGAGCAGAAGGGCCATGGGTACAATCACACTACTGGAAAAATTATGGTAACGACGATTATAAAACTCCGCACTTTCTAAAAATTCTGGTTTCATCCTCTCCTCTTTCTAGCTATTGACCAAATGGGCGTAAAAGCCACCCTGTGCAAGCAAATCAGCATGCTTTCCTTCTTCGACAATCTTGCCCTGATCCAAGACAACTACCTTCTCTGTCCGCTCAGCAATAGTCAAGCGGTGAGCAATGAAAATCAAGGTCTTGTCCAAAGCCATGAGATTATCGACAATCCGCTTCTCTGTCAAAATATCCAAACTGCTAGTCGCCTCATCCAAAATCAAGACCGGCGCATCTGTCAAGAGAGCACGCGCCAAAGCGATTCTCTGACGTTGACCACCTGAAATCCCTGCCCCATCCGAAGTCAATTCTGTCTGATAATTCAGTGGCATGCGCTCGATATCCTCTCGAATCTCTGCCAATTCGACCGCCCGTAAGATATCTTCCTGTGTCGTCCCCTCCTTGGCTCCCAAAAGAAGATTCTCCAAAATCGTTCCGTTAAAGACATAGGGCTGTTGAGGCAGATAGTTGATGTACTGGCGCAGGGCTTTTTTATCAATCTGATTGAGATTGACACTACCCAGACTAATCTCCCCTTGACTTGGGTCGTAAAAATTAACCATCATCTTGGCCAAAGTCGTCTTACCTGACCCTGAAATCCCCACAAAAGCCACCTTAGACCCTTGGGGAACGGTTAAATTGATATCCGACAAGACGTCTCGACCATAGCCATACTTGTAATGAACCTGCTTGAAGGTCATATCTCCCTTCATCAAGCTCAAATCCTCAACTGTTTTCTTCTCCTCAAACTCAGAAGCTACTAGATACACTTCATTTAGACGGTTATTGGCAACCTGCGCTGTCTGAAGCTTGGTTTGCAGATTGATGATATTTTCCAAAGGATTGGTAAAGTAAACCAGCAAGGTATTATAGGTAATCAACTGCCCCAAACTCATCTTGCCATCCATGACCAGAACAGCCCCCATCCAGAGAATGCCGACATTAAGCAAGAGATGGGCAACCTTTTTCAGAGCCTTTTGCTGACTCTCTGCTCGACTATAGGTAAAGGATTTCTTCAGATAATCCACAAATTCCTTGTCAATTTTTTGGTAACGCTGACTTTCACTGGTCAAGGACTTGATAGTCTCAATACCGTTGATGTCCTCAATGATAGAAGAAGACAGAACCGCATTGGCTTCCATGGTATCCCGATTCATCTTTTCAAACGGCTTCATAAAGGCAAAGATAATCACTGTGTAGATAGGAAGCGCCAATAAAGTCATGAAAAAGAGATTGGTATTTTGTGAAAATAGAACAAGGGAAATAATGACAACCGTTGACACATCTAGGAAAATCGAAAGGATGGTCGAAGCCAGCGCATCGATGATACTGTTAGCATCTGTAAAACGAGACACGATCTCCCCTGTCCTGCGTGTCGCAAAGAAGGACATAGGGAGGTGAAAAACATGCTTGATATAGGACAAAATCACGTCAATCGACAAGCGTTGCCCCAAAACAAGCAAGAGATACTCCTGAGCGTAAGACAAGATTTGCTGGAGGATGTAGACGATGACTAGCCCAATAGAAATAATCCCTAGTGTCGAACGCATCTGATCTGGCACATAGGTATCAATGATAGACTGCAGATAATAAGAACCCACAATGTTAATCACGGTTACCAAGAGTGTTGCCAAAACGATATTGGCAATCAAGCCACGCTGCTTCACTAATATAGGGATAAAAGAGAGCAGACCATTTTTTTGTTCCTTATGAGGCTTATAGTCTGGACTAGGTGCCATAAAAAGAGTCACTCCTGTCCATTCTTCCTCAAAACGCTCACGTGGCAGTTTAGTCAACTTCACCCCGGGATCTGGATCGGCAATATGAATGCTATCCTTATCCTGCCCAGTCACCACATAGTAGTGGAGCAATTTCCCTTCCTTAAGCACATGGGCAACAAAAGGAAAAGTCAAATCCGGCAAGTCAAAAAGCGTCATATCCGCCTTAATGGCTCGCGTCTCAAAACCAATCTCCTCTGCCACCTTGACCAAGCCCAAAGCCGTCGTCCCATCCATGGTCGTCTTAGCCAATTCTCGCAAGTGAGCCAAAAAATAATAACTACCATAGTAGCCAAAAACCATGGCTAATGAAGCTACACCGCAGTCCATCTGATCCACTTGCGGACGATAGTGACGTTTCCCAAATTTCATATTCATCTCCTTTTCCCTAATACTCAATGAAAATCAAAGAGCAAACTAGGAAACTAGCCGCAGGCTGCTCAAAACACTGTTTTGAGGTTGTAGATAGGACTGACGAAGTCAGTCACATATATACGGCAAGGCGACGTTGACGTGGTTTGAATTTGATTTTCGAAGAGTATAAACTCATCTGATAACAACTATCTTACCCCAATCACTAAACAAAAACTGGACTTCCTTCCCAAATGAGCCTATCTCCCTCCCAACTGCACTTTTTGGATAAAAAAATAGGCAGAACAAACGTTCTACCTAGAAAATATAAGAATTACAAGTTAACAAAACCGAAATGATTTCATATCATTATTAAGTAAAGAAAAAAATTTTAGTATTTCTAAAAACTATTTATAATAGACATTATAGCATTAAATAAAAATGGTACAGAAAACACTACTGTCAATCTTAAATTTTTAAATCTCGCATAATTTGTTATCCCAATTAGTAATACTGTCAATACGCTGAAATAGGCAAACTTTATATCCGATGGATTAAATAAATAACAAAGTAAAATGCTAAAACTTAAGGTTATATTTTTAGATAAAAGAATATCTCCAAAGTTCCTCTTATTCTTATCAAAAAATAATGTAATCAGAAAGAGAGAAAATCCATATTCAATAAGAGTTGCTATAAATGTGAAAACAACAGAAATCACTGTCAATATTGTTTCTATTTTAATTGTAAAAAGATTAGATAGTTCAGATAATTTATCAATTTGTTCATCTAAAATTCCCGACTTCATCAGTAAATCAATAAACAAATATAAAAGAAAAAGATAAATAATCAGATTCATTAATTTGTATAAACTATTATTTGTTTGAAATTTCATAAACCCGTCCTTCCTCTATTAAAATCCTTTGAGATTTGCTAATCAATTCTTGATTCAATAAATTATGAGATACATATATAATAGTAGAGCTTTCTTTCATGGAAATTAAGCGTTTAGCAATCATATCAATACTTCTTGCATCCACTGTTGATAAAGTCTCATCAATAAAAATATAATCCCAATTTTTAGCAAAAATTAAGGATAAGCCTAATTTGAATTTTGTTCCAGTAGATGCTGTCATATAGTTATCTCCGATTTTATTATCAAAAAAAGTATTAATTTGTTCTTTATCCTCAAATGATAGATGGATTTGAAAAGAATCACACAACAACTGCAAATTTTCTTCTATAGTAAATGGAACAACCCCAAGCTGATTGGTATCAAGGTATAGTACATCTTTGGAGACACAATTCTTTAAACCACTATCAAAAGTCTCTAGCCCAGCTAAAAGTTGTAGAAGGGTGCTCTTTCCTGAACCATTCTCTCCTTCAACTCTGTAAATTCCCTTATCAATCTCTAGTGATATATTTTTCAATATACATTTATCATAACTTTTAGATTCATTTTCAATTTTCATAATTTAATTCCCTCTATCAACGCTGCTAAAATTAATAAAAGATAAGAAATGATATACCATTTTAAATTACTTTTTATATAAATAAGTATATTTTTAATTCCCCTATCCTTCAATAATCGGTATAAAAGATACTGACTCATACCTTGATACCAAATAAAATTCGGTATTTCAATAAGAGCATGAGGTAATATTCCTTTTATTGTAGCTACTATTCCAATCATCTGACCAGATATACCCAATTGTATTCCTAAAGATAGCAAATCAAAAAGTTGCAATAAGGGCGAAATCGGAAAACAGAATAGATATAGCAAAAAATTTGTAGAATTTGCCTGTAAAACTGTCAATGTAAATTGTAATTCCAGTTTCGGAGGTATAGTAGCAAAAGTCTCATTTTTTAATATAAAGCTTAAAAGTAAACCTAGTAAAAAACAGACTATACAAAATAACACATAGTAAATCAGAAAACCACTTTTTCTCATCTAATGCCCCCTACTAAAATTACAAATATTATCAGAAAACAATATAAAACCAGAAAACTCCATCTCAATAAACTAACTGTACCTTTAATTAAAAATAGAGCTTTCTTATAATAGACATAGGCTATAAAATAATTGAATGGAATCAATAACAAATTCAACAAAATACTTTTTATATCATTACTATAACTTGTCACCGGAATCAAACATAACAACAATGAAAATTGTAAGAAAGAGATTAAATGCGTCAACATCATTAGTTGTGCATTCTTAAAAAAGAAATTCATTTTAGAATGATTAAGAGCAGATAATTGAAGTAAAGCTAGATCTACCCCAATTGAGGATTTATGATTCCCTATTATTGCCTCCATTAATGTAATATATATTGAGGTATAAAGAAATAATATTGGTATTTTTGTGTCATCAATTGATAACATCGTCATCATATACCAAAATAGATAGGAAAGAAGAATACTAATCAAAATAAAAGAAAAAGTTAACCCTTTATTTAACCAACAAAAACGAAGCAATATAAATAGACTGCTACGAAATCTTTTTTGACTCATTCGACTGCTTTTAAAATAGAAATTACTCGCATGATTATCTAATATCCCCATGACTAAAATAAAATAATTGAGTAGTATGACATAAATTACAACTTGTCCTTGTTCTATAGACAATAGTCCTATAGATAAAAATAAGAACAATTTACTTATAATTGAAAACAAACTAGGTAGAATTAAAGAAATAATTTGAATAGCTATCAAACAAAGAGTAATGGATAAATAAAAATATCCAATAATATCTAGAAAATACAAAATAAATAAATAAATGAATGATTGTAAAATTTGGAAAGAATAATATTTCTTGACAATGGCAAGAAGATAGAGAAAAATATAGTTTTTCCTTATATAGAAAGTATTTATTTTTTTACTTTGGATAGGCAGTTTCATATTATAACGATTCAAAGTAGCGTAATCTACTACCAAAAAAAGTAAAAATAATTTCCCTTGAAAAGGAAGATAGCTTTTAAAATAGATTGACAAACTTATGATAACAAAAAACAAAAGGGTTATCCCAATAAAATTAAGATAACCTAAAATACTTTCACATTCTTTTTTAGAAAGTATTTTCATCTAGTTCTACCATAGAGCTGCTTTAGCAGCACCTTTCTTTTTCAATATATAAAGAACTGTTGCTGCAATACCCGAACCAATAGAACCTACTCCTGTGATTGCACCTACAATTGAAATTACTGCTGTAACTGTACTATAAGCACTAATCAAATTGACTACAGTAGCAGCAGCTTTTGTCGAAATTCCTAATGTCCCAGCCAACATAGGAAAAGAAACAACACCTAAGCTTAACCAACTAATGACTGCTAACATTGCTGAAACAATAAGAAATTTATTATGAAATTCCATTCTTTTAGATTTCATTTTAGTGTACTCCTTTTGTATATTATGTATGTTTTATTGAGAGTTAATTCGCACATGTTGTATTCCTAACTCTCTTCAAATGTTCGTCTATATTTTATACTACTTTTATTAACATATCTATAATAAATAAATTACTACTACATTTTCCTAGATTATCAAATTACTTTTATATCACTAAGACTCAATAAAAGATAATGTCTATTTAACTTTTATACGATTACTACCTTCTTTTTAGTTTACACTTCCTACATCATAAATAAACATACTCAACCCTCACAATCTCCAAATAACTCTTCTATATCATTGAAAATTGAGTTTCATCCTCTATACTAATGTAGGAAACCTATTAAAACATTCCTTTAATCCAATATAAGAATACCTTGTTCCATTAATCTCTACCCGATATTATAGATAGAACCAAATTCCTATACTTAAAAGGACAAATAACGTTCCACCCATAATAAACCTCCTTTCTTTTTGAGAACGTTTTCTTTATAGGTTTAGTATAGCAAAAACATGAAAAAAACAACATGACTTAGAAGTCAGGTTGTTGGGAAATCTATCTGTTTTTCTGCTAAAATTCTCTGAACTAATACCTGATCGTCTAGCAATTCTGCTAGAGAAATCGCCTTTTCATAGAAACTTTCTGCCTCTAAAATATTCTTGTCTACAAATAAAGCATATTTTGCCTTTAGCAAAAATAGATGAGGTCGGTAAAAAACATGTCTTGTTTTAGCAATAATTTTCTCAAATGTTTGAATATATATCAGACTATCTTCTGTCTGAATTTGGATAAATAGGCTCAGAAGAACTTTTTCCATTTGAACTAGGCTAGCCTTATCTTCATATTCTGAACATAGCAATACTTTTTGAGCTAACTCCTCAAAATGTTCTTTATCTTCTAATCCCATAGCACAACAAAAGAAATACAATTCAATAATCAACAAATCATTTACAGAAAAATATTTCTTTTTTAATAACTGCTGGAAATATTCTTCCACTAACCCTAAACCGTAGGTCACATCTGAACTACCATAAATATCAAAACGAGCTTGTGTCACATCCACAATTAACTGCTCTTCCTCAGGCAAATTCTCATAATAGTTTTCATATATTTCCTCAAGTATAGCTTCTTTTCGTTCGATTCTTCCCTTATCAGCGTAGGTTTGAGAATGAATCAGCTCATCTTTGAGTTTTAGGAATCCTTTTGGAATCTCTATAACCTTAACATCCACAATATTCTGTAATGATACTCCAAGTTTATCCGCAATCAATAATAATTTAGGAAGTGTTGCTAAAGCTTGCCCATTTTCAATACGTGCTAGCTGACGAATCGTCAACTCTGATTCATCACCACAAATATCTATCTGAGTTTTTCCACAAGATCGCCTAATAGTTTTGATTTTATAACCAATTTCACGTTTCAACTCATCCATAGTAATACTCCTTAAGTTGATTACAAAGATTTCTTTTTCTTCCTAATTCTTTTGTCAATCATATATAAAACGATAAGCGAAAACAGCGGTAGAACAATATAACTCTTTTCACTCATTATCAGCTGAAATCCCAGGGTTGCTAGTATCTTAAAGATGAAAATATTCATCAAAAATAGAAAAACAAATACTAAAAAATATTTTAAAACCTTCTTCATTTCTTTTCTTCAACTTTCCTAATTTCTACACCTATTTTATCGAAAATATATATAAAACTCCAAATAAACACTTCGACTGCACTTTTTTTGGCAAAAAATAGACAGAACAAACATCCTACCTACTAAAAATATGATATGAAAGGAAAATGATTTTTTACTGACACCCTAGGCAAGCTTGGGACAAATAAATCATTGATAGCAACATTTACGACATCCTATTTAAAGTTCCTTCAATTTCTAATGTCCCCGCTATTTCTAAGCCACCTCTGGTATGATCTATTCCTAGTTAGAATAGATAACACCGTTCTAAATTACGATTCATAGTTACTCCTTTTTTGACTCGTTACTATAAGACTCCTATTTACATGCGCAAAATAATTTTGATTCAGATTCATCATTTATAGTTTTGATTATTTTTTAACAGATTTTTCTGTTTTCTTCTCCGAAGACTTTAAAAATTTTTTTCTAATTAAATCATCCATATAAGGACCAAATATACCAACTACTAAACCAATAATAAAACTTTTAAAATCCATAATTACCACCAACATGTCGCTGCATAGGCCACACCTCCAAGTATAGCTCCTCCCGCAGCACCAGTTGCTGCACCTTGCCATGTTCTTGTTTTAATTCCTAGCTGAAGACCTCGTGCTGCTCCTCCTCCAACACCTGCTTTGGCAAAATCTCCCCAATTGCATCCGCCACCTTCAACGCAAGCAAGCATCTCAGTATCCATAATTTCAAATTGTGACATCGTTTTTGTATTCATAACGAATACCTCTTTTTTATTTTTAATATTTGTCTTGTTACAAACTTGACAAGTTTAGTATAACAGTATCTATTAATTTTTTTCATCCAAATCTTGAATTGTCATCGAAACGTCTTGAATTAGCTTTTTTGTTTCAAAATCATCTCTATTTTTAAAAAAGATGTTTTCTAATCACTTTTTTACTATTAGACTTCCTGCAAAACTAGAATCCTAGTTCATGATTGGTAATACCAGCAATCAAATTCATTCGTAATCCGAAGCGTTTACGATGATTTCGATAGGTTGTTGAAAACATTTTAAACGTTTTTACTTTGGCAAAGATATTCTCAACCTTGCTTCTCTCCTTAGATAGCGCATGATTACAGGCTTTATCTTCAACTGTTAGCGGCTTGAGTTTGCTGGATTTACGTGGAGTTTGTGCTTGAGGATATATCTTCATGAGCCCTTGATAACCACTGTCAGCCAAGATTTTACCAGCTTGTCCGATATTTCTCATTTCTAAAAACCATCTACTTCCGTTGACTTGGAACTCCGATTGCTATTTTCCTTGAATGATTTTAACCACATCTCCTACGTTTTGGAGTTGGTCAATTTCTTCATCGCTGATTTCGATACTAAATTCATCTTCCAGAGTCAAGATAAACTCCATCAAGTCAACAGAATCCGCATCCAAATCGTCTTTCAGACTCAAGGATTCTGTCACGACAAAGTCCTCTCCCTGTCGCTCTTGGATAATGGTCACAATACGGTCAAAAATTTCTTTTTCTGTCATCTCTTTTATTCTCCTGAAAATTCACGCGCAGTCTGGGCAACCACGTCTGTTTCTAGCATGGTACGGATCTGACGAATCGTACTATAAACAGCCTTGGCATCGCTTGAGCCATGAGTCTTGACAACAGGTGCCTTAACACCAAACAAGACCGCTCCACCAACATCTGAATAATTGAGCTGTTTTTTCAAACCTCTGAGGCTGTCCTTGAGAAGGAGGGCACCTAGTTTCGCTCGAAGACCACCACCTGTAATAGCTGTCTTGAGCAAGCCCATGATTCCCATAGCTGTCCCTTCGATGGATTTGAGCACAGCGTTTCCCGTGAAACCATCTGCCACAACAACATCTGCAACGCCATTCATCAAATCACGCGCTTCCACATTTCCGATAAAGTTCAAACTTTCATCAGCCACTAGTAATTCATAAGTTTCCTTACGAAGCGGATCGCCCTTGCTACTCTCTGTTCCGTTATTGAGCAAGCCAACACGTGGTTGCGCAATGCCACGAACATTTTTAGCATAGAAGGATCCTAGAACCGCGTATTGATGGAGGTGCTGGGCTGTATTTTCCGCATTGGCACCGAGGTCTAGCATGTCAAATCCCTTCCCATCTACAGTCGGCAAAGTCGACATAAGCCCAGGACGGTCGATATTCTTGATACGACCCACGATGAAGAATCCAGCAGCCAACAAGGCACCTGTATTCCCAGCCGAAAGGACAGCGTCTGCTTCACCATCTTTGACAGCCTTGGCTGCCAATACCATACTGGCATTTTTCTTATTCCTAATAGCTCTCGTAGGTTCATCATCCGAATCAATCTTCTCATCCGTATGGATAATGCTGACGCGCTCTGTCGCTGTCAGATATTGCTTGATTTTAGCTTCATCTCCGTAAAGTTGAACCTCGATATCTGAAAAGTCAGATAGGGCTTGATTGACACCCTCAACAATGGCCTGAGGTGCGTAATCGCCCCCCATGGCATCTACTGCGATTTTTTTCATTTCTTTTCCTCTTTTAGTAATTGTCCCCAGTCTGCTAGGGAATCAATAAATTTCTTTGATTTTAGGTGAATCCCAACGTACTCTTCATATAGTTGATCCATAAATTGGCGTAGCTCTTGCTTGATTCCAGGCTTGAGCGAAATGGTCTCCAAAGTCTCAAAATCAATAGCTTGAAATTGATTGAGCAGATAGGGGATATTGGGATTGAGATGACAACGTCTCTTATCCTCATGATAATGCTCTGGACAGAGGCAGGCTCCATATTTGAAAGAAAAGTCAAAAGCCTGACCAACCCGATGGCAGAAGACACACTCATTAAAATTGAGGCTGATTCCAAATCGAGTCAAAATTTGAATTTCAAAAATATTGGTCAAAACCTGATAATCCAAGCCTGCTTCCATCAACTCCAAAGTCTTTTGCAAAAAAGCAAACAAGGGAGCATCCTGCTGATTGTCCTGCAAACTAGCATCTGCAAGAGCTGCCACATAGGTCGCATAGGCCATGACAAAGAGGTCACTATTAATCTTGGGAAAAGTCATGACCTCATGATAGTCTTCGATGTAACTGAGTCCGTCATCATTGATTCGCAAGAGAAATCGTGCCAGCACCAAGGGCTGAATAACAGGCGCCAGCTTAGACTGACCAGCGTGTTTGACAAAAAACATGCGTTTGCCAACCTGCTCTGTAAAAATTTTGACGAGCTTGTCATCCTCACGAAAATTGCGATTGTAAAGCACCAAGCCTTGACTCGTGATAGACTGAATCATGCTTCTCTCATGTACTCCTCAAGTCGTTTCATGGCTTCTTTGATAGTCTCCATGCTGGCTGCATAAGATAGGCGGACGTAGCCTTCCCCGTAACGTCCAAAGGCTGCACCAGGGATAAAGGCAACGGCCTTCTTCTGAGCAAAATCCTTCAGAAAAGCAAAGGAGTCTTGATTGTAGCCCGCTGGAATTTTAGCAAAAATATAGAAGGCACCGTCTGGTTTGATAATCTCAAAACCAAGAGCAGTCATTTTTTCGATGATATAGTCCCGACGTTGGATATATTCCTTCTTCATGGGCTCCGCATCGTTTTTACCAGCCGTCAAGGCTTCTACCGCAGCATGTTGCGCCATGGTATTTGCGGCAGTGACCAAGTACTGGTGACTCTTGATTAACTGGGCTGTGAAGGTCGCAGGAGCGAAAATCAGCCCCAAACGCCAACCTGTCATGGCATGCGATTTAGACAAACCATTGATAATAATAGCCTGGTCTCTCAACATCGTTCCTAGAGACACATGGGCTTCGCCTGTGTAGGTCAATTCTGAGTAAACCTCATCACAGACAACAAAAATTTCATACTTGCGTAAAACAGCTGCCAAGGTCTCTAACTGCTCTCGACTGTAGGTAATTCCTGTCGGATTGGCTGGATAGTTGAGAATAACCACCTTGAGCTTATCACCCTGCTCCAAAATGGCCTTCTCCAACATCTCAGGAGTCAAGACAAAACCATTTTCAGTCGTATCAATCTCAACAATTTCTGCCCCAACTAAGTTAACAATCGGTTCATAGCCTGGATAAGCAGGAGCTGGCAAAAGTACCTTGTCTCCCTCTTCCAAAATAGCCGTCAAAGTCGCAGATAAAGCCTCTGTCGCCCCAATTGTAACCAAGATTTCATTTTCAGGAGCATAGTCCAGTTGGTACTTTTCCTTAACAAAGTCACTAGCTGCCTGACGTAGAGTCAGCAGACCACTCATCCCTGTATAGTAGGATTGGTTCTGATCAATCGCTCGCTTGGCCGCCTCCTTGACATGGTCTGGCGTTGTAAAATCAGGTTCCCCCAAGGTCAAACGCAAGACCCCAGGAATCTCCGAAATAGCCTGGTCAAACTGACGAATCAACGAAACTTGAATTTTATCTAACTGTTTATTAAAGCGCTTAGTTAAGTCCATAGATACCTCCTACTTTCAAAACGTATCTCTATTATACTACAAAAGCCTCCCGACCGCAAAAATACATTAGAGAATAGCTTTCCACTTTCTATTTTACTTTTCCTCTTTACAGGTCTATAATGGTAACAGATTCTATTTGGAGGTTTTTATGTCATTTCTATCAAAAAATGGAGCAGGCATCTTGGTCTGCCTTCTCATTTCTATCGTATCTTGGTACTTAGGAGGATTCTTCCCTGTGATTGGCGCACCCGTTTTTGCGATTTTTATGGGCATGCTCCTACATCCCTTTCTCTCGTCTTATAAACAACTGGATGCTGGATTGACCTTTAGTTCCAAGAAATTGCTCCAGTATGCCGTTATCTTGCTTGGTTTTGGTCTCAATATCTCTCAAGTCTTCGCAGTTGGGCAATCTTCACTCCCTGTCATCCTTTCCACCATTTCAATAGCCTTGATTGTTGCCTACCTCTTCCAGCGCTTCTTTGCCCTGGATACAAAACTGGCTACCTTGATTGGAGTAGGTTCTTCTATCTGTGGGGGTTCTGCCATTGCAGCGACAGCGCCTGTTATCCATGCTAAGGAAAAGGAAGTAGCCCAAGCCATCTCCGTTATCTTTTTCTTCAATGTCTTGGCTGCGCTCATCTTTCCAACCCTCGGCACCTGGCTTCATCTATCCAATGA
>ERZ1023290.112-NODE-112-length-14503-cov-131.424488_pt1 | contig 14503 bp, 12 predicted proteins | sample MGYA00380469_ERZ1023290 | MGnify/ENA primary metagenome ERZ1023290 (study PRJEB33173, sample SAMEA4830319) | metagenome | study: EMG produced TPA metagenomics assembly of the PRJEB25223 data set...
CAAGCTCCATGGCATGACACGCATCTTTAGGGGAACCAATACCAGCATCTACGATGACAGGGACACTAGCATTTTCGATAATATAACTTAAATTTAATGGGTTATTAATACCTCTACCTGTGCCAATAGGAGATGCAAGTGGCATGACTGCGTGTACACCCAATTTTTCCAAACGTTGAGCTAAAACTAAATCATTAGAGATGTAAGGACAAACAATGTAGCCCTTTTCTAACAATACTTTGCATGCCTCGTATGTTTCGAATGGGTCAGGTAATAATGTTTCGTCATCGCCAATGACTTCGACTTTAATCATGTCACATACACCTGCGTGACTAGCAATTTCAGCAATTCTGATAGCTTCTTGAGCTGTTTTGGCACCTGCAGTATTTGGAAAAGTGATAAAATCTTTTAAATTAACGTTTGCAAGTGGGTTAGGTAGGTTACGATCATATAAATTCATCCGTCTTACTGCAAATGTAAGTACATTTGTTTCAGATGCCTCAATTGCTTTTGATTGAACCTCTTCATTTTCAAATTTTCCAGTACCTAAAAGTAAACGAGATTGTAATTCTAAATTTCCTATTTTAAACATATTAACCGCCTCCAACAATTTCTAGTAATTCTAATCTGTCGTCTTCTCTTACAGTATATTCTTCATATTTGTCTTGCTTGATAAGTTCTTTGTTTAGTTCAACAATCACTCGTTTTGGGTCTAACTCAAGTGAATGTAAAACCTCTTGTATCGATTGATCCTGATCGAAAGTGAAGAGGTCGCCATTAATGATACACTTCATGATTATTCCTCCTTGTAACTGTAAAACTTGAATAACGTGATGGTTTAATACCAGAAAGTAGCCAATTGGCAATGTCACGACCGATAATAGGTGACAATAATATTCCGTTTCGATAATGACCACTTATCACGTATAAGCCATCATCAATTTGATCCATGACTGGCATTTCTTTTTCAGTGTATGGTCTTACTCCTGACCATTTCTTCAGTATATGACTGTCTTTTAGTTGAGGTACACGATGATATGCATGGTGAAGAAGCCAATCCATACCTTCATCTGTAGTACCGACAGAATAATTATTAAATTCACTCGTCGCACCAATTAAAAAACGATTGGGTTGTTTTGGAACGATGTAACAACCATTAGTCATAAATAATGTTTCAGTAAGTGCAAGATCGTTATTTTCTAATAAGATGACTTCTCCTTTAACGCCAATCACTTGTCGTTGTAGATGATATTGTGTTAATAATTGCGAAGACCATGCGCCACCTGCAACGATAACTTTGTGCGCTTCAATTGTTGAAGATTGATTGGTTTTCACTGAATAATAGCCATTATGCCGTTCTATTGAAGTGACCTCTGTAGACGCATAACGCTTAATCTCTCTTAACTTCAATGATTCTAATAATGCCAGTGTGTAATGATGTGCATTAATTTGACCATCATGCGGTATATGAATGGCCGCGTATGAAGGTTTAACTTCACCATGTGTAAGTTGTAGCAAGTCATCATCTGATAATTGTTTGACACTACGGTCTTGACTATTCAGAAATTGATATTGTCGTCTTATAGATGAGATATCATCGTGTTCATTAGCAATTTTGATAAGTCCTGAATTTTTAAATTGAATGTCTATGCCTGTTTCATCTAATAATGATTTACTTAATTGTGGAAACATAGCACGAGATTCGATGGCTAATTGAAACAAGTCACTATCCTTTGTAAATTCATTTTGTGCGCCAAGCATACCTCCAGCTTTATATGACGCATGCTTTCCAGGTACATCTCTATCTATGACTGCAACATCTAAGTGTGTTGCACTGAAGTGTCTTGCAATTGACATACCAATAACTCCTGAACCAATGATTAGTACATCATGCATGAGTAGACCACTCCTTTCTTAATTGTTTAATTTCTTCTAGTGAAGCATTGTTAAAATATGATATGGCACATATACCTTTAAATCCAGGTGGCATCTTTTGAATTGAATGTTCATTGATACCGCCAATAGCATAAATAGGGATAGGAACATCTAATGCTTGTTGAATGGTCTTTTTAGAACGTGGTGGCGTATCTGGATGTGAAGCGGTTGGAAAAATGTGCCCCAAAAAGACATAATCTAAATTATTTTCATAACATCGTTTTACTGTTTCAACGTCATGTGTAGACATACTTACACAAATATCAGGATGAGCTGCTTTATATGCGAAAGCAGTTGTATCATTACTCTTAAAATGAATACGTTTAAGATTTAATTCCTCTAATAGTGTCGTATCACTGTGAATAATTATTTTATCTTTACTAAAACCCAATTGAAGTAAAGATTGAATCATGTCCTTGTTTTCTTCGTTATTCATGGAAGTGCGAAATAACAAGCCATCAATAGCTTCTTCGATATGTTTAAAATGCTGTAAATCGTCCCTAGTCAGTTGTTTATGATGTGTAATCGCAATAAATATAAATATCCCTCCAATTTCTACAATAAAAAAACGCTATTTCCCTTAAATTGGGAAATAGCGTTGAGCTTTAGTATGACTTCATAAAATTGAGCGTCGCCACTTCCCTACGCCAGTATGAACTGGATCAGGTTCCAGGAATTATAAAGTCAGTTCTTTACTCTCAGCCTTAAACAAAGGCACTTCCAGTGGTTAAATATGAAATTAATTTACAAGATATTAAATGTTTCGTTTACAATATTTTACTACCTTTAATAAAAGACTTCAAATTTCTTTACAATTTCTATTAAGTAATTTGTAGATATCGTATTCATTTAAAAGTTATTATCATCATTTGCGAATCATTTTTAACTGTTATTGGCCAAGTACATATTTAGAAACCATCTTTAAAAAATCAATAACTAATGATTGCTAATATATTGTGAGAATAGGGTGTAAGGGGCGCGGTAAAAGATATAAAGGTGTAAGATGCATCTAAAATACACAAAAAATATTAAAAAGTTCAAAAAAAATTCACAAAAAGTATTGTAACCGTTTACACTACGTGCTATATTAATAAAAAATTGTAGCGCTACAACTTAATAGTTGTTTTAAAAATTGAAGTTAAAACAGTCACCAGAGGGGATTTCTGAAACATAACGACATCATAATAAGAAACAACAGAATACAAATGGAAGTAGGAAACAAATATGAAAGAAAAACGTAGTAATGTTCGTTGGTATTTTGCAATAGGGTTCTTCTTTATTGGGGTTATTGCTTACATGGATCGATCTAACATATCTTATATTGCAGTACCGATGATGAAAGATTTGGGGTTAACTAAGACACAATTTGGTTTATTAGCATCATTTTTCTCTCTAGGATATGCATTAATGCAAGTACCTTCGGGAATGTTAGCAGAGAAGTTTGGACCACGTAAAATGATTACTGTCGCTTTAGTTTGGTGGAGTGCATTTACCATCTTAACAGGGATGATTAAACATCATGGTTTACTTTACTTTATTAGATTCTTATTTGGTGTTGGTGAAGCGCCAATGTATCCATCCAATGCGGTTTTTAACTCTTTTTGGTTCGCTAAAAATGAAAAAGGTCGTGCATCTAGTGCGTTGTTAGCAGGCTCTTATTTTGGTCCAGTTTTAGCACCTATTATTACAATAGCCATTGTCAATGCTTTTAACTGGCAAGCCGTTTTCTACATTTTCGGGGTTGTAGGAATTTTAATGGCAGTTCTTTGGGCAATTATTGCTAAAGACTTACCAGAACAACATAAAATGGTAAACGATGCCGAGAAAAGATTTATTACTCAAAATCGTGATATTGTCGCAACTGAGAAATCTTTACCACCGTGGAAACGTTTTTTAAGTCATTTCAGCTTCTACGCAATCGCATTACAATACTTTGTAGTTCAGTTTGTTATCGCGTTGTTCCTAATATGGTTACCAACATATTTAACTGAACAATATCATGTGAATTTCAAAGAAATGACTATCAGTGCATTACCTTGGTTATTTATGTTCTTCTTAATTTTATTTGCTGGAGCTATTTCAGACAAGATTTTGAATACAGGTCAATCACGTTTTGTTGCACGTGGCGTAATTGCCATTGCGGGATTTGTGGTATTCTCAATTTCAATTTTCTTAGCTGTACATACAGACAACTTATATGTAACCATTTTCTGGTTATCACTTTGTTTAGGTGGCGTAGGTATTTCTATGGGAATGAGTTGGGCTGCAGCCACTGACTTAGGTCGTAATTTCTCTGGAACTGTGTCAGGTTGGATGAACTTATGGGGAAATGTTGGCGCACTTATTAGTCCTTTACTTGCAGGAATTGTTGTAGATCATTTAGGATGGTCAATGACATTACAACTCTTAATCGTTCCGGCTATTATAGCAGCAATTTTATGGTTCTTCGTTAAACCAGATAAACCTCTTGTTGTTAGTGAAGAACACGTTAATAAATAATATTTTTTGAAACACATGCAATGACATTCATATCATTGCGTGTGTTTATTCTTTTATTATGTGGTATAGAACATGGAAGCGATAAGCGAATTGTTTTTTTAATCAGTTATAAACTGCTAAACTTATAATTAATATGTATAGGAGTTGACTAAAATGATTATTATTAACGCAAAATTAAAAATTGATGGTAATAAACGAGAAGATTATCTAAAACTTATGAAGGAATTAGTCATAAATTCTAGAAAAGAAGAAGGTAATTTATTCTATCATCATTACGAAGATGTAACTGAGAAAAATGTCTTTGTCGTAGTTGAAAACTATAAAGACGAACAAGCGGTTCAAGCACACAATCAATCAGATCACTTTAAAGTTTTTAGTGATAATATTAGTCAATATTTAATTGAAGAACCTCAAATTGATGTAAGTCAACCTATTCAATTATAATCACAATCTGTACTTACTCTAAAGTGACAATGTGATAAAATAATAACTAAATATCATAATTCTCAACAATGCTGATGAAGGGCAGAACAATAAATGTATGAAGTATATGTTCTGTCCTTTTTTAATTGAATTTGTGGGATGTTAGAGAAAGGAAGATTGGGATGCAACAAATCATTAACTCTTTGATACACTTCGACCGTTCAAAGATTGATATAGCTAAAGGAATACGACAAGGATTTTTAATGATACTACCAGCATTGATAGGTTACTTATTAGGATTCCCTATGTTTGGTATTTTAATATCAACAGGTACGCTAGCACATGTCTACGTTTTTAGTGGATCACCGCAATCTATGTTAAAAACAGTCATCACATGTTCACTATCATTTACTATTTGCATGATTCTTGGCACCTTAACAGTATCTCAGCCTATTTTATTTGGATTACTATTACTGATTGTTGTTACAATCCCATATTATACGTTTAATGCACTAAAAATCGCTGGTCCATCATCGACATTCTTTTTAGTAACGTTTTGCTTATCTATAAACTTACCGATAGCCCCAGAAGAAGCGCTTTTACGTGGATCTGCAATTCTCATTGGTGGTATGTTGGCAACCATAACAGTAATTTTAACAATCATATTTGCTAAAGAGAAAGCAGAAGACAGAGCAATTCATGCGGATTTTAAAACATTACATAACTTGCTACATCATTTTGATGAGCCAGAGGATTTCAAAGCATATGCTCGAAATGCTGTTACAGAATTTAGAAATTCTGAAAAACTTTTAATTACTTCAACATCAGGTGGTAATGGAAAATTAAGTAAAAGGTTTCAGAAATTAATTTTATTACACACATCAGCACAAGGGATATATTCAGAATTACTAGAACTCAATGAAAATCATATTCGTCCATTACCAAATGACTTAGTTGAAATGATGGATCATATTATTAAAAGTGTTCAACAACCTAAACAATATCGACCGTGGTCAAAAGTTGTTGATGTGGCACCAGAATTTCAAAATTTAATGGATCATATTTTGAAAATAGATGAAATGATTCACGCAAACGATAATCAAATTAAATATGAAGCAGATATTCGTAAGCCTTTATATAGCAAGCGAATATATCAAAATCTAACTTTCGACTCAATTGTATTTAGAAATGCTTTGCAATATACAGTTATTATGGCAGTGGCTATATTTATTGCTCTAGCATTTAACATTCAAAAAGCGTATTGGGTGCCATTGTCAGCGCATACCATCATGTTAGGTAATGTGACAACGATTCGTACGTTAGACAGGTCAATTGCTAGAGGTATTGGAACAATAATAGGGACTATTGTTTTGTCGGGAATCTTGGCATTTCATATCGATCCTATTTTCGCTATTATCATTATGGGATTTTCAGCCATGATGACGGAAGCGTTTGTGGCATCTAACTATGCATTTGCAGTTATTTTTATTACGACACAGGTCATTATGCTCAATGGTCTAGCCTCTCAAAATTTAAATATTGAGATAGCATACACTCGAATTATTGACGTTCTAATAGGTATAGCTATTGCAGTTATTGGTATATTCATACTCGCGCGTAAAACTGCATCCTCAATGTTATCTGATGCTATTGCCGAATTGGTACGTAAAGAAGGTATTTTATTTCATTATTTATTTTCAAAAAATAAACAGGAAACGAATGAACGTGATAGGGTAGAAAGTTTAAATTTAAACGTCAAAATCAGTAATGTGACACAGATTTACAATTCAGCGAATGGTGAATTGTTTAGTAATAAAGAAGCGGTAAGGTATTACTATCCAAGTATATTTGCTCTAGAGGAAATAAGTTTTATGCTAGAGCGTGCCATGAATAATAAACACCGACAAACAATAAATGATGATTTAATGGGTGAATATTTAGTCGTATTTGAAAATATAGCTAAGCATTTCCAATTTCAAGCAGATTTAAATCTTAGAGACATGCAACCATTACCTCAATACAATTACATCCGTGCTTCCCTTATGAATATACAACGTAATTGTGCTGAACAACGTCAGGCCATCACAAAAGATTAATTAGTACAGATGTCTCGTATTGTTTAATTAAACAAATTTAGTGGTAAGGTGTAGTAAATTATTGAGGAGGTAAGACGATGCCTTGGACGATGCAAGATTATCCTCAAAGTTGGAAAAACTTTGAAGAACTCGAACGGAAAAAAGCGATTGATATTGGTAATGCGATGCTCAAAGATGGCTATAAAGAATCTGATGTGATACCCATTGCTACAAATCAAGCTGAAAAATGGTATCAACATGCGTCAAAAGAAGAATTAGAGACGTTAAAAAACAAACATATCACGCAACATCAAGAAGATGAATCAGCTAATCCTAAACTTAACGAAGAAAATGTTCATGTATATTATGAAGATCAGCTATGGAAAGTAAAATCTACAGAGGCTAAACGAGCTTCAGATACATTTGATACAAAATCTGAAGCAGTTAACCGTGCACAACATATCGCAGAGAATAAAGGTACCAAAGTGATTGAGCATCGAAAAGATGAGTGATTCTAAACAAAATAATGGCGATGGATATATGTTGAAGTGATAGACTCATATAAACATTTGGTATTGTAATATAAAAGCTAATAAATGTATGAAATTGACTTATCGATGATTAAAAGCATGAATGAATGTTACCTGAGACAATTATTGTTGTCTCAGTTTTTTTATATATAAATGATATATGATACAACTGTAATATGACATAAAATTTCTATATTAAATTTTAATTCGCTATAATGGGTTTGAAAAGAAATCGGAGGTTGAGAAAGATGTATGTAGAGAGAAAGCCTGCACTTTATATCGAAGATTTACGAGACGAATTCAAAAATAGCTTAAAACATTTTAAAGATGATGATGAAGCATTTAATACATTAGTTGGATTTGTGGAACTGGACCACCTATATTCTTCAGCACTTAAAGAAATAAGTACAAAATTAAGTATTTTAGATGATAACTTTAACTATCAATATAAACACAATCCAATTCATCATATGGAACGACGAGTAAAAGAGATGCACAGTTTAGTTAAAAAGTTGAATCGTAAAGGATTTGAAGTAAGTGCACAAAGTGCTAAAGATAACATTATGGATATTGCTGGTATACGTGTCGTATGTAACTATTTAGACGATGTTTATGTCATTGAAAAAATGTTATTAAGACAAGAAGATGTTAAATTATTAAAACGTAAAGATTATATCACACATCCTAAAGAAAACGGCTATCGAAGTTTACATATCGTCGTATCTATTCCAGTGTTTTTAGCAGATTCAGTAGAAGTAACACCAGTAGAAATACAAATTCGTACAATCGGCATGGATATGTGGGCAAGTTTAGAACACAAAATTCGTTATAAAAATGATACAGACACTGAAAAATATAAAGGATTATTAGAACAATGTGCATCAGAAATTACAAATGTAGAAAGTAAAATGCAACAAATACATTCAGAAATTTCAAATCGAGAGAAGTAGCGTATTATAAGGTGTGAGTTGATTGAATATATAGAAAGATAATAGAAAGTTACATTTTATACGATGATGATATACTCGGAGCATTTTACGGTGGAAGTATTGCTCGAAATGATTCGGACAAGTTTTCAGATATAGATTTAAGAATTATAATTAAAGCTAATCAAAAAAAGTGTAAAATTTTAAAGGAATTTATTAATTTATTTGATAATATTTTATTTGTTGAAAATCAGACTAATGAATTCGCTATAGTACACTTAGAAAATCTTTTGAAAATTGATGTCTTAATATTTTATAAGCAAGAATTAATGCCCAGTATTTGGTTTAACAATATTTTGATTGTTAAAGATAAAGATTTCTTTTTAAGTGATTTAAAGAAGAAATCTGATGTTACGACTAATATAACAAGTGAAAGGTTATGCAATATTTGTAATAAGTACTTAGCATACTTGATAGAGTCTTACAAAAGATATCAAAGAGATGAATTATTTTATCTGCAATACGCCATTAATATGATGACTAATTCTCTTTGCCATTTATGGTATTTAGAAATGACTGAAGAACCCAATTCTTTGGGAGATTGGTCTAAATATGAAGGGAGAAGGAGTAAATTAAGTGAATTGCAGTTAGAAACATTAAATAAAGTATACACTAAATCGTATTATGAAAAATTAGCAATATTAAACGATTCTTTTTTGGAAGTATTAAAATATATTGATATTAAACATCACTGTAATCATTACAATGAATATAAAAATCTAGTTAAAATTATTATGAATAAAAGAATAGCTGAATAAAATAACAGGGCGTCATGTTAATTTATTCAGCTTTAATGTGTATATGTAAGATTATTTTTATATAGAATTGACAATACTGTCATATTAAAACCTATGAATTATTACTATGAATTTTATTCAGGATGTTAACTTTATTGATTATAAAATCTGCAATAACCATGAGTGAAAACATAATAAGCAAGCTCATTGTTACATCACTAGTGAAATGTGCACCAATACGAATTCTGCTCAATGCCATTAAAATGCTATAACATAATCCGATACTAAACACTATTTTTTGAGTGCGTAATTTTTTAAAGTAAAATGCGATAAACATTAGAAATGCACCATTTCCAGTGTGTCCTGAAGGGAAGGAACTATGTCCAGTGTTTCCATTTATTGTAAGCCAGTGAGTGAAATGTCCAGCTTTGTCAGTGATTTCATATGGTCTAAAACGTCCCCATAAATGTTTCAAGCTATCAACGAGTTCTAATCCAATAAATAAAATCATAAAGCTAATAAGTGAAACTTTGAATAAATGATTAAGTTCTTGGTTATTTGTATGTTTTAACCAAAACTGATAACAAATAAAAGCGATAATTATAAGGATAATCAAAGAAATAAAGAAACTCATTCCTAAAGATAAAGCATTTCCAGCGTTTCCTTCATTATTTGCCATACCCATTGGTTTATGATTTTTGATGTTTTCTGATGTAGATAACATATATTGAGCAGTTTCTGACACGAATTCATTGGTTTTTATCAACGTAAAGATAAAAGATATAAGCAATGTTAATATTTTAGCTAATTTATTTTGAAATGTAGTGAAAATATAATAATTTAAAATTACAGTTGAAATAATTAATATGAGCGTAGGTGGAAATAAACCGTAGTTTTGAAATAAAGTACCGAAAATTGAATTCTGATTCATGAAATAATGTGAGATAGGTTGATCAATAAGTAGAGAAATTAAAAGAATGCTTATTAAGATACCTATAGTAATAAGTGATAATTTTTTTGAAATAACCATGAAATGCCTCCCTAGATGATGAAAATGTAAATGATGTTGTGCAAAACGTATAAATTATTTATCAGCAACGGTCGTTTCCTAGTATTAAGAATAGTAAGAAAATGTTAATTAAGTATGAGGATAATATTAATTTTTTTATTAAGCGTATTGGTGTGATTCAAATTGTTTAAACTTATTTAAATAGAAAGATCAGTTTTAAATATGTAGTAACATAAAGCTGATGGACATATGATTAGTATAATTATAAAAAATTAAATTATATGATATTATTATATTAATTAATGTATTAAGAATAAGAGGATGTATATGATTAAGCAAAATTTTACAACTAAAGTTTATCCACTTAAACAATTTGAGGGAGAATATAGTGAAGTTGCCTACGCAGGAGATAGCCAAGCTGATGATGTGATTGTATTTATTCATGGTGCACTCTTAACATATAAAATTATGACGATGTTCGAGCCTTACTTCAGAGATTACAAATTAATATTTATTAATAGTCCAAGTCGTGGTAAAAGTACAGATTTAGATCGTGACACACATACATTAGATGATTACGCTGCACGTATATATGATGTATTAACGCAAATTGTTAAGGAGCAACAAATAAAAGAACTGAGTATTGTTGGTTATTCAATGGGAGGAATGATTGCGACACGATTACTTAAGTATAATACATTACCAGTCTCTCATCTTATTTATTTACATAGCGCAGCGAAAATTACTCCAGATGCAAGTATGTTAGCACGATTATTCACTAGTGAGAGTAAGAGAGCAGTGTTAAAAGATGAAATTAAAGCAGTAAAAAATCTTCCTCAATATATACTAGATAAAACGATTTATGCACAAAAGGAAAACGCACTTGATTTGGTACAATTTATTGCACCTATTAAAACTATAATTACGGATATGATTTACACGATTAATACAGATTATTTACCAGATATCGATGAGATTAAACAATTTCCGAAAATATTATTTATGTCTGGAAAAGAAGATCAAATTATTCCTTATACGGATTCTCAAGCTACGTTAGAAAAATTTAAGGCGTTAGGTGGAGAAACTAAAGAAGTTATTTATCCAGGAATTGGTCATATCGATTTCCCAAGTGTTTTAGAAACCCAATCGGATGGACAAACTGGCGTGGTAGATGAAATTAAAGCGTGGATTTCCAAAAAATAAGACGTCCGGACGTCTAGAAATGAATAAAGTTATTGATAATGACGTAACGTTATCGAGTATGCTTTGACTAGGAGGTGAGATGTCTATGTCGATTTATACTTCAGGAGATATAGCTCATAAATGCCATGTGTCAACACGCACTATTCAGTACTACGATAAACAAGAAATCTTATCGCCAAATTATACTTCTGAAACTAACAGACGCTTTTACACTGATAAGGAAGTGGAGAAACTTGAACTGATTTTATTTCTTAAGGAAATAGGTTGCACAATTAAAGAAATTAAAGTGTTATTACAAGAAGACTCATCAATGAAGACGCTTTACACTCTTCTTCAAATCAAAAAGCATGAGATACAACAGTCAATAACAGTTAAAGAAAACAAGGTACGTAAAATAGAGCAAATTCAGCGCTATGTTCATCAAAATTCAATATCTCCAATTTATTATTTACAAGATATAGCTACTTATATGGAAGAATCTCATAGACGCAAATATGTTAGAAAGAAATTATGGTTAAGTATAGCTCTGATTGGTTCATTACAATATGGTGGTTTGATCACTTCAATTGTAACTAAAAGGAAAAAGCCTTTTTTGTCGATGATGCCTGTTGTAGCTATGTATTCACTTTGGTTAACAAAAAAGTATAAAAAGAATGTTTCATATGTCTGTCCTAATTGCCACCATGTGTTTAATCCTAGTGTCATTCATTTTGTAACAGCATCACATACACCTAAAACTAGAAAGCTTCAATGTCCTGATTGTCACGAAATACATTATTGTGTAGAAATTGCTAAGCAATGAATGTAATTTGGATATATTAATAAAAATTCATTTATGCTACATGACGCAAAGCATAAAAATAGCCTGAGACGAATAGTCTTAGGCTATTTTTATATATAGCACACGACTGAATAGGACATATGCGCATCGTAATCAATGATTGAGCACACTTAGGATATTAGTCGATTTGTTCTTGACCACGTTTATTCCAAGTTAAAATGAAACATAACATAGCGAGTATGCTGATGACTGTTAATAACACAAAGCCAATATGCCATCCAAAATGTTGAACTACAAACCCTAATACAATATTAGCCATAACTGCACCGAACAAGTATCCAAATAGACCAGTTAGACCAGCCGCAGTGCCAGCAGCTTTTTTAGGAACATAATCTAACGCTTGTAAACCAATTAACATGACTGGACCATAAATTAAGAAACCAATACCAATTAATGAAAGATTATCTAACCATGCGTGACCTGGTGGATTTAACCAATATATAAGGATAAAGATTGTTACGCCTAACATAAAGAAGAAGCCTGCTGGACCACGACGACCTTTAAATAGTTTGTCAGATAGATAACCACAAAGTAGTGTGCCCGGAATTCCTGCCCATTCGTATAAAAAGTAAGCCCAACCTCAAGCACTTAAATCAAAATGCTTTTCCTCACTTAAGTATGTCGGTGCCCAGTCCAAAACACCATAACGCACAAAATAAACGAAAATGTTTGTAAAAGCAATCGCCCATACCCATTTGTTATTAAGTACATATTTAAATAATATTTCTTTAGTAGTTAGTTCTGTTTCAATTGTTTGTTTAGTTGAAGTGGCATAATCATTTTTATACTGCTCAATTGGTGGTAACCCCTGAGATTGTGGTGTATCTCTAATAAGTATGTAAGAGAAGATGGCAATAATGATAGCCAATAGTGCAGGGTATATAAAGACGCCTTCAAACCCTTTTAAATAACCGAAGTTGTATAATGCAGTCATGGAAATACCCCACGTAGCAATAGGTGCCATTAAACCTCCGCCTACATTATGTGCTACATTCCATATTGACGTTTTGCTTCCGCGTTCGCTGACACTAAACCAATGAACTAACACACGTCCAGATGGTGGCCAGCCCATTCCTTGGAACCAACCAACTAAAAACAGCATGATAAACATAATAGTTATGCTTGAAGTAAAGAATGGAATAAATCCTAATAATAAGTTAATAATTGCTGTCAATACTAAACCTAAAGTTAAGAACATTCGAGCATTACTTCGATCGCTGACAGTTCCCATTACAAATTTACTAAAGCCATATGCGATAGATACTGCAGATAACGCAATACCTAATTCCCCTTTACTAAAGCCTTGCTCAATTAATGAAGGCATTGCTAAAGAGAAGTTCTTTCTTAATAAATAGTAACCAGCATAACCGATAAATATTCCTAAAAAGACTTGAAAGCGTAGTCTTTTATACGTATCATCTACTTTTTCTGATGGCAATGATTTGATATGTCTAGCTGGTTTTAAGAAATTAAACATGTTGTAACCTCCTAATCGTATGATGATGTATAAAACTGAAAAATAATTACGAGTAAATTTTAAGTATCCAAGTAAGCGTTGTCAATATAATTATATTTTTTTATGAAATATAAAATATATAATTGAATAATAAGAAACAAGCAATAAGTAAGTATGTTTTAAGTGTATTTTACATTGTTTTATAAATTGTATTGAGAGGAAGGAAAGTGAACGAATCAAAGATGGATGTAAATAATTCTAAGAAATATTTTGTTGAATTGTGTTTAAAATGTCAAAACACCTAAAAGAAAGCGCTTGCAAAACAAAAATTTGTATATTAACATACTTGTATACAAGTAGAGGGACATTGAATTGAGGTGGATAGAACGTGACGTATGGTTATCCGAAAAAGTGGAAGGAAAACATGACTTCAGGACAAGTAATAGCTGCTGAGTTACGTTTAGGAATAGTGAATGGCGAAATTGAATCCCATATACAACTAAGTGAAAATCAAGTTGCACAACAATTTAATGTGAGTCGTTCACCGGTCAGAGATGCATTTAAGTTACTTCAAACAGATCAATTGATTCAATTAGAGCGTATGGGTGCACAGGTGCTTCCTTTTGGAGATCAAGAGAAAAAGGAGATGTATGATTTGCGTTTGATGCTCGAATCATTTGCCTTTTCAAAATTAAGTGGTACAGATACACAACATATTGTTAAGGAAATGAAAAAGCAATTAGAAATGATGAAAGTTGCAGTCCAATTTGAGGATGCTGAAGCATTTACACAACATGATTTTGAGTTTC
>ERZ1023290.117-NODE-117-length-14132-cov-110.977907_pt1 | contig 14132 bp, 14 predicted proteins | sample MGYA00380469_ERZ1023290 | MGnify/ENA primary metagenome ERZ1023290 (study PRJEB33173, sample SAMEA4830319) | metagenome | study: EMG produced TPA metagenomics assembly of the PRJEB25223 data set...
ATTCTTTATCAATAATTTGTAATTCACCTTTATCATTTTTTTCGAGATTATTATAAATAATATTGGCAATATTTTGATTGATTTTGTAATCCTCTTGATCAGCTTGATTAGCACTATATTGTGTCGAATCAGCATTAGCAATATTTTCACTTACAATTACTGGTGAAACAGCTAAACTAGACGCAATTAAAATACTACCTAATCCTTTAAATAATTTCGAAGAATTTAACATGAATTAGCCTTCTAATATTTTTCTATTTATACCTTACAAAAAATCATAGTATATTTAAATATATAATTTAACTTTTCTTATTTATTTATAAAATTTATAATAGTGGCTAAAGACGCAACTGTTGGGCGCAAATGTCAATCAAATTGCGAAATATTGCAACCAACATCAACATGAAGCACCAAATTACAAAGCATTAAATCGAAATATCTTCGAATTATGCGAAAGGATTGATGAGATATGGAACATGATCCAAAAATAAAAATGATTGTAAGTGCTATTTTATTTTTGCTGTGTTTAATTACATTGTTTTGTTTTATTTTCTTTGATCCACAATTTTCGGTGATTTTGTGTTTTTCACTTTTAACTTTTATCACTGGTATTGATTTATATATATCATATCAAAAGAAAAAAGCGCGTGATAACAATAGCAACGACTAAATTAAGTGCCACCAAATCGACGTCATGGGTCATCAATTACGCTGAAAAACGTTCAGTTGAGAAAAGTGAGATTATGCCAAGTCAAGTTTTAAAGCGTCTCGTGAATTATATGGCAAAATGGGGGGTAATCAAGAAAAGAAGAAAGAAAGGGTTAATTATGCTGAATATCAAAGATCAAAATTATTTTAAAAGAGCATTAAAAATCTTTATATTATCAACGGCTTTATTACTAGTAACAATTCCTATTGCTTTAATTTTTCATCCTTCAGAAGAATTTATAAAACAATTAGGCTCCAGTTCACCCGAAAACGTTAGTAAAGCACAAGGACTAAAAAAAGTTTGAGGTTTTATACAAAATAATGGCTTTCATGTACCAATACAAATGCTTTTGTTAGCATTAATACCAATACCATTTTTATATACTATAAACTTAATAGTATCGGTTATTATTCCTGGAATACTATTTGGTTTTCCATCCATTTTGATACATACAAAGGTCTGACCAATTTAATCGCTTATATACCACATTACACTTTGGAAATTATGAGTTTTTGTATATTTACTAGCGGTCTTTATATGCTAAATAAATCAATTATAAGAAAAATAACCAACTTGTTCAGTAAAGAAAAAAAGGAAAATCACTCTTTCAAAACAAGTTTATTTAACCTCTTGAAAGCATATTTATTTGTATGTTTACCAATGGTCATATTAGCAGCATTCACTGAAACATATATAGCAGATATGCTTTCAAACTTAATGAATTAGATACAAATAAATAATTGCTTTATTGACGTTGAGCCTCGGAACCCTTAACAATCAATAAATTTTCTCGGTATAAATGTCACGTTCTATTTTTTCTCTTTCTTTGTGATTTTCACTAATAATTTCGCTGTTTTTTCTTCAAAAATTGTTGCTAAAGCAACTAAAATATCTATGATTTTTTTACAAACATACAAAAATTCCAAAATATTTAAAGCTCCTTTTTAAATAAAATTTATCACAGAACTATTTGAATTTTAAATACTTTTATTTTTAATTTTAAAGGGGTATTTTAAAGAATTAAAGTTATTTATATATTTTTAAATTAGCCCTTAAAACGCAAATGAGAGCCAAATAAATATAAATGTGTTTCACAAACAAAAATTTGAGCAATCACTCCTGTTGAACATTAAAATTACAAAGAAGTTAAAAATAAAAAATAACGCTAGCTTTTGCTAACGTTATTCCAAGTGTATAAAATATATTAAGTCAAAATTAGTCTTCTTTTTCTTTAAAACCATCTTTTTTCAATTTCTTCTCAGTTTTCTTCATACTAATGCTTGTCCCTGTATTACCAGCAATATTAACAATACCTTTAGATTTTAAAGTATCAATATCTGCCTTTTCAAAATCTACATCTATAGTTTCTACGAATCCTTCATCATTCTCTTTAGTAGATTCTTTTACACCTTTAACGTCTTGCATTTTTTCACTTTGTCTCTCTATTGCTTCCTTAACTCTTTTTTTAGATGTATCATCAGAAATACCAAAATCACTATATTTCAAAGTACTTACAGATTTTTGTTTAATTATTTTGTCCCCTTTATATGTATAAGTTACCTCCACTTTCACATTAGATTGTTTCCCAACAAATGTTTTAGTTTTTTCATTCCCACACGCAGATAAAGTAATTAAAACAACAATACTTGCTACCAAACCAATAATTTTTTTCATAATTTAATCTCCTTTATTTTAATATTATATAAAACATTACATATCTTTTTCCCTATATATAGGACTCTTAAACTAATTAAAAATATATTAAGTTTAATGAGAGCTAAATAAATATATTTTAATTTCAAAAACAAAATTTGAGCAAAACCAGTGTCGAATTTTTTAAACACTGCACATCTACATGCAAATTTAAAAATTGGCATAAAATCATTCAAAAAGTAGGTCTGATTTTTAGTTCTTACAGGGGTATTCTTCTTTAAAAACACCAAAATAATTTGAATTTATGAAAGAATATTTGAATTATTCATTAAAAATAATATTTAGGTATATTTTAACGACGCATATTTAGCGCATGTATTTCTTCTAGTTCAGTTTTAATCGATTGCATTAACTAACCTTGCATAGCTTCAACTGTTTCATTCTTTTGTAGCAACATCGCTTTAAAACCTTTTAAAACATTAATAATTTAAAATTCAACATCTTCTAAACGGTAATATGTATTATTTGTATTATTAAAAAGCTTTTTTCCTTTTAGTAAAAATTTTTAATGATACGAATATCTTTAACTTCAAAATTATTTAAATAACTTTTTGTTTGATATGGCAATTCTTCAAGTATTTGAAATTTTAAATAATTAACCAACGCTACAGTAATAATATCTTTATATCAAAGTGTATATGCGTCGTAGTTTCATCTATATGTACTATTAAATACGTAATATTGTTTCTATAATTAAAAAATGACTTCTTAAAAACAAATTAAAAAGTCGTTCACTAATATATACCTTGAATGAATATTTTGTTACTTTACCAACCAAAACAAACTGTGGCTACTCTTCCTAAAGAAAATAATTCAAGTACAACTTGTCTAGTAGCTTTAGGAAAAGCTTTCATAGCTACTTTTGTTCCAGATTTTAATGTTACTTTCCTTGATTTACCAAGATTTCTTTGATGTTTATATGCTACTTTGATTTTCCCAGATAATTTTTGAATACCACCAACAGCTTTAGTTGCTTTTTTGACTTTTAATATCTTAGCACAAGGTATTACATTTTGTGCAATAGCATTACCAAGAGCTAGAGCACATGCTCCTTTACCATATATAACAATAGTTTTACCATTTGGAACTAATTGAATATTTCTGTCTGTAGCTATAAACTTATATCCCTTATAATCCTATCCTTTATTTTGATTTAACCATTTAACTCCTGAGTCTATCCCCTTATTTGCTACACTATCTGGCATTTTTTCAATTAAAAAATAACTGTTATGACCTTGTTCTAATTGATCTGCCTCTTTATTAATTTGAGATTAACTTACCTTATCTTGTTGTATCTTTATCCCATTTTCAAAATTTGTCTCTTGGGCTTGGGCAAATATTTCACCTATAAATCCAAAAATCATTGAAGCAGTTGTAGTAACTAACAAACTTTTTAAAACATATTTTTTCATTTGAATATCCACCTTTGGAATTATTTGTTATATTATTATCAAATCACAATAACATATAGATAAAGACGCCTTACTTTGAATAACTCATTCAAAGTTGAGGCGTCTTTTACATATATATTTAAATTTTAACATTTTTATATTTAGAAATTTTTTCCAGAAATTCATCCCCCCAATCACAAATTGCATAAACTACTTTATCTAGTGTTTTCCTATGTTCGTTAACTTATACTCAACTTTTTGTGGAACTACTGGATTGACAATTCTTTCAATAATTTCATCATGTTCTAATTCTCTAAGCTGTCTAATAAGCATTCTTTAATTAATCTCAGGCAACAATTTTTCAAAAACACTAAGTCGTAAAACTTCTGTTTGTAATAACTGATATATGATAGGTGTTTTCCATTTTCCTCAAATAACAGATAAAGCTAAATCTTTAGATGTATAAAATTTCTTGTTATGATGTTCAACATTTTTATATTGAAAGAACCTAGGATGAGAAAAGAGTTGATTGAATATAATAAATATAAACTCATCCAACTCTTCTATTTTTACTGTTTGATATAGCGTTTCAAGTGTTTAGATGTCAATGTTTCTGAACTATCAATGAAGTTTTTAGGTGTTCCACTAAATTGGACCTTTCCGCCATCCAACCCTGGGCCTGGGCCGACATCGATGATCCAATCTGCTTCACACATAATCGATAAATTATGTTCAATCAAAATAACAGTATTATTTTGATCAATTAAATCATCAAAACACTCCATCAATATAGGGATATCCGATTCATGTAGGCCTGTAGTTGGTTCGTCAAAAATAAAAATACTATTCTTTATCTCTTCATCTAAATGTTGTCCTAGTTTCACGCGTTGAATCTCTCCACCAGACAAAGTGGATAAAGGTTGTCCTAGTGACATATAATTCAAACCTGTCTTACTTACAGATTGTAATTTTGACTTAATATCATTCTTTTTATCAAAGAAAATGATACCTTCGTCAACCGTCAAATTGAGAACATCGGCAATTGAATACCCGTCTATGGTAGCATCTAATACTTTTTGTTTATAACGTTTGCCATGACAAACTTCACATGTCTGTGAAAAATCACCCATAAAAGCAAGTTCCGTTTTAATATAGCCCTTTCCACCACAATTTGGACAGGCACCTTTTGAATTATAACTAAACATAGCTTTATTTAAGCCTGTTTCTTTACTGAAATAGCTTCTTACACTATCAAAAACACCTAAATACGTTAATAGATTAGATCTATTAGATCCTTGAACTGCTTTTTGATCAATAAAGATGGTATGGTCATTATTTTCAAAACCTGCTTTAACAAGGGTACTCTTACCTGAACCAGCAACACCTGTTAAGACTGTTAATACGTGTTTAGGTATAGACGTTTTTACGTTATTTAAATTGTTTTGTGTCACAGGACCGATATTATAAAAGTGGTTAGCTTCACGAATATTCTCTTTTAAATTATGTTTGTTACGTAATGCGTTACCTGTCGAAGTATTTGAAGATAGTAATTCATTATATGTTCCTTCAAATGTGATTTCACCGCCGTTTTTTCCTGAACCTGGCCCCATATCTATGATATAGTCTCCTTCTTTAATGACATCAGGATCATGTTCAACAATTAACACAGTATTACCTTTTTCTTTTAATGATTTTAAAATTTCATTGATTTTAGCTATATCTTCCGGATGCAAACCAACACTTGGTTCATCTATAATGTAAACTAAATCCGATAAAGAACTATTTAAATGACGTATTAATTTAAGCCGTTGCGCTTCACCGCCTGATAATGTCGTTGTTACACGGTTAAGCGTTAAATAACTTAATCCAATATATTCTAGTGCTTCTAACTGCTTTTTGAGAGGATCAATAATATATTTGGCTGTTGGATCCTCTAATTTATTAAGAAACTCTAAATTTTCCTTAATTGTCATTTGTGTGAAATCAGAAATATTTTTACTCATAATTTTAGAACTTAATATTTTCGAGTTTAGACGTTGACCTTTACATGTTGGACAGATTTTATTATTTACTACATTTTTAAGATGTTTGGCGTAGCGTTTCTTATTAAATTCTTTATCACCTAAAAATATTCTACTGAATCTAGGTATTAGTCCTACATATTTAGCTGACTTTCTCCATTCTTTAGGAGGATTTTTTAATGTCATTGGCTCTTGATATAAAAACAATTCTAATTCATCTTTTGTATAATCTTTCAATTTTTTATTATTATCAAATAAACCACTATCTCGATAGGCTTTACCACGCTCTTTGTCTGGTCCAAAAGAAGGAAAGTCTATTGCACCTTCATTTAAAGACTTATCCCAATCTAGCAATTCATCTAAGTTAATGTCTTCAATATATCCTAATCCCTCACAAGTTTTACACATGCCCTTAGGACTATTGAAGGAATATGCATCTGAATAACCAACAAACGGTTCGCCTATTCTAGACCACAGTAATCTAACAGAGGCATATATATCCGAAACTGTTCCTACCGTGGAGCGAGAATTCCCATTGAATCTTCTCTGATTAATCGTCATTGCTACAGGAAGATTTTTAATTTTCTTTACTTTCGGTCTGGGTTGTTGATTTAAATGAAATTGAATATAACTAGAATAACTTTCATTTAGTAGCTGTTCAGACTCCGCAGCAACAGTATTAAACACTAAAGATGATTTCCCTGAACCAGAACGACCTGAAAATACCGTTACTAAGTGTTTTGGGATATTTACATCTATGTTTTTCAAGTTATTTTGTGAAGCACCTGTAATATTAATAAAATCCATTAATTGTCCTCCCTTTATAAACTTTATAACATTGATTATTGCATATTAATTAAGGATTAACTACTCCTTCAAAACACGACAACTTTAGGTCTTTTATATTACAAATTATTCCACCAATTCAATCCGTCTTCACTAAGTAATTTTTCACTTTCTTTAGGCCCATAGCATCCAGAGGCATAATTAGGAAACTGTGGCTGTTCTTGTTTCCATACATTTTCAATATCATCAATAAATTTCCAAGAATTTTTAATTCTTCCCAATGCGTAAATTTTGTTTGTTCTCCAATTAATGTATCGTAAATAAGATTTTCATATGCATCAACTGTGTTCATTTTATCTTTAATCGGCATAGTATAAGAAAGCTTCACTTTTTGCATTTCATTATTTTGATTACTTTTCTTACCATTCACACATAAAGAAAATCCTTCATTAGGTTGTACGTTGATGACTAATAAGTTTGATGCATTCTGTTCACAATTAATATAATAAAATTGCATTGGATTTTTTAAACTCTATAACGATTTGGATAGATTTTTTTCATTCTTTTTTCTGTACGAATATAAAATGTAACACTAGCCCATTTAGAGTTTTCAATTTCTATTTTACCTGCCACAAAAGTTTCAGTATTAGATTGTGAATTTACATTAGGTTCATTTCTATATGCAGGAACGAACTCATTATTCATCATTCCCCCATCATATTGACCACGTACGAAACTTTCTTTAATTTCATTTGGATTAAAACATTTCAAGGATTTTAAGACTTGAACTTTTTCTTTTCTTATATCACTACTTTTTCTACTAATTGGAGGTTCTATTGCAAGTAATTAAACCATTTGTAATAAATGATTTTGAACCATGAATTTTAGGGCGCCGCTTGATTCGTAGTAAGCACCACGATCTTCTATACTAATCGTTTCTGAAGAAGTTGCTTGTATATTGGAAATATACTTATTATTCCAAAATGGTTCAAATATAGTGTTTCAAAATCGTAGACGTTCAATATTTTGAATCATATCTTTACCTAAATAGTGACCAATTCCAAATATTTCTTCTTCTTTAAAAGACTTTCTTATTTGATTATTTAATTTTTTTGCAGATTTTAAATCATCACCAAATGGTTTTTCTATAATTATTCGCATTAACCCTTTTACGTTCGTTAATCCAGACTCTTTCAAGTGGTTTGTTGCAACTCCAAAAAATTTAGGGGACATTGCAAGATAGAACAATCGATTTTCTTTTAGGTCAAACTTATCATCTAGTTCTAAACTCATTTCCAAAAATTTTTGGTAGCTATCTTTACTATTAGCGTCCTGTTGTTTATAAAATAAACGTTTTAAAAACGCACCAATTTCCTTTGAGTTTTCAATATTATTTTGAATAGCATTTTTGACTTTTTCTCTAAATTCATCAGTAGTTAACTCATTTAAACCACTGCCAATAATTGTTAGTGAATTTTCAAAGTATCCTTTTTGAAACAAATTATAAATAGATGGGAAAAATTTTCGATAGCTTAAATCACCTGTTGCTCCAAAATAAAGAGCTTCTTATTCAGTAGAAACAAAGTATAAAGCCGTTGAAATGAAAGCAGCAGGATTTTCAACAAAAGAAATTATGAAAGAATTAAATATTAGAAATAGAACACAAGTAAAAACTTGGTGGCTATGGTATCAAAATGAGGAAAGTATGTTTGTTTCATATCTTTATCCTCAGTCATTAATTATTTGTCTATCTTTGCATTTCTCTACTAACCAGTGTTATAATCTAGATAATGAAAATGATTAGCAATTAATGCACCAATCCCCACACTACTGCAATAGTGTGGGGATTTTTATGTGTGTCTATGGTTGCCTATTTATTATTGCAATTACATAGCCAATGCGTAAATAATGCAATAATACAACTACTGAGGACTGTGGTCGTGATGTGAACGAAAATGATTAGCAATTAATGCACCTCCTCTCTTCGTCAATTGACGCCTGAGAGATAGGCGACTCATATATTATATCATCTCTGAATATTCGATAATAGATAACTTCTGATAATCATGACTTATGTTAAATCAATCCGTAACTATCTTTTTTGTTGAAAAGTACCACGTTGAACATCTTCATCCAAATTATCCATCATCTCTTTAAATAATTCTTGAAATCTTGTTTCATCTTGATCAGAATAGCCTTCAAATATAACGTTATCAATATTCTCTTCATTGAAATAATAAATTTGATCTTCTACAACACCAACTGGGTATTTACATGCTGAATAATCGAACAAATACTTTTGACCCTCAATTTCTACATTGGTCCACGATTAATAATCATTAATTTTTAAGAACCTTCTTTTAAATATATAGTGTTTTCTATTGTTTCCACTTTACCCCACCTACCTTCTTATATTTTTAATTTAGCATGTACTTTTCTATCAGAAATCGAAACTATGTTCATAATAGTAAACAGAAACAACGTAACTAACCAACCTATATAACCAAAAATATTTTGATTATCATCAAAAATCATTTGAATAGGAGCAATTGAAAAAAATAGGAACATGAAATAACAAAACACCACTAGTATCATATTTTTAAACGATGGAATCAATATTACTTTTTGTTTACTTTTTTTATTAAATGCTGGATGATTTAACTTCTTGATTAGAGATAGACGTAAAATGATCACAGCAACAAATCCAATTAAAAACATAAAAACTATCCAAATTCGACTAATATTAATATCCATATAACCCACAAGACTTCTTAATAACACACTGATAGTGACACCAATACCACCTGCTAGCATACCTTGACTCTTTTGTCCTCCATTATGAAATATGTTTATATTATTGAATTCTTGATAAGTTAATTCTGTGAATTTAATAGGTATAAACCAATTCAGCATTGGACATAAATATGAATACCAATTTTGTTCTAAATCGACCATTAAATATCGATTATCTTTTTGAATGATTTTATATCGAGGATTTTTATATATCATGTATATATTATTCATTTATTTTCACCAACTCCATTTCATTGGATTTACAACTTTTTTGACATTATTGACAGCTTCACCAACTTTTTTTCGACTTTTTGGGCTTTATTACTAAAATAGTTGGCACCATTTTCAACCCTTTCTACAACCTCCTGAGAACCATGCTGCAACTTGTTTTTCATATATAATGCGCCCTTTGCTTCTAAAGTAATTTGCTGCGTTTTAAAATCAATATATTTATCAATTCCTTTGTCAATTTGATGACCAACCCAGTCAACTTTTTAACTCGTACCTAATCCTTTAGTTGAATTTACTATGTCAACGCCAACGAATTTTCGCATATTAAATCTAATTTGTTCTCCACTAGCTACAATAACGGCTGAAAAGAATTATATCCGAGAATCATAAGCAAGTCCTTGTGACCCACCCGCTCCACAATTACATGATACTTTTTTGGAAACAATCATATCTACTTAAAATACTTTTCACTATAATTTCAACATTAGAAGAGTAGCCTTTTGATGTTAAAAAAAAGTATTAAGCAACTGACTAAAAGTGCTTAATACTTTTTTTTATCAGAAAAGCGACGTCAACATAGAAACAAAACTTTTAAACAATTTATTCTAAGTTATGAAGCTTATTAAAATACATTTAACTTTTTATCTTAGACAAATACTAACAATAACGTACATAATCGAAACCTGATAGTATATAAACAATGCCGTGTTTAATAATAAAATTCCAATTCTTGCTTTAATTCATCTACATATTCTTTAGTTCCCGTCACAATCAAACGATCTTTATATCGTAACTGTGTATCACCATGAGGTACGATTGAATCGTTATCTCTTATAATACGAACAAAAATAATATCGCCACCAAATGGGAAATTACGTAATTGAATATTTTCATACTGATAATTTAACATTTGAATTTCATATAGAGATGTTTCTACATTACTTAATAAATTCAGCATATTAGGTGTTTCTATTAAACTTTTTAGTAAGATTTTATTACTTAAATAATTACTAAACACCTCTATACCTTGATGTTTCAATGTCGGATCTTCGTTTGTGCTTTCGAGTCGACATATAACACGTTTAACACCATGTTTTTTAGCCATTAACGCAACGCTTTTATTTATATGGTCATCATTTGTAGAACATACAACAATATCTCGCTCGAAAAGTCCCAAGCGTTCTAATAAATCTTCTTCGTAATCTGCTATTTCTATCATAGTAATATCGTCAGAGAGCTTTCTACTATCACTCAAATCTTTTCGATAGTATAAAGAAATATCATATAATTGAGAAGTTAAATTTTGTGCTATTGGAATAGTTAATTGATTCTTTCCAATCATACTTACTTCTATGCGGCGTCCCACTTCATTAGGAATTGGGAACATCTTCTTGAATATCACGGGTACGAAGACACATGTAATCACAGCACTAAGAATTAAAATGCCTGAAGTTTCCGGAGAAATCGCTTTTAATTTTTCAGCAATTTTAGCCGCAGCTATAACAAGTGATAAAGTTGATGTAAGTAAGAAAGCAGATGCAATGGTAGTTTTAGTGTCAAACCAGCGTCTAATGTAAAATACTGGTATCAATTTTGAAATAATAAATGAAAAAATGAGTACAGGTATAATAAGTAACAACGATGGTTCTTTAATTAAACTTGGGATATCTAAATCGACACCTACCATGATAAAGAAAATTGGAATAAAGAAACCATAACCAAAGGAATCTAATTTTTCGACCATCTCTTCATTAGGTTTAAGTAAAGAAACAACGACACCGGCAAGAAATGCACCTAATATGTATTCAGCACCAACACCTTCAGCAAGTGCTACTAATAAAATAATAAGTGCAAATACCGCTCTAATACCTATTTGCGTTGTACCATCCATTAACTTTTGTAAGAAGGACATACGTTTAAATAACACACCGATTACATAAAAGACAACTGTAAATACAACTAAAATACCTGTAAGCCATATCGTACTACCACCTTCACCATAAATGGCACCATAAACAGTTAGTAAAATCATGGTAAATAAATCTGCTAATACAGCTACTAGTAAAATAAATTGTCCTATCGTTGTACGCATAATGTTCATTTCTTTAAGGGTTGGTACTACAACTCCTAACGAAATTGTTGAAATGATAATCACCATTAAAAGGACATCATTAACTAATCCTAACCATTTAAATGCAAAAGCTAAAACAACGGAAATCATCATAATAAATGCAAATACTGTCAGTGCCAGCTTAAGATGACCAGGTACATCCTTTTCATGTTTATCTTCTCCTTGTCTTGGACGTGAATCCTTTTTAAATGCATTAAAGTCAATTTCTAGACCACTTAAAAACATTAAAAAGATAAACCCAAGCGTAGATAAAATATTAAGAAATGCATCTCTTTCCACTAAATTGAGAAAAGAGTGACCTATCACAATCCCCATCAATATTTCAGCTACAACAACAGGAAGAAAGTTTATATTAAAACGATGCACAATGATCGGAGTCATAAATGCAGCTACGACGACTATAACTAAAGATAAGAATTCCATATGACCTCCTTATGTTAGGTATGACATGAATGATGTAGCTAATCCAAAATAAATAAGCATACTCACAATGTCATTAATTGTTGTAATAAAAGGACCACTTGCAACAGCAGGATCAATTTTACATTTGTTCATTACTAAAGGAATCATTGAACCAACCAATGTACCTACTGTCATTGCGCATGTCAAACTTCCACCTACTATTAAAGCTAATAACGGTTGTCTGAATATGACGACAATAATTAAGAAAAGGATAACTGCACAAACAATACCAGATAATAAACCACTTCCCGCTTCTCGCAATGCAATCTTAAATTTACTCTGTTCATTTATTTCCCCCGTAGATATATTACGGACAGAAACGGCTAATGATTGTGTACCAGAATTTCCTGACATACCACTTATAATTGGAATAAATGCTGCAAGTAATGCCACTTGAGATAATGTATCTTCAAAACTACCTAATATAGTAGCAGTAATCATACCCAAAAATGTTAACACAATGAGCCATGGTAACCTTTTACTCGCCGTTTTAAACACTGAGTCACTTGTAGAATCAATGTCAGATACCCCAGCTAATCGTGAGTAGTCTTCACTTGCTTCTTCATCCATAACATCCAGGATATCATCAATAGTAATAATACCTAGTAAATGATTTTGATAATCTACAACTGGAACAGCTATAAAATCGTAGTCTCTCATTAATTGAGCGATATCTTCTTGGTCATCACCGACATTAGCACTGATGACACGTTCACTCATAACATCTTCAATGTATGCATCATTCTCAGCTACAATAAGATCTCTAAGTGATAGAACACCAACAAGTTGTTCATCTTCATTTACTGCGAATATAACATATATTGTTTCAGCATCAGGCGCTTGTTCTTTTACGTGAATTAACGCTTCTTTAACAGGTGTAGTTGATTTTAAAGAGATAAACTCCGTAGTCATTATACCGCCGGCAGTATCTTCTTCATAATGTAATAAAGCTTTGATTTCATTAGCATTATCTTTGTTCATTAATGTTAGCAAACTCGCCACTTTAGGTTTAGATAACTCATTTAAAATATCTACCGCATTATCATAAGACATTTCCTCTAAGACATGACTAGCATAGGTAGCGTCCATATTATCAAAAAGACTCTCATAATCATCGTCATCAAAGTCTAATTGATCAAAGAAATTTGCTACTTCTTTGGGTGATAAAAACTCAAATATTTTTTGTCTATTTCCATCATCCGTATCTTCAAAGTATTCACTTTGCTCATAGTTATGTAATTCTAAAAATTCTTTTCTGAATTCATCTATATCATTTTGATCTAATAATCGATCAAATAATTCTTTATCATATACGTCTTCACGAACGTTGTCTTTCATTTCAGTTTCGTTAGACATGTTAACACCTCCAAAACATATTTATTATACCATGTTGAATAATTTAATTAATTGTTTGTAATCAACATTTATCAGATAATGAGACCTGTATATGGGGTGGATAAATTCTACTGAACAGCAATGTAACGCTTGTCCATGAACGCAAGGATGATTTCCACCGTACAAATCATCACCAATTAATGGATGACCAATATACTCAAAGTGAACTCGAATTTGATGCGTTCTTCCAGTAAGCAATTTAATCTTACATAAACTAGCAGTCTCATTTTGCATAAGCTTTTGATAGACAGTTTTTGCATACTTCCCCTTTTCATTAACTTCTCGCTTAATGATACTATCACTCAGCCTTGCAATAGGCGCTTCAATAACACCTGAAGATTGTGTTTGGCCATAGGCTAAGGCGACATATTCTTTTTTAAATTTTACCTTTGAAAACAAATGGTGTACATGTCCAAATTTAGCAAATACAACTAAACCTGAAGTGTTTCGATCAAGTCGAGTCACAATATGAGGATTTATTTTTTCGCCTTTTTTTGTAT
>ERZ1023290.125-NODE-125-length-13492-cov-22.407383_pt1 | contig 13492 bp, 15 predicted proteins | sample MGYA00380469_ERZ1023290 | MGnify/ENA primary metagenome ERZ1023290 (study PRJEB33173, sample SAMEA4830319) | metagenome | study: EMG produced TPA metagenomics assembly of the PRJEB25223 data set...
CGAAAGCAGGCACACTCATATTTAAAGTTTCCGCTGATTGTTGTAACTTTAAATACTCGTCTTCGCTCACTCGAAAGCTAATTTGTTTACGCTCCTTACGGTTAGGTTTACGGTTTTTCCTAACAGTATCGCCGCTAGCCACAAATGTGTCTCGTTCACTCATCAATTCCCACCACGCTTTCTTCGAAAGTTATTACTTAACGTAACCTAAGCATATAAAATATGCAAAAGTTATTCAAGTAATATAGTGGTTTGGCAAGCACTGGCTTTGCTAGCCACATACGTGGTAGCGACGCCTGCTTGTTGGGGAACATCCCCAAGCCCCTTATGTTTTTGCTTACACAAAAAATGAGTGGCTAAATACTAGCCACTCATAGTTAAATTAAAAGTATAATAAAATTAAGTTGATACCTATATAAATGATATTATTCTTTAATTTTTGGAAATTGTGTTTCAACTTCTTGCTTAATATATTCAATATTATTTTTAAATGAAGATAGTTTATTAATTATTTGTTCTACAATTTCTCTTTCTATTGGATTTTGAATTGTATGTATTTCTTCATTGCTAGGAATTGTTATTTCTTCAGATGTATAATACATTTCTGTCATAAGTTTTAAAAGGTCATTTTTAGAGATTTTTAACGGTGAAATCTTCTCTTTTACTTTTTCTCCATTTTGTATTAAAAAATAAGTTTTATTATCAATTTGTTCTAAGATTTTCATAAGTTTCTCCTTTCTTTTTATAAGTCTCAATACTAGATTCCATTGCTTCAACAAATTTTTCATAACTTGATTGTGAATCCCCATAACGAGTAGTTACCTTAGTAGATGAAAATTCTCCAGTGAGAACTTTATAGTTATTTTTACTAACTTTAGTTGTAACAATCAAATAATCTGGATTTAACAAAGCGCCTAGTGTAGAATTATGTGTTACCACAAAAACAGTACTATGATTTGATAAGTTAGTTAACGAAGGTATTAATTCATCTCTAATATATATATTATCTAAGGAAGCTTCAGGTTCATCAATAAGAACTACAGGAAAGTTTTTTGCTTTTTCTAATTTCATCATTAGCGCAAATCCTACTGCTTGACCTCCAGAAGCTGGTGTTCCATCAGGATCTAGTAGTTCTACACTTAAATGTAGAAAGTAATTAGCTAATCTTGAAATGTCAAAGAAAGATTTGTTTTTTAAATTTTTTAAAAAACTAATATAGTCTTTTCTATGATAAGGATCAATAAGATCATTTTTTACAGCTACCTTTGTAGATAAATAGTTTTGAAATTGAGTAGCATTTGTAAAAGGAGATATTTTCACAATAATTTGATAACCATGTACAATTTCTTTTTTTAGTTCTTTCTCAATAATGATATTCTCCATAAACTTATTAATTTCATTTTCTATATGAATTTTTTGTATTATAGGAGATATTTCAAAGTCTTTCACAGCTGTTATACCTGTGTTTACTTCAACTATTTCTTTTGTTGAGTTTATTATGTCATTTACTTCTGATTGAATAATATTTTGTTGTTTTTTAGAAATGTAAAGTTCTCTAAGTTCATTATAAGTATTAATAAAAACTTTTTTCTTTTTATGTGAGTTATTTAATAAATACCACATTTCGGCGCTCTCTAATAACTGTTTTAATTTAATAATATAATTATATAAATTTTTAAGAGGAATTTCTTCGAAATTACTTTCTTTAGTTAATTTAAACTTAGATCTGGATTGACTTTTCGCTTGATCATGTGCAGATTGTTTAACACTTTCTAAATATTGTTCAATTAATCCATTAAATTCATACTCATCTCTATTTAAATATTCTTCAATTGCATTGAATTGAGATTCATACTGTTTTTTCCATTCTGAAAAAGCATAAGTCCCTTGTTCTATACGTTGTTCTTCTATATAATTATCTGCTTGAGATGTTTCAAATTGATTAATAGCATAATATTCATCATCATCAAATTGTTTTTTTATATTTTCTAAAAAAATAGTTTTTCCTGTTCCTCTTTTTCCTACTATTAAATTTAAACCAGTTGATACATTATGTTCTCCAATTTCCATAATATTTCGTAAATTATCTTTGTTAGTATTGATGTTTTTTCTATGTAACATACAATTTTTAATTTCTGAAAACGTACAATTATCAATTTGTAAATATGTGTTTTTCAATTTTAATAACTCTATATCTTTTCTTTCTTTCTCAGGATCATCTAAAGATGCATGCGCATCACTAAACAATACTGGAATCGTACTATTTTGATTATATAATGATTGGAATTTCAACTGATTAGAAACTCCGCCAACTTTAATAGCTGAAGAATTGAGGATTTGTGGTGGTATAGAAAGAGAATTACTTTTTCCCATTTCAAAAATATAAATACCTTCTTCCCAATTATTCATGTTAGCACAATACTCATCAGTATGTAGTTTATATTCAGGATTCTTATTTGATAACCAATCAGAAAAATTTTTGAGATTATGTATATTATCTTCAGAAAATATTATATTTACATGCCCCTCTTCTAAGCTTAACTCTATACCTGGAAAAACAGAGACATTAGGTATATCTTTTTTTACTTTCTCGAAGTTTTCTATATCGAATAAATCATGATTAGTTATTGCTATTGCATCTAAACTTGCTTCTTTTACATAATTTTGCAACCATTCAGATGAATATGTAAACTCATAATCTTTTGAACTAGCTATAGTATGTATATGAAAATCAATTTTTTTTACCATTCAATCACCTTTTTAAAATTTAATATATAAATAACGATTTATTAAGAAGATTTATTAGTTTTCTATATTTTAGATTATATAAAAATGAGTGGTTAAATGTGAACCACTCATTTTTTAAACTAATTGAATGAACTTCTAAATTTATATTGTTTTGTTATATTGACGCGTTATTTTAAAAGAAATAATCATAGTATATAACCATAGCAATAAATAAATAAATCCAAATGAAGAATGTATTAACTCAGAGAGTATAATTGAAATGATAGAAATTATAGCTATAGGAATACCTGCTTTTAAATTTTTTAGATATATATGTCCTAAACCTGGAAGTATAAAAGAAAGTATTAAAGTAATCCATTTATTTTTCAAAGTATTAAACCTCCTTTCAAATTCTTATTCTTTTATAAAAGAATATAGTTACTATTAAAAATAACATTATGTAAATGATATTTAAAATTAAAGATAATAAAGCAGATGAATTTAAAGCAAATGTAGACGTTTGAATTGCAAATTTTCTAATATTTAATGTGTTGAAAAAAGTATATTTTGTATATTGAAATGAAGATAATTGATTGAATAATATTTTATAAAAAAATAAAAGAGACATACTTAGTATTAAACTTATTGTTGATGATTTTGTTAAAGCTATTAACATAGACATTAAAGAAATAAAAAATAAAGAAACTAAATAATCTGATAAAAATATCTTTGTAAGATAAATAAAAGAATTATTTATTTGTAACATATCTTGATCTTGTGTAATAAAGGTATAATGAAAATGTGTCCATCCATTAACTAAACCTCCACATATATAACATAATAAATAAAAACATGAAAATATTATGGTTGAGGTAATTGCTAATGCTAAAAACTTGGTTATAACTAAATTAAAACTACTAATAGTTGCTAATTTTATATTTTTAATTGTGTTATATTTATACTCTTTATAAAAAACAAAAGAACTTAGCATTATAATAAAAAGTGGTATTATAGGTAAAAAATTCAAATTTTTCTGCATAAATGTGTATTGATTTTTTTTATAAGGATTTATGTTTTTTTCTAAATATAATTTATCTTTTTGAATATTAACAGCAAAATATTTTTTAGCTTCCTCAGTATTATTTTTATTTTTCATTTCTTGGATTTGCTTTTGTATATCTTTGTGTAATTCGGACTTCCAATCATCAGAGTATTGTTTATTTTTATAATCATCATAAATGTTAATACTTAGAAAACTAAACATAAGAACTATCAATAAAGTAATTAACTTTCTAGAAAAAAGAGTATATAACTCAAGTTGAAATAATTTAAACATATAGCCACCTAGTTTATTTATTATATTCTAAGAAAATTTCTTCTAAGTCTTTTTTAGAACGTATAACATTGTAAATATATATATTAGTAAAAATTAATTTTTTTAATACATCATTTATTTGTTCTTTAGGAAGTTCCACAAACACATATTTTTCAGTTGTTTTTAAAACATTGATATTGTTAGCACGAAATATTGCTCTTGTAGCAATATTATTACTAGTTTCTATTTTATAGGTTGTTAAATTACCAAAAGTATTTTCATTGATATTTGTTAGTAACTCTCCCTCTTTAAGCATCGATATCTCATCACATAATTTATCTAATTCATTTAATTGATGACTAGAAATTAATATACATTTTCCTTGTGATTTTAACTTTTGTAAATATTTTTTAATATTAATTATTATTTCTGGATCTAGACCATTAAAGGGTTCGTCTAAAATTAAAAAGTCGGGTTGTACTGAAAAAGCTTGGGCTAGACCTAATCGTTGTTTCATACCTAAGGAAAAATGTTTTACTTTTTTTTTAGAATTATCTAGTCCTACAATTTTTAAATAGTAGGATATTTGCTTTTTATTAATTTTATTTTTGAAAAAAGCATTATATCTTTTCATATTTTGAGTTGCATTTAAAAAAGGATATAAAGCTGAATTCTCAATCAATCCAGCTTTAGATATAGGTGAATTGTCTATTCGAGAAAACTCAATAGTTCCAAATTCATAACTTTCTAAATTTAATAGAATTTTCATTAGCGTACTTTTTCCAGCGCCATTTTTCCCAATTAAACCATATATTTTACCTGTTTTAAATTCAATACTTATATTTTTTAAGACGTTCTTTTTTTTAAATACTTTATTAATATTATTAACTTTTAAAAAAATCATGTTTTAATCACCATACAAATAAGTATGAAATAAACCTAATAGTTGCAATTCGTATTCTTTTAAGCTATCATCCAATAATTCAAAATAAATAGAAACTGGAGAAGTAATAGGATTTTTCCATCTAGCAACTTTTTTATCGGTATTTTTATGAATAATATAGCCCCAATCTCCTATACTTTTATGTAACTCATAAGTCTCTCCTAGAAATGTAAAATCTGTTTTTTCAGAAAGTTTAAACCAATTTTTATCAGATATTTCGAAAGAAATTTCTTCATTTTCTTTATTAAAAAAGCTAATGACAAATTCTCTGTACTTAAATGGACTTAATTGTTTAGATAAAAATAAGAGGTTTTTCTTGTTATCATAAACTTTAAAACTATTAAAAAATTTTCCATCTCCAATTAAATCAATAGAACGAGTAATAATATTAGCATAATCTTTCTTTATATATCCTACTAGATTGTTTGTATCTTCATCTTTAATTTTTGAAAGAGAAGTAGATAATTTGTTATAGATCTTATATTTATACATTTATACCAGTCCTTTAAATTAAGTAATTAATCAATTTATTAGATACCATGACTTCTAATATAGCTCCTATTACTAATAATAAACAAATAAAAGGCAAGTATTTTAAATAAGTCTTTTTTAATAAATTGAGAAACACTTCATATTTATTGTTATTTTTACTCAAATAATTAATCCAATACAATGTTGTTAATTTATAAACTATATATATACATGTTATTTCAAATATACCATGTATGAGAGAAATAGGTAAATAGATGTATAGAGGTATTAAAGCAGTTTTTGAAGAGTAACCGATTGTAAAAATTATCTTTAAAATTATTATGTAAGAAATGCCAGTCGGAGTTAATAATAAACAGATAAAAATAGTGAAAAAATTGACAAGAAATATTAAAATTATATGATTAAATCCAAGATATGAAATCTTTAAATTATTAGTATTTGCACATGATAAACCTATCATAAAAATAATAATAAATAATATAAGAAATGATAAAAGTATTTTTTTTGATTTCATCTAGAACATCCTTTATTAAAATAAAAAGAGGTTGAATTTTATTTTTTAATTCAACCTCATTACAAGTACCTATAACATTGTAGATACTCCCCATAGAGCATTTACAACGGCTGAATAAGGTGCAGCTGGAGTGACACTTAATACGAAGCTAGCTAAATCACCGATAACTGCAGTTAAATCAGTCCATTGAAACCCATCTGTAGAATTTGAAATAGCTTTTATTTTAACCGCTAAACTTCTAGCTAATCTACCTGTTTGTAAACCAGGAACAGACTTGGCTAAAATGTCTACAAATGTGTTAGCTAACTCTTGAGACGATACACCTTGACCAGTGAAATAATTATATAACATATTATACATACCTCCATTATAAATTGTGGTACATATTAATAATAAAGTTTATTAAGATCAAACTCAATAGTCTATAATGATAAAAATTAAGATTTTAACGGATAAATATTTTAATACAAATATAACCTATCAACATGACCAATAAGAATGCGATTAATGGTAAATACATCATAAGATATGCCAATTTATATCATTCCTTTCAAGATTTGAATTATTAAATTTATTATCTAGTTAATCTTTTTTCTACATCTCATAATTCTTTATAAAATTTTTTGTTTATTAATTATTTAATTATACACATAATCCTTTCTACTTTGAAGAATTTTCTATCTAATTAAATAACTAACTAATTAGTGAATTTATCAATATCTAGGCTATAAATATAGAAAGTACCTAAAAACAATAATACTTTTAATCTCCCCAATCTTGCTCAAGTTGTTTCAAGAAGGATTTTCTTTTTTCTTCAAATTGAGGATCATATTTTTTATTTTGTACTTCTTGATGGTATGAACGTTCTTTTAACCATTGTGGTGTTTTTTCTTGGCTTATGAATTGTTTTTGTTTACCTATATCTTTTAATTGAGGTTGTCGTTTGCTGTGAATACGTTTCTCAGCGTCAAAAACAAATTCTAAGTATTCAATTTTGCGTCCTTTTTTCGCTTTAATTTTATCGATGTGAAGGTTATTAAAAATAAAGCTTAACTCTTTAATTATAGGGGTTAATACTTTTTGATTAATATTTGTCATTCTATAAGATTTTGGAATATCTAAGCGCTCTCTAAAATCATCAATTTTAATTTTCACGTATCCAGTGTGTTTATACTGTTTAAGTATTCTGAACATATGTTTAGAATATGTAGATTTAAGATGTGTCATCTCTTGTAACTCAAATTTAGTAAAATTACTAGTTAATGAATTAATAATATGCTCTAAATCCGTATTAACACCAATAGAAACGTATTCTTCGTCTTTATAAATTTCAACTTTAGTAAAAAGAACAAACCTTCTAATGACATTCTCATTTTCTTCTCTATATGTTAAAGAAAAGATTTTATCATAGAATTTTTCTAAATCTTGAATAAATAGTCTTTTATCATGACTATAATAATTACTTAATTCTTTTAATTCTTCAAATGGTATATTCACAGTTAAAGTGCCTTTATCCTTTAATTTATTGCACAAAGTAAAAAACAAATTAACTTCCGTATTATTAAATTTTCTCAAAGGAACTAAGTTCATATCATTTTTATATACTACTGTTTCACCACTCAAATAAATTCACTCCCATAAAAGAAACTTATGTGTAATAAAGGTCCTATAATTTTAATATAAAAATCCTTATAATCACTCTATTAATAGCGATTATAACACTAAGGGAACTTTTTTAAAATTGGTTGCCTTTACTTTAATGATTGGTTGCCTTTACCTTAATGATTGGTTGCCTTTACTTTAATGATTGGTTGCCTTTACTTTAATGATTGGTTGCCTTTATCATTTCAAACCCCTTGTCACTCTATGGCTCAAAGAGCGCCTAAAAAGGTTTTTAAAAAGATTTATAAAAATATATTAAAAAGTTCGGAGCTTTTGCTTCGAACTTAATATACAAATATTAAAAATTAAATAATTCTGTTAGAAATTTAAAAAACTCTTCATAATCTCACAACTTCTACTAAGAGCTTTTTTAACTAATTTATAGCTTTAAATACTTTTAAAATACTATATATAATGAGTCCAAATAACACATAAGGCACAAGATATAACAGTAATGTTAAATAGCGCCAACTACTATCTTCTGTTTTAATTACGTGATTAATTGAGTCATAAAGTTTTTCAATACCGAAATAATCTCCAATTGGTCCTGTTACAAGCATGACTAATGAAACTAAAACAATGACAAAAAATAAATTAAGTACCCCCTTGACTAAAAACTTATTTATTTTTGTCATACTGTCAATGGTCTCATCACTTTCATTTATTTTTCCTTCGATTCTTTTTTTGTACTCATATAAATCTTCATTCACTTTACCTGTTTGCTCAATAATCTTTTTATCTACCGTTTTTAATTGATCTATGATACTTTCAAATTCTGAATTGACAGCTTTCTTAAAATCTTGTTCTTGATTATCGGTATTAATTTTCTTGAGATAACTAGTAGCAACACTCATGAATTTATCTCGAGCTTTATCCATAGTGTGATTAAAGTTCAAGATTGAATCCTTTAGTTCGTTTAGATACATTTCGTGTTGCTTGTCTTTCTTGGCTTGTTCGTTCTCTAATTCTTCGATTCTCTTCTTCAATAAGTCGAGCTTTTCGTTCTCGTTCTGCTTGCTCTTTCTCACGACGTTTTCTATCTCGTTCAAGGATATCTGTTGTTCTTCCAAAATCTCGCCAATCTTCTGATAATCCTGTGTCGTCGGCTCGATTTGGTTTGGTACGTTCGAGTTTGTCTTTTCGTTGTCGTTGTTTAGTTCTCTTTTCAAACTCAATTTCTAACGCCTCCTTATCGTAATCTTGCCCCAGTGTTTTACCACGCACCCATTTATTGACGTTTTCAGCCTTATATGAGACATTCTTACCTCTTATCTTAAATGAGATACCCTTTTCTTCTAAATGCTCTGAAAAGCGTTTAAAATTACTTGTATGAGCTTTTGCATTTTCAATTTCTTCACGTAACTCATCTTTCCAAGAAGTTTTACCTTTTTCTATCAATGCTTTTTCAGCTTGTGTATATCGCAATTTTGCAGTATCACGTTTTGGCACGCTTAAGCCATGTTCTCGACATAAGTCATCATTAGCTCGTCGAATATCATGTAATGCTTTTTTATTGTTATTGAATTTCTTACCAGTTTCTAAATCAACTGAATTAATGACTATGTGATTATGAATATGGTCTGTATCCGTATGCGTATAAACTGCTACTTGATGATGTGGTGCTATCTTCTCGGCTAATTCCATTCCAAGTTGATTACATTGTGCTGGCGTTACTTCGCCAGGCTTAAATGACTGGATAACCACGTGACCTTCGTTGCCACCTGTTTTTCCGTATAGTTCACGTGTCGCTTTAAAACTTCCTTTAGCGTAATCAATATCACAATTCAGACCACTTTTTTCAGTTGCTCGTTTTTCTGCATAGTTGATCGCTCTTGATGTTAATTTGGTTGAACTTATTTTAGCTGTTGCCATATGTTATCCAACCTTTCTCGTAATTCATGGATATTATATTCTAATGCTTCATAATTCGGTGCTTCATGTTGATGTTGATTGCAATATTTAGCGATTTGGTTTGCGTTTGCCCCCAACATGCTTAAATCTTTGGCAATCGATTGTCGCGTTTCTTTATCAAATTTTGGTGCGACCAATCGACTACCCTGTGCCTTTTTCTTAACGAAAGCAGGCACACTCATATTTAAAGTTTCCGCTGATTGTTGTAACTTTAAATATTCGTCTTCGCTCACTCGAAAACTAATTTGTTTACGCTCCTTAAGATTAGGTTTACGGTTTTGCTTAACAGTATCGTCGCTAGCCACTTGTAAAAAGAATTTCAATAAATATCGTGATGATTGATGATTAAAATAGTGATACTAAATTTTTTAATTTTTTTCTAGGGATAAATTTAGTAATTGTAATAAAATACCAATAATAGTAATTCCTAAAGCACTATATATTAGTACATTTGTACTATTAGCATTAAATAAAATAATTCCTCCGATTGCTGATCCCATAGCACTGCCTAAATAATTAATAGAACTATTTAAAGCGACAGCAGAGCCTCCATATTCAGGATGTTTTTTCAATAATATATGTTGTTGAGGAGCTTGTGTAGCCCATCCCATAGCTCCCCATAAAATAAAGGGAATTAAACCTAATATAGGCAAGTTAATAGAAATAGGAATTAAACCAAAACTTAATGCTAGTAAAATTAAAATAATTAGCATAACAAATCTTGTATTTTTAAATCTATCTATAATAAATCCTATACCAAAACTTCCTATTAATCCGCCTATTCCCCACGCTGTAAGGTAATGAGTTAAATTTTTTGTATCTGTATTTGTTTTAATAATATCGGCTAAATAAGTATACAAACCTAAACTAGCAATGGCAGCGCATAATGTAACCGAAATAACTCTTAGTACATGCTTGTTTAAAAATAATTGAAAACGATCTTTTAAATTTGGAGGAGCTTCTATTTTAAATTTAGGCATCAATATAGATATGCTTATTAATGCAATAAAACTAATGACAATAATAACCAACATTGCAAATCGCCAATTAGAAATGTTGGCAATTTCTAGTCCGAGAGGAACTCCTATAACAGTTCCTACACTCATTCCGCCTACTGTAAAAGCGATTGCTTTTCCTTTATGCTTTTCGGAGACTAAATGATTGCTTGCACTTATTGCAATTGGTGAGGATACGCCAGCTCCTAAACCAGCGATTGCTCTTGATACGATATATAGCATGTAGTTCATAGATATTGCGGTTATAATATTGGCTAAAGTAAATATACTGAATGCTATTATTAGTATTTTTTTAACTGGGGATTTAGCTAATATTGTTGAAAAAATGGGGGCAGAGATAGAGAAAAACAATGTAAAAACTGTTACTCCTTGCCCAATAGCAGAGCTACTTTTATTAAAACTTTTACTTATTGAAGGTATTAATCCTGCTACTATATAAGCATCCATACCTAAGGCAAACATACCTATAGTTAAAATCCATATTTTTTTCATTATTATCTCATCCTATCAGTCAATTTTGATTCATTAAGAGATTAGTTGCCTATTTTTGGGAACAATAGAAGGATAAACCTTTACTTGAAATATATGAATAAGTAATGTATTAATATGGGTATAAACAAATAGTTAATACCATGGGGGATTTTATGAATTTTAATTATATGAAGGACTTCATTAAAGTTGTCGAGTACAATAGCTTAAATAAAGCTTCTAGAGAATTGAATATAAGTACACCAGCCTTAAGTAAAAGAATTAGAAGTATTGAAGATTATTTTGATTGTCAGTTATTTTATAGAACTTCTAAGGGTATTTTTTTAACTCAAAAAGGAAATGCTGTTTATCATTCGTTTTTAAAAATAAACGAGCAATTTGAAGAATTAAAAAGTAAAATAAGTGAGTCTAAAGATAAAAGAATTAAATTAGGAGTCATACCTAGCTTTTCTTTATATAAGCTACATGAAAAGAATTATATTAATGAAAGTGTCGTTTTAGTTATTGAAAATAGTACTTCAATTTTACTTGAGGAAATTTATAAAGATAATATAGATGTTGTTATTGGTGATATTACACATTTAAAAAATAACTCGCTCTATACACAAGAAATTTACACTGAGGACTTTATTGTGGCTTATGGTGATGAAAATAAGTTTAAAAACACTAACCAAGTAAGTATAAAATCTTTAAAAAATGAGAATATTTATATACAAACACCGCCATGTGATACATATGATCTTCTTAAAAATTATTCCTTGAAAGATAAGTTACATATTGATTATGTTGATTATTATGAAACTATATTAGCTAATGTCAAAGCAAATAAAGGTATTACTTTGACTCCTCAATCTTTGACTACAAGACTTGAAAGTATGAACTTATATCAAAAAAAATTACAAAGTTATAAAAGAGTTGTAGGCGTAGTATCACGTGATAAAGATAAGATGAATAAAATTATTGATATAATTCAGTAAATGAATAGAGTATACAATTCAACTACCCATAAGACTTTATTATGTAAAGAATACAAAAATCTCTTAGTTAAGATTTTAAATCTTGACTAAGAGATAAATAAAAAAAGAGATATGCAAACATGAAAATACAATTTAAAACATGCAATTTAAACGTTATAAATCTATATTAACATTAACTTCACCTAAAAAATAATAAGCACAAAAGGTTATCACACCTATAAGTAACAGAAAATAATTAAAGACTAATGAATCATTTAGTTTTGATTTTTAGGCATATTTTCACGATCCTTGTTTTAAAGAGAACATTGAAATTCACGACTATATATGAAATTTTAACTTATCAAACAGATTGAAACGAATGTCGGCATAGCGTAAGTTATTAAACCAACCATTCGACAAGTTTTGGATTTGTTAAGGGTTCAGAGGATCAACGTCAATAAAGTAATTAGAATAAATATATGTTTTTACTATTAATGATTTCTTAGTGTAATAATCTAAAAGTCAATTAAAATTTTGGAGGTAAGTTTTGGAGTGTATTTATGAGATATTAAAATCAATTTTTAGTTTCGTTAAATTTTTGTATCAGAATTTTTCTTTTCCAGTTTTATTTCTTATCATCATTTTTTTATTTAAAGAACAAATAAAAAAAATTTTGACTGATTTTACAGTGGGTGAATTCAAATTCCCTAGTGGATCGATAAAAGTAACACGTAAAGGTATTGAAAAAGATCAGGAAGAGTATTTAAGACAGTTTGAAAAAGAAAATGATAAAAGTATAGAATTTGATGCTGATGAGATGAGCGCTAAAATCGGAGAATTATTTGGAGTAGAATATAAAGATGGTTTGCCTATTGATAATTCTGGTGGTGGTGGTGCTCCACCTAAATCAGAAAGTTATAACCCCTCAGTTTTTAACGCTCATCTATTTTCTATAGTGGCTAGTGAAGATTCTTTAAAAGAAGAGTATAAATTTTTCGGTTTCAAAGAGACCATTATCTCTTTATATACTGCCTATTTATCTAATTATAAAAAAGATAAGTGGGTTACTAAAGGTGGTGCTCCTTATCATGTTTCAAATAGAGAAGAGAGCTTAGAGAAGAAAGCATTTGATATTATAACTGGGTATTATTTAGAAGCTATGAATACTCGTAAAGAATGGAACTTTAATACTATAAAATCTTATCAAAAGTTAATAAGAGTTGTGTTGGTTTCTTATCAAGTTATAGAACGAGAACTTATGGAGGAAAATGAAGAATAATTTTCGTGTTTCTACCTGTTTTTGGCGTTTTAATAGCTATTTAAATATAAGATTACTCATCAAAAGTTATCTATTATCGTATATTCAGAGATGATATAATATATAGGTCGCCTATCTCTCAGGCGTCAATTTAGACGCAGAGAGGAGGTGTATAAAGTGATGCTTATTTTCGTTCACATCATAGCGCC
>ERZ1023290.129-NODE-129-length-13336-cov-61.554627_pt1 | contig 13336 bp, 21 predicted proteins | sample MGYA00380469_ERZ1023290 | MGnify/ENA primary metagenome ERZ1023290 (study PRJEB33173, sample SAMEA4830319) | metagenome | study: EMG produced TPA metagenomics assembly of the PRJEB25223 data set...
AAAAGGTGCTAAAAAGTATTATTGGAAAGTAAGTATAAAATCAATAATTCTATTACAAATGCAATAGTCATTAGTAAACTAGTAAATTTATTTACTTATAGTGATGTATTTAATTACTATAATAAACTTGAAATATACTTATAAAGTATCTCTTTTGCCTCTAGATATCATAGAAATGGTTCTGGATCTCACTATCATTACATAAAATGACTTATCGGAAGTAGATATGTTTGTATATTCACAGATGGTATAATAATAGAGTCGCCTATCTCTCAGGCGTCAATTTGACGTAGAGAGGAGGTGCATTACTTTGCTAATCATTTTCGTTCACATCATAGCACCAGTCATCAGTGGCTGTGCTGTTGCGTATTATACTTATTGGCTTAGTAAACGCAACAAATAATTAATAGGCGACTTTATAAGCCAGCATCGAAAAAATCCCCACACTACTGCAATAGTGTGGGGATTGGTGCATTAATTGTTAATCATTTTCGTTACCTAGATTATAACACTGGTTAGTAGAAGAATGCAAAATAGTTTATTGATTACTAACTAGTGAGTGATCTTTAATAAAGATACTATTTCACTAGAGGGAATGCCTATCTTAAACATTATAAAAGATTTATGAAGTTGAAGAACAAAATTGGAGATATTAAATATATTATCTTTTTGATATGTAGGTTTTTCTGATGGTGGAAAATAATGAGAATAATAATGTCTATAATCCTTCAAATAATCATGTAACTTTTCGTCATAATTAACAATGCTTTTTAAATAATTTTGTAACTCGTTATCTAATGAGTGAAATAAATCTTTATATCTATCTATTAAAATGATTTGCTGATTTGATACGAGCCTTCTATGCAAACCTTCATTTATTTTTAATAAGTCAACTAGATAATGTTCAATAAATTTTGGCGTATACATTAACTTTACCCTTATTACTACATGGGGCGTTCTGAAATGAACATGCCCGAAATGAATATGGAGCAAATGCAACAAATGATGATGGAACAACAAATTAAACAAAAACTAGGCTACTTATCCCCTGTAAAATACAGAGAATTAGCAGCCTAGAACATAGTGTTTTTATTAAGTTCCCATTTTAAGGGTTCAGTGCCTTGTAGTTATTGTGTTTTTATATACTTTACTACTTATTTTCGTTGTTATCATCAAAGGACTGCATGAAGTTCATGCATTCATTCATCATATTATCCATTCTCTGGTCATAATCAGAACCTTGGGTAAAACCAGTTTGTCCAATGACGATTAAACCAGCTAGTACAAACGACAGCACTAAAGGTAACTTCTTTTTCATCGCTTATTTCCCCTTTCATTCAAAGTATCCCTAATCTTTTTTTAACACTTTCTTTAATTTTTCATATTCATCTTCATTAATTTCACCTTGGGCCAGCCTTTCCTTTAAAATTTGTAAAGAATCATCTGATCTTACACCTTTTGGTTTTTCTGAAGCTTTTGCAATTAATATATATACACCATAAAATAACAAGCCAAGAATGATAATCCAAAAAATCATGCCAATGAACCCCATTCCGCCCATCATATGACCCATACCCATACAATTTGTCAATCCTTTCCTTCTTTCTCGTTTTACAATTATACCATATGGGGGTATTAGTATTCCAAAAAAGTGTTTTTAATATTAGTAGCAGAAGGCAATTCATTGTACCGCAAAATGGCCCGATTATTGAACTATTTTTTAATAAAATAATTCCTACGTTCCCAATTCCAGAAAGCAATAATACTAAAAGATTCCTCATCTGCTTTTTCCTCATCATCTGTCATATAATCTGTATCTTTTATTGGATATTTTTCCGTTTCATCAACGGGAGATTGAATATCTGACTTATGCTTATTTTTTGGTTTCACAATTTTTGAGCGTAATATTTTCATGGGAACGCTCCAAATCAATATCTTTATTTGGCGCATATTTGCGTTTTAAGAGCTTATGTATGTTTTTAGGTTAAAACTATATGATCTATACATAATTCTTTAAAATACCCCCTTTAAATTCAAAATAAGAGCATTTGAATTTAAACAAAATAAAAAAACCGACCTCCTGCCATCTCAGCAAGGGGCACTTGAAAACCGTTTGGAAATCATCAAGGGACGTGTCGTATTTTTTGAAAAAACCACTCAAAAAATCTCCACTCAAGGCACGCATAAAATATCAGCGAATATACCAAAGGAGTGAACATATTGATTCCATATTATCTTTGCCTAAAAGAAAACATAATTAAACACCGACGTGTCGGTGTTTTAGTGTTCATGTGAATATTAAAAATTTATGGAGTGATGATACATGAACACATTCGTTTTCGGCGTGATTTTAAAGAGATTAGAAGAAAAAGGACTTAATGTACACGAAGTATTCAATATGAGCGATAAACAGGCTAAAAAAGACTTATTTGATGATTTATACCATTATGTCAGATATACAAAGCCATGCGGTGCAGAATTAACGAATGTATTATACTTGACCGCGTACTATGGTACGCGGTTTATTATTATTTAGAGGTGAACTATGTGAGTTATCGTATTACTGCATTTGCAGAAAAATGTGGGGTAAATAAAGAGACGATTAGATATTACGAACAAAAAAATTTATTACAAGAACCTTCCCGAACGAAAGCTGGTTATCGGATATATTCAGATGATGATGTTAAGCGTGTATGGTTTATTAAACGGATGCAAGAGCTTGGTTTTTCTTTAAGTGAAATCCACAAGTTGCTTGGTGTTGTAGATAAGGATGATGTGCGGTGTTCGGATATGTATGAGTTCGTTTCTCAAAAAGTTGATGAAGTACAACAACAAATTAGAGATTTAATGCGTGTTGAGAATATGTTGAATGATTTAAAAGAATGTTGTCCGAATGAAGAATATTTATATTCTTGCCCTATTATTGAGAAAATGTTTGAGGGTTAAAATCAACTTTTTAGCAGGTGATGTAAATTGACTGTACAAAAGAGAAAAAATGTAAAGGATAATGATAAATTATTGTTTTTAGGAATACCAGCATTGTTGGTTCTATGTTGCGCTTTACCAATCCTTTTAATTGCAATTGGATTGAGTTCTATGGGTGCTTTCTTAATAGGAAAACAAGTTTGGATATTTGGTTCTGTTTTGTTAATTGTCGGACTGATTATGTTGGTAAAAAGAAGAGGTAGTCGTAATACATGTCAGTCGGATTGTTGCCATTATAAATTCAGTGAAACAGAAGAAAAAGGGGGGGAGTGATTTGAAATCAATATTGTTCTTTAAAAGATTTTATTATCAGCTCTCATTATTGTAAGCCTCTCAGCATGTGGAATATCCAATGGAACCAACATTGTTATTTTAATTTCAGGAATTTATATTTCTTATTATTGGGGGATTGGTCCGGGTGGCATATTTCGATAATTAAAAGGAGTGTTAAAAAATGACTAAGAAAATCAGTATGAAAGTTAGTGGCATGACTTGTATGGGTTGTGAAGAACATGTAGCAGTTGCACTTGAAAATATTGGTGCCAAGAATGTAGAAGCTAGTTTTCGTCACGGTGAAGTATTATTTGAATTACCCGATGATATTGGGATTGAAAGTGCAAAAAAGGCTATTGATGAGGCGAAATATCAACCTGGAGAAATAGAAGAAATATCATCACAAGAAAATGTGGTGTTAGGTAATGAAGGCGATTATGACTTACTTATCATTGGTTCCGGTGGTTCGGCTTTTTCAGCTGCGATCAAAGCGATTGAATACGGGGCAAAAGTAGCCATGATTGAGCGTGGAACCGTTGGCGGAACATGTGTAAACATTGGCTGTGTTCCATCAAAAACACTTCTTAGGGCTGGAGAAATTAATCATTTAGCAAAAGTAAATCCATTTACGGGATTACAAACATCTGCTGGAGAAGTGGAATTAGCACCCTTAATCAAGCAAAAAGATGAATTAGTGAGTGAGCTTCGCAATCAAAAATATGTGGATCTAATTGATGAATATGGAATTGACTTAATTGTAGGTGAAGCAAAATTTACTGATGAACAGACGGTTGAAGTCAATGGGGAGAAACTTTCCGCAAAACGCTTTTTAATTGCAACGGGTGCATCTCCTTCTCTCCCGCCGATTTCAGGACTTGAAGAAGTGGAGTATTTAACAAGTACAACGCTCCTTGAAATAAAAAAGGTACCTAAACGATTAACGGTGATCGGTTCAGGATATATCGGAATGGAGCTTGGCCAATTGTTTCATAACTTAGGTTCAGAAGTAACGCTTATGCAAAGAAGTGAGCGACTGTTAAAAGAGTATGACCCAGAGATTTCTGAAGTAGTAGAAAAAGCTTTAATTGAACAAGGAATAAACCTTGTAAAAGGGGCAACTTTTGAGCGTGTAGAACAATCTGGAGAGATAAAGAAGGTTCATGTTACAGTAGATGGCAAGAAAAAAGTGATTGAATCAGAGCAGCTGCTTGTTGCAACAGGAAGAAAACCAAATACGGATACGTTGAATTTAAATGCAGCTGGGGTTAAAGTCGGAAAACGAAAAGAAATACTGATAAATGATTATGCTAGAACAAGTAACGAAAAGATTTATGCGGCAGGAGATGTTACATTAGGGCCTCAATTTGTCTATCTAGCAGCATATGAAGGTGGAATTGTTGCCGATAATGCAATCGGTGGATTAAATAAAAAACTAGATTTATCAGTGGTTCCCGGCGTGACATTTACAAATCCAGGGGTAGCAACAGTAGGCTTAACAGAAGAACAAGCAAAAGAAAAAGGCTATGAGGTCAAAACCTCCGTATTGCCTTTAGATGCTGTTCCAAGAGCTATAGTAAATCATGAAACAACAGGTGTTTTTAAGCTTATTGCTGATTCGAAAACATTGAAAATGTTAGGGGTTCATGTTGTATCTGAAAATGCAGGTGAAGTGATTTATGCAGCGACTTTAGCCGTTAAGTTTGGTTTAACCGTAGATGATTTAAAAGAAATCCTTGCACCATATTTAACAATGGCAGAAGGATTAAAATTAGCTGCACTTACATTTGATAAAGATGTATCAAAATTATCTTGTTGTGCAGGGTAAGCTCTTATTTATAGTAGCTTAACTATGTGAAGAAAATACACTCAAACTATCCGGTGGCTATAATTGAGAAAGCCAATCTAAAAAAGTCGGTTCCTTAGCGTACAGGAATTCGACTTTTTTAGGTTGAAATTCCCTTAACGTACAAAATTTCCGAAATGTTGGCGGTACCCCTAAATCAATTGTTAATTAGTAATAACTATAATAAATTAGTTTAAAGGAGCATACATAAGAAATGAATCCATGTTTAAGATTTAAAGATTTTAAAGAAGACTGGAAATATGACTTATTTAACGAACTAGTTACAAATAAAAGTAAAAAATTTAATCCACAAATAGAAGATCCTACAAAGGATATAGAATTAGATAGCATCGATCAAAATACAGGTCGCATTCTTAATACATACATGTCGAATCAGTTCACAAGTCAAAAAAATAGCTTTAATAAAGAAAATGTCTGGTATAGTAAACTAAGACCTTATTTAAATAAATACTATTATTCACAAATAGATTTAGTAGTGTAGCTAATAAGTCAGCCGGCTCAAAAATGCCACGTGCTGATTGGGAGTTAGTTAAAAGTATTAGATTATATAAAGGTTCAATTGAGGAACAAGAAAAAAATTGGTGATTTCTTTAGCAAACTCGATCACCAGATTGAATTAGAAGAAAAGAAACTTGAACTTTTAGAGCAACAAAAGCGTGGATATATGCAAAAGATTTTCTCACAAGAACTAAGGTTTAAAGATGAAAATGGAGATGAGTATCTTAATTGGAAGACGTCGCAATTAGGAGAAATTACAAAAACATTTAGTGGTGGAACACCAAAATCCAATAATGCTGGTTATTATAATGGAGATATTCCATTTATTAGATCTGGTGAAATTTCTAAGCAATTTACAGAACTAAAAATTACAGAAAACGCTCTTAATAACTCTTCAGCTAAATTAGTTGAAAAAGGAGATTTACTATATGCACTCTATGGAGCTACAAGTGGAGAGGTAGCAATTAGTAAAATTAATGGGGCAATAAATCAAGCAGTATTGTGTATAAAGTCAAAAGAATCTATAAGTTTTTTATTAAACTTTTTGAAACTACAAAAGCAACATATTTTAAAAACATATATTCAAGGGGGACAAGGTAATCTATCAGCAAGTATAGTAAAAGGAATAACTATTAAATTACCTTGTAGAGAAGAACAAACTAAGATTGGTAATTTCTTAGATAAAGTTGAAATTTTAATTGAAAAACAATCTACAAAAGTTGAATTATTAAAGCAACGTAAACAAGGATTATTACAGAAGATGTTTGTGTAATTCTGATAAAGGTCTATTATTTTAATAGAAAAGTTTACAAATATTTGCGAAGGTTTACACGATGATAAGAATAAAAAGGAGGAGCTAGGATGAATGGAATTGGTAAAATATTGGAATTTATTTCTAAGCCTATAAATTTTACAGTTTTATTAGCAACATTTTTAACAACCTCATTATTAACAGGTATGAATTTTTTTAACGAGTCAGTATTAGAAAAAATTCATATTAATAAGTTTTTGCAAAACTATGGTTTTATTATCTTTATTCTATTAATTGCATCTTTTTTCCTATTAATCGTGCAAGTAGGAGCTCATATCATAAAAAAAAGAAAAGATAAAAAGTTTTTTGAGTATTTTAAAGAAAATCAAGATAGATTATTTAATGATGAGGAAGCATTAATCATATTAAAAAAATTATATGATAATCACCCCCAAGCAGTACAACTATCGTATTTAAATCAAAAGGTCAGATTGTTACAACAATTTCAGTTAATTACACCAGCGGTCTCAAGTTGGGAAACAAGTGCGATTGATCCGCATATGCCATACATGTTACAACCAGAAGCAGAAAAAAGGATAAAAGATAAATTAAAAAATAGTAAGTCATCTTAAGAAAATGATTATTAGGTTACAAATTATGGGTATTCGGATTTTATGGTGGAAAAGTTGCTTCCACTTTAAACATCATGTCGGATTCATTTTCTTGTGGTGGTTCTATTGTTTTAAGATCTGGTAGTAATAATAAGTCTGACATATTGTTCATCCTTTACTACTCTGTGGTGTTATAGTATTAAATATAGATTTGATATTGAAATTATCATTGCTAATTATTTTACTAACATCAATCTCATAAAGCATTTATATGATTGAAAACAAAAAGCCTATCATTCACTATCCTACAATAAAAAGGGTTATCCCATAGTTACACGGGATAACCTTACAATTATTAAATTATGCAGTTGCACAGCTACAATCTTTGCACTCGCAAACTTCATCAGTACAGTTGTCTACACATTCTTGACTACAGTAAACTTTTCCTGCTTCTTCTACTTTTGTTTCCCCAAGAACACAATTACAGTTCGGTCTCGCACATTTTTCCATACTAAACTCCTCCTTATTATTTAGGTAAATCTTCGGTTAAACACCAACCACGATCTAATAGACTAACGACGCAATTATCAACAATTCGGTACCGAATAAAATTGGCTTCACGAATACTGCGAACGATGCCTTTATCAACCAATCGTTGAAGTTGGTTAGAAATGGCTTGAGGTTTCATTTCAAGCTGTTCTGCCACCTCGCTAACAGATGCATTTGGAGTTCGAAGCAAGGTATGCAGTATTCTAAGCCGTGTCCCATTAGAAAGTATTTTAAAGGTCTCACTTAAACTTTCAGCGTTCTCTGTATCTAATAAGGGACGTTCCGTTAGTTTTGGTTTTGGTGTACACCAGTTTTCAGACATTATTTCCTCCTCCATTTCACAATTACATTATATAGTGTAATGGTTTTTGTGTCAAGAACCCGAAGTTCATATATGAGCATCTTTTTATCAGTACATTATAACGCCTTAATAAGATAAAATATAATTCCCTCTTGTTTGACTACCTACCCGTAATCACCCGTGTTTGATTCATAATTTTGTGGTATTATTATTTTTCCTTAGCATTCCACCAAACAATCCGATTTAACCACTATTTTTTTCGAATTATCAAAATGCTAATTCCACTATATATTCCGAAGACCCATTTTTAATAAGTCAACTAGATAATGTGCAATAAATTTTGGCGTATACATTAACTTTGGTTTAAAGAAAACATTTAAAATTCATGATTATATGCCAACCATTCGACTATTTTTTGAGTTTGTTAAAAGTTCCGAGGCTCAACGTCAATAAAGCAATTGGAATAAAGCACCTATGATTATTTAAAAAAATAAGTTATAATACATTCAAAAATATTTTTGAATGAGGTGTAATTATGTTTCAGACTATTGTAACTGCTGCTATTCTTTATATTGCGACAGCATTAGACTTATTAGTGATTTTATTAATGTTCTTTGCTAGAGCAAAGACTAGGAAAGAATATCGAGATATTTATATTGGTCAATATGTAGGTTCTGTGGCATTGATTGTCGTAAGTTTATTCTTTGCCTTTGTCTTAAATTATGTTCCTGAAAAATGGATATTAGGATTATTAGGGTTAATACCGATTTATTTAGGAATTAAAGTGGCTATTTATGATGATTGTGAAGGAGAAAAGAGAGCTAAAAAAGAATTGAATGAAAAAGGATTGTCTAAATTAGTTGGTACGGTTGCAATTGTTACGATAGCAAGTTGTGGTGCTGATAATATTGGTTTATTTGTTCCGTATTTTGTGACATTAAGTGTTACTAATTTATTAATTACTTTGTTTGTCTTTTTAATTTTAATTTTCTTCTTGGTATTTACTGCACAAAAATTAGCTAATATTCCAGGAGTTGGAGAAATTGTTGAGAAATTTAGCCGTTGGATTATGGCTGTTATTTATATAGCTTTAGGTTTATTTATTATTATAGAAAATGACACTATTCAAACAATTTTAGGATTTATATTTTAATTTAGGGTGTGATTTCATATGAGTTATGAAAATGCTTGTGATGTGATCTGTGTACATGAGGATAAAGTTAACAATGCTTTAAGTTTTTTAGAAGATGATAAATCTAAGAAATTACTTAACATTTTAGAAAAAATTTGTGATGAGAAGAAATTGAAAATTATATTATCTTTGATTAAAGAAGATGAGTTGTGTGTTTGTGATATTTCTTTGATATTGAAAATGAGTGTTGCTTCAACTTCACATCATTTAAGACTTTTATATAAAAATGAGGTACTTGATTTTTATAAAGAGGGAAAGATGGCATATTATTTTATTAAAGACGATGAAATAAGAGAGTTTTTCTCTAAAAATCAGATGGTATAATAATGGAGTCGCCTATCTCTCAGGCGTCAATTTGACGTAGGGAGGAGGTGTTATTCATGTTGGAAATCCTTGTTCACATCACGACCACAGTCATCAGTGGTTGTATTATTGCGTTATTTACGCATTGGCTGCGTAATCGCAAAGACAAATAGGCGACAATAGCCACACCTACAAAAATCCCCTCACTATTTGCGGTAGTGAGGGGATTGGTGTATCCATGCTGGATTCCTTGTTAAGTGCATTATAACATCATAGCGTAGAGGAATGCAAAATTAGTATCTATATAGGAGGATGAAATAAAATAGAAAGTTTTATAGGATTTCTAACAGTTTTTTTCTTTGCTTTAATGATCATCACTTTTTCTTTTACAGCTATACTATATATAATAAAAGGACTTTATAATGAACAAGCAACAGGTGCTTTATTAGCTAGTACAATATTTATGATTATATTTATTTTTTCTGCTCTTTTCTATTTATATTTAGTGAAAAGATAATGTAAAAATGTTAATCATAAGTACACTCTAATCACACATATAAAATTTTGTAATTATCACATTTGTTACTTTACTGAATGAATTAGGATTATTTATATAATAAATATAAAGAGTCCAGAAACTTTATTTCCCGGACTCTCTTTTTTGTATATAGATATATATGTCAGTTTTGGAGTTATATAGCATAAAGTTTGTATCTTAAATAGCACAAAGAAGATTAATTAAATTAAAATTGTCTATCAGTTTTGGTTTATAAAATTATTAAACTTCTTCTATAAAATATAGAAGAGTTTTAATTATTTAACAATAATTACAGGTATTTGAGAACGTTTAGCAACTTTATGACTTACACTACCAAGAACCATTTTTTGAAAACTGTTTAAGCCACGTGTACCTAAAATGATAGCTTGATATTCACCACTATTTGAAACTTCAACCACTTTATCTGTTGGAGTACCGTGAACAATTTTAATTTTGTAATTCACATTGTGTTCTGTAAATAAATCTTTAATAGATTGTAATTTACTTTCCCTTTTTTGAGTTAGATTAGTTCCTTGGTGATCATGTAAAACATCTGTTTTTGATTCTTCAATATCTACAACCGTAAGTATTGTGACAATTGTATAATCACCTATAAAATTTAGTAACTCTTGGGCTGCACGTATACTATTTTTTGAACCATCTGCTGCAAGCAAAATTGAATTATACATAAAAAACACTCCTTAATTTAAATGAGTTTCATTTAAATAACTTAGTTCTGAAATAATTTTTCGGCTATCTGCGTTTAATTTTTCAACATACACAATATTGTTTTTCTCTTCAAATTTCCTAACAATCGTATCAATGGCATTTACTGCTGAATCATCCCATAGGTGAGCGTGATCAAAATTCAACACTATGACACTATCTTCAATATTAAGATCAATTTTCTCCATCATAGAATCAATTGATACAAAGAATATCTGACCTTTAAAAGAAAAACGATGCTGTTTACCTAACTCTTTATAAATAACTTCAACTTTAGAAATTTTAGTCGCAAAGAATATAGCACTGAAAACAACACCTACAACTACACCGATAGCTAAGTTATGTGTTATTAATACAATAATAACCGTTAAAACCATAACGAATGCATCTGTTTTAGGTGCTTTTTTTATATACTTAAATGAATTCCAATCAACAGTCCCGATAGAAACCATAACCATTATCCCTGCAAGAATTGGCATCGGGATTTGAACGACTACACCACCGAGAACAATAATCATAAACATAAGTACAATACCTGCTGTAAATGTAGACAATCTACTATTTGCACCTGACTTAACATTGATTACTGATTGTCCAATCATGGCACAACCTCCCATACCGCCAAAGAAACCAGTAATAATATTAGCAATCCCTTGACCTCTTGATTCTTTGTTTTTACTACTGTGTGTATCTGTTGCATCATCTACAATTTTAGCTGTAAGTAGGCTTTCTACTAGACCCACAATAGCCATTGATAATGAATATGGGAAAATAATTTGAAGTGTTTCTAAATTAAAAGGAATGTTAGGGATTAAAAAATGAGGCAAAGTTTGCTTAATATTACCTAAATCACCTACGGTTCTTACGTCAGATCCTGTATACATATACAATGCTGTTAAAACAATTATAGCTATTAATGGGGCAGGTATATCTTTATAAAATCTAGGAATAACATATACAATTAGTAAAGTTATAATAACGTATATATAAGTTGCTATAGATATATTAAAAATATGCTCTATTTGAGACATAAAAATCATAATACCCAATGCATTAACAAATCCAATCATAACTGGACGGGGAATAAATTTCATTAAACGACCGACTTTAAGTATTCCTAAAATTAATTGTATTAACCCCATCAATATCGTAGCAGCAAAAAGATATTCAACACCATGCTCTTTAACTAAAGGTGTGACTAAAAGCGCCACAGCCCCGGTGGCGCCAGAAATCATTGCAGGTCTACCACCCACAATAGCAGTAACAGTAGCAATGATAAATGCTGCATACAATCCCACCATCGGATCCACACCGGCAATAATTGAAAACGCAATTGCTTCTGGTATTAATGCTAGTGCTACAACGATCCCAGCAAGTATATTCTTTCTAGGCTGATTGAACCATTCAGATTTTAATTTTTCAACCATCGCTTTCTCTCCTTTATATTAATTATACTGTAAAGTATAACATAAAAGTTTCATATGTATACCCCTTAATGAAACTATATGTTATACTTTTTTATATAAGGTGGTGTAATAAAATGAAATACGGCTACATTAGACCTGTAACAATAAATGACACTGTTACTGAACAAGCAAAGAAAATAGAAATATATACAAAAAACATTCTAAAAGAGACGCATGCTAATAATAAAAAAAGAAACGAACTAAAAACATTATTAAATTCAAAATTAGTTTTTGGTGATACATTGTATATTACAGATTTGTGTATTATTGCAGATTCTACAAAACACTTAGTAGATATACTAGATTTACTTTCTGCCAAAGGAATTTCACTATACATAATTAATTTAAATAAAAATCTCATTGCAGATACCAATGAAAATTTTATAAAAACATTACATGAGATTACTGATTTTCAAAGCGACATTGTAAAATTTAGAACACGTATGGGGTTAGAGAATTATACAAGAGAAGGTAAACGTCTTGGTAGACCTAAACGTGATGATAAAAATTTAAGAGATGCTATAGAAATGTATATGAGTAAGAAATATACATTAGATGAGATAAAAGAAAAAACAAATATAAGTAGAGCCACATTATACAGACATTTAGATAAATAATACACTCCCCTTAGTTGTTAAATAAGGGGAATGTATATAGAGTATGAGTATTTTAATTATTATTTATATTAATAAAATAGAATACCTAAAATAATACCAATCAAAACAATAGCTCAAGAAGGAAGTTTAAAATACATTAATATTCTTTCCCATTTAAATAATCAGCAGTTTTAATCACTTCATCATAATTACGACATAAACGATTGCCTTAATAAAAATAGTATGAGACTCAGACCAATAGTTACTTGTGTTTCTTTGTTGTTCGAAAGAAAATATAAGTGTAGATATATAGCTAGTATACATATTTTAGTGTTCAATAACCCAACAGAAAATCTATGTTCATAAATATGGTTAGAATTAAGTTATGGTACAATGAAAATACATATAGGAGGTTTGTATTTTGAAAATAGGTTATGCAAGAGTCTCAACTGGTTTGCAAAATTTGAATTTGCAGGAAGATCGATTAAATCAATATGGTTGTGAAAAGATATTTAGCGATCATATAAGTGGATCAAAAAGTAAACGTCCTGGTTTAGATAAAGCTATTGAATTTGCGAGGTCAGGAGATACGATTGTTGTTTGGAGACTAGATAGATTAGGACGTAACATGGAAGATTTAATCACATTAGTTAATGAACTTAATAATCGAGGCGTGAGTTTTC
>ERZ1023290.136-NODE-136-length-12785-cov-138.073606_pt1 | contig 12785 bp, 10 predicted proteins | sample MGYA00380469_ERZ1023290 | MGnify/ENA primary metagenome ERZ1023290 (study PRJEB33173, sample SAMEA4830319) | metagenome | study: EMG produced TPA metagenomics assembly of the PRJEB25223 data set...
AATTTTCTTCAAACTGTTTAAAATATGATTTAAAAGCTGCTTCAATACCTAAATCATCGAGAGAAGAAGGTCGTAATTCAACAGACATATTTCTAATATCATCAATAAGCTGTGATAATAGTCCTTCTATACGTTGAGATGTTTCAGCTAACACCTTATCCTTGTGCTTATACTTCAAAAGCCTTAGTTCAACATCTATATTAAGCATATCCTGTATTACACTATCATGTAATTCTCTAGAAATACGCTTCCGTTCATTTTCTTGTGCTTGAATTGAACGATGTAACATTTTTTGTTGATACATCTTTTCTTGCCTTTCAATTTGGGGCGCCACATTCTGTAATGTAAATGCACTAATACCTCTTTGTTCATCAATATTTTGATACATAGCTGTAAAAGGCTTAATTTCGTTATCTTTTGTCTTCATAAATACTTGGAAATTTGAATGTTGTAATTGCGTTGTTTCTAAAAAACAATCTTTACACGATTGTACATCATATTCATTAGAGTATCCTTCACATCGATGACAAATCGCATTTGTCATAGCATTATAATTATCTTCTTCAGTTAAAATATCTTTTGCTGCGTCATTCATAGCAATAATTTTTCCATACCTATTAACAAATACAATTTTCTCGTTCGTGGTTTCATAATAATTCTTAAGTAATTGCTCTAAACTTAAATCAGTTTGCTCCAACATATTTACCACCTAGTTTATTTCTGTAAAAATACCGATTTGTTTTTCAATATTAAGTTGGTCCAATGACTGAGGTAACGGCTGATGATTTCTTTGACCTAATAGTAAAACGCCATACATTGAATTTTCTAACCATAAAGGTACTGCAACTACAGCTGTCAATGACTCACTAAGAATGATTGGAAATTTAACTTTCTCTTCTGGAGATAAAGCTGTATCTACATCAGCAATAACCATACGTTTACCGGTTTTCATCACCATTCCAGCAAGCCCTCTACCCTTTCTCAAAATGATAAGTTTATATCTATCATTTGTATTACCTGAAACATATTGCCATTTAATTGGTGATGAAGTGTGATGATAATCATATAAAGCGATACCACCAAAATCATAACCCTCTTGCGCTCTCAACTTATCTAAATTCATTTGTAAATGTTGATTATGTTTTAAAGATTCTGGTTCCACACTTTCACCTCATAATAAATTAAATTTTGTTTTTGCGATAAACAATGTATCTTCTATTCATATAAGACAGTGGTACACTCCAAACATGTACTAAACGAGTAAATGGCCAACACGCAAATACTGTAAACCCTAATAATATGTGCAGTTTAAACGACCAAGGCACGTTTAACATTAAGTCAGCATTTGGAGAAAACATGAATAAATGTCTAAACCATATCGCAATGGTTTGACGATAATCAAATTCAGGTTGAATCGCATTGGTTACAAGCGTAGAATAACAACCCATTATTAAAATAATCAACAAAACGAGATTCACGAATATATCTGAAAATGAACTTAATCGTCTAACATTTTTGATGGATAGTCGTCTTAAAGTTAGCAACAACATTCCTATTAATGTTATTATACCAAAAACACTACCTATATAAACTGCACCTATATGATAGATATGATTATTTACACCTATCGCCTCTAACCAATTAGCGGGAATCAATAATCCCACAACATGACCAAAGAACACCGGAATAATACCTAAATGAAAAAGTAAACTTCCCCATTTTAATTGTTTCTTTTCAATCATTTCACTCGACTTTGCTGTCCATGAAAATTGATCGTATTTATATCTTGCGATATGTCCAATAACAAATATTGCTAAACATAAATATGGATAAATAACCCATACAAATTGATTAAGCATGATTTTCCACCTCTTTCAAAGGCATGATACACGCTTTTAACGTTTTTCTTAATGCACTGACAACATATGCATAGGGATTATTGTTTTCAGCAAGGGTATTTGCCATTTCATATGTGCCATCTTCAATAATCATAATGACTAGTTTAAGGTTTTCCTGTGCTCGACTATCATTTTTAAAATCAGCAACTTGCAAAAACTGTAGCATCAATGGAAGAAAATCAGATAATTCATTATCAACCATTTTTAGTCCAAACATTTCGTATAAAACCTTCAATTTAGCTAGCATTTGTCCACGTTCCTTTTGCGTGTCAAATTTATTAAATGTCATATAGAGTGGGTGTTTTTTACTAAAATCAAATGTATCTGTATAGATAGCTTTAATTTCTGACAAAGTATAATTCATCATGATTTCTCTATATGCAAGCAATTCTTCATAGCCAGGATGAGACTTAGAAATGGTTTCTTCAAATATTTTTGGGTGAAATGTCACTTTTTCTGGAAAATTCATTTGTTGACCAAGATAGCCTAAGCTATCTTGGTATTGACTTAATTGTTCAAGGTTAATCACGGAAGATCCCTCCATAGAAATTTTCATTATAAATTTCTTGTCCAGTTTTACCTGATTGAACTGCAACACCACAACCTTCACAATTAGAGCCAAAGTACTCTCCACCATAACCTTGACTTCCTTGCGCTTTATAAGTATCTAAATATGTTTCTTTATGAGAAGAAGGCACAACAAAACGATCTTCATATTTAGCAATACCTAGTAAGCGATACATTTCAGTCATCTGTCTTTCAGTAAGTCCTAATCGTTCTAATTTAGATGTATCGAAAGGTTGGTTTGTTATTTGAGAACGCATATAACTTCGCATCATCGCCATTTTTTGTAAGCCCTCTTTAACAGGTTCTGTGTCGCCAGCAGTTAATAAATTTGCTAAGTATTGAATAGGTAAACGCATTTCTTCAATAGCTGGGAAAATCATGTCTGGATTTTGACCTGCATTTTCACCTTCGAAATAACTCATAATAGGACTTAAAGGTGGACAATACCATACCATTGGCATAGTTCTAAATTCAGGATGCAATGGAAAGGCCATTTTATATTCTATTGCCAATTTATACACTGGTGAGTTTTGAGCTGCTGTAATCCATTCTTGATTTATTCCATCTTTTTCAGCTTGAGCAATGACTTCCTCATCAAATGGATCAAGGAATAGGTCTAATTGTTTTTCGTATAAGTCTTTTTCATCTTTAGCTGAAGCCGCTTCTTGAACACGATCTGCGTCATATAATAAAACACCTAAATATCTCATACGTCCTGTACAAGTTTCTGAACATACAGTTGGCATACCAGCTTCGATTCGTGGGAAACAAAATGTACATTTTTCAGCTTTATTCGTTTTCCAGTTAAAATATACTTTTTTATACGGACATCCAGTCATACAGTATCTCCAACCTCGACAGGCTTCTTGATCGACGAGTACGATACCATCCTCATCTCGTTTATACATAGCTCCTGATGGACAAGATGCTACGCAACTTGGATTTAAACAGTGTTCACATAGTCTTGGTAAATACATCATAAATGTCTCATCGAATTGGAATTTAATATCTTCTTCTATTTTCTGAATATTTGGATCCTCTGGTCCTGTAATGTGGCCTCCAGCTAAATCATCTTCCCAGTTTGGTCCCCATTTAAGATTCAATCTATCACCTGAAATTAAAGAGTGTGCTGTCGCCACGGGAGAGTGTTGTCCTTGTTTGGCATTGGTCAAATGTTCATAGTTATATGTCCATGGTTCATAATAATCTTGAATGAGTGGCATGTCAGGATTATAGAAGATTTTACCTAAAGCAATCTTTGACCATCTATTACCAGATTTTAATTCAAGCTTTCCTTTTTTATTTAGCACCCAACCACCTTTATATTGTCCTTGGTCTTCCCATCTTTTTGGATATCCTACGCCCGGTTTCGTTTCTACGTTATTAAACCACATATACTCTGCACCAGGTCGATTTGTCCATGTGTTTTTACATGTCACACTGCAAGTATGACAACCAATACATTTGTCTAGATTCAATACCATTGCAACTTGCGCTTTAATCTTCAAGCCAATTGACCTCCTTCATTTTTCTAACAGCTACATACTCATCTCTTTGATTTCCAATTGGTCCATAATAGTTAAAGTGATAACTAATTTGTGCATATCCTCCTACTAATTGAGTAGGTTTCAAGTGAATACGAGTAGGTGCATTATGAGAACCTCCACGAGTATCAGTAATTTCAGAACCAGGTGTCTCTATGTGTTTATCTTGTGCATGATACATAAACATTGTGCCTCTAGGCATACGATGAGATGTTACAGCTCTGGCAGTAACAACTCCGTTTCTGTTGTATACTTCTAACCAGTCGTTATCATTAATGCCATGGTCAGCAGCGTCTTCATTTGAAATCCATACAACTGGCCCACCTCTAAACAATGTCAACATGCGTTCATTATCTTGATAAGTTGAATGAATGTTCCATTTTCCATGAGGTGTAAGGTATCGAAGCACTAATGTATCTTGTCCACCTTTAACTTTTTTATCACGAGCACCAAATACCATTGGAAGTAAAGTTGGTTTATATACCGGTAAACTTTCTCCAAATTGTTGGAATACCTCATGATCTATATAATAACTTTGACGTCCAGTTAGCGTTCTAAATGGCACTAAACGTTCCACATTAGTTGTAAACGGTGAGTAGCGTCTTCCATCTTTATTAGAGCCAGGGAATACTGCAGTTGGAATCACTTCTCTTGGCTGAGAAGTAATGTTTAAAAATGATATCTTTTCAGAAGCACGTTCTTTAGAAATATCTTTAAGTTCCATACCTGTTTGATTTTCTAAATCTTCATATGACTTTTGTGATAATTTGCCGTTTGTAGCAGAGGATATATTCAAAATGACATCTGCTACTTTTCTCGCTGTATCTATTCTCGGTCTATCATTTTTAACTGAAGTAGTATTATCATCATTCCAAGTTCCAACCATACTTTTAAGTTCTTCGTACTCTTCACTAACGCTATAACTCACCCCATGGGCACCTATTTTTCCTTTTTCTAGTTTTGGACCAACAGTAACGAATTTATCGTAAATTTGTGTATAGTCTCGCTCTACTATAGAAAAATTAGGCATTGTTTTACCTGGTACACCTTCAATTTCTCCCTTAGACCAATCTTTTACAATACCGTATTCAGTTGAAATTTCTTGTTTAGAATCATGTCCTAATGGCGTAGTTACGACATCTTTAAATTTACCTGGAAGATAATCTTTGGCCATTTCTGAAACAGCTTTACTTAGAGTTTTATAAATATCCCAGTCCGAACGCGATTCCCATAATGGGTCGATTGCTGGATTAAATGGATGAATAAATGGATGCATGTCTGTAGAAGATAAATCATGTTTTTCATACCAAGTTGCAGCAGGTAAAACGATATCTGAATATAATGGCGTTGCAGTCATTCTGAAATCAAGTGATACTAATAAATCAAGTTTCCCTTCTGTATCCTCGCGCCATTTAATTTCCTCTGGTTTATCATCTTCATTTGGCTCTGCCATTAAACCAGAGCGCGCACCTAACAAGTGCTTCATAAAGTATTCTTGTCCTTTAGCTGAACTAGAAATTAAATTAGATCTCCATACAAATAATGTTTTAGGATGGTTTTTTCTTAAATCTGGATCTTCTATCGCAAATTGTGTATCTTTATTTTTAACTGATTCAATCGCTTTTTGTAGGATAGCTTCATTTGAATCATCACCTTCATCTTTAGCTTCTTCTCCAAACAATAGACTGTTTTTATTAAACTGTGGATATGAAGGCAACCAACCCATACGAGCAGCCGTTACATTGTAATCAGCTGGATGTTGATGCTTAATATTTTCAGCTAATGGTGATTTCAATTTATCTACATTTGATTCTTCATACTTCCATTGATCTGTAGCGAAATAAAACCAACTTGTACCATTTTGTAAACGTGGAGGACCTTGCCAATCTTTAGCAAATGCAATAGTATTCCATCCTTCAATTGGTCGACATTTTTCTTGTCCAACATAGTGTGCCCAACCACCACCGTTAACACCTTGACATCCACACAATAGTACTAAGTTAAGTATTGAACGATAAATAGTATCCGAGTTAAACCAATGGTTGATACCAGCCCCCATAATAATCATTGAACGTCCACCAGTATCAATAGCATTTTGTGCAAATTCTTTTGCCACTTTCGTCACTAACTCTTTTTTGATACCTGTAATTTGTTCTTGCCAAGCGGGCGTATATTTAGAAGATGCGTCATCATATGATGTAGCTTCTAGTTCGTGTTCAAAACGTTGGACACCATATTGACTCGTCATTAAATCATAAACCGTAGCGATTTTAACTTTCTCTCCGTTAGCTAATTGAATAGTTCTCGTTGCAATAGGTCTCTCAAAGATGCCATCACCACTACTATCAAAGTATGGAAATTGAATCGTTTCAACATGATAGTCACTTTCAGCCATCGATAACATTGGATCAATCGGTGTACCGTCCTCTGTTTCAAGTTTCAAATTCCATTTTTTACCTTCTTCCCAGCGTTGGCCCATTGTGCCATTAGGAACAAGTAATTGTTGACTCAATTTGTCTTGAATAACTGGCTTCCATTCATTATTTTCACCTGACATCCCTAAATCAGAAGCACGCAAGAATCTACCTGCTTTATAGCCATTCTCATCTTCATCTAACATAATGACAAACGGCATATCAGAATATTGCTTAGCATAGTTAATAAACATATCATTCGGATGATTTTCATAATATTCCTGTAAAATAACATGTGTCATTGCTTGTGCAATCGCTGCATCTGTACCCGGATGTGGTGCAAGCCAATGATCGGCGAACTTAACATTCTCAGCATAATCAGGTGCTACTGAAATAACTTTCGCCCCTTTATATCTAACTTCAGTCATAAAATGTGCGTCAGGTGTACGTGTTAATGGAACGTTTGATCCCCACATCATAATGTATGAAGCATTGTACCAATCACTGGATTCTGGCACGTCTGTTTGCTCACCCCAAATTTGTGGAGAAGCAGGTGGTAAATCGGCATACCAATCGTAAAAGCTTAACATTTCTCCACCTAACAAATTAATAAATCTTGCACCTGAAGCATAACTAATCATCGACATAGCAGGAATAGGAGTAAATCCAGCAATACGATCCGGTCCATCTTTTTTTATGGTATATAAAATTTGAGCTGCAATAATATCTGTGACATCTTTCCAATTTGCTCTGACGTGTCCACCTTTACCTCTTGCTTCTTTATATTGTTTGGCTTTTTCTTCATTTTCTACGATGGATGCCCATGCCGCAATTCGGTTTCCATTTTGTTCTTCAAGCGCTTCGGTCCATAAATCTAATAATTTACCTCTAATATAAGGATATTTAACTCTTAACGGACTATATTCATACCAAGAAAATGATGCACCTCTCGGACAACCTCTTGGCTCAAATTCTGGCATATCAGGTCCACAACTTGGATAATCAATTTGTTGATTTTCCCATGTAATTACGCCATTTTTGACAAATACTTTCCATGAACATGATCCAGTACAGTTAACACCATGCGTCGTTCTCACAACTTTGTCGTGACTCCATCTTTCTCTATACATCTTTTCCCATTCTCGACTTTTATGCTCTAATACCGACCAATTTCCATTAAACTTTTCTGTCGGTTTAAAGAAATTCAATCCAAATTTTCCCATTTTATTAATCCTCCCACCATACAAGGTTATATCCTTTCTCAATGCATAGGTATTGTGTCTTATCTTTATTGTACATTTTTTCACAAAGCCATTATATTAGGGAATGTCCTAATTGATGTTAGAGATTCCCTAAAAAATAAGGCCTACAAATTCATAATGAACTTGTAGACCCAAATGTTTTATACATATATTTTTTTAATACTTTTGTGTTTAATCATTTCGTTATACACGTTTTGTTGAGAAATGTGGTAGCTATGGTCAAAATCAATCAGACATTGGATTCCTTCATCATATAAAGTTTCAGCCTTTGCAATTGCACGTTCTTTATCTCCCTTGATTAAATATAGATTTCCCTTGTCATTCTTATTATTATTCAATAACGTACGATTAATGTCATCAAGTATATTACCTAAAATGCATATGCCTGGATGACCTTCTAGTTGTTGAGAAACCAATTGTTCTTCAATCGTACTTAAATGACCTATAACAATCTTTTCATTGTAGCAGGAAGCATTAAACACTATTGCAATGGGGTAGTCTTCATTCGTATATGATTCAATTTGTTTAATAATTTGACCTAATCTTTTCACACCCATATAAATAGCTAAAGTGCCTCCATTAATCAAGTTCCTAATATCCGTATCGTGATTAACCGAATCTTTAAAATGACCAGTTGAGAAGGTCACACTCGGTGCGATAGAACGCATCGTTAATCCCATATTCATAGTTGCTACAGCAGCACTTGCTGATGTCACACCAGGGACAATCTCATAATGAATATGATGATTTTCTAATGTTTGTACTTCTTCTGTAATTCTACCAAAAATCGCAGGATCGCCCCCCTTTAGTCTCACCACACATCGATATTGTTTGGCTGCTTCAACAATTTTTTGATTAATCTCATCTTGTTGAATGTGTTTACAATAAGGTTTCTTTCCTACATTGATCACTTTTGTTTGAGAAGAAGCATACTGTAAGATGAAAGGATTCACGAGACGATCAAATAAAATCACGTCAGCTGCTCTAATTAACCGTTCAGCTTTTTTAGTTAGTAAGTTTGGATTACCTGGTCCTGCACCGATTAGATAAACTGTGCCAGGATAAGTTATAGACATAAGTAAATATCTCCATTAATAACTTCTACTTCATATGTTTCTACGCATCCTGTATCAGGTTGTTGTACTTCTCCAGTCTTTAAAGCTATTTTTTGATCGTGTAACGGACAGTAAACATAATCACCACTTACAGTCCCTTCAGACAACGGTCCTTCTTTATGCGGGCATATATTTCCAATGGCATATAAATCACCATTATCTGTGAGAAAAATACCTATTTCTTTTTCGTTTACAACTACTTTTTTGCCTATTTGAGGAATCATTTCATTCATTGTTGTAACTTTAACCTTTTCTTTAGCTTTCATTCTTACACCTTCTCAACTTCAAAGATTTTTTGTGCTTCTTTATTTTCAACAATAGCTTCCCATGGTTCATTCTCAACAGCTTTTTTGGCTTCCATAATTCTTAAATACAGTTCTTTTTGCTTTTCTTGATTTAATAAGACATTCTTGACATTTTCAAAGCCCATACGTTCTAACCATGGTGCTGTTCTTTCAGCGTAAATACCTGTTTCTCTGTAATATTGCATGAGGGCACCACATAATTGAATCACTTCATCTTCGGTTTCAACTGTCGTTAACAATTTACCTACAGTAACATCAGTGCCACCATTACCTCCGATAAATATTTGGTAGCCGTTTTCAACAGATATGACACCAAAATCTTTAACACCAGACTCTACACAACTTCTCGGACAACCTGATACTCCCATTTTAAATTTATGAGGGGTATCAATATATTCAAATGTTTTTTCAAGTCTTATTCCTAGTCGAGTTGTGTATTGTGTACCAAAACGACAAAACTCTTTACCAACACAACTTTTAACAGAACGCGTCTTTTTACCATAAGCAGAAGCAGAACGCATTCCTAAATCTTTCCAAACTTGTGGTAATTCTTCTTTCTTCAATCCATATAAACCTACACGTTGCGAACCTGTTACTTTAACAAGTGGTACGTTATACTTTTTAGCAACTTCCCCTAATCGAATAAGTTGATCAGCATCTGTAACGCCACCGCGCATTTGAGGGATCACTGAGAAAGTACCATCATTTTGTATATTTGCATGATATCTTTCATTAGCGAAGCGAGAGTCTTTTTCATCTCGATGTTCAAAAGGATAAACCATATTTAAATAATAATTAATTGCTGGTCGACATTTAGGACAACCATCTTTATCTTTGAAATCAAGAACGTGTCGTACTTCTTTTGACGTTTTGAGATTTTTAGATCTGATTTGAGTTACAATTTGGTCTCTTGTTAAATCAGTACATGGACAAATACCTGTTGGTTTTGCTGCAATAAAGTCGTCACCTAATGTATATTGTAATAACTCACCAATTTGACCTTTACACTTACCACATGAATTACCTGCTTTTGTTGCTTTAGTCACTTCATCTACAGACGTTAAGCCTTTAGTTGTTATAGCATTGACAATTGTTCCTTTATCAACACCATTACATCCACAAATCGTTTCATCATCAGACATATCAGCGATAGATGTCCCCGCATCTTCATCACCTTTATGCAATAAAGAAACAAGTGTATAATCTTCAAGCGTTTCATGTTTTTTCATCATATTATAAAATCGTGATCCATCATCAGTATCACCATACAAGACAGCACCAACGACTTGACCTTGACTTAAATACACTTTTTTGTAAATATTGTCGACACTATTAAAGATTTCTACACCATGGATATCTTCATCTTCAACAATTTGCCCTGCGCTATATAAATCACAACCAGATACTTTAAGTGATGTGAAAGTAGTAGATCCTTTATAACCTTTTGTTTCTTTACCAGTTAAATAATCTGCTAGCACTTTACCTTGTTCATAGAGTGGCGCCACCAAACCATAAACTTTCCCATCATGTTCGGCACATTCACCGACTGCATAAATATGAGAATCAGATGTTTGCATATAATCATTTACAACAATACCTCTATTGACATCTAATCCACTATCTTTAGCAACTTCAGTATAAGGTCTGATACCAACAGCCATGACTACTAAATCTGTTTCAATCACCCGACCGTCAGCTAATTTAATAGCTTCAACATCTTTATCACCAATGATTTCTTTAGAATTTGCTTGAAGTTCAATCTTCATACCTTGCTTTTCTAAATCCGCTTTAAGCATTTCTCCGGCTTTACGATCCAATTGCATTTCCATGAGCCAATCAGCTAAATGAAGAACTGTCACTTCCATTCCTTGATCTAGAAGTCCTCTAGCACATTCTAAGCCTAGAAGACCTCCACCAATGACAACTGCACGTTTTTTCGTTTGGGCAATTTCAATCATTTTATTTGTATCATCAATTGTTCGCCATCCAATGACACTGGGAAGATTTGAACCCGGTATAGGTAATACAAAAGCTTTTGATCCAGTAGCGAAAATACAAATGTCATACTCTACTTCAATACCTTTAGAAGTAGTAACTATTTTGTTTTCTTTATCAACTTTTTCCACTGGATCATTATTTATAAGTTCAACATTATTCTCTTGATACCAATCATAAGAATTCATAATCGTATCTTCGACGGTCATTTTCTTCTGTAAAATATTTGATAACATAATTCTGTTATAGTTCGGATAAGGTTCTTTTCCAATAATAGTAATATCAAATTGTGATTGTGAACGTTCTAAAATCTCTTCTATCGTTCTTAACCCTGCCATGCCGTTACCAATCATTACAAGTTTTTGTTTTGCCATACTTTAAATGCCCCTTTTATCAATATAAATTTTTAATACAAAACACAATGTAACTTTATAAAAGGTCAGAAATTTAATCATTTTGTATTTCTCTCTTCATGTTCATCTTATAACAAAACTTCAGTTTTTTGTGATGTAATTCACATTTAAAATGAAAATCGGGGATTTCCCTAATAGCATGGATATGGTTTTCTAGTATGGAATTGAGGCCAAAATTAAAATATATTATTAACTATTTTATAATATATGTTGCAATTGAAATGACACTTTACACTGTCATTTTAAACCACAAACTATTTTATAATGAACCGCATTCACTATCTAAACAATATCATCGAGCATTAAGTAGGCTGGGACATAAAGTTCCAAGATAAGTAAATAAGGACAATTTCTATTGAAAAATATCGAAATTGTCTTTTTTATAAATTTTTGATTATTTTCAGCTCGTTGAGCTGTTACTTTTCTTATATCAAGTGCCATTAGTACAAATCCTAGTTCTCTTTTGGCTTTATTTATCCCTCGAACGGACATTCGAGTGTAACACAATATAGCCTTCATAAATCAAAAAACATGATCCACATCAAATTTTTTAGTTCTGAAAGCTTTTTATTAATTTTGTCTTTAAAATATTCCCAATTATAATTCTTCATTATTTTTTTATTTGTTTTGAATTGAAGTTCATTCATTGATGTTTCAGAGGACATTCGGAACAATCATCACATTCATATTATTTAAAGTCTCGTTTAAAACCATTTTTATCATGATGATAGGCATATCTATTAAATCCTAGTCTTTGATTGTCCAGACAAATGAATTCATCGAATTCAGTCTCGGAATTGTTTCTACAATATCATTTACATGTCATGAAATATCATTTGTGGGGATAAGAACTGAAGTTTCCATTGGTAGAGTATATTGAGTCATATTATAATCTTTGTGCATAAGGCACCTCGTTAATTTAGTTTAGTGATGTTTATTAAATTATACGAAAGTGCCTTATTTTTTAGAGTATTTCAATGTAAAATTACATATAAATACAAAGTATTTTGGCGAGACTCTTGAGGGAACAGGACAAGCTGAAGACTACAGGCTGAAGCTGTCCCCTAAGAAAGCGAAGTATTGTAAATAAAGAAGCCAGTAAATGAATTTATATAAAACTCATTTACTGGCTATTTAGCTAGGAATTATGTCCCAGCCCCCAATCTTAGCGAATCATATCATTTATATTTTTTTAATTCGTTTAAAATAATTGACACATATTAAATATCTAACGCTTCAAGTCTTTCTCTAATAATTAATCTTAAAATTGGA